>Ga0182016_10002390_pt1 | contig 22162 bp, 19 predicted proteins | sample 712S2MmetaG_FD_120491 | JGI IMG/M metagenome (GOLD analysis project Ga0182016, IMG submission 120491) | Permafrost microbial communities from Stordalen Mire, Sweden - 712S2M metaG | ecosystem: Environmental > Terrestrial > Soil > Wetlands > Permafrost | place: Sweden: Stordalen | collected... | reverse complement strand
CCTCATACAATGTCTTCACGTAATCGTAGCCTTCTCGAACCCCAAACGCATGAAACAACAAGCTTTGACTCATGCCTCATGCTACAAAATCCTCATCCCAGACTCCAACTTTCCGGAAGAACCGAGTTTCTTTCCGACGTCAGCAACGGCGCGGTGGTTCTGGTTTCTGTGCTGGAGCAAGAAGAGGATCGGTTTCGCAGTCTAGTTCTGCGGCTTTACCGCTCCAAACCACCTTTGTTAACCCGAACGATGGACGGCATCCACATTGCAACCGCCGATTTGCACGGGGCAATTGAATTTGTTTCCACAGATTTGCTAATGCGAAAATGCGCCGCAGCCATTGGACTGGCAGTTTATCCGTAAGAGGCGGAGTCCACACCCGCAATTTCATTAGCCAACTGTTCCGCGCATTCCCCCGAAGATTTTTCTTGCCTTACGGCATCGACAGCGGTTGGCTCGCACGGTTTAATTTGTTGTGACAAAAAAGAAATTAGCTCATGAATCGTGAATTGCTCGCCAAGGCCAAATCGCTCGGATTTTCCGACCGGCAGATCGCGCGGCTGATCGGGAAATCGGAGACGGAGGTTCGCGCCTTGCGCAAAGAGCTGGGTCTCCTGCCCAGTTACCGCCTGGTGGACACCTGCGCGGCGGAATTTGAGGCCTTTACCCCATATTATTATTCAACGTACGACTGCGGGGACGACGAGACCACGCCAGACAAAAACAAAAGGAAAGTCATGATCCTGGGCGGCGGCCCCAACCGCATCGGCCAGGGCATTGAGTTTGATTACTGCTGCGTCCATGCCGCCTTCGCGCTCAAAGAAGATGGATTTGAGACCATCATGGTCAATTCCAACCCGGAAACCGTCTCCACGGATTACGATACGAGCGATAAACTTTTCTTCGAGCCGCTGACCCTGGAAGATGTTCTCCACATCTATGAACGGGAAAAATGCTGGGGGGCCATCGCGCAATTTGGCGGACAGACACCGCTCAACCTTGCTTTGGGCCTGCAAAAAAACGGCGTGAACATCATCGGCACTTCGCCGCAGAGCATCGAGATGGCCGAAGACCGCAAGCTCTTTGCCGCGATGCTCCACAAGCTGGACATCCCGCAGCCGCCCAACGGCCTGGCGACCAACGAAGGGGAGGCGCTGCAAGCCGCGCGCCATCTGGGTTACCCGGTGTTGGTCCGTCCCTCTTTTGTCCTGGGCGGGCGCGCCATGCAGATCGTCTATTCCGACGCGGAGTTGAATCATTACATGCGCTTCGCGGTCGAGGCCTCCCCGGAGCGACCCGTCCTGGTGGACAAATTTTTAGAAGACGCCACGGAAGTGGATGTGGATTGCATCGCGGATGTTGGCCATTTTGCCAATCCCGACGAAGGCACGGTGGTCGTGGCCGGTTTTCTGGAGCATATCGAGTATGCCGGCGTGCATTCGGGAGACGCGGCCATGGTCCTGCCGCCGCACACGCTCTCTCCCAAAGTGATTGACATCATGCGCCAATACACGCGCGCCATGGCCCGCGAATTGCGCGTCATCGGCCTGATGAATGTGCAATACGCGGTCAAAGGCGACACCGTCTTTGTCCTGGAAGTGAATCCGCGCGCTTCGCGCACCGTGCCCTTTGTCAGCAAGGCCATTGGCGTGCCCCTGGCCAAGCTCGCCGCCAAAGTCATGGCCGGAAAAAAATTGACCGAGTTGGGATTTACCGAAGAAATTTGGACCCGCTATTGGGCGGTCAAGGAATCCGTCTTCCCCTTTAACCGTTTTCATGGCCAGGACATCCTCCTTTCGCCGGAAATGCGCTCGACGGGCGAAGTGATGGGATTAGACGCCGATCTCGGTATTGCCTATGCCAAATCGCAAATGGCGGCGGGCGCCTCCCTGCCCTTGAGCGGGCGAGTCTTTATCAGCGTCAGCGATGCCCACAAAACGCAAGTCGCGGCCATCGCCCGGCAATTTGCCGATCTCGGCTTTGAAATTGTTTCCACGGCCGGCACGGCCAAGGTTTTGAGCGAAGCCGGTTTGAAAGTGGCGCGCGTTTTTAAATTATCGGAAGGCCGTCCGAACAGCCTGGACCTGCTCAAAAACCGCGAAATCCAATTGGTGATCAACACCCCGGCCGGGCAGACCCCGCGCGCGGACGAGATTAAAATCCGCACCACGGCCGTCTATACCGGGACCCCGATCATGACGACCTTGAGCGGCGCCCGCGCGGCCGCGCTGGGCATCGCGGCCTTGAAAAAGAACGGCTACGACGTCAAGACCTTGCAGGAATACCATTGACAGAAAGGCCCGCGGAAGGCGCGCTTTAAAGGGCGATTGAGATGTGCTTGGTCTCCAGAAAGGCCTCCATCCCTTCGCCGCCCAGTTCCCTCCCCCACCCGCTTTGTTTGACACCACCAAAGGGGGCGTTGCTCGTGGTCGGCAATCCATCATTAATCGCGACCATGCCGGCCTCGACTTGTTCCATGAGGCGAAAGGCCCGGCTGACATCGCGGGTAAAAACGTACGCGGCCAATCCGTAAGGAGCGCCGTTGGCCGCCGTCACCGCTTCCGCTTCCGTCTCGAAGCTGGCCACCGCCGCCACCGGACCGAAGGTTTCCTCCGCCATGCACAAGCTCGCGGCGGGCGCGTCGGCCAGCACCGTCGCCTCGAAAAAGCAGCCCGCGCGCTCCAGACGGCGGCCACCGCAGAGCAGGCGCGCCCCGCGCCGCAGGGCGTCGGTCACGTGCGCGGCCGCTTTGTTCACCGCGTTTTCGTCAATCATAGGGCCGATCTGCGTCTCCGGCTCCAATCCATCACCCGCCTTGAGGGCCTTGACCCTGTCAACGAATGCCTCCAAGAAACGGTCGTAAATGCCGCGCTGGACATAGATGCGGTTGGCGGCAATGCAAGATTGTCCCGTATTGCGGAACTTGGCCACCATCGTCCCTTCCACGGCCCGCGGCAGGTCCGCGTCGTCAAAAACCAGCACGGCATTGAGGCCGCCCAATTCCAGGGACAAGGGCTTTATCCCCGCGGCAGCTCCAGCAATCAAGCTGGAGCCCGATTCCGTCGAACCGGTAAAGCTGATCTTCCGCACCAAGGGGTTGCGGAGGAATTCGCCGGCCACGACCGCAGCCGGCCCGGCCACCAGTTGGAAAACTCCTGGAGGTAATTTGGCGGCGTGAACCGCCTCGGCCAAAGCAACATTGCAGAGCGGCGTGGCGCTGGCTGGTTTCAAAAGCACCGGGCAACCCGCCGCCAGCGCCGGAGCCATTTTGCGCACGCCCAAGACCAACGGGAAATTCCACGGCGCAATCGCTCCCACCACCCCGATCGCCGTTTTGATCACCAGATGGCGTTTGCCATCGGTCTGATGGGGAATGACCCGGCCGTAGCCGCGTCGCGCCTCTTCCGCGAACCAGCGCAAGTGATCCACGGACATGTCGATCTCGCCCAGACTTTGGGCCAGCGGCTTGCCGTTTTCCAAGGTAATGGTCCGGGCCATCTCCGCGCGCCGGCGCTCCAACTCAGCAGCCACGCGGTGGAGAAACGCCCCGCGCGCCTGACCAGTGAGGCCCCGCCAACCGGCTAACGCGGCCTGGGCATCCGCAATGGCGACCTCCACCCCGGGCTGATCGATCATAGACATTTGCGCGATTACTTCCCCGGTTGCGGGATTCTTGATCGGGACCTGTTTTTCCGAGGTGACAAATTCGTTATTTAAATAAAGGGGATACGTTTTCATCGGTTTTATCGAACCGTGATGGAAGCGCGGGCCGAAGCCAACTTGTCGGCGGAAGCTTCGATGGTGATACGGTTGCGGCTGCCGTTGGAACGAACCACGAGCAAGGCCCGCCCGCGCCAGAGTTTCTGCGCGGGCTGTTGCGCGCTGCCCACTTGGCGCGGATCGCCGTTGCCAAAGCCCGCCAGGGTTCCTCCCCCGCCCACCGCCACACGCACCAAATCATCCGCCAGCGGGGCCGGACGACCGCTGGAGTCCACCGCCTCCACGTCAACAAACGCGATGCTTTGGTCATCAGGCGTGATGGTCGGATTCTCGAGTGTCAAATGGAGGGCCGCAGGCGCCTCAGCGGTAAAGAGTTGGGCGGTGGCGATGACTTTGCCGTGTTGGAGCGCTTCCGCCTTCAGCCTGCCCGGCTCGTAAGGCAAGGTAAAAGAGGCGGTGAGCTGCGCGTCGATGGGCTGGGAAGATATTTCCCGGCCGTTCAGCAAAAGCCGGACTTGATCTGCTTTGGCATAAACCCGCACGACGCGCGGTTGCCCCTCCCAGCCGGGCCAAGTCCAGCTTGGCTGTTCGTCGCGCCAGCCCCAATACTCCGGGTTGGTCCGGCGTCCCGGGGGCAAGTCCTCCACCATGATCGCCAGCGGACGAATGTCCCACAGCACTTGCCGATAGAGGCTCTGTGGCTTAAGGAAACCGCAAACGTCAAAATCGCCGCAAAATGCGTTCGCGTAAGGCCAGCCCAAGAGATAGGAACCCGTCTCTCCTTCCGGCACCGTATGGCCAATAGCCGATTCTCCGCGATAGTCCCAGGCCGTCCAGACGAAATCTCCGACGACATAAGGCAACCGTGACACCGCAGTCCAATACTCGCAGGCATCCTTGGGAAACGATTCGGTCGTGATCATCACGCGTTGCGGCAGCCGGGCATGGTCCCGTTCAAAGGCCTTGGGGGAGTAATTATAGCCGCAAATGTCCAAAGCGGAAAGAAAGGGGTCTCCTTTCTCGCTCGGGTCATTGAAGGCCGCGGTGATGGGACGGCTGGAATCCAGGGCACGAATGTGATCGGCCAGGAGCTTGGCCGTGGCCGCGCCCGTGGCATCGAAACGCTCGGGGATTTCATTGCCGACGGACCACATGACAATGGAGGGATGGTTGCGATCGCGCCGAAGCATGGCATCGACCTCCCGCTGCCAGTGTTCCTTGAAGAAACGCGCATAGTCATGCGGATTTTTTGCTTCGTTCCACATATCGAACGCTTCATCCACGACCATGATTCCCTCGTGATCACAAGCGTCCAATAAACTGGCCGCAGGCATATTGTGGCTGCAACGAATGGCATTGAAACCGGCGGCTTTGAGAATCTTCACGCGGCGCGCTTCCGCTATGGGAAAAGAAGCCGCGCCAAGAAGGCCGTGATCGTGGTGGAGACAGCCTCCGCGCAACTTGAGGGATTGGCCGTTGAGCAGGAAGCCCTGCGCCGCATTCCAAGCGAGAGAACGGATGCCAAAGCTGGTTTCAGCCATATCAACCGTTTCGCCACCGGAGAGGACCGCCACCTGCGCCCGGTACAGTGCGGGCGACGACGGCGACCACAGGTCCGGTTTGGCCACGGCCGCGCTCAGAGCCACCACCGCTCCTGTGGCGGAAACGGAACAGTTCGTTTGACTCGTTGTGATGGCCTTGCCCCTGGCATCCAGCAGGCGCACCCGCACTGTGGCGTCGGCCGCCGGACCGGTTTCGAGCAACTCCACCCGCACTTCCACTCGCGCCTTTTCGGCCGTAGCTTCCGGGGTGGCAACCGACACACCCCAGGGTGCCACCCGCAACGGCCCGGTGACCTCCAAATGCACGGGACGATAAAGCCCCGAACCAGAATACCAGCGGCTGTTCATCCCCTGATTGAGAACCTGGACCGCCAGAACGTTGTCCTGCCCGGCCGCTTTGAGGTAGGGCGTCAAGTCAAAGCCGAAGGGCGAATAACCGTACAGATTGCGGCCAACCTCCACTCCGTTAATCCAGACCGTCGTTTCCATATAGCTGCCGTCGAAAACTACGCGCGCTTGTTTGCCCTGATCCTCGGACGGCATGGTGAAATGACGCCGGTACCATCCGATTCCGCCCACCGCGTAGCCGGTACTGATATTGCCCGCGCTTCGTCCCGGATCCAGCGGCGAAGGCCCATCCGGCGGTGCAACAACCGCAGTAAAACCGCCCGTGGCCGGGCCCTTGACCTTGACCGCGACCACATGATCACCAGGCGCAGACTGGCCCGGAGGCAGTTCCACCACCCGGTCCATCACCGAGTCGTTCGCCCAATAGCCCTGGCCCGTCTCCTCCACCTTGACTCCATCCACGTAAACCCAATCCTGGCCGTTGATAACACCCAATTCGATCAACACGGTTTTCCCGGCCGCGGACGGGGAAACAGCAAAATGCCGCCGATACCATCCCACTCCGGTTCCGTCGCTGGGGGGCCGATGTTTATCCCAACTCTCCGGCAATTTCACTTCCTGCCACGTGGAATCATTGAAACCAGGAGTGGCCGCGTCCGAGTGGTCGCCCGGGGAAAATTTCCAAGTGCCAGGCGTCAAAGCAATGGTTGCATACAGTGGGTCACTGTCTCGCGGCGGCAAATCTTCAATCGACCAATCATGGGGCAAATCCACGCGCCGCCACGCGGAATCGTCGAAAGCGGGTAGCTCCGCGCCAGGAGCCTGGCCCCTCAAAAAGAGCCAGTTGGTGTTAAAAGCCCGTTCCCGATCTCCCGCCGGCAAACGCCCGGCTCCCGCAAAAACCAAAACGAGGACGGCCATGACAGAGGCCAAGGATTTCATAACGATCCTTATTAGGGCAGTTTGCCCGGACCAGCAACGACATTCAGCCGCTCCGGCCTCACATAATGGAAACCGCCACAATCAGGCTGACACCAATGATCACCGCGGCTGAAATGATCGCCACCGCCACGTTGTTATTGAGCAATTCCTGCTGGATATCGATGCGCGGCGTGACCCAGTCAAACACTTTGAAGGCGAGAAAAACCAGCACCATGCCCGCCGCGGCAAAAACAAAGGAGTTGAGCAGGGCGTGCCCGATGGATTTGACGGGCAAAGGCTCGGTTGTCTGCGCCGAAAGGCTGCCGGCGAACGCGATGAGGATTGGGAATCCCGCCCATCGGCGGACTGTTTTTTTGTTCATATTGAGTTTGCTTTTTGGGTTGGGGGTTAAAACAAATGAGGCACAAAACGGCTGCAGTTTCCGGTGATGAGCGAAGTATCTTCGCGAATGCCCAGACCGCAAGCTTCATGGTTGACGATCCAAATGCCCATGACCGGATGATTTCCATCAAAGTCGCCCGGCGAAGCCAGGCCCTGAAAAACGAAACCTTCCTCTCCATAATCTCCGCTGGTGGCCTGGGCGACAGATCCTCCCTGCACGAGGGTCACATTGGCGCCTTCCCGGCTAAGCCGGGGTTTCTTGACATATCCCGCGCCCGCCCGGCCCGTCGCTCGCCAACACGTCTCCAGTTCTTCGAGCGTAAAAAAGGCCGGAAGCAAATTCGGATGGTTCGGAAATAGTCTCCACAAGATGGGCAGCAAACCTTTGTTCGAGAGGAGCATTTTCCACATCGGCTCGAGAAAATGGCAGATTTCCAATTTCAACGAAACGGCGAATTCTTCGTGCCACATCCATTCCCAGGGATAAAGTTTGAAATAATTTTCAACTCGCTCCCCTGCCAAATCCACATATTGCCGCTTGTCGGCATCGTAGCCGAGGTCCTCGATGAACATTTCGCCGATGGGCAAGCCGGCTTGATGGCAAGTGTCCTCCAGGTAGAGCACAGTCTGCGCGTCTTCCAGGCACTCCTTGATTCCTCCGAAATAAATTTTGCCTGGAGCTTTGGCGCCGAATTGTTTCCAGGCGGCGACCAACTTTTCGTGAATGCTGTTGAATTGATCCAAGTGAGAATTAAAATCCTGCAACCAATACCATTGCGCCACCGCAGCCTCCACCAGAGCGGTGGGAGTATCGGCGTTGTATTCCAGCAGCTTCGGCGGGCTCTGGCCGTCGAAGGCCAAATCAAAACGCCCATAAATACTGAAATCATCCCGCTCCCAGGAGTTCTTGACATAGGGGACGGCAGCCGTTGAAATGCCAAGGAGGGAAAACAAATCCTCATCAATCACCATTTGCGCCGCCTGAAGACACATGGCATGCAACTCGTTGCCTGCTTTCTCCAGCGTGTCCACTTCCCCGGCGTTCAATTGATAATAGGCGGATTCGTCCCAGTATTTTTGCCCGCCGGGGGTATGGTACGTCAGACCCAATTCCTCGACTTTCTCGCGCCAATCGTGACGCGGCGAAATGGCCATGCGGTTCATGCGCCGCCAAAGCCTCCGCGGCCAATGGAACCAAACCCGCCCCGCGCCACACCGCCGTGAGATTCGCCGGCCGCTCCACGCGAAGCGCCGACCATGGATGAAATCGAAGGTCGGCTCACGAGGACAGGACTGGTGTAAGGTCTGGGAGTATAGAGGCCGCCATGATAGTAACCAAATCCCGGCCGGTAGTAATTATAAGGATACTCAAACCAACCGTGATAGGGCGCGTGATAATAACCGCGGCCGACCACATAAGTATTATTGGTGACGGGCGGCCCCGCAGTTTCGTCCGGGACGCCGTACTGGCTTCGGTCATCACATCCGCCGGCCAAAGCAGTGGAGAGGACCAGCGTAACCAGAGCTGATTTTTTCATCGGTTAGCCTTCTTATACTCTCGGCCTGAACCCCTCGCAGTTAGAATTCCCCGTGTGGTTTGTAATGGGCGGATCGAGAACCAATGGAGGCCAGTCTTATTGGTACTATTCCAAGGGCGGCCTGCTTGCTTATCACGGTGAGCCGCTTTATAATGTTGGGCAGTTGTGAAACGCATTATGAATCGCCGCTTTGTCTATGGCTTGGCCATTGTTGCCCTGGGCGTTAATTTGATCTTTGGCGCCGGGGTTTATGTTTATTCCGCGCACGCTTCGCAAAAGGACGACCCGTACGACAATTACAAATTGCTGGCGGATGTCCTGGAAAAAGTGCGGCAGGAATACGTCGATGGCGACAAATTAACTTATCAGGACCTCATTCATGGCGCGCTCAAGGGGATGCTCAACGGCCTCGACCCCCACAGCGAGTACATGGACCCTGAAAAATTCGAGGAACTCAAGAACGATACCGAAGGGGAATTCGGCGGGTTGGGCATTATCGTGCAGGTCAACAAAGACAAGTTGCTCACCGTGGTGCAGCCGATGGAGGATACTCCGGGCTTTCGCGCCGGCATCATGCCGCAGGACCAAATTCTGAAGATCGGTGATAAGAGCACCGCCCATTACGATTTGGAGGAGGCGGTCAAACTCTTGCGGGGCCCGGCCGGGACGCCCGTGACCATCACCGTGCGCCGTCCGTCCACCGGCGTGACCAAGGATTACAGGTTGGAACGAGCCATTATCAAGGTGGACACGGTCAAGGACATCAATGACAAGCGGGAGTATCCGCTCGGTGAAAACGGTATCGGCTACGTGCGCATTCTGCAGTTTGGAGAGAAGACCTCGGATGATTTGGGCCAGGCCCTCAAGAAACTGACGGACCAAGGAATGAAAGCGCTGATTCTGGACCTGCGTGGGAATCCGGGGGGGCTGCTCGAACAGGCGGGGCAGGTGTGCGAAAAGTTTTTACCCAAGAACCAATTGGTTGTCTCCACTGAAGGCCGTGGGCCGACCCCGCGCACCGAATACCGCGCCAATGGCCACGGCAAGCGCATTGATCTGCCCATGGTGGTGCTGGTCAATGGCAATAGCGCCAGCGCCGCGGAGATCGTGGCCGGCTGCCTGCAAGATTTGCAACCCATCACGCACGCCATCGTCGTAGGTGAGCAGACCTTTGGCAAAGGCTCGGTGCAAAGCATCCTTCCGCTGGCGGATGGATCGGCCTTGCGTTTGACCACCGCGAAATACTACACCCCCAGTCATAAGGTCATTCACGAACATGGCATTACCCCGGATATTGTGGTCCCGATGACGCCGGAACAGGAAGTCGATTTGGCCTACAGGCATCTGCCCGGCGCGCTGGATTTGCTGGACGCCAAGGACCACGAACGGATCGAGCATGTGCGCGACCTGCAATTGGAGCGCGCGGAAGACCTGCTTAAAGGCGTCTTGCTTTACTCGCAAACGCGTGAAACTCCATCCCGGGTGGCCGCGGTCCGATAGGCACCTTGTTTAGGATCGGGACGGCGCAGCCGCAATGCCCTATCCAATGTGAGGTGGGGCCGCGCCGCCCCGCCGCCCAAGTGTGCCTTAGCCATGACCTTACTCGCGATTGAGACCTCTTGTGATGAGACCAGTGTGGCCGTCATTGGCGAGGGCCGCGTTTTGGCGAATGTCGTGGCTTCGCAGACGGCCATTCACGCGGAATACGGCGGGGTCGTGCCGGAGTTGGCCACGCGGGAACATCTGCGGAATCTTATGCCCGTGGCCGACGCGGCCATGCGGCAGGCTGGCGTTACGCCGGCCGATTTGCAAGCGATCGCCGTCACGCGCGGGCCAGGCTTGCCCAGCGCCTTGCTCGTGGGCTTGAAGGCTGCCCAGGCTCTGGCCTTCTGCTTGCGCAAGCCGATTATTGACATTCACCATCATGAGGCCCATTTGTATTCGCCCTGGATTCTGGCAGACCCTCCGCGGAGTGATTTTGACCAATTTCAACCTTCTGTTTCCCTCATTGTCAGCGGGGGCCATACCTTGTTGGTGGAGGTCAAGGGCCTCTTTCAACATAAAGTCCTCGGTTCAACGATTGATGACGCGGCGGGTGAATGCTTTGATAAGATTGGAAAGTTGATGGGCTTGGCCTATCCCGCAGGCGCGGAAATCGATCGTTTGGCGGCGGCGGGCAACCCGAAGGCTTTCGTGTTTCCGCGCCCGTTGCTGGCGGAACCCAATGATGATTTTAGCTTCGCGGGTTTGAAGACTTCCGTGCGGTATTTTTTGGAGAAGAATCCGGGCTTGCTGGACCAACCGAGAGGATTGCGCGATGTCTGCGCGAGCGCCCAGGCGGCGATTGTCGAAGTGCTCGTGGCCAAGACCGTCCGCGCCGCGCGACGCCAAAGGACGCGCTGTGTGACCGTCTCGGGAGGGGTGGCCTGCAACAGCGCCTTGCGCCGGGACTTGGCGGCCGCCTGCGCGGCGGATGGTCTGCGCCTGCGCCTGGCCGAGCGCGTCTTTTCCACTGACAACGCCGCCATGATTGGTATTCTGGCCGAGCGCAAGTGGCTGGCCGCGGCGAAAGAGATGGACTTGGACGCCGAAATCGAACCGAGCTGGGCCTTGTCGCTTGCTTGAAGCAAGATTGCCGCGTTGGAACTTCAGACCTTATCGCTCGTTGCGGCTTGAGCCGGAATCGAGAATTGCAAATTAAAAATTTTCAATTTCCTATTCTCAATCCATATTCTGAGCTGGTCTGGGTCGCCCAGTCGTTTTGCGTTAATGCCGAATCTGATCTGATGACAATTGGCGGGGCGCCGCCACGATGTGAACCATATGAATGCCGTCTTGGAATATCTCGATCTGAACAAAAACCGCTTCCTGGAGGAACTCTGCCAGTACCTCCGCTTTCCCAGCGTGTCCGCCCAACCGGAGCATCGCGCCGACATGGGGGCCTGCGCGGAGTGGTTGGCTGCTCATTGCCGCGCCATTGGTTTGGAAGCGCGAGTCTGCCCGACAGACGGCCATCCCATCGTCGTGGCCGGGACCAAACGAACTGGCAAACCGCACTATGTCATTTACGGGCATTACGATGTCCAGCCGCCGGAACCGTTTGAGCTCTGGAAAAGCCCGCCATTCGAGCCGCGCCTGGAAGGCCGCTCTCTCTACGCGCGGGGCGCTTGTGATAACAAAGGCCAGAATCTGGCGCACCTTAAAGCGGTCGAGGCCTACTATGAAACGAACACCGAACTTCCCTGCGATCTGACTTTCGTCCTCGAAGGCGAAGAGGAAGTCGGCAGCAAGCACCTGGGAATTTTTTTGGAGAAAAATCGCGCAGAGCTGGCTTGCCGCGGTGTCGTCATTTCGGACACCGGCATGCCAAGCTTGAAACACCCCGCCCTGACTTATGGTTTGCGCGGCATTCTGGCCTGCGAAGTAACATTGCGCGGCCCGTCGCGTGACCTGCATTCGGGCATCTTCGGCGGAACGGTCGATAACCCGGCGATGGCTCTCTGTCAATTGCTCGCCCAATTGCGCGACAAAAAGGGCCGAGTCAACATTCCTGGTTTTTACGATGATGTCGTGCCGCTTTCCGCCTATGAACGGAAGCAGGCGGCACGCATCCCCATGACCGAAGCGCAATACCGCAAGTTCCTCGGCGTGCCGGCATTATTTGGGGAAAAGGGCTACACCTTTGTAGAGCAGCGCAGCGCGCGTCCGACCATTGAGATCAACGGCTTGACCAGCGGTTATCAGGGCGAGGGCAGTAAGACCATTGTTCCCGCGGTCGCGTCGGCCAAACTGACGTTTCGACTGGTGCCCGATCAAGACCCGGCCCGCATCGGCAAGCTCATTGCCCGGCGCTTGAAAGAATTATGCCCGGCGACCGTGAAATTGGAAATGCAACTGGGTCATGGCGCCGAGCCGTACATGGTTTCGCCCACCGCCCCCATGGCCCAGGCGGCGTTGCGGACGCTGCGGGCGGCCTTTGGATACGAACCCATTTTAATGCGCGAAGGAGGCTCCATTCCCATCGTCACGCAGTTCAAGAAGATTTTGCGCGCCGATTCGCTGCTCCTGGGCCTGGCTTTGCCGGATGACAACGCCCATTCCCCAAACGAAAAATTCAACCTGGACAGCTTTGAAGGCGGGACGCGCATGGGAGCATTGCTCTGGCCTGAACTGGCCAAGCTTGCGTGAGCGGGCAAGTATTATTATTGGTTTTTACGGAGGGGGAGAAATTCGACCAGTTCATTCTCGCGTTGGAATTTGAGGGAACCGGCGCGCTCCGGGCCAGAAACGTACTATTTCCACGCTCTTATCCGTGTACTTAAGCCGGTAAATAATCCGATAGGAACGGAAGATGATTTCGTGCAATTCCGACCACCGAAGCTCCGGGACCATGCGGCCGCGTTCTGGAACGCCGTGGAGCGAAAGTGCCGCTTCAAGCAACAAATTTGCCCATTTGCCGGGCAGCGGCAGGGTTGTGGGCTGCAATTTCGGCGACGATGCGCTCCAAATCGCTCAATGCCTCGTTGGAGAAGAATACTTTGAAATCCATTGCGGGATGAGTTTGCGGACCTCTTCCAACGAAACACCTTCCCAGCGGTCAGGCAAGGCGAGGCCTTCCTCCACCGCTTGCCTGAATTTCAATTCGTAAATGGCATCAACGAACGTGGCATCCGGTGGCAGGTTATCCTCCACCTCCAAGGGAATTTCTTTCGCAGGCATGCTCGTAACATATAGGCGATCTTCCAGAAAAATGAGAGCACAGCCGATTTCCTAAATTTCTTAATCCCAATCAAAAGCACTTCATTCTTTCGGGGAGCACGGTCGTCTCGACCGCTGCCGTCGGAGTCCCGCGGACGGAGCTGCCGTGCGAGACGCACGGCGGAAGCGACCGGGACGGTCGCGGTCCCCAGAAGTTCACGGGATCATCGGGCCTTTCCATAGATTAGCCACCACCAACCCGCAGTTTGCTCTTTCTATACCCATAGGCGAAATAAAGCACCAAACCGGCGGCCAGCCAGATGACGAAACGCAGCCACGTGACGCGGGGGAGCGCGGCCATCAGCCAGGCGCAGCTCAGCATGGCGCCGATCGGCACGACGGGCACCCACGGTGTCTTGAAGGCCCGTGGGCGGTCCGGTTCGATTTTGCGCAGGATGAGAATCCCGGCCGCGACCAAAATAAAGGCAAAGGCCGTGCCAATATTGCAAAGGTCCACGACCTCATCGATGTTCATCACTCCGGCGAAAAAGGCGACGAGCAAGCCGGTTAAAATAGTGGACAAGTACGGGGTGCGGTATTTGGGATGGACCGCGCAGGCCCAAGGCGGCAGCAAGCCATCCCTCGCCATGCTGAAGAAGATGCGCGTTTGCCCCATGTGGAAGACGAGCAAAACAGAGGAAGTGGCCAGCAGCGCGCCGATAGATATGATGACCACCGCCCAGTTCAAGCCCAAGCCGGTGAACGCTGTGGCCAGCGGTTCGGCGGTGTCGAGCTTGCTGGAAGGCAACATGCCAGTCAGGACGATGGCGACCGCGACATAAAGGATCGTGCAAATGCCCAGGCTGCCCAGGATGCCAATCGGCATGTCGCGTTGCGGCTTGCGTGTTTCTTCCGCCGCGGTGGAAACGGCGTCAAAACCGATGTAGGCAAAAAAGATGATGGCCGCGCCACTGGCGATGCCCTTGAGTCCATTAGGCGCGAAGGGCGTCCAATTTTGCGGGTTCACGTAAAACGCACCCAGGCAGAGAAAGAACAAAAGGATGACCAGTTTGATCACGACCATGGTGGAATTAAACCAGGCGCTTTCCTTGATGCCGAGGACCAACAGCCACGTCAGCACCGCGACGATCCCAAATGCGGGCAAATTAAAAATGATGGGCACGCCGAGCAAGCGCGGCGCTTCATTCCAAGCTTGGGACGCGCGCAGAACATTTGCGTCCAGTGAGGAAAAATCCAGGTGCCGGGCGGTGGCATCCGCTACCACGGTGGTGGCTTGGAAAGCGGAACGAAAATCCACCCCCAGCCAAGCCGGCCAATGATAATGGAGCAGGGCTTGAAAATAGCCCGACCAGGAAATCGCCACGGCGACATTTCCCACAGCGTATTCGAGGACGAGGTCCCAGCCGATGATCCACGCCACCAGTTCACCCAGCGTCGCGTAAGCATACGTGTAGGCCGACCCGGAGACCGGTGCCATCGAAGCAAATTCCGCGTAACACAGCCCGGCCAAGGCGCAAATGGGTGCCATGATCAGGAAGGAAATGATAATGGCCGGACCCGCGCCCGTGTGCCCGCTGCCCCCGGCGGCCGCGGTGCCGACGGTTGAAAAAATGCCGGCACCCACAATCGCTCCAACTCCGAATAAAGTCAGATGGACGGGCCCCAGCACCCGTTTGAGTTGGTGTCGCGGTTCAAGGGTCTCGCCCAAAAGTCGCTGAAGCGACTTGCGGCGGAAAAGCTGGCGCATAGACCGCCAGAGGAGATTGGATCAGCGCCACGAAGGCAAGAAATTAATGAGGCAGCGGCGTAAAGAGGACCGATGATCCGCGCTTCTCCACTCTGAAACTGTGCTCGGAGGCCAGTTGCTCACACGCTTCCTCTTCCTTTGGCCCGCAAACATGGTCCAACCGAAATGGTTCTTCCCGGGCGGCGAATTGCCTACATTGCTCCACCCAACCGCTGTGCTGTGTTGAGGTCCAATTCATGAATAAATCGCTTAACAGGATACAATGTCGTGTCCTTTTGCCGCAAGCGGCAGCGCCTCGCTTTGGCTCAAGCAGCGTCTGCCAAAGGTGATGAGTGCGAATTTCATGCGCGAAAACTACCGCGCAAAACCTTTTATCACAATTAAATCTCAGCAAAAAGGCGCTTTCCGCGCCTGCGCGTGTTCGATTTTTTCGGGCTTTTGCTGAGGCTGGCCCCGATTCCTTTACCATTATGATCTTTGTTGCTCCGTGGTTGGTTTTTCTGGAAGCCCTCCCGCTTGCAGCTTGAGGCCGCAGGCTACGGGTTTTAATCTTTGGCTCCTGGAGGGGCGATGGAGGTTAAAGCGCGGACGTCCATCAACCCCACAAATGCTGGTTTTCAAGAGAATGCTTCCTTTTGGCCTTTTTCAACCTTTGCGATGGGTTGCGGCTTTAAGCAAAGATGATAATCTCCGAGCGCTGGCCCCTGCTACGGGGATAAAGTAACGAAATAACCCGAATTTGAATCATGGCGATGAATCTCACTTACTACGGTCACTCTTGTTTTGCGGTTGAACTCGAGGGATGCACCCTGCTGTTCGATCCGTTTATCACGCCCAATCCGCTCGCCGCCGGCGTGGACGTCCGTTCTGTGCGAGCCGATTACATACTCGTCTCACACGGCCATGAGGATCATCTGGCCGACGCGGCCAGCCTGGCCAAAAGGACGGGCGCGACCGTGGTGGCTAATTATGAGGTGGCGCAATGGCTGGGCCAAAAAGGCGCCCCCAAGGTCCACCCCCTCAACCACGGCGGCAGCCCCGTATTCGATTTTGGCCGCGTCAAATTTGTCAATGCCATCCATTCCAGCAGCCTGCCGGATGGTTCCTACGGAGGCAATCCAGGCGGTTTTGTCGTGGAAAGCGCAGTCGGCAACTTTTACTATTCCGGCGATACCGCGCTCACTTTGGATATGAAGTTGATCGCGGAATCCACCCGCCTAAGCTTCGCCGTACTCTGTATTGGAGGAAATTTTACGATGGACGCTGACGACGCGGTTAAAGCCGCGCAATTCATTGATTGCGCGGAAATCGTGGGCGCGCATTACGATACGTTCCCGCCCATAAAAATCGACCACGAAAATGCCAAACAAACCTTTGCCAAGGCGGGCAAAAAACTGCACCTCCTGCCGATTGGCGCGTCCCGGAAATTCTAAAGCTCCTTAGGAAGGCAGTTGTTTCCTGAACGCCTTACAGGCGTCAGCGATGTCCGCCGCATTCAGAATGGCGGAGACGACGCAAACTCGTTGCGCGCCCGCCGCCAGGACCGCGGGCAAAGTTGTCAGGTTAATTCCACCAATGGCGAACCAAGGAATCGACACGTGAGAGGAGGCCCAGCGCACATATTCCACCGTGACCGGCGGAACCCCCGGTTTGGTGCCGGTGGCATAGACCGGTCCCACGGCGATATAAGCAGGTCCCGCGGCGATCGCGCGCCTGGCTTGCTCGGGAGAATGCGTGCTTAAACCGATAGCGGGACCAGCGAGGTGCAAATTCACCGCCGGCTCCCCTGCTCCGTTCAGGCCGAAAAAATCCTCTTGGCCCAAATGGCAAAGGTCGGCCCCAACCTCCCCCGCCAAGTCATAGTGATCGTTGACCACCATGCCGACCCCGGCGTCGCGCAAAATGGGGAGAATCCGCGCGGCAAGCTCCAGCACCCGCGCGGCGCTTAAATCCTTGGCGCGGAGTTGCACCAGATCCGCCCCTCCCTGGCAAAGCTGCCTGGCGACGTCCACCGGGTCACGTCCGCGCAAATAAGCCGTGTCAATAAAAGTATAGAGGCGGCATTGGGCGAGCGATTTCATGAGAAACGAGAGCCTCCTACTCGATCAATTCACGCCGCGCTCCGTCCAGTAATTGGTCGAGAAAATTGGTGGAATAGACCCCGCGGCGGAAGTTGGGATCTTGCATCACGGCTTGCTCGAAAGCAATCGTCGTCTTCACCCCGGTGATCATGTATTCCCCAAGTGATCGGCTCATTTTGTTCATGGCCTCACGCCGGTCCTTGCCGACCGTGATCAACTTGGCAATCAGCGAATCGTAATGCGAAGGGATGGTGTAGCCCGCGTACACATGGCTATCCAAACGCGTCCCGCGGCCGCCGGGAGCGTAGTACATCTCCACTCGTCCAGGACAAGGCCGGAAGTCGTCAAAGGGGTCCTCCGCATTGATGCGGCATTCAATGGCATGACCGCGCAAATGGATGTCGCTCTGGGAGAGGCGCAACGGTTCTCCCATTGCGACGAGGATCTGAGATTTGACCAGATCAATGCCGGTGACCTCCTCAGTAATGCCATGTTCCACCTGAATGCGCTTGTTGACCTCTAAAAAGTAGAACTGGCCTTTGTCATCGACCAGAAACTCAACCGTTCCAGCGTTGGTGTAATGGGCGGCCTCGGCGAGGCGAACTGCTGCTTTGCCCATCTTCTTGCGCAGGTCCCGGAACTTGGATTCAATTAATGGCGAGGGCGTTTCCTCCACCAATTTCTGGTTGCGCCGTTGGATCGAGCAATCCCGTTCCCCCAAGTGAACCAACGAACCGCGGCTGTCTCCAAGAATCTGAAACTCGATATGGTGCGAATTCTCAATGAGCTTTTCGATGTAAACCCCTGAATTGCCAAAACTCTTTTCCGCTTCGTTTCGCGCCGTGTGGTAACCTTTGACCAGGGAAACGTCGTTATGAGCCGCGCGCATGCCACGGCCTCCGCCTCCCGCTATGGCCTTAATCATCACCGGATATTCGATCCGTTTGGCCACCGCCAAGGCTTCAGTCTCGTTCTCCACTGGGCCATCCGACCCAGGCGGCGTCGGGACGCCCGATTTCTTGGCCAAGGCGCGGCTGATGGTCTTGTTTTCCAAGGCGTTCATGGCCCGCGAGCTTGGCCCGATAAAACGGATATTGCAGCTTTCGCACACATCCGCAAAGTGGGCATTTTCGGACAGGAACCCGTAACCGGGGTGGATAGCATCGACGTCGGCAATCTCAGCAGCGCTAATAATGCGGTCGATTCGCAAATAACTTTCGCTACTGGGGGCCTTGCCGATACAGATGGCCTCATCCGCCATCTGCACATGCATTGAATTGGCATCGATGTCTGAATAAACGGCCACGGTTCGAATATTCAGTTCTTTGCAGGCACGGATGATGCGGATGGCGATTTCGCCCCGATTAGCCACGAGAATTTTCTCGAACATGCGTAAAAATTGTTCCCAGTACGACCCGTTAGGTGGGCCGAATGGTGAACAGCGGCTGACCGAACTCGACAGGTTTGGCGTTTTCCACGAGAATCTGCGTCACTACCCCTTTAACCTCGGCTTTGATCTCGTTCATTACTTTCATGGCTTCAATCAGGCAAACGACCGTTTCTGGATTTACTTCTGTTCCGATTTCAACGTAATCAGCCGCTTCCGGGGACGGAGCACGATAAAAGGTTCCGATCATCGGACATTTTATTTCCAGGAGGGACGCCCCGGAAGGCGAGGCTACACCGGCAGGGGCAGCCGGCAGGCCGAGGGGGACAGTTGCGGAGGGCAGAACTGTGGCCGAAAGCACGGGCGGGTCATCAACTGGAGCTGCGACTAGATTTGTGCCGCGCTTGAGTTTGATCTTAAAGTCCTGCTTTTCGAGTTCGAACTCCGATAAGGAATTCTTGCGCATCAGGTCAACAATGGCTTTAATATCCTTTAAATCCACGTTGCCCCCAGTCCGAGAATTGAGGTTTGGTCAGTACACTTATTCAGCATCATGTTTGGAGGAAAAAAGCAGCGGAGTCGAGGGACACGCTGCTCTTTCAAATCAATATTTCTATCTCGCGAGGGCTACTTTAGAGGTTCCAATGGGGGTCGTCAAGCCTTTAGTGAGCAAAGAGCGGTGAGAGAGTGCTTAGCTATCAAAAAACAATTAAATCACAGCACTATAACGATAATTTAAACGCCCATTAACCAGCCAAACATAAAAAAAACGGGCCATGACAAAGCCGGCACATAAAGGTGGCAATCGACCGCGCTCTGCATGCAGACGCCAAAAGCTCCCAGCCAAAGAGCAAAATTAAGCCAATTCAAAGAGCCTTTTCTTATCCTATATCGATACAGAAAATACAAAAACCAAATTGTCATTCCACTGTAACAAATCATGCCAGGAATGCCGGAATCGCATCCTTGCTCCAGGTAATCATTGTGAACCAATCGGGCCATTTCGTCGGCAGGACGCCTGATTCGTTCAAATGGTATTTGGAATGTTCCAGGCCCAGTTCCGAACAGCGGGTGTGCTCGAATGATGATGCCCGCAGCGCGCCAATAGCCAAAACGAGCCCCGACACTGTTTCGTTCCTGATGGAAGAAGCTGGCATATTTGAAATTAAATCCAAGAATTCCGAGAAAAAGAACGCCGCCGATAACCCAACGCTTCCATTTCAGCCGCATATCGCTATGCCCCAAGGCGGTCAAGCCGATTACCAGCGCGATCAGCCACCCAGCCTTTGATCCTGTCCAATACAAAGCGGCCAAGCCGCATCCACCCAAAACCAAGATGAATCCCACACGGATATTGGAGCGGACTTTAGGTGTCAATTGCCACAAAAACGCTAACGATAAAGGCAGCAGGAGCAATATTGCGCCAGCGAAGGCATTCGCATTCCAAAACGTGGAAAAAATGCGATCACGCCCTATTCTTTTCAAGAATTCAGGGTTTTTTAGCACATCCTTGGGTAAATCTAAAACGACCTGTCCAGAGGTGATCATTTTACGTGTCGCCTCCAATCCGCCGAAATGTTGTTCAAGGCCCGCCCGGACAGCCCAACATAGAGCCAGCGCCATTCCGGCCCATACGGGCCACATCGGCGCCCCGCGATCAAGTGCCAGGCAGCCGAGATAAAAGATAACAACGCAAAGTGTAAAATGGCGAAGCGTAAGCAACGTCAAACTTGGTCCAATTGTTTGCGTCCCCGCTAATACCTCCCAGCCCAGCCAAAGGGCTGGCAAGACCATGGCCCAACCGCCGCGCAGTCGTTTCCAAGGCTCCGTCCACAGCCCGAGCAAGAGCAGCGGAAAAATCAACCACAACCCCCATCGTGTTGGCCATGATTCGAACAGTATCTCGCTCGCATCCGACGGCGCTTTGCCGGTGTAATCCATTATGACCGGGTCGCCAAACTTGATAATCGAAATGAAAAAGAATAGCCCCGCCGCCGCCGCAAAAAACAGCGTCGCCCGATGAGACAATGGCGGCTTTTGCTGGGCTGGCATGGCCGATATTCCTGTTACAATTTGAGCTTGAGCAAACCCACTTCCAAGGCCAGCGCCTCCTGCACGTTTGTGTGCAGTTGCCGTTGCAAATGGTCCACCATCTGCAGGTTGGAAGTCGCTTCAGCGGAGGAAATCCGCTTCGCCACCGCTTGAGCTGCGGGAGCCAAGTGCGAGAAGGACATCATTTCTTCGCCGAGTGCCAGTGTTTGAAGCCAGACGTCGCGCAACCACCAATGTAACAGCCCAATCAAGTCGGTGCGAAGTCGCCGGTATTCAGCTTCGACTGCGGCCGCAAGTTCATCCTCCAATTTTTCGCGCATTCTCGGGTCTAAATTATCGTAACGCTCCAAGGGCGAGAGCGCCCCCAGTTTTTCTTCAATTTCCGCACGCTGCTCGGCCAACCGCTTCAACAAGAGGCCAAGCAATCTGTATCTGGCCAACAAACCTCCCGCACCGGCCGCAACCATGTCGCTAAAATCCTTTAGCCAAGCCACTTGCGCAGGTTCGAACTCAAACCGCTCCCCCCCGAAAGTCAATCGCAGGCACCGCGATAGAATCGTTTCTAAGATCCGTTGCGGTTCGGTCGTGACCAAGATGAGGATCGACTGTGGCGGCGGCTCTTCCAAAGTCTTGAGAAACGCGTTGGCAGCCTGCACATTCAAGCGTTCAGCCGCGATGATTGCACCCACTTTGTAGGTGGCGGATGAAGGCTTCAGGTTGATGGCATGCATCAGCTCCCGGATTTGGTCTATCGTGATGATGCGCGATTTCGACTCCGGACGGAGCACGAGCACGTCGGGATGGTTGGCTTGCTCAATCCGATGACAGCTATCGCACCGGTCACAACAATCCAACGGCAAGCCGTCGGTGGTGCGACGCGTCGGGGAAAGGCAATTGAGGGTCTTGGCCAATGTGCGCGCCATGGCTTCCAATTCCGTAAGATCATTGCCCGTGAAAAGATAAGCGTGCGCGAGCCGGTGCCGCTCCAAACTGCGCTGGAGCAATTGGGTCACCCTTGTTTGCTCTGGAAAATCAGAAAACATCGCTCAATAGAGTCGTTTCAGGACTGCGCCTGCTTGATCACCAAGGGAATGCCGCACAGCGCGGCACCGTCCATCGCCAGATTAACCGAGTAGGAGCCTTCCTTGGCAAACGCCAGTTGTTGGATATTGACAATGAAATTACGGGAAACGGAAGTCGCTTCGGGTGGAAACACCACTTCACCGGGCAATTTCATGCCGCGCATAATGGGATGCCCATCTTCATCGACAAAATTAACCTCCAACACATGCTGGCCTTCCTCCATGCGGTCAAAGGCAATCCGTACCGCCACGGAACATTGCGGATGATGCGCTGGGATCACCGGCGAATGGATCGTGTCAAAAGTGCCCAGCAAACTGAGCTTTCCATTATAATCCACCGCCGCGTCGCACAAAACCGCCACTTGGATCGTCATAGTGTGGAGGCCATCTTAGGACCCAACCTGTATTAATCCAGCAACTAATTCACGCGCGGCCCCCCCCTTTTAACCGAACCGACCACCCTGGATGCGGAGAAGATCACGGCAAGGCCGGATAATCCGTATAGCCCTTCGGACCCGCACCGTAGAAGGTGGACGTGTCCGCCTCGTTGAGCGGAGCGTTGCGGCGAAAACGCTCCGGCAAATCCGGGTTGGCCAGGAACGG
>Ga0182016_10002388_pt1 | contig 22170 bp, 13 predicted proteins | sample 712S2MmetaG_FD_120491 | JGI IMG/M metagenome (GOLD analysis project Ga0182016, IMG submission 120491) | Permafrost microbial communities from Stordalen Mire, Sweden - 712S2M metaG | ecosystem: Environmental > Terrestrial > Soil > Wetlands > Permafrost | place: Sweden: Stordalen | collected... | reverse complement strand
GATATTCGGATGTATTGCGGCTCAGGCAGCAGGGCGGCGCTGCAACGGCCTCCTATGGAGGCCCTTGCCCAAAGCCCCGCCCTTTGGGCGGGGATTTTTACTGTGCCGGTGAAAGAGGCGGTCAAGTAAGAGCACGGGAAATCGCGCCGATTTTATTTGCCCGCCGCCAAAGCGCCAGAGGACAGGCGCACACCAAGACCTGACGGATTTCCTGCACCCTCCTTTACGCGCGCAGCGTCTTGGAGTGCGGTTGCCCTCTACCGCTTTTGACCCTGGCACCTTGTTAATACGGGAGTTGCCCCCTCACGCCATCCGCTGATAATGTCCCTTTCATGCCCGAGCCCAAGCCGCAAACTCCGTGGCCCCACGCTCCTATGCACCAATTGGCGTTGCGTGGCACTTATTTCGTCACCGCCAGCACGCACCTCAAGGCACACCACCACCGCGGCGCGGAGCGCTTGCGTGTTTTGCATCAGGGACTCCTCACGGTGGCGCGCGATTACGGGTGGCAACTGGAAGCGTGGGCCGTATTCTCCAACCACTATCATTTCGTGGCTTATTCTCTCGCCGATCAATCAGGCGCCGAAAGCCTCGGATTGATGTTGAAGACCCTGCATGTGAAAACGTCCGGCTGGATCAACCGGCTGGACCGGACACCCGCCAGACAGGTCTGGCGCAACTTTTGGGAAACGCGCTTGACCTATCAGAAGTCTTACTTCGCCCGGCTGAACTATACGCACCAGAACCCCGTGAAGCACGGCTTGGCGCCAGTCGCCAGCCAGTATCCTTGGTGTTCGGCCGCGTGGTTTGAGCGCACCGCCTCGCCCGCGCAAGCGAAAACCATCTATCGGTTCAACACGGACAAGTTGAAACTGCCCGACGATTTCAAGCCCTCGCCGGATTGGTAGCCCCACCAAAGCGCCAGAGGACTGGCGCACTCCAAGACCTGGCGGACTTCGTGCGCCTTCCTTCACGCGCGAAGCGTCTTGGAGTGCGGTAGTCCTCTACCGCTTTTCCCACCATGTCGGACGAGGCTAGGCCGAGAACACAACGTAGGCCCAGCATGGATTCCACGCCGCCCCCCAAAGCGCCAGAGGACTGGCGCACTCCAAGACCTGGCGGACTTCGTGCGCTCTCCTTCACGCGCGAAGCGTCTTGGAGTGCGTTAGTCCTCTACCGCTTTTTCCACGACCGGTGAGGAGGCTGGAGCACGCATAATGGTGCAAACGACGTGGGGACGCAACCCGCGCGCCCACTGTGGCCATCGGGCGCTTCCCTCGGCAGTTGTTTAAAATTGTCGGCGCAACCAATTCTCAGCATAGTGCCGCCGATGGAAAAAGCGCGACGGATCTCTTGTTCATTCCTGGTCTTCCTCTGCTTGGCCCCGGCCGCCTGGTCGCAAACCAACGGCCTCGTCTGGATGGATGACCTTGATCTAAGGTCCTTTTCCGAAGGAATTTTTTCCGTCACGCCAAAGGTGAGCGCGGGAGGCCGCGCGTTGCGAATTGGGGGCAGGCAGTTCAGCCGGGGGGTATGTGTCGAATCTCTCAGTGTGCTGCCTTTTTTGCTCGACGGGGGCGCGAAGAAATTCACCGCTTCTGTTGGGGTCGATGACGAGGCCAATGCCAGCGTCCGGTTTGTTTTCTTTGTCATTGGAGACAAGAAGATTTTATTTCAAGGGCGTGAAATGCGTCGTGGCGATGCTCCGCAAAATGTGAACATCGATTTGACCGGGATAAAGCGCTTGGGGTTGCTGGTTCGTGTCGATGGGCCGCGAGTCTCCAAGTCCTATTCCGACTGGGCGGACGCTCAGTTCCTGATGATCGGGGATCGTGTGCCGCGGCACGTTCCGAATGACGACGCGAGGCATCTTCTTACTCCTGCCTCTCCTCCAATTCCAAAAATCACCTCGCCTAAGGTTTTTGGCGCGCGACCCGGAAGTCCCTTCTTGTTCACGGTTTGCGCCACCGGAACGCGCCCGATGGAGTTTGCGGCGGAGGGTTTGCCGGAAGGGTTGTCCATCGATTCGCAAACCGGAATCATCACCGGCCGGGTTGCCCGTGAAGGCAATTTCACGGTCGTGACGAAAGCCAAAAATACCCTTGGCCAGGCGGCAAAGGAGTTGCGAATCCGCATCGGAGATACTCTGGCCCTCACGCCACCGATGGGCTGGAACGGTTGGAATTCATGGGCGCGGGAAATCACCGGGGAGAAGGTCATGCGCTCCGCCCAGGCCATGGCGCGCCTGGGTCTCAAAGATCATGGCTGGTCTTATGTCAACATTGACGATACCTGGCAGGGTCAAAGGGGCGGTGCGTGGAACGCGATCCAACCAAACTCGAAATTCCCTGACTTCAAACAAATGGTGGACCAGATTCATGCCTTGGGTTTGAGGGTGGGGGTTTATTCGACGCCTTGGATTTCCAGTTACGCCGGGTATGTTGGCGGCTCCTCAGATTTCGCGGACGGGGTTTATCCCGATTCCATCAAAAACAACAAGCGGGCGTTCCGCTATGTGGGCCAATACACCTTTGAAACCAACGATGCGCTCCAGATGGCGGCCTGGGGCGTGGACTATCTAAAATACGATTGGCGTCTGGAAGTGCCGTCGGCGGCAAGAATGGGTAACGCACTCCGCCATTCTGGCCGGGACATTATCTATAGTTTGTCGAATTCAGCTCCGTTTGAGCATGCCAGGGATTGGGCCAGAATTGCCAACCTGTTCCGTACCGGGTCCGACATTCGGGATAGCTGGCTAAGCCTCTACTATTCTCTTTTTACGATTGATAAATGGGCGTCTTTCGCTGGGCCGGGTCACTGGAACGATCCCGACATGATGATAGTGGGAAACCTCACCACTGGCTCAGACTTGCATCCTACAAGGTTGACTCCTGACGAACAGTATTCCGAGGTAAGCCTGTATTGTCTCCTGTCCGCGCCACTGTTGATCGGCTGTCCGATCGAAGAGTTGGACCCATTTACTTTGAATTTGCTGACGAATGACGAAGTGATTGAGATCGATCAGGATCCCTTGGGTTGTCCGGCGAGATTCATCGCCGATGACCACCGTGTGCAACTATGGATCAAACAGTTGGAGGACGGCTCCTATGGCGTGGGCCTTTTCAATACGGATAACTACGGCCAATCGCCCGCGTCATTTTTCCGCTGGGGTGATGAAAGACCAAAAAAATATCAACTGAAACTTAAGAAGCTGGGATTGGACGGCCAATGGAAGCTGCGTGATGTTTGGCGGCAAGCGGACCTGGGCGTCTTTGCCCATACATTCGCCGCTGAAATTCCGCATCATGGGGTTGTCATGTTGCGCATGTCCCGCTGCCAGGAGGAGCAACATCATTGAATTCTGCCCGGCGGCTTCCGCAGGCGAGGTCAAGGCGGTGTTTGGACGCGGTAAAAGCGGGCGGCTGAATGGGCGGTAACGGCGTCGGTCACCGCTGCGGGGGCGCCGGTTCCCGGGATGTTGTTGGTCAAGGTCTGCCAAAGCATGTCAAACAAATTAGTGGCGTAAAGGACCCGGTAATGGGCCAAAGGCAAGGTGCTGAAGGAGAAGGTAAAGTTGGAAGCGATCATGTCGGCGGAAAGAATCTGCGGCGTGGCCAGTGACTGGCGCAACGATTGCAGCAATGGAGACTGTTGACCCTCGCCCCGCTCGGGGAAAAAGTCCTGGCTTAATTCCCAAATCATGATGCCTCCTAGTCCGCGGTTGCGCGAGTAGCTGACTTTGGTCTGGCAGGAAGCGGCGTCCTCATACGAAACAAACATATCATCAGCCGATGAGGCATTGCTCAGGCTGAGGTAGGCGGCCTGGGCGGCAATGTCCCATTGGTAGGAGTTGCTTTGATAGTAGGAAGTGATGATCGCCCGGTAGGCCGCCGCGGAGACGGTGGGAGTATTGCTCTCGCTCCAAGGTTGGCGAGGTTGGAGGACGCCGGTCCAAACATAACCGTAAAACGGCAAGCCGAGAGCGAGCTTGAGAGGTTTAACGCCGTTGTTCACATAATTATCAACCGCCCCGTCGATGGACGGAAGAGGGCCGCCGGTGCTGGGAAAAGTATAGCCGCCGTCGTAAATAGGAGAGTTAAACCACGTAATCCAACCAGGATAAGGCCCGGACAAGTCGTAAGTCATGATGTTGATTTGATCGAGTGTCCCTTGCAGAGAGGCGAACACGGCAAAGATGGCGTCCGGAGGGTCGCCGTATTGCGGGTAGGCCGGAGCGGCGGCTGTCAACAAGGCGCCAGGGATCGCGGCTCTGAGGGTCGTCATGAAATTGGTGTATTGCAGGATGTCGGCGGCGGCTAGCGGTTCCCAGTCAATATCGAGACCGTCATAGTTATTGGAGGACATAAAAGCGGCCAACGCGGAGACGAAAGCCGGAACATGATTGGCCGTGGTGGCGCCTTGGAACGCGGGTTCGCTGCCGGCTCCGCCGACGCAGAGCAGAGCTTTACGGCCCGCGTTATGGACCGTTTGCACAAAGGCGCGGCAGGCCGCGGGGTCCAGTCCATTATTGGCGCCATTGATCGTGCCGTTGGCTTGGGCCTCAAGGCAGAAGTGGATGACATGAGTGATGGTGGCAAAGTCGATCGCGGAAACCGGCATCACGCTGGATTCATATTGGGGGTAATAGCCGGTAATCCAAAAGGCGTTGGCTGGGGACAGAAGCGAAAGGAAAACCGCGACAGTTGCGGCGACGACGAGGCAGCTACGCATGGGAGAATGCTAGCCGGGGCGCACAGAAAATCAAGGGCTGCGGGTTTTGCACGAGGAGACGGCTTCGGTGATGGCGCGGAGGAGGGGATCGCGCCGCCCGGGAGGCTGATCCGGGCGGTGCCCAAAAGCCAACTGCCAAATCATTATTCCGCCCAGGTGATGCTGTTGGGCGAATTGGACTTTCGCCTGGCAGGTGTGTTCGTCATCGTAGCTGATGAAACAGTCGCCCGCCGAACCAGGCTTGTCGATTGTCAAATAGGCGGCTTGCGCGTTCGTGTCCCAATGATAATGGTTCGATTGATAATAGGCGGAAATGATCTCGCTGAACGGGATTGGAGTCACGGTCGGAGGAGAAGTCCAGGATTGGCGTGGGAGGGAAACGCCTCCCGTGGAAGTGCCGTCGCCACCGGTCCAGACGTCGCCGTAGAAGGCAACGCCAATGCCAAGCTTGCTGGAGGCAACCCCGTTGGAGAGAAAATTGGCCACCGCGCCATTCACGGAAGGGACGAGAGGGCCGGAGGTGGAAAAACGCAGGCCGCCATCGAAAAGCGGGGAATTAAACCAGGAGACCCATCCGGGATAGGCGCCGGAAAGGTCGTAAGTCATGATGTTGATCTGGTCCAATTGCCCTTGGAGGGTGGCGAACAGCGCATAGGAGGAGTTTGGAGGGTCGCCATAAACAGGATAAGCGGAAACCGCCGCGGTCAGCATGGCGGGCTGGGGAAGAGCAGCGAGGGCGCTCCGCAGTTCCCGGACAAGATTGGTAAATGGGCGGGCATCCGACGCGGCGAGCGGTTCCCAATCCAGGTCGAGGCCGTCGAAGTTCCACGATTTCATCAGGCGCAAGAGGTTCGTGACGAAGAACGCTCGGTGCGAGGGCGAGGCGGCCTCACGGAACCCAGGAGCCGAGCCGGCTCCGCCAACGCAGAGCAGAGCTTTGCGGCCCGCGGCGTGGGCTCTGCTTGTCAGTTCTACGGCGGTCGTGGCTTCCAATTGATTCGCTTTCTGATCCAGTGAGCCATCGGGCCTGGGGACGACGCTGAAGAGGATGACGTGGCTTATTGTCCCAAAGTCAATCTCGGAGACGGGGAGGGCATTGGTGGAGGCCCCGGTATAATAGGCTGCGGCCCAGAGTTCGACCGCCCTTGCAGCCGATGGAGTTGAGCAGAAAATGACCGCAACGAGCGCGCAGGCGAAAAAACTCGGGCGGGCAAGAAGCGTGCTCTGGTTGCCTGGACAATGATTCATGGGGACGCAGTATGAGCGATGGTGCTGGAGCGGAATACGGACTGGAGGGCAAGTCGGGGCCGCAGTCTGTGATTAGTAATAAGTGGAATCAGAATCGGCGGCGGAATGCTGCGCAAACCAGATCCAGTCCGTGTTGAGGTCCCCTCTTGGCACCTGGGGATTGTGACTCCTGGCGTTGAGCAAAGTGGTGGTTTGCCACTTGTGAATCAAAGCGTGGCCATCGGCAAAAGAGATCCCAAGGGCATTGTTATGGTACGTGCCGGGAACGTCGGGAAAACCGCCCTTATGACTATCAATTTCCAAGTAACCGTCGTTGATGCTGAAGAGGTTTTCCTCACAGAAAACGAAAGCGTCGGACGGCGCGGGGCGAACGATATCGGACTCCTTCCCGTACTGGAGGGCCGGGGAATCGTCGTTGAAATTGGCGGCTTTCATATAGACGGCCCCCATTTGGCCGTTCATGGAATAGGTCCGCAGCCTGATTTGGCCGCCGGCGGAGGGCACCAGGTCGGACGGGCATTTGTAAACACCCACCTGGCTGGCCACGTAAGCGGCTAGCAAGCCGGAAGAATAAAGGAGGAGATTAGTATTGCCGGGTGAAGCTTCGGGATAGCTTTCGACGCCATCCTTGCTGTCAACCCATGAGGTTTGGGCCGAACCCGCGCCCATGTAACCATCGTAGGGAGAATTAGGGACGAGGTAACCGTTATTGTCGCTTTTATATTGCTCGGCGGCTAATTGGCATTGTTTGAGATTGTTGACGCACTGGGTGCCCCAAGCGGCCTGTTTGGCCTTGGCCAGAGCCGGGAGCAACATGCTGGCGAGAATCGCAATGATGGCGATGACCACCAGCAGTTCAATCAAGGTGAAGCCCCGCCTGCGGCGGCCGGCCTGAGTGCCGGGTGAAGCAAAGGAATGGTGGTACTTCATGGGAGCGCCAAAAAGCTGATGGTTGAAACATGTGGAAAAGCGGAGGGTCTTTCTTTGCGACCGGGGCGGCGTCCCGCCCCGGTCCACAACTCCAGGTCAGCACGCCCGGTTATTGCGGCACGCCCAACACATAGAAGAACTGGTTGTTCGTCAACGGCACTTGGTACGGGGAACTGGCCCCGCTAATGGGATGGTAAGGGCCGGCGACATTGGTCGAGCCAAGAAGGTTGCCAATCGTCCAGGTAAATGTGATTTTATCTCCGATGGCCTCATAATCGAGGATCGCTTTGCCGGCGTAGTGGGACATGATTTGTTTGGGAGAGAGCGGGTAGTTGTAAAAGGCAACCTCATCCACCCCGCCGTTGAAGCCATTGAAGGCCAAGTCGCTCCGCTGTCCGAGAACCGAGGGCGCCCCGCCCGAGGATGGATCGCCGTTGATGCCGTTGGGAAGGAAGAGCGAGGCCGGCCCGTTGGCGCTTCCGGCAATGCCGTTGACCCACAACTGAATGTTGGTGCCATCATCGACCAGGGCAAGATAGTACCAGCTATTGAGATCGAGCGGTATATGGCCGAAATCGCTGATGAAAGTGGCCGGACCGCCCGTGCCATCGAAAGTGACCAGAGTGAACGCGCTGGCCGGATGCTGGTAGATTAGCCAGCCAAAGACAGCGGTGCTGTAATTGGAATTATACATGGAAGAGCAGATCGTGCGGTAATTGCCGTCTTGTTTGACCGGTTCGAACCAGCCTTCAAAACTCCAAGGTCCATGAGGGTCCAGTTCCAAAGCGTAGGGGATATCCACCACCCCGCCGTTGCCAGCGGCCGAATTCGTATCCAGCAGCTCCACGCCGACATTAGTGTCACCCGGGATGACGGTTGGCACATCCCAAAGGATCGGGCCCAAGCCATTGTTGTAGGTCCCGTCGAAGCTGCCGACGGCGTCTGTGGCCGTGGTGGAATTGGAGGACTCGTTCAGGCGATAAAAGGCCACGGGATTATCCGCCGCGACAATCGCGCCATAGCCGGTCAGAGGAACATTGACCGCCCGCGGCTGAACCGACAAAGTGGCGGAATTGGTGGAGGCAAGGAAGGGGTTGGTGACGACGACGGCATATTGGTTGCCGCTCAGGGTGCTTTGCACGTTGGTCAGCCAAAGAGTGTCGCTGGTTTGGTTGGTCAATGCGGTATAAGTAGAGCCGTTCGTGGCCACAAACCATTGATAGCCGATCGGCATCGCGCCGCTGGCGGCGACGCGAAAAGCCGCGTGACTGCCAACATTGCGCGTGATGGAGATGGGCGCGGCCTCGAGATTGAGGTTGGTGAGAACAGTGAGGACATTGGTGACGGAATTGGTCGAGCCAATCTTATTAGTGACAACGACGTAATAGGCGGCGTTATTGTTGGCGGGATAAACCGGGGCAAACGTATAGGAGCTATTGGTTTGACCGCTGAGAGCCGTGTTATTGCTAAACCACTGGAAAGAGAGGGGCTTGCTGCCGGAGGTGACGGCGGTCAAAGTAATGGGCACACCGGAGTAGATCACCGGCGGGGCAGCCGGTTCGCTGATAAAGCTGGGAGGAGCCGGCGGCGCCGAGATGTTGTTAGTGCCGACCGTGTAGTGATTAAGGATTTGGGCGGCGGTCAGAACATTGGTATAAAAGGCGACCTGAGTCACGCCGCCTTCGAAGGCGCCGTGGCCGGTTTGCCCCGGACCGCCAATGACACCGTCCGCGCCACTCGGGTCCGCCAAATAACCGGGCAACGCCGCGTGATCATTCAGTTGGCCATTGACGTAAAAGGAACCATTCGTTCCGTCCCAGGTGACGGCCAAATGCGTCCATTGTCCCAAAACGGCGACCGCTCCGGCGCCCAGGATGTTGACCGCATTCGTCGTGCGCATAAAGACCTGCCAGGTCCAGGGGGTTGTTTCAGATTGGTAGAAATTCCAGCCCGAACCGTCCGGATTGGGGCCGCCGTAGGAACCGGACATGGCCAGTGGAACGATATAATCCTTGTTGGTGAAAGTCGTGGCGCTGACCCAGCACTCGGCGGAAAAAGGGGCGCCACTGACGCCGTCGCTTTGCACCGGAGCCAGCAGCAGACTGGCAGGCAGACTGACGTCGCCATAATCGCTGGGGCCGCCCGGGCCGTAAAAGAAGAGAATGGAATTGGTATCAATGCCGGCCTGGCCGAGTAACGGTGAGCTGGCGGAATTGTAATTATAAGTGCCGTCCAAGCCGTTGGGAGAGGAATCCACCGCGGTGGAGGCTCCGGGTGATTCTTGCAACTGGTAATAAGCGACCGGGCCGTCCGCCGTGATCACGGCGGAATAATTGTTCGCGCCCCGGGCGCCGCCGGTGGAGAGGAGCAGCGCCGCCGCGGCTACGGACAAGCATTGCGGAAACGAACAAGTCTTTGGAGTGCTGGTTAATCTCATAATGGATGGGTTGTTGTTTATGTTTTTCCGGGAACACGTCTTCCGGAAGACATCCGCACCGCGTGCGTGACGCTGGTGATGATTTATCACAATCCTGTAGTAATGCAATAAAAATTATTACAAATCTCTTGCGGGAGGTTTGCGCAGGAATAGACTAGTCGGGAATCTCGCCGATAGAGCTTGAAAGCCTGTGGCTTTGGCGTGATGAGAATGGAAGCGATGCAAGCTTTGTCGATCGGACTCTCAGCCGTGATGTGGTTGATGATCGTCTGCGCCACGCAAGCGCAGACACGCGCCATCGTCACTCTGCGTCAGTTAAAGAATCTGACGGCGGAACAAGCCGCCGCAGGACTGCCGGTTCGGTTGCAGGGAGTGGTGGTCTGTTATGATGCCGGGTGGCACCAGCTTTATATCACGGATGAGGGGGAGACCCTCTACTTCAATGCGGACGACTACAGCGTCCAGCCAAAAAAGGGGCAATTGGTTGAGATTACCGGGATCACTCGAGGCACGAATGTCTCGGAAAACCGAAAGCTGACGGTCATGGGGGAACGAGCGCTGCCGGTGGCAAAGCCGCTGCAACTGGGCGACCTCGCGCTGGAGCATGGTCAATGGATTGAAATCCAGGGCAAAGTTTTGTCAGCGGAAACGAGCCGGGGCCGATTGTCGCTCCTGCTCTATGACAAAGGGCAAGATTGCCTGGTTTATGTTTTGGGCGGTCCGCCGACGAATGATTTCAAGCAATGGCTTAACTGCCGGGTTGCGGCGCGCGGGATCAACGCCAGTCGGGCAACGGGCCGTGTGCTGGAGTCGGGCATGGTTTTTGTCCCCGGGCCGGACGAAATCAAGGTCCTGGAGCGAGCGGCGTCACCCGCGCAGATTCCGGTCGTTTCGATTGGGAGCCTGCTCAACCGCGAGCGGGGCTCGTGGACGAACCAATGGATGCACATCAATGGCTTGGTCGTTTCGTATCAGCCGGGCCAGTCTTTGATTGTCAAGGATCCGACGGGGGTCATTCGAGCGCAAGTAATTCAATTGACAGAAATACGCGGAGACGAGCGGGTGGATGTTTGGGGTTTTTTGGAAGCGGGCAAGGACGAAACCATTTTGAACCACGCGTATTTTGAAGTGACGCAGCCTTTGCCGGAGCAGCCCAATTCGTCCCCGCCGGGCGTCTTGTCGCAGGTCGCGCGATTGCCGGCGGTGCTCACGGAGGTCTCGCAGATTTTGAAGCTGAGGTCTGAGGAAGCGGCGCAGCGGCTCGCGGTGAGGTTGAGGGGTGTGGTCACTTTTGCGGATTGCGATTGGCGGAACGGTTTTTTACAGGACCACGGTGACGCCATTTATGTGGATTGGGACCCATCCTGGAAACAGGTGAGGTCGGGGCAATGGGTGGAGTTGACCGGGCAAACGAGTCCGGGCGGGTTCGCGCCGGAAGTTCTGGGTGCGGGCGTCGTGGTGCTGGGAGTGACCAATCTGCCAACGCCCGCACAAGTGGATTTGGAGGATTTGGCCAACGGCCATTTTGATTCCCATTGGGTGGAAATGGAGGGCGTGGTGCAGCGGGTCGATGAATTGTCGGGACATGCGAGTTTGACCTTGATGACGCCCAAGGGGCGATTCAGAGCCGTCATCCCCGGATTTGAGAGCGAGCCTGTGCCCACCGGGCTCATCGACGCGTTGGTGAGTGTGCAGGGTGCCTGCACTTCCGAGTTGAACGCGCGCCGGCAACTGAGCGGCATTACATTGCACGTGCCGAGTTTGGCCCAAATCAAGATCTTGGAACCGGCGCCGAGCGATCCCTTTGCGATTGCCACCACGCGCATTAATGCGGTGGCGACATTTGACCCGGACCGGTTTGCCGGGCGGAGGGTCAAGGTTCTGGGGGTCGTCACCCTCCGCCTGACCGGGCAAGGTTTTATCCTGCAAGACGCGACCGGGGGTATTCGGGTGCTGACGCGCGGAACCAATGAATTGAAACTGGGCGATTTGGTCGAGGCGATCGGCTTTCCCGCAATCGGGAATTTTTCGCCTTATTTGGATGAAGCCGCGTTTCGGGTTATTGGAACAGCGCCGATGCCCGCGCCCAAGCCGGTGACGGCCGAACAGATTCTGTTGCATGGCACCAATGACAGTCAAATTGTGACCATTGCCGCGCGCCTCTTACAGGATGTGCCGCAGTCGGCCAATCCGCAACTGGTGCTCCAGGACGGCCCGATCATCTTCACGGCGCACCTGGAAACGCAGACGCGGCGGGAAGAGGTGCCAAATTTGGAATCTGGGAGCCTGTTGCGCTTGACGGGCGTCTGTTCGATTCAAGGCGGGCAGGGGCACGAACCGCAGGCCTTCGGTTTGTTGCTGCGGGAGCCTGGGGATGTGCGTTTGGGGCGGGCGCCGCCTTATTGGACGGCGGAACGGTCTTTTGCCCTGGCTGGCGGGATGATGCTGGCCGTTTCCGCCGCCTTGGCGTGGGTGGCGTTGCTTCGCCGGCAAGTCCGAAGCCAAACCAAGTTGATCCGGCAAAAACTGGAAGATGAGGCCGCGTTGGAAAAGCGCTATCGGGAGCTTTTCGAAAACGCGACCGATATGCTTTACACCCATGACCGTGACGGACGCATGACGTCCGTCAACCAGGCTGGAGAGCGAGTGTTGGGACGGAGCCGGGGGGATTTGATTGGCCGCAATATTGTGGACTTTATCACCGCGGACCAACGAACCTCCGCGCGGCAGTGGCTGAGCCGGCTGGTGCAAGGCGGGGGGACAACGGACACGGAATGGGACGTGGTGGCGGCCTCGGGGGAGCGGATTAAATTGGAAATCAGCGCGAGGCTCCTCCGGCAGGAGAAGCTGGAAGTGGAGGGGATCGCGCGCGACATTACCGAGCGCAAACGGCTGGAGCGGGAGATTTTGGAGATCAGCAACCGCGAGCAACGACGCATTGGGCGGGACTTGCATGACGGCGTTTGCCAGCAATTGGCGGGGATTGCCTTCTTAACCTCGACTTTGGCGGAGGAGTTGGCGGAGGAGGGCGTGCGGTCCTCGAGCCAGGCGGAAAAAATCAGCGGCATGATCAATGAAGTGATCGACCAGACCAGAGGGGTGGTGAGGGGCTTGTTCCCGGTGCGACTGGAGGAAAAAGGTCTGGTGGCGGCGCTGGAAGAGCTGGCGGCCAACGCGAGCGAAGCCTTCAAAATCCAGTGTGGTTTCAGCGTGGAGGGGCCGGCCTTGACGGTGGAGAATGAGGTGGCGCTCCATTTGCATTACATCGCGCTGGAGGCGGTGGCCAATGCGGCCAAGCACAGCCGGACCGCCAGCGTGGACATCGCCCTGCAGCCGGCGGGAGAGCGATGGCTCTTGACCATCCGGGATTACGGCTGCGGTTTTGTGCCGCCGGGGCCGAATCACGACGGGATGGGGCTGAGGATTTTGCGCTATCGGGCAAAAGTGATTGGGGCGACTTTGCACTTGCAGAGCCAGCCGGGTTCCGGCACGACAGTGACGTGCCAGTTTCTTCCCTCTCTGAGCGAGTCGCCGCGGGGCAGTGGCCCGCGGCAGAACGGGGCAATAAATAAAGATGTTAAACCGGCTTAACCGTCCCGACGTGTAAGAGTTATGGGAAAAGCTCCAGAAAAAACGCGCATCTTGATTGTGGATGACCACCCTTTGTTTTGTGAGGGGCTGCAACGGGTCATTGACCGTCATCCGGAGTTGGTGGTGTGCGGACAGGCGGCGGATGCGGTGGCGGCGATGAAAGCGGTGGCCGAATTGCAGCCGGACATGGCGCTGGTTGATATATCTCTGGAAAAAACCAACGGACTGGATTTGATCAAGTGTCTCAAAAGCAAATACGAGGAACTGCCGATTCTGGTGATTTCCATGCACGAGGAAGCGCTCTACGCCGAACGCGCGCTCCGCGCGGGGGCGCAGGGTTACATCATGAAGAATCAGCCGATCAAGATTGTTCGGGACGCCATTCTCAAAGTCTTGGCTGGTGACATTTTTTTGAGCGAAAAAATGTCCACATCCGTGCTGGCTCGGCTGCTGCTGGGGAAAAAGGATGACCAACCCGTTTCGCCCGTGGAACTGCTCAGTGATCGGGAATTGGAGGTTTTCCAGATGCTCGGCGAAGGGAAGCCCTCGCGCCAAATCGCGCAAGATCTAAACCTGACCATCCCCACGATTCACTCCTTCCGCAACCGCATCAAAGAGAAGTTGCAGATTCAAAACTCGACCGAATTGACGTTGCACGCGATGCAATGGGTGCGCGAACGGACACAGTAATGAAGGGTTGACGCTGAGTTCCCGCTGGTTTCGTTGTCCAGCTACAGCACGAGGCCGACGCGTCCTTTCGTCCTCGTTACCGATCAATTTGTAAGTTGCGGAGCTGGCGGAGTCCTGTCACTTTCGAGCGGAAACCAATGAAACTCGCCGCTCCTGAAATTACTGCTTCGCTCCTGATTCTATCGCAATGCCTTTTCCCCTTCTTTAACGGCCGCGCTGCGGAGCCGGCCGCCGCCGCGAACGCTCCGGGGCAAGCCATGATGGAAGGGTTCCTTCACCGGGAAGCGGCGCGGCTCGATGATCAATTCCTGGAAGGCATCACGAATCGTCAACAATGGGAAGCGCGCCGGCCGCGCTTGCGTCAGGAATACTTCGAGATGCTGGGCCTGTGGCCGCTGCCCGAACGCACGCCCCTCCAGGCCCAGGTTACGGGTTCCATCGAGCGGGAGGAGGGATTCCGGGTCGAGAAATTGCATTTCCAAAGCCGGCCGCATCTCTATGTCACTGGCGATCTCTATCTGCCCAAAGAGACCAAAGCTGGCGCCAAACGGCCGGCTGTGCTCTACGTTTGCGGCCATGCGGAAAGGGGCCGCGACGGCAACAAGAGCGCCGCGCAGCATCACGGCATTTGGTTCGCCACCCACGGCTATGTCTGTCTGATCATCGACACGCTCCAACTGGGAGAAATCCCGGGCATCCATCATGGCACTTATCGCTATAACCGTTGGTGGTGGCAGGCGCGTGGCTATACGCCCGCCGCGGTGGAATGCTGGAATGGCATGCGCGCCCTCGATTATTTGCAAAGCCGCCCTGAAGTGGACCCGGACCGGCTGGCGGTGACCGGCATTTCCGGCGGTGGGGCCGCCTCCTTCTGGATCGCCGCCGCCGATGAGCGGGTCAAAGTGGCCGTGCCGGCCAGTGGCATGAGCGATCTGCAAGATTACGTGGGCGAGAAAGTGGTCAATGGCCACTGCGATTGCATGTTCCTCATCAACACTTTTCAATGGCCCTGGACGGAGATTGCCGCCTTGATCGCGCCTCGCCCCCTGCTCTTCGAGAATTCGGGCCATGACCCAATCTTTCCGATGGACGGCAACGAGCGCATCCGCGCGCGCTTGGAGAAGCTGTACGGCTTTTACACCAACCGCGTGGATCAACTCTTCGACATTGGGGTCGTGCCCGGCGGCCACGATGACAAACCGGAATTGCGGCTCATGGCTTATCGTTGGATCAACTGGCATCTCAGCGGCACCAATGTTCCGGTCACTGAGCCCGATCTGCCGCGTTTCGAGGGCCGGCAACTGCGGGCGTTCCCGGGTGATCTCCCGGCCGATGAACTCAATAGCAGGATCGATGAACTCTTTGTGCCAATGGCGACCAACTCACCACCCAAAACTCTCGGTGAATATGAAACCTGGCGCGAGAATCGCCTCGCGGAGTTGCGCCGCATTGTCTTTCGGTCCCTGCCGCGGACCTTCGACTCCGAGCCGGGTCTTGATCTCGGTCCCAGTCTGCGGAGCGGTTCGATCGAAACAGCGCCTGGCATGACTGCTCATTGGAAATACTTTCCGGCTTCGGGCCACAACTCGCAGGGAGAACAGTGGTTCGTAGTGGTGGGGGCGGACGATTCGTTGGAAACCAAACCCGATTGGCTGGCCAAAATGACTGGCGATGCCGCCGTGCTGCTCGTCGCCCCTCGGGGCACCGGGGCGACCCGCTGGCAAGACCCGCCGCCCTACACCATCCAGCGTTCGCTTCCACTCCTGGGCCAGACCGTGGATAGCGGGCGCTTGGAAGACGTGCTGGCTGTGGCGGCTCATGCCCTCAACGACACGTCCGGCGCAAAATGGACGATTGCCGGCCAAGGACAGGCTGGCGTGATCGCGGCTTACGCGGCTTTGCTCGAACCTCGCTTTGCCCGGATTGTTTTGGCGAGTCCCACGCCGTCCCACCATGAGGGCCCGATTTTCTTGAACGTTCTGCGCGTGCTCGACGTGCCGGACGCGCTGGCGATGCTCGCGCCCCGTCCCCTGACCATTTACACTACTCAGTCCGCCGATTTCCAGCGCACCGCAGCCATCTACAGCGTCGCGGGCGGGGTGCTGAGAACCGAACAACCCCCCGGCCATTAGCCCTGGGACCGAATGCGCCAAGACTGAGCTGCGTTCGAGGCGTTTGCCCTACTTATGGAGCGGTTGGAGGGTCGCGTCGCGCAGGACAATTCGGCCCAGTTTGACTTCTTCACGTTTCTGTCTTGAAAGTTGGCTGGGGGTGGCGCAACGTTTTACTTGCTAATTGTGTCGGTCTTCATAAATTAAGCGGCTCGATTCGCGTAAAATATGAGTGATATCAGCCTCGGCGCGTTGCTGGCGCAGCAGCCAGCCATGCAGCCAGATCAAACAGGAGCCCAGATCAAGTTTCTGGGCATGATGGCTATTTTTGTCGTCATGATGTGGGTCCTGATGATCGCCCCGCAACGCAAGAAGGCCAAACAGTTGGAAGCCATGCTCAAAACCCTCAAGCCGGGGGATAAAGTCATCACTACCAGCGGTATTCTTGGGGTGATCATTTCCATTAAGGACAAAACCGTGTCCCTGCGCTCGGCGGACACCAAGATGGAGATTTTGAAATCAGCCGTGGCCGAAGTGACGGAGCGGAGTGGCGAAGTTGCCGAAGCGAAAAGTTAATTTTCATGAAAAAGCCTAAATTTTGGTGGTCGTTCATTGTTTTTCTTGTGGCGTGGTCCTTATGGGAGATTTACCCGCCGTCCAACCAGAACTTGCTGACCACCTTCGTCGAGCAGGCCGATCAGGCCAAGAAGGACGCCACTTTTAACAAGATCGTCGAAACCGCCGAGGCCGCGCAAAAGGCCAACCCCGATCCGCATCGCCAGTTCGGCAACCTCCGCGAAGCCATTGGCACGAACAATATCCAGCCCTATTTCCCTCTCCTGGACGTGCGCAACGACGACAACCCCACTTATGCCATTTTAAATATCTTGCAGCGGCGGGCGGCAGGCAAAATCAAGCTCGGCCTCGATTTGCAAGGCGGCACCCAGTTTCTGGTCAGTCTGGATACCAATCATATGGTGGTGACGGATACCAACGGCAACAAGTCTTCCCTCATGCCGGCGGAAGAACGGCAACGGCTCGTTTCCCAAGCGGCGGAAGTGTTGCGCCGCCGCGTGGATGGCTTGGGCGTGGCCGAACCTGTCATCCAACCCGAGGGAGAGAACCACATCGCCATCCAATTGCCCGGCCTTTCGCAAGCGGCGCAGGACGAAGCCAAGACCAATATTAAGAAGGCCGCCTACCTCGAATTCCGCCTCGTCCATCCGCAAAGCGACCAACTCCTTAAAGAGGGCATCGTCGAACCGGGTTACGAAGTCCTGAAAATGAAGCGAAAGGGCGCGGATGGCATCGTGAACGCGATCCCTTATCTGGTGCAAAAGAAGTTGGCCGACGGCCTGACCGGCAAATATGTCAAGCGTGCCTTCGTCAGCCGCGATCCGCTCTCCAACGACCCGGTTATCGAATTGGAATTGAACAGCGTCGGCGCGGAGAAGTTCGCCAATGTGACCAAGGAGCACGTTAAGGAGCAGTTGGCCATCGTCCTGGATGGCGCGCTCTATACGGCCCCTTCCATCCGGGAACCGATTGTCAATGGCCGTTGCGAAATTAGCGGCGGCAACATGGACATTAACGAAGCCATTACCATAGCCAACATTCTGGAAAACCCTCTGGAAACACCCGTCAATATCGACGAAATGCGGGAAGTGGACCCCACTTTGGGCAAAGACTCCATTAACAGCGGCATCAAGGCGGCCATTTATGGCACGCTACTCGTGGCCGCTTTCATGGCCTTTTACTATCACCGCTGCGGCGTGATCGCGGACTTTGCGATGATTCTCAACCTCCTGATTTTGCTGGGCGTGATGTGCTCCATCGGCACGACCCTGACCCTGCCCGGCATCGCCGGCATCGTCTTGACTGTCGGTATGGCGGTGGACGCGAACGTGCTGATTTATGAACGGTTGCGGGAGGAAATGGCGCAGAACAAGTCCATGCGCGGGGCCGTGGCCGCCGCCTACAGCCGGGCTTTCAGCACCATTTTCGATTCGCACAGCACCACGCTCATTTCCGCCATTATTCTCATTTACATGGGCACCGGCCCGGTTAAGGGCTTTGGCGTGACTCTGACCATCGGCGTGGCCTTGAGCTTGTTTACCAGCTTGGTCATGACCCGCCTCATTTTTGACTTCCTTCTCGAGCGCGGTTGGCTCAACCGCATTGGCATGCTCCATATCATCAAGAATCCTCATTGGGACTTTATGAAGTTCGCCAAGCCCGCCTTCATCGCTTCCTGGACGATTATTCTCGTGGGCCTCTGCTACGGCATCTTTGTTCGCGGCGACAATGTCCTGGGGATTGACTTTGCCGGGGGCGATGCCATCAAAATGACCTACAAGGAAAAAGTGGATGTGGGCCAGCTTCGCACCGCGTTGAGCAAAATAGGCGAAGCGCAGATCCAATATCAAAAAGGAGACGCTGAGGACATGCTGCAGGTCGTGGCTCCCTTTGGCAAGGGTGGCGCGGTGACGAACGTCCTGATGACGTCCTTCCCGCAAGCCGGCTTCCATCAGATTGGACACGACACCGTTCGCGGGACAGTCGGGGAAGAAATCAAAAAATCCGCCATTATCGCTTCTTTCCTTTCCCTTTTTGGCATCCTGATTTACGTGGCCTTCCGTTATGAATTCTCCTTCTCCGTGGGCGCGGTGCTGGCGGTCATTCATGACGTGCTCATGACCCTGGGGATTTTCTTCCTGTCGGGACGGCAATTGAGCGCGCCAATTGTCGCGGCGGTCCTGACCATTATTGGTTTCTCCATCAACGATACGATCGTGATTTTTGACCGTATCCGGGAGGATCTCAAATTGGGCATCCGTGGCACTTTCAAGGAAGTGATGAACGTGGCGCTCAATCAAACCCTCAGCCGAACGCTGATTACTTCCGGCACGGTGTTTCTCGCCACCACTTCACTCTATATTTTTGGCGGCGGCGCGATCAACGATTTCGCCTTCACGTTCCTGATTGGCATCCTGACCGGTACCTATTCCAGCATTTACATCGCCAGCGCGCTGGTCCTCTGGTGGCATAAAGGCGAACGTCCCAGGAGCGCTACCCAAGTGGTGATGGAGGAACCCGAAGGTGCTCGAGTCCGCGCCTAAATGCTAGGCAGAGCGATGCCGGGCCCGGTTTCCATCACGCCGTGGCATTGGGCTGGGTTCATTTTTGTCATTTTAATTTTCCTGGCGCTGGACCTGGGGGTTTTTCACCGGCGAGCGCGGACCATTCCCATTCAGGAAGCTCTCGGCTGGAGCGTGGTGTGGTTCCTCCTGGCCCTCTTCTTTGCCGGCGCGCTCGATTTCTGGCGCGGCCCTGACGATGCCCTGCAATTCCTCACCGCCTACTTGATTGAATCGAGTCTTTCGCTGGATAACCTCTTTGCCATCGCCCTGCTTTTTGCCGCTTTTGGCGTGGTTCCAGCGCAGCAATATCGCGTCTTATATTGGGGAATCGCGGGGGCCATGCTGATGCGCGGCCTGCTGATTGGAGCGGGAGCCGCGCTCTTGCATTCCTTCCACTGGCTGCTCTTCGTCATGGGAGCCTTCCTGGTCGTAACCGGTTTGCGATGGGCTTTTTCGCCCCAGCACGCGGTCCAGCCGGACCAGAACCTGATCGTCCGCGCGGTGCGCAAAATATTTCCGGTTTCAGATCAGTTTGACGGTCCCAAGTTCCTGACGATCATGAATGGCCGACGAGCGTTGACCCCGCTCGCGTTGGTGCTCCTGGCGGTTGAAACCACGGACTTGGTTTTCGCCGCCGACTCTATTCCCGCAATTTTCGCCGTGACCCAAAACGCGTTCCTGGTTTTTACCTCGAATATGCTCGCTATCCTAGGATTGCGTTCTCTTTATTTTGTCCTGGCGGGAGCGATGCAACATTTTCGTTATTTGCGGATCGGCCTGGCCGCGGTGCTGGTCTTGATTGGCGTGAAAATGCTGGCCGCGCGCTGGTACCAAGCGCCCGCCGGCGTCTCCCTTGCCATCATGGCCGCGCTGCTGGCCCTTTCGATCGGTGGGTCCCTCTTGGCCGGCCGCCGCCAGCAGAACAAAACCAAAATAGCGCCAAATGCATGAATTTTCGCTGGGCATTGGCCGCTCCGCAGCCGGAGCGGAGCCGGACGCTGGCGGAGGCCTTGCGCATCTCCCCGCTGCTGGCCCAATGTCTGCTCAACCGTGGTTTGAGCGACCCTGAAGCTCTCGCTCGTTTTCTTGCGCCGCGCCTTAAAAATCTGGCCGACCCCTTTCTCATTCCCAACATGGGGGCGGCTGTGGATCGTTTGCTGGCGGCGCGTTCGCAGGGCGAGTTGGTGGTTATCTTTGGCGATTACGACGTCGATGGCGTGACGGCAACGGCCTTGCTGGTGCAGAACCTGGGCGCGCTTGGCTTCAAGGTGGAGACATTCCTGCCGCACCGACTGGAAGAAGGTTACGGCCTCAGCCGCGAGGGCGTGGAGCGTTGCCTGCGGCAATTCCCCGCGCGCCTGCTCTTGGCCGTCGATTGCGGCTCCAACGCGCTGGAAGTGATCACGCAATTGCGGCGGGACGGTCTGGACGTCATCGTTTTGGATCATCATCAGGTTTCCTCGCCGCTGCCGCCGGCCTTGGCCTTGGTCAATCCACAATTGGGAGACGGTTTTCAAGAGTTGTGCTCCGCCGGGCTGGCTTTCAAGTTAGTCCACGCCCTCGTCAAACGAATGCGGACGCTGGGTCCCTCCGCCGCTGACGCCCTGGATCTTCGCCCCCTCCTCGATTTGGTGGCTTTGGGCACGGTCGCCGATGTGGTTCCGTTGCGGGGGGAAAACCGTATTCTCGTGGCGGCCGGCCTGGATTGTCTCAACGCCACCAACCGCCCGGGCTTGCTCGCCTTGCAAGCGGCGGCGGCCAGTCCGCCGCGCTTGGGGGTCTTTGAAATTGGCTTTCAACTCGCGCCCCGACTCAACGCCGCCGGACGCCTGGAAGACGCCCAGGCCGCCTTACGCTTAATCTTGACCACGGATGCGGCGGAAGCCCGCTCCCTCGCGCGCACGCTCGATGAGCAAAATGCCCGGCGGCGGGAAATTGAACAAAAAATCACCGCGGAAATCATTACCGCGCCGCAAGCCAGTTTCGATCCGGAGAAGGATTTCGTCATTGTGCTGGGCCGCGCGGAATGGCACGTCGGGGTGGTGGGCATCGTCGCGTCCCGCGTCATGCAGCGTTTTTATCGGCCGACAATTATTTTTGGCGGGGAAGGCGAGGTGTGGCGCGGTTCGGGCCGGAGCATCCAGGGCTTTGATCTGGCGGCTGCTCTGCAAAATTGCGCGGAACTTCTCTTGCGCCACGGAGGCCATGCCATGGCGGCGGGGTTGAGCCTTCATCCCGCCAAAGTCTCTCTCCTGCGGGAACGGCTCAATGCCCAGGCCCACGCGCTGCTGCAGCCGGAACAGCTTCGTCCCGCGCTCAGACTTGATGCCGAGGCCGCCTTGCCGGAGTTGGCCCTGGATCGTCTTGAAGAGTTGCAACGGCTTGATCCGACGGGCGAGGGAAATCCGGTGGCGAAAGTAGTTGTCCGGGGATTAAGCCATCGCTGGCCACCGCAACGGATGGGTAAAGAAAGCCAGCACTTGAAGATGCGCCTGACCAATGGCCGGGAGACGGTGGAAGCCGTCTGGTGGAACTGTCCGCCAGCCGCCGCGCCGAAGGATCAGTTTGACCTTGCCTGCATCCCCACCATCAACTGCTACAACGGCGCGCGCGCCGTGCAATTGAAGGTCCTGGACTGCCAGCCCGCCGGCGAGGCTATTCCCGTCCAGCCGCCGCGATAAACGGTTTCAAGTCCTCCATCAAGCGCGCGAACCCTTCCAGGGTCAATTGCTGCGCGCCATCGCTCCAGGCTTCCGCCGGGTTGGGATGAACTTCAATCAGCAGACTGTCGGCTCCCATGGCGACCGCTCCGCGGCAGAGGCTGGCGACCAGGTCCGCCCGCCCGGCGCCCTGGCTGGGATCAATGACAATGGGACAATGTGATTCCGCTTTGATGATGGGGATGGTGGAAAGGTCCAGGGTATTGCGGGTGTAAGTTTCGAACGTGCGGATGCCGCGCTCGCAAAACATCAAATTGGGATTATTATTAGACAGGACATACTCGCCCGCCAGGAGCCATTCTTCAATTCTCATGGAAGGGCCGCGTTTCAGAAGGATCGGCTTGCCGGTGCGGGCGGCGGCGATGAGCAATTGGAAGTTCTGCGCGTTGCGCGCTCCGATCTGAATGATGTCGGCATACTCCGCTACCATTTCCACATGCTGTTCGGAGAGTAATTCGGTGATGATCGCCAACCCTGTTTCCCGGCGGGCTTTGGCCAGCATTTTCAGCCCTTTCAGGCCCAAGCCTTGAAATTCATAAGGAGAAGTGCGGGGTTTAAAAGCCCCACCCCGG
>Ga0182016_10002382_pt1 | contig 22220 bp, 11 predicted proteins | sample 712S2MmetaG_FD_120491 | JGI IMG/M metagenome (GOLD analysis project Ga0182016, IMG submission 120491) | Permafrost microbial communities from Stordalen Mire, Sweden - 712S2M metaG | ecosystem: Environmental > Terrestrial > Soil > Wetlands > Permafrost | place: Sweden: Stordalen | collected... | reverse complement strand
GAAAATGAAAGAAAGCCCTTGGAAAATCAGGGCCTTCCTCGCTTTTCAAAAAGGGAAAGTGCGTCTTGACCGGACCAATGACATTTTCCGGGAGGCGATGCGGGGCCGACCAGGTGGCGCCCTCGTCCGTGCTCGTCATGAACATGCCCCACCAGGTGGAGGGACTCGGACCCACTTTGTAAAAGAGCATCAGCGGGCCGTCGCGCGGTTGAAAAAGCACCGGATTCCAGCAAGGATAACGCAGCGTCGCGCTTTGCACGCCGTCCGCCACTTGGACGGGCGGAAGCCATTTTCCCTGCTCGTGGCGGGAAAACCAGATGCAAACATCCGGGTTCTTTTCCCGCGTGCCGCCAAACCACGCGGCGGCCAGGCCGTGGGCGGTTTCCACGATGGTGGAGGCGTGACATTGCGGAAAGGGCGCCTGCTCAAACACAAATTCATTTGTCAGCAAGCCCGCCGGAGCGGCGGTCAGTTGCGCCGCCAGGGACATGGCGCAAAAAGTCACCGCCAGCAGAGTTCTCCTGGATAGACTCCGCGTCATGACTGGCCCGCCAGCAATCCCAGTTTCTCCAAGACAACCCGGATTCGTTCTTTTTCAGGCGCGGCGTGGGCCTGGAGCGGCTCGGCCATCAAATCTCCGCAAATGCCGGTCAGAGACAACGCGGCTTTGATGGTTTTGATTACCGAAGGAGCCCCGCCTCCAACCGGATAGATCGCTCTCAACCCCGTAACTTGCGCCGTCACTTGTTCTTCCCGTGTCCGGTCACCGGAAAGGATGGCGTCGTACCATTGCACAAAGAGTTTGGGAAAAGCATTGGCCCCGCCGATCACTCCCCCGTGGCCGCCACCTTGGATCGCCGCAGGCAGGAGACTTTCCTGGCCGGCCACCACAGACCATCCGGGTCGCGCGCGCGCGAGGTCCAGCAGCTTGCGCAGGTATTCCGTGTCTCCCGAGCTGTCTTTGATGCCCACCACCTGGTCCAAGTCCATCAGGTTTCGCACGGTTTCCGCGGCAAAATGGGTCTTGGTCAGTTGCGGAATATTGTAAAGAAAAAGCGGCAGCGGCGATTCCTTCAGCAAATGCCGGAAGTGCGCCAGCAATTCGAACTGCTCGATCGGGAAATAGTAAGGCGCGCTGGCGACGATCGCTTGCGCGCCGGCCGCCGCGGCATGCCGAGCCAGATCGACAGACTCCACCAAGGTGGTGTCGGTGATGCCCACCAGCACCGGAATGCGCCGGCGGGTAATCCGGCAGGCGTGGTTAATAACCTCGCGGCGCAACTTATGGCTCAGGCTGGGCGCCTCCCCGGTTGTTCCCAGGATAAACAAAGCATGCACGCCGCCCGCCAGGACATGTTCGATCAGGCGCTCGAACCCCTCCACGTCAAGACGGTCGCGCGCGAGCAACGGAGTGGCCAGCGGCGGCACAATGCCGCGCAACGGAGCGGAGCTGCTGAAATTAGTCATACGGTCTGGTAAAGCCAGAGGGTAAGGGAGCCGGTTGCTTCATGTCCAGAGGCAAGAAGCTGAAGTAACACAAAGGGCGCCAGGGAGGAACTGGCCTTGACGGTGGGGGCTTTCAAACCGAGACTGTGCCGTTGATATGTTGCCGAGCCGCTCAGGGTCGATTCACTTGTTTAAGTTCCAGGGGATTGATGTTTTTCTCCATTGGTCCTGGTTCCTCATTGCGGTGTACCAGATCAGTTACCGGCAGGGGCGTTATTCGTCACCGGCTTGGTGCGTCTTGGAATATGTGTCGTTGTTCGTGATCGTGTTGCTGCATGAGTTTGGGCACGCGCTGGCCTGCCGGAGCGTCGGAGGGCGGGCGGACCAAATCGTGCTTTGGCCACTGGGTGGCGTCGCGTACGTGGACCCGCCGCAACGGCCCGGGGCCACGCTCTGGAGCATCGCCGCCGGGCCGCTGGTCAACGCCTTGTTGTTTCCCATCCTGAGCATGGTTTGCGTCCTCGGTCGGCAACAGCATTGGGTCAACACAATGCCAAATTTCTACGAATTCATCACCACCCTTTGGTTTATTAACGTGGCATTGTTCCTGTTCAACATGCTCCCCATTTATCCCTTGGATGGCGGGCAGGTGCTCCGCTCCCTGCTGTGGTTTATGCTGGGGCGGGCGCGCAGCTTGCTCATCGCCAGCACGATTGGCTTGGTCACGGTGGCGGTGCTGTTGTTGTTTGCCATCAAAACATTGTGGCTGGGGGTCATGGCGGTCTTTGCCTTGCTGCAATGCTGGAGCGGTTTGCAGCAGGCGCGCGTGCTTGCCCGCCTCGAGGCCGCGCCGCGCCGCACCGGAGCGGCGTGCCCCAATTGTCACACCGCGCCGCCCGCCGGGAATTTCTGGGTGTGCGGCTATTGCCGCCGTCCTTTTGACATGTTCGCCACGCAGGGTGTTTGTCCCAATTGCGGCATTATTTTCAACGGCACCCGCTGCTTGCAATGCGGCACGGAACACCCGCTCTACGCCTTCCGGCACGAGTAATCCTCGCGCGGAGGCGCGGAGCGCGCAGAGAGAAAACAACTTTGCGGAAAAGAATAAACTTACTGAGGGGACTCCGCGCCTCCGCGCGAGTCCAGGGATTTCAGGCTTTGGTCTCGACTTGCCGCGCGTTTGGGGCCGAAATTCAAATTGGTTTCGGTGGTGAGCATTGGGAAGTTCATCCGCGCTATTGACACGGGGCGGCATTTGCGGTTTTGTCCTGAACCTTGGTGAAAAAAATCTCTTTTCAGACAATTGATGGGTCCGTCACCGCGCCGCAAGGGTTTCTGGCCGCGGGCGTGTTTTGCGATATTAAACGGCTGGGCACAGGCAAAGGCTCCAACAAAGGCGCCAAACGCGATCTGGCCCTGATTGTTTCCGAGACCCCGGCCACGGTCGCCGGCACGTTTACCACCAATCAAGTATGCGCCGCTCCGGTCAAACTCTGTGTCGAACGCGTGCGGCGGGGACGGGCGCGAGCGGTGGTGGTCAATTCCGGCAACGCCAACGCTTGCACGGGCGCGCAAGGCCGGCGCGATGCCGAAGCCATGGCCGCCTTCACCGCCCAAGCCCTGGCGGACCGGGATGTTTCCGCGGAGGACGTGCTGGTGGCTTCCACCGGACGAATCGGCGTGGCGCTGCCGATGCCGAACGTCAAGAAAGGAATCGCGCAGGCGGCCACATTGCTCGATTCCTCCCGCGAAAGCGCCCGTCATGCGGTCGAAGCGATCATGACCAGCGACACGCGGCCCAAGGAAGTGGCGGTGGAATTCAAGCTGGGCGGACGCACCGTCCGCCTTGGCGGGATGTGCAAAGGCGCCGGCATGATCCAGCCCGGGATGAGCCGCTCAGGGCAACGCCCCGCCTTGCACGCCACCATGCTCTGTTTCTTGACGACCGACGCCGCCGTGGATGGCACCGCGTTGCAGACCGCTGTGGAACACGCGGTGGCCAAGAGTTTTAATCGCATTACGGTGGATGGCGATATGAGCACCAACGACACGGTGCTGCTGCTGGCCAACGGGCGCGCGGGCCACGCGCCGCTCAACACGCGGAGCCGCGAGTTCGCGGCCTTCCAAGCGGCCTTGGATCACGTCACGCTGGAGTTGGCAAAAAAAATCGTGTTGGATGGAGAAGGCGTCTCGCGCTTTGTCACGGTCCGCGTCCACGGAGCGAAAAACGCCGCCGAAGCCGAGCAAGCCGCGCGCTCCGTGGCCAATAGCGCGCTGGTCAAAACCAGTTGGTGTGGCGGGGACCCAAATTGGGGACGCATCCTCTGCGCCTTGGGCTATTCTGCGGCCGACATTGAGGAAGGCAAAGTGGATGTGGGCTACAGCCTGCCCGGGGAACGGAAGATTCTGTTCTCGCTGAAGCGCGGGAAACCAACGCCGACCACTTTCCGGTCATTGTGCGCCATTACCACAGCCAAAGAATTTGACCTGCACATCCATTTGCATTTAGGACCAGGGGAGGCCTTGATCTACGCCGCCGATTTGACTGAGGCGTACGTAGATTTCAACAAAGGCGACGTCAACGATCCCACCACCCTCGGGGGGTAAGTCTGTCTTACTGGAAGATCGTTTCTTCGGTATCGAGGAAACCTTGCAGGTGGCGCAGGCGCGTCGGGTGGCGCATCTTGCGCAGGGCTTTGGCCTCGATTTGGCGAATTCGTTCGCGAGTCACGTTGTACTGGCGTCCGATTTCTTCCAGAGTGCGCTCATAGCCGTCCACCAAACCGAAGCGCATTTCCACAATCTTGCGTTCACGATCCGTCAGGGTTGCCAGCACATCGCCCAAAGTATCTTTGAGCAGGCTGTAACTGGTGACATCCGAAGGATTGGCGGCTTTCTTGTCCTCAATGAAATCACCGACACTCGCGTCATCGCCATCACCCACCGGGGCTTGCAGCGAAACCGATTGTTGGGCCATTTTGAGGATGGAACGAACGCGCTCGACCGGGAGGTTTAATTCATCCGCGATCTCCTCCGGCTCCGCTTCCCGGCCCAATTCCTGCATGAGGCGCTTTTGCACCCGCATGAGGCGATTGATGACTTCGATCATGTGGACCGGAATACGCACCGTGCGCGCCTGGTCCGCCACAGCCCGGGTAATGGCCTGGCGAATCCACCAGATGGCATAAGTAGAGAACTTATAACCGCGCTGATACTCAAATTTCTCGACGCCCTTCATCAGGCCCATGTTGCCTTCCTGGATGAGGTCCAAAAATGAAAGGCCGCGATTGGTATGCTTCTTGGCAATGGAAATAACCAGGCGCAGATTGGCCGCCGCCATCTCACACTTGGCTTCGTCAGCGCGGGCGGCCGCCTTTTTCATGGCCTCGTGGGCCACCAAAAATTGATCGTGCGGCAGACGGACGAATTTTTCCAAGGCCGACAGTTTTTGGCGTTCCGCAGCCAGTTGGGTGGCGTTGGCCGGCGTCTTGCGATGCTTCTGCAGATCCTCAATCGTCCGCAAAGTGGCCCGGATTTGATCGGCCACATTGTGAGAAACCGCCATGATTTCCTCGGCGACCTTCGGCTTGTAATAGAATTTGGGGAAAGACGCCTGCAAGGCTTTCTGCAGTTTTTCGTACTTAGCCACAGCCTGCGTGACGGGCCCCTTGGCTCGAGCGGCCTTGATTTGATCATAGGCTTTGTCGAGTTGCTGATCCAGCGACCGGGCGTGTTTGATTAGCCGACGCAAGGCGGTCAGGTGGGAGGCCCGGCTTTCGACCTTCTTATCCACAATCACGCGGTCAAAGCGTTCCCGGGGCGGATCGCACAGAAGCTTTTCGGCCAGCGCAATGTGTTCCTTGCCCGTAAAACCAAAACCAAAGAGAATGCGGCGACCGTCCGTTTCACCTTCCTCAATGCGTTTACAAATCTGCACTTCCTGTTCGCGCGTCAGGAGCGGGACTTTGCCCATCTGCCGAAGGTACATCTGAACAGGATCATCCAGAATGTCCAAGCGGCTTTCTTCCTCTTCCTCAGCCTGCTCGACGGGGGCTTGTTTGACCCGCTCCAAATCGGGGGCCTCGACAATCTCGACTTCGTAACCGCGCAATTTCGAATAAATCGCGTCCAGCAGCTCGGGCGTGACAAATTCGTCGGGTAAAGCGTCATTAATGTCGTCGTAGGTCAGGTAACCTTGTTCCTGGGCCAAACGGAGAAGGTCTTTGACTTTTTCGGCCACAACCGGAGAATCAATCGTGGGAGCTGGGGCAAGGGCAACAGTAGGAGCCGGCGCTTGCGGCGGCTGCAAGCTTCTGCCTGCGGCGGAGCCGTTCTTAGGCGACCCAGTCTTGTCATTAGTCTGGGATTGAAGGGTAAAGCGGGCCTCTTTCGCGCCTTTCTTCAATTTTGATGCGGCTTTTGGCGCAATCTTTCGGCTATTATCCCGATGGACTCTGTTTCGCGGCATATTCAGTCGGACACCTTTACAATATTAAGGTTCATTCAAACCTACGCCAATTTTGGCGGTTTTGAAGGCCCGGGCGTCTTTTGCTTTAGTTCCTCTTTCGAGCGAAATCAAAGACGGAAGCCCGTGTGGCAAATAGGATACATAATTCCGAAAATCTGTCAAAGGAAGACAGTCAATTTTCGCATGTTTTTTATTGAATAAATCGCAAATTATTTGCGTCAAGCAGCTTACGATGATACTGGACGCAAGTCAAGCCGATCATTATCGGCCTATCGCGGCCAACGCCCGTCCGGTATGACTGCTCTCGCATTGCGCGACCACTTCTGGCGGCCCTTGGCAAACGATCCGTCCCCCACCTTCCCCAGCCTCTGGCCCGAGGTCAATGAGCCAATCCGCGCTCTTGATCACGTCCAGATTGTGCTCGACGACCAGCACAGAATGCCCCGCTTCCACCAACCTTTGCAGGACCAAAAGCAAGACGCGCACATCATCGAAATGGAGGCCGGTGGTAGGCTCGTCGAAGATGAAGAGAATTGGTCTAACGTTTGGCCGCGCTGGCGTTTGGCCGGCGGAAGCCAGGTGCTTTACCAGCTTGAGCCGCTGACTTTCCCCGCCTGATAGGGTATTGATGGGCTGGCCGAGCCGGAGATAACCTAAACCCAATTCTTGCAACAACTTAAGACTTTCCACCGCCTTGGTGGCCGTGCGCATTTTATCAAACGCTCCCAGGTAATTGATGGCTTCATCCACCGTCGCTTCCAACAGATCGGCGATGCTCCAGGAGCGCGAAGTTGCGGGTTGGCTGATTTTGACCTCGAGAATGACCGGCCGATACCGGCGTCCATTGCAATCCGGGCACCGAATAAAGACATCGCTCAGGAATTGCATTTCGATCTTCTCAAAACCCGCGCCTCGACATCGTTCGCATTGGCCTTGAGGGGAATTGAAGCTGAAAGCGCTGGCCCCAAGACCTCTCTGCCGGGCAGCCTCGGTCTGCGCAAAAAATGCTCGAATCTCCTCAAAGGCACCGATGTAAACCGCTGGGTTGGAACGAGGAGTCCGGCCCAGCAGCGCCTGGCTCACCACCACTACCTGGCCTAAATTCTGGTCTCCTTCCAGTAAGGGGCCATCATGGGCTTCAGGCAAATCGGCTTCATCCGTTTCGTCGGTATCGTCGTCGCCTTGGCCGGAGGGAACGGGTGACTGCAATTTGGCCAGCAAAGCGGGCGCGAGAAGTTCCGCCACCAGCGTGCTCTTGCCGGACCCGCTTACCCCTGTCACCGCCACCAGCCGCGCCAAAGGGATTTCAACCGTCAGGTCTTGCAGATTATGGAGGGAGGCATGGCGAAGGGTCAATTTCGGCCCGGTACTCAAATCAACCCGTCGCCGCCGGGGATTCTCGATTTGTTTTCGGCCGGAAAGATAGGCGCCAGTGAGGGATTTGGGCGCGCGCAAGATTTTCCGGTAGGTGCCCTGAAAGACCAAATTTCCGCCAGCCTCTCCATGGCCCGGCCCAAGTTCGACGATTTGGTCGGCGGCCCGCATCACGATAGCCTCGTGTTCAACAACCAGGACGGTGTTTCCAGCGTCGCGCAATTGTTCCAGGACACGCACCAAGCGCTTCGTATCGCGCGGGTGCAACCCAACACTCGGTTCATCCAGGACAAACAGGGTGTTGACCAGGCGTGAGCCGAGGCAGGCAGTGAGATTGACCCGCTCAGTCTCGCCGCCGGAAAGCGTGCGCGTGGCCCGGTCCAAGGTCAAATATCCCAGCCCGGCGGCTTCCAGATAGGCCAGGCGTGACCGGACTTCCCCCAGAGCAAGTGCTACCGGATCGGAGGCTTTCCCTTGGTTTCGGGCTGCGAGCAGCTCCTCCACAAACGCCAGCGCTCGGCAGACAGGCAGACTGTAAAAACCACTCAAATTCAGCCCATTGACACGAAAAAGCAGCGTTTCGGGCTGAAAGCGGGCACCATTGCATTCCGGGCAGGTTTTGTATGTTCGATAACGTGAAAGGGCCACGCGGACGTGCATCTTATAGGCCTTGGACTCGAGCCAGCGAAAATAGCCCTTGATTCCGTACCATGCTCGCGGCCATTGGTGGGCATCATCTTTGCCATAATCGGGATCGCCATTGATTACCCAGTCCTTCCATTGTTGGGGCAATTCCGCAAATGGGACGTCCACGGGAACCCGGCAGCGGCGGGCAAATTTCATCATATCGTCCTGGCATTCGGCATTCGATGGTGTTTGCCACGGTTTGACCGCGCCTCCAGCCAGGGTCTTGGACCAATCGGGAATAGCGGCGGCGTAGTCGATGGCGATAATGCGGCCAAACCCGCGGCATTTGGGGCAAGCGCCAAGCGGATGGTTAAAACTGAACATGGCCGGCGCAGGGCGCCGATATTCAATGTCGCATCGAGCGCAATGCCATCCGCTTGAAAACAGAAACGGTGGTGGGGGCTGTTTGGTATCGGGTCCTGCCACCGCGCGGATTGTCAATTTGCCTTTTCCAAAGTGAAATGCCTGCTCGCAAGCCTCAACAAATCGGGTCCGGCTCGAACGGCTCAACCTCACCCGATCCTGGACAACCGTGAGGAACGAAATGACTTGGGATTGCACCCGACCCGGAACGTCCTCCAGTGTGACCACGGCATCCTCCAACCAAAATCGCCGATACCCCTGGCGCTCGGCCAAGGCCAGAGAGTCTTGCAGGGAAAAGCGGGCGCTTAGGGCAAGATCAAAAGTGACCAAAACCTCAATTTCTCCCAATTTATCATGGAGAAAAGCCCAGATTTGAGGCGGATTATCCTTTTGCACAGGCTGGTTGCACTTACGGCAATGAAGCTGGGCGACCGCAGGCCAAAACCCCTTCGCAAAATCGGTGATTTCGGTCATCGTGCCGACCGTGGAGCGGGTGGATTTGACTGAATTGCGCTGCCCGATGGCGATGGCAGGCGGAATGCCCTCAATGCTGTCAGCCTGCGGCTTGTCCATCCGATCCAGAAATTGGCGGGCGTAAGGGGAGAAAGTCTCGATGTACCGCCGCTGCCCTTCGGCAAAAAGCGTGTCAAAAGCCAGTGAACTTTTGCCCGAGCCGCTTAAGCCCGCGACAATGATCAACTGCCGCAGAGGCAACTCCAACTTGACGTTCTTCAGATTGTTTTGCCGGACACCCCGAAGGCGAATGCAGGCGTTTGGCGCGGACATCAGCGGCACAATAACGCCATCGGGCGTACTGTCAAACTTCCCGGTCCCGTAGGGGAAACCTTCGCAAAGATTTTTGTTGCACTTTTTCCCAGATTTGCCTATGTTTATCTCAACAAGACCAAACATCGAAGCATCAGAGTATGCCCGTAGTTCTTTACCTCAGGAAAGACAGGCACGCCAAATCCACTGGATTTACATTGGTGGAATTGATGGTTGTTATCACCATAGCGGCGCTGCTGAGTGCTTTGTTATTGCCTTCGCTTTCGACCGCGAAGGAAAAATCAAAGCGCACGGTTTGCAAGAGCAACCAAAAGGAATTGCTCACGGCGGTGGAATTATATACTGAGGAAAACGAGGATGTTCTCCCCAGTTCAGCGGACAATTCAGGACTTTATCATTCCATCATCCTTTCAGACCGAACCTTCTCAAACCTGCTTTTGCTCACTGGCACTTCCAACATTTTTTACTGTCCAAACATAGTGTTTGGGGACACTCCCGGCTCGGTCCCGCAGCATAGCGTTAAGTACGGCTATGTCATCGGATATAGCTATTGGGGGGGCTACGCCACGGAAGGCTCTTTCAAAGGACCTGATTACGAGCAGCTTCCACTGAAATCGACCGATCCAAGCTTAACCACAAACGCGTTGATTTCCGATGCTAATTTTTGGACGAGCACCGCCAGTCAGGCTTATTTTCCTGGCGGGATGGCGATGGCACCCCATGGAAAATTGGGCGCGGCGATGGTCAAAGGTTCCACGTTTACAGTCGGTGTGGGGACAAACAGCGCCAGCATTGGGGCGCAAGGCGGCAACGTCGGCTATTTTCCAAGCGGATCAGTGACATGGCGCAACATCACCTTGATGCAAAAGGTGAACGCCTCCTCGCAATTGGATGCGTCCGGCAATCGTTGAGCGGACTTTGCCGTTAGCCGGTTAAGCATCAAAAAGTTCCGCAATCGTCATTGCAAAACCCGGCAGGAGCGGTTCCTGCAAAAGTTCCGAACCAGCCAGGATGCCTTTCAAGGCCATCCCGTAGGAGGTAGCGTGGTACAGTTCGGCGTTATCATAGCGCGGGTCAACCATCCATAAACGCGTCACTTTGTAATCTTCGTAAATGCTCTTCTTCAGGACGGTGTCAGAATGGTGGTCTTCCGGATTGATGATCTCCACCGCCAGCCAGAGTTTTCCGGTGGCGGACGTGACCAGCGCCACATCGGGGCGAATCCGGGTGGCCGTCGAGAGTTGCACCGGTGAGCGCGGTTCAAGCAGGCGGGTGACAGCATTGCCCTGCAAGCCGCGGGCCAGGCGGGCGTGCAGCCGGGCGCAAATTGTTTCGTGCCGCTCCCCGGGTGGCGAGCGCCATAGAGTGCGGCCGCCAAGAGTCTCTTCGTACGCGGTGCTCATACTTGTTGCCTGCGCCGCCTATTGAAGCAAGGATCGCAAAAACTTGCCAGTGTGTGATTGCCGGTTTTTGGCCACGGCTTCCGGGGTGCCTTGCGCCACAATGCTTCCGCCGCCGCCCCCGCCTTCCGGACCCAAGTCAATCAACCAATCCGCCTCGGCAATCAATTCCAGGTTGTGCTCAATGACGATGACCGTATGTCCGGCATCGACCAACCGTTGCAGCACCTCCACCAACCGGGTCACATCCGCCATGTGCAGGCCAATAGTCGGCTCCTCAATGAGGAAAAGCGAGCCACAGGCCCGGGGTTCGCCGCTCGCCCCAAAACCTGTCAATAAATGAGTCACGAGCTTGAGGCGCTGCGCCTCCCCGCCGCTCAAGGTCTGGCTGGGTTGGCCCAACTTCAAATAATCCAAGCCGGTATCGCGCAGGGCGGCCAGCGCGCGGGCCATGCGCGGAAAGGCGGCAAAAGTTTCCAGCGCCTGCGCCACCGTCAAGTCCAGGACTTGCGCGATATTCAGCCCCCGAAACTCGACTTCGAGCGTTTCGGCGTTAAAGCGCGATCCCTGGCAGGTTTCACAACGAATCGAGGCCGTGGGCAGAAAACTCATCTCCAGCTTATTGACGCCCGCGCCCTGGCACTCCGCGCACCGGCCCTGCCCGCTGTTAAAGGAGAAACGCGCGGCAGGATAACCACGCAGCCGCGCTTCCGGCGTTTGCGCGAAAAGCTGCCGGATTTCGTCGAAAAAACCGGCGTAAGTCGCCGGGACCGAACGGGAGGTCCGTCCGATGGGCGATTGATCCACTTCATGCACGGCACGCAGAGATTGGTGGCCCGAGATTTTGCCGATGCCATCCGTTTTCGCTCCGCGCAAGGCGGGCCACAAGCATTCCCGCATGAGCGTGCTTTTCCCAGAGCCGCTGACACCGGTCAAACAGGTCAAACGGCGCAACGGAAACGCCACGGTAAGGTCCCGCAAATTGTGCCGGCGCGCGCCGGTCAACCGCAACGTTTCCCCTTTTTGTCCGGGTGCCACCGGACGCCGCTGCCCGCGGGTGGGATAGCTTTTGCGCGCCCGCAGACACCGCGCCGTGACGGAATCCGCGTGGGCCATTAATTGCTGGAGCGTTCCAGCGGCCACCACTTCCCCGCCCTGGACGCCGGCCCCCGGCCCCAAATCGATGATGTAATCCGCCCGCCGCATGGTCTCGACGTCATGTTCGACCACGAGCAGGGAATTTCCACGCGCCTTGAGCGTCTCGAGCGTGGCCAGGAGCTTGGCCGTGTCGCGCGCGTGCAGGCCAATCGTCGGCTCGTCCAGAATATAAAGAACGCCCCGCAGGTTGGAACCGAGTTGCGCGGCCAGGCGGATGCGTTGCGCTTCTCCGCCGGACAGGGTGGTCGCGCCGCGGCCCAATTGCAAGTAGTCCAGTCCCACTTCGCGCAGGAATAGCAAGCGGCTGCGAATCTCCGGCAGAATGTCACGCGCGACGGACCCTTCCCGGCCTTGCCAACGCAGCCCGCCACACCAAGCCAGCGCGGCCTCCACCGACGCGTTGGCCAGATCAACAATGGTCGGAAAGTCCTTGCCCTTTGGCCTGATCCCCGTGACGAGGCGGACGGCGCGCGCGATTTCGTGCAAGCGCGTGCCCTGACAAGTCCCGCACAATTCCCGTTTGCCCTCCTGCCAATCAAACCAGGATTCCTCAATGTCATCGGCCCGCGCCCCGCGCTCCACTTCGGGCAGGTAAAATAATTCGCCAAAGCCCCGGCAAGTGGGACACCAGCCGCGCGGAGAATTGTAGCTGAACATCTTCGGGTCCAGGGGCGAGAATGATTGCCCGCATTGCAGACAAGCGTGCGCGGTGGAATGAACTGTCGTCTTGCCGTCCTTTCCCTGCGCGAAGCACTGTCCCGCACCCAGCTTTAAGGCTTGGTCAATCAAACCCTGGTTCGCGCGGCTGTTTTTCTCCAACCGCCCCACGACAACCTCCACGTCGTGCTCGCGAAAACGGTCCAGGCGCAACGGTTCGGCAGTGGGGTGGATTTTGCCGTCGGCCCGCACCTCCGCGTAACCATGTTTGGCCGCCCAGGCCGCAACCTCGGTGTGGAACCCTTTGCGATTCTTGACTACAGGCGCCAGGAGCAGCAAGGGGCCCCGGCGCGCCCTTTCCGCCTCCAACTTCCGGCCCACCGCGTCGCGCGTCTGCGCCTGCACGGGGCATTGGCAACGCGGACAATATTGGGTGCCCAGACGGGCGAAAAGCAGGCGCAGGAAATGATAAATCTCCGTGACGGTGGCGACGGTGCTTTTGCCTCCGCCGCGCGTTTGGCGCTGCTCAATGCTGACCGAAGGGGGAATGCCCGTGATGAGATCGACTTCGGGCCGCGGCGGCTGCGGCACGAATTGGCGGGCGTAAAGATTCATCGAATCCAGGAAGCGGCGCTGGCCCTCGGCAAAAAGCAGATCGAACGCCAGGGTGCTTTTGCCCGAGCCACTCACACCCGTCACGACCACCAATTGGTTTCGCGGCACGCGGAGCGAGATGTTTTTCAAGTTATGCTCGCGCGCCCCTTCAATGGTTATGAATTCGCCGCCCGGGCCGGCCTCCGTCATTTTCATGGCCCCAGTATCCCGCCATTGTTGCCTAAGGGCAAGTGGCCAGCGGCGGCAGCACCGCCCGCAACCAGCCATCTGGACCGATCAGATTTAATCCGACTTTGTTTTCCGTCGTTGAATCAGCTTGTTGAGGGTTTCTCGGAGCAGGCGTTTGTCGGTATCCGGCATCCGCTCTGGAAGAACAAGACCGTCAACAGCTTCAACGGCAGTGAACATATCGCGAGATCTGACTCGCTCATCAACTTTATCAAAGATACCGTCCAACGCCTCATTTGGTTCTGGAATGGGAAGCTTGTTCGCTTCGCTCGGCATCAACTCCAAAACGCCGCCGCCGTAGCTTCGCCCCGTCAGTTCTGATATCAGCAGCGTCCAAGAGTTCAAAAAGCTCGCGGCGTGTCGCCGTCCCTGTGAAGGTTGTTTCCATGTTACACGATGAATGGTGTCAGTCGCGGCGCATTTTTTGGCGAGATGAATGAGCCTCGGCATATCGCCCGCCTGTCGAAGGAGGATCGCATCCGGCTGCCAAACACTCGGCACGGCGTACCAAGGTTCTCGAACCCGGCATTTGAATCGCTGCGACACTTTTTGCCGCTCCCCGATTTCGAGGTAATCGCGCACAGCGGGGGCCAACATAGAACGTGGTTGCTGGAGATTCAGCAAGTAGGCCGGACGATCTTCCGCCACAACTTGACGAAAATCGTCAGTATCGAACCGGATGCCTTTCAAGGCGCGGGCGCTCGTAATGATGGGAACTAAATTGCGCTCGGGAAAACGCCCGGCGTCACGAGGGCGGAGAATGAAGAAATCGTTGTCACCCGTAACTATCCCCACTTCCACACGCCCATATTCGCTAATTGGCTCAAAACCGATCTCAGACCACCATTGGTTGACGCAACGGCGTTCGCGCTCTGATAGAAACAAATGGCTCCACTTTAGATTCCAGTCCCAAGGTTGCGCGGATTGCGTCTTGTCATAGTTTCCTTCTTCCAAGTCGGAATAACCAATGGAAAACAAGCCTTCTTGCGTTCCCGCAGTGTTCTCGCAGAGCAGCAAAACCACCGCTTGTTGCACTTCGGGGAATATATTGGCATCAGGGAAACACACCACAACCCGGCGAAAATGCTTGAGCAAAAATGCTCGCAGTTCTTCCGCGTAGCCTACGGCCAAAAATTCTTCTGGAATCACCATCGCAAGCCGGCCCGTTGGCTTGAGCAACCCACAGCATATCGCAAGGAACGGGGACCAAGTGCTCATCAACCTCGACGGGCGGAAACCCATCCGCCCCATGATCGTGAACGCCAGCTCTCGACTCGGTTCTGAAAAAAGGTGCGAACGGATAAAAGGCGGATTGCCGACAATCACGTCTTGTTTCGGCGCGGCCCCGGCCCACGCAAAGAAATCCGAGCAGATCGCGCCGGTGTGCGCGGCTGTTCCCGGATCAATATCAACACCCACACACTGCGGTTTGCGGGCCCCCAAGTCAGAGAGCCGGGTGCGGGCGGCAGCTAGAAAAACGCCCTCGCCACAGGAAGGATCAAGCACGGTGTCGCTGCTGGAACGAATGGCCCAGCAGGTGAGCGCGGCAGCAACTCGTGGCGGGGTGTAAACCGCGCCCAAGACCTTTTCGACTGCTCCGTTCTTCCGATACCGATGTGAAGTGTCAAAAAAACTTACCGGCTCCGTGTCTTCTGGTATCGCGGCAAAGCTAAGTTGCCCTCCTTCATGAAGCCGCTTGCCTGGCTCGTGATGAGGCGGATATTTCGTCGTCCGAGCCGACTTCGGAACCAAGGATCGTTTTGGGAAAACTTGCTTCATGATACTCAATCCGCATTGTGCGGCGGTTGTCCTGCAAATCGGTAGGTGTAACAGGCCTCAATTTGCTGCGAAAACCTTTCGATCCGCAATAGTGACTCGGAGGGAGGCCAATTCGCATCAATGCTTCCGTCCTGCGGGTGCCAGACAACCAAGCCGATAGCCTCCGCCTTGTAAAGATCACCGCTGGTCGTCTCCCTTCCACAAAGCCGCGTGAGCGCGGCGATTAGATTGCGACCATGGTTGCCCAAACAGGGTGCGGGCACCGCAACAATGAACGCAACGATGGCTGAGGCGAACCGCGCGTGAACCGTCGTCGCTTCCGCGCCAAGGTCGTTGATCATGTTCTGATAATTCTTTGCCAGGCTCTCTTGGCCATTGAGAGTCTTGCTATCGTAAGCGAAACGAATTCCGTCCGGCCGATACGCAACGTCAAAATTCTGCGGACGGATTCCACCAATGACGCGCGTTGGCCCAATTTCAACGCAATCCGGGCCTGCCGGAAGCAGTGAGTTCATTTTTGGCTTTTTCACAGAAATGCCGCCCAGCATGGTTGCGAGGGCATTCCCCACCGTTTCGTCGCAGAGTTTGCCCACCTGTTCACCTTGAGTCTTTGGCAGCTCAACATCTTCCGGTTTCCAGTGCATGCCGATTTCGACGAGGCGGGCGGCGGGCAGCACGACGGTCGGCATGGTTTTGAGGTTTGCCATAAAATATGGGTTGATCTCTACGTGAAATCTTCCCCTTTAGCCAGCCCGTTCTGTTGTCTCTCTGAAGGAGGGTGATTTCGTCCGCTCTTGGTTTAAAGGGCTCGACCGAACTCCGCAGCCCTGTTCGCATTTCAGTTGTCGATTAGGGGGGAATGGCTCATTATAGATACCAGCCAGATTAACTTGACAATTTTCGGTAAATTCAGCGCAGGAGGAGGCAGGCGCGGCGCATTGGGCCTGCTGGCGCTCTCGTTATTGACAGCCCGGGCGGATTCCCAGGCCCTTTCGGTCAGCACGCTGGCGGGCTCTGGAATTCATGGAAGCTTGAACGGCAGCGCCCTCACCGCGGAGTTTTACAATCCATGCGGCGTGGCGATTGATGCGGCGGGCAATGTCTATGTGGCGGACACTTATAATAGCGTGATCCGCCGGGTTTCGCAGTTGGGCGGTTCCAGGACCACGACCACCCTGGCCGGGACGGCTCTCGCCGAGGGCAATATCGACGGGACCAATGCCGCCGCCCGTTTCGATGGCCCAACCGCCCTGACCGTGGATGCCTCCAATAACATTTACGTCGCCGATTCGGGCAACCATTCCATCCGGCGTCTTTCCGCCGATGCCACCGGCACCAATTGGATCGTCACCACTCTGGCCGGTGGGGGCGCGCCCGGCAGCCTCAATGGCACCAACACCGCCGCGCGGTTTGACAATCCGACGGGCATAGCGGTCGATGGCGCGGGCCGTCTTTATATTGCCGACCAGGATAATTATTGTGTCCGCCTCATCACGCCGGATTCAACCGGAACGAATTGGGTCGTGAGCGTTTACGCCGGGGCCTTCGGGATGCCGGGTGACGCGGATGGCGACAGCGCCGCCGCCCGCTTTTTTTCGCCTAACAGTGTGGCGCTGGACGACGCGACCAACTTATATGTCGCGGACGGCGGAAATTTCTCGGTGCGAATGATCTCGCCGGCGGGCCTTGTCAGCACCATCGCGGGAAGCTTCGGCGGCGCGGACGGCTCCGGCACCAACATCGGGTTCAATTTTCCCTGCGGCCTGGCGGTCGATGGCGCGACCAACGTCTATGTGTCGGATTTTTTCAATGATACCATCCGCCGCTTGACGCGGACCGGGATCGATTGGTCGAGCGTCACCCTGGCGGGATTGGCCGGCGTGTCGGGCAATTCCAATGGCATCGGTTCGTTGGCACGGTTTGATTTTGATAATGCGCCGCTGGACCCGAATGGTCTGGCAGTGGACGGCGCGGGCAATGTTTATATTGCCGATAGCGGCAATTCAAGAATTCGCCTCGGCACTCCGTTTGCAGGATTGCTATTGACCGCCGCGCCGCAGAGCCAGGCCGTTCTGGCGGGAACAAACATCACTCTCGCCGCCAGTGTCGCCGGCACGGTGCCGCTTTCCTATCAATGGTACAACGGCGGACGGCCCATCGCGGGCGCTACGAATGTCGATTTGACCTTGATGGACGTGCCGACGAATGCCAGCGGCAGCTATGTCCTCACCGTCACCAATGGCGTTGGCCTCGTGACCAGCAGTCCGCCGGCGGTCTTGACGGTGGAATTGCCGCTGGCCATTGGCACCCTGGCCGGTCTCACCGCCACCGGGAGCGCGGATGGATTGGGCGCGGTCGCGCGCTTTTTCCTCCCGGCCAGCCTGGCGGTGGATAGCGCGGGCCACGTCTTCGTGGCGGACACAGACAACGACACGATCCGCCAGATCGCGCCGGACGGCACGGTCAGGACGCTGGCCGGTTCGCCGCAAACCGCGGGGACTCTGGACGGGGCGGGGCGAGCCGCGCTTTTTTCCAAGCCCTATGGAGTCGCGGTGGACTCGGCGGGCAACATTTTTGTGGCTGACACTTACAATCAGGTCCTTCGCCAGATTTCGCCGGGCGGACAGACGGCGACAATTGCCGGGGTGGCGGGCCTGGCGGGGTATCGCAACGGGCCGTCCTCCACCAATGTTCCGCTGCCCGCGTTGTTTAACTACCCGTATGCCGTGGCGGTCGATGGCTTCGAAAATATCTATGTGGCGGATACGGTCAACAATGTGGTGCGAAAGCTCGCGGGCGGCCATGTCGAGACGCTCGCGGGCAATGGTCAGGCCGGGAGCCTTAACGGCCTTGGAACCAACGCGGAATTTTCCGTGCCGGTCGGCCTGGCGGTGGACAGTGGAGGCAGCCTCTATGTGGCTGAATATGGCAATGACACGATTCGCCGGATCAGCCCTTTCGGTCTCGTCAGCACCGTAGCCGGGGTGGCCGGACTGAGCGGGAACAGCGATGGCACAAACAGCGTGGCGCGGTTCTTTGAACCGGAAGGAATCGCGGTGGATGCGGCCACCAATCTTTATGTGGCGGACACGGGCAACCATACCGTGAGAAAAATCAGCCTGGATTCCACCGGCGCCAATTGGGTGATCATGACCCTGGCGGGGAGTCCGGGGCAATCTGGCGATATCGATGGCGCGGGCAGTGCCGCGCGTTTTTATTATCCTGAGGGGATGGCGGTGGATAGCGCCGGCAACGTTTATGTGGGAGATTCGATCAACCGGACCATCCGCAAGATTTCTCCCGCCGGCTTCGTCACCACGCTCGCCGGGCCAGGGGGGAGTTATGGGAGCGCGGACGGAACGGTCTTGAACGCCCGTTTCGATGAGCCTTACGGGGTTGCGGTGGATGCGTCGGCCAACCTTTATGTGGCGGACACGTTCAATAACACCATTCGCTTGCTGACGACGGCTGGCACGGTCACCACCCTGGCGGGCCAGGCGGGGTTGGCCGGCAGCGCCGACGGGACCAACGGCGCGGCCCGTTTTGATGAGCCGACCGGGTTGGCCGTGGACGCCGCGAGCAATGTTTATGTGGCGGATTATGCAAACTCGACCTTGCGCAAGATCACCCCCGCCGCCTCGTCGCCTATTTGGGTCGTCAGCACGCTGGCGGGAAAGGCGGGCGTGACCGGTTTTGCCAACGGCCCGGGTGGTAGCGCGGTCTTTTCGCATCCCTACGGCGTGGCGGTGGACGGGGCGATGAACGTCTATGTATCTGACTACGGAAACCAACTCATCCGCTTGATCGACTCCAATGGCGTGGTCAGCACTTATGCGGGCCGGTTGAACACGGCAGGCTACAAAGACGCCCTCGGCACGAATGCCTTGTTTGACTATCCCACCGGGATTGCCCTGGACGGCGCGACCAATCTTTATGTGGCCGACGCGGGCAATGAAGTTATCCGCCGCATCGCGCCGGGGGGTGCGACCACGACCCTGGCCGGAACCCATGCCATGGCCGGAAGCAGGGACGGCAATGCCGCTCTGTTTAACAACCCGCAGGGAGTGGCCGCCAGCGCGGGTGGGTTTGTTTTTGTGGCCGATACGGCCAACAACGTAATCCGGGAAATTACGCCGGGAGGGGAAGTGACCACCGTTGCCGGGTTGGCTGGATTTGTCGGCGGCGGCAATGGGGTGGCATCAATGGCGCAGTTTAACGAGCCGATTGGGCTGGCGGTGGACTCCGCCGGCAATGTCTATGTGGCCGATGTCCAAAACAACGCCATTCGCCAGGGGGTGCCCTATTACGGCCAACCGCGGATTCTCTCCGCGCCGCTCGCGCAGACGGTCTCGGCCGGCTATTCAACAGTATTGACGCCGGACGTCGCGGGCGCGGAGCCGCTGCAGTGGCAATGGCTTTTCGACGGCACCAACCTGGCCGGCGCTACGGAGGCGACGTTCACCGTGAGCAATGCCCAGACGGCTGGCGCGGGGAGTTATTCGGTGGCGGCCGCCAATAGTTACGGAGCCGTCACCGCAACGGTCGCCGTACTAGCGGTGTCGAGTGCTCCGCTGATTGACCGCAACCCGGGCGCGCAGTTGGTTACGCCCGGCGGCAGCACTGTGCTCACTGCAGGCGCTTGGGGCAGTCCTCCGCTGGAGTACCAGTGGTTTTTCGACGGGACCAATATTGACGGTGCCACCGGCCCAGAGTTAGCCGTCTCCAACGCCGGAGTGTATCAACTTGTCGTGAGCAATGGCTTTGGGGCCGCGACCAGCCTGGTCAGCGCCGTGCAATGGCTAGCCGCTCCGCAAATCGCGAATCAAACGCAAAGTCAAGTCGATTATCCAGGGCAAATCGCGGCCTTGATTGTCGCCGCCTCGGGCGCCACGCCGCTGAGTTACCAATGGCTGAAAAATGGCGCGCCCATGACGGACGGCGGACATGTCTGGGGCTCGAGTCTGCCCTCTCTTGCCTTGGGGCCTTTGTCCGCCGGCGACGCCGCCACGTACACCGTCCTGGTGAGCAACGCGCTGGGAGTCATCAGCAGCTCCAACATCGTTCTTCTCCTGGGCCCGGCGGGCACACCGATCGCCGTGACCGGTTTTGAGAGCGATTTGGTAGTGGAAAATACGGCGGGAGAAAAGGGTGGCACCACCGACACGGCCTTTTACGCGCAATCATTTAGCGGCGCCTACACCTTTTACGAAACGAACCTGGCGGCGATCTACCACTCCGGCGGCGAGGGCCACACCCTGGGGCTTCCCGCGACCGCCACGGTCACCAGCATGCTGGACGGGAGCACTTTGTTCGAGTTTGCTCCTTTCACCGATGTCAACGCGCTGGACTTGACCAATGGCGCTGCTTCCGGTTGGTTGTATCTTGTTTCTCCGGCAGCTTATGACTCGCTGAGCGTCCTGGCCACCTCCGCCAACGGCGGCGGCACGGCGGCTTTCCTGATTGAGTTTACTAACGGCGCGGTCAGCCCGCCGCTGGCCTACGTCGCCAACGATTGGTACCATGATCCTGGGGCGGCGGCTTTGACCCATTTTGGCCGGGTTTATACGGGCTTTTTCAACGCATTCTACACTGACGATGATTCCGCCCCGGATCCGAATCTATACCAAACCACCGTCAATCTGGCCGCCCTCGGTTGGAATACCGAGCCGATTGCCGCCGTGGAATTTTTTATGCCGGATGGGCCTGAGACCACCGCCACCACCTCGACGGCCATTTTCGCCTTGAGCGGGACGCCCGCGCCGCCGCAAGTCAGCCCGCAATTGGTCCCGGGCGCTTTGGCCTCCGGCAATTTCAGTTTTAGCTTTCAGACGACGCAAAATCAGACCTACACGGTGCAACAATCCACCAATCTCGCGCAGGGGTGGCAGCCCTACGCCACTGTGACCGGCAACGGCCAGACGGCCTCCGTGACAGTTCCCGCCACCATTAGTCAACAATTCTTCAGAGTGGCGCAACCGTAAGAATCCCTCGCGGGCAATGCTGTTCCGCGCCGAAATATTCCCACCAGTAATGCCGCGCTCGGCCAGGGCTTGCAGCTTCGCGAGCAAGACGCGGGCTTTGGGAGAGCGCCGGCCTCCAGTTCGTTTTCACGCCGTCACCTTCTCCTCTCTCCCGCTGGGTGGCAACAGAGAAGGGGAGGTTCCGGCGCCGGAAAACCATCCCCTTTCCCGCTCACCAAAAAATGATGACCAAATCGCAAGATTCAGCAAGCGCGATTCAGGGGAATTCTATATACTTGTGAGTATGCTAACGGTTGAGCCGTTGTTTGTCCGGAAAAACCCTCGCAAAATCTGCGTTGGCCTCCCCACCCTTCCTCCCTTTAGAGATTCTAACCAAAACGATGAAGCACACCGCCAGTGAAAAGACCATCAGCGCCCTGGTGGAATTCGCGCCGGATGCGATCATCCTGGCCGACCGGGACGGCAACATTGTTTTTGTCAATTCCCAAACGGAGAAAATGTTCGGTTTTAGCAAGGCCGAACTTCTGGGCAAGACCTTGGAGGTGCTGTTGCCGGAGCGATTTCGCCGCTCGCACGTTGCGCATCGGGCCGGATACGCGGCGGCTCCGCGCCCGCGCCCCATGGGCAGCGGCTTGACCCTTTTTGGGAGAAGAAGCACGGGAGCGGAATTTCCGGTGGATGTCACCTTGAGCCATTTGGAGACAGAGGACGGTTTTTTTATCATCAGCGCCATTCGCGACATTTCGGAGCGCAGACGGGCGGAAGAACTACTGCAATCCACGCTGAAAGAGCTGGCTGATTTTAAGGCGGCCTTGGATGAGCATGCCATTCTGGCCATCACCGATCCGCAAGGACGGATCACCTACGCCAATGAGCAATTTTGCCGGCTCTCGAAATATTCGCGCGAGGAACTGCTGGGACAGGACCATCGCATCCTCAACTCCGGTTATCATGCCAAGGAATTTATGCGCCAGATGTGGGGGACGATTACCGCCGGCCGCGTTTGGCGGGGCGAAGTTCGTAATCGCGCGAAAGACGGCTCGTTTTATTGGGTCGATGCCACAATCGTGCCCTTCCTGGGGGATGACGGCAAACCGGCGCGATATGTCGCTATCCGGACTGAGATTACCGCGCGCAAAACGGTGGAAGAAGAACGCGAACGGCTCATCGAACAGTTGCGCCATGCGCTAGCGGAGGTGAAAACGTTGAGCGGCTTGCTGCCCATCTGCGCCAATTGCAAGAAAATCCGCGATGACAAAGGTTATTGGAGCGTAACCG
>Ga0182016_10002381_pt1 | contig 22225 bp, 16 predicted proteins | sample 712S2MmetaG_FD_120491 | JGI IMG/M metagenome (GOLD analysis project Ga0182016, IMG submission 120491) | Permafrost microbial communities from Stordalen Mire, Sweden - 712S2M metaG | ecosystem: Environmental > Terrestrial > Soil > Wetlands > Permafrost | place: Sweden: Stordalen | collected... | reverse complement strand
GCCAGTAGGCGATGCGCTCGTGCTTCAGATCGACCGTGGCCGGGTTGGTGCGGGGGTTATAGGCGCCGACGACCTCGATCGAACGGCCATTGCGGGCGCGGTCCTTCTCGATGGCCACAATGCGATAGTAGGGCTGCTTGCGGGCGCCAAAACGCGCCAAACGAATCATCACCACGGGTATACGGTTCCTTTCAAATTCCAATGCATCTGTTGCGGTCTATGGGGGTTTTTCGGCCGGCGGCAAGGTTGCTCAGGCGCGCAGGCTCAAATAAACGGCCAGGCGTATGCGCCCAGCCTTGCAAGACTCAACAACTAAGTATCGCCGAAATACCGATTGGGAGCAAGCGTCACCGGGAATCCAGGCCTGAGGCGCTCGGCTACAAAGTCTTGCGAGCCCAGCCGGGTTTCCCGGATCCTGCTTTCGGAACCTGAAGCACTACAAGTTTTTCCCTGCCACTTGCGTAGTATTACGCTACGCCGGCGCACAATTAGAAACAGTGAAACCCATGAAAGAAGCCGCGGCAGGGGTGGAAGTTGCGCCGCGTTCCCCGGATCGATCTCTCAGGAACCTGCCCGATCCGTACCTTCTCCTAGTAACGATTTAATTAATACCTCAAAAATATTTATTTTCAAATCCTTGCAGATAATTATTCGACTTTGGCGGGTGCCTCAGATCTCGCTCTGAGACTTGGGACGCGGGATAAAGCATCGTAAATATATGAACACAAAGCCATTTAAAGGCTTTTTATGCCCGGAATTCGTCCGCGCCCGCATCGTCGGCAGCTCCGCGAATCCGCGCCGTCAGCCTCCTTCCTGCCAGTTTTCCCTCACATCCGTTACCCTAGAATCGTCGGAATACCGAGGGAGCTTCATCCATGACCGTCATTCGCCAGGAAGATTTCATCGCCAGTGTCGCCGCCGCATTGCAATACATCAGCTACTACCATCCGGTGGACTACATCGTCAGCCTGGCCAAGGCCTATGAGCGCGAACAGTCGCCGGCCGCCAAAGACGCCATCGCGCAGATTCTCATCAACAGCCGCATGTGCGCCGAAGGGCATCGCCCCATTTGTCAGGACACAGGCATCGTGAACGCCTTCGTAAAGGTGGGCATGGACGTTCGCTTCGAGCCCGACGCGGGCGAGCAGACCAAAGACCTGCAGCAGATGGTCGATGAAGGCGTGCGCCGCGCCTATCTGGACCCCGACAACAAGCTCCGCGCCTCCATCCTCGCCGACCCGGCTGGCAAGCGCACCAATACCAAAGACAACACGCCGGCCGTGGTCAGCGTGGAGCTGGTGCGCGGCGCGACGGTCGAAGTAACGGTGGCGGCCAAAGGCGGCGGCTCCGAGGCCAAGAGCAAATTTGCCATGCTCGACCCCTCCGACTCGGTGGTCGAGTGGGTGCTCAAAACCGTGCCCACCATGGGCGCGGGCTGGTGTCCGCCTGGGATGCTGGGCATCGGCATTGGCGGCACAGCTGAGAAGGCGATGCTGCTGGCCAAGACCGCGCTGATGGACCCCATCGACATTCAGGATCTGATTGCGCGCGGCCCCAAGACTCGTTCAGAGGAACTGCGCATCGAGCTGTACGACAAGGTGAACCGCCTCGGCATCGGCGCACAGGGGCTGGGCGGCCTGACCACCGTGTTGGATGTGAAGGTGCTGGACACTCCGGCCCACGCGGCGAATCTCCCGATCGCCATGATCCCCAACTGCGCCGCCACCCGCCATGCCCACATCGTGCTGGACGGCTCCGGCCCCGTCTATCTCGATCCGCCAAGTTTGGAAGACTGGCCGAAGCTGACCTATGACGTGTCGGGCGGGCGCCGCGTGAATCTGGACACAGTGACCCGCGAAGAAGCCGCTACCTGGAAGCCCGGCGAGGTGCTGCTGCTCTCTGGCAAACTGCTCACCGGCCGCGACGCCGCCCACAAGCGCATGACCGACATGCTCAGCCGGGGAGAAAAGCTGCCGGTGGACTTCCGCGGCCGCTTCATCTATTACGTTGGGCCAGTGGACCCGGTGCGCGAAGAGGTGGTAGGCCCCGCTGGACCCACAACGGCCACGCGCATGGACAAGTTCACTCGCCAGATGCTGGCCGAGACCGGCCTGCTGGGCATGGTGGGCAAGGCCGAGCGCGGACCGGTCGCTATCGACGCTATCCGCGAGTTTGGCGCTGTGTATCTGATGGCGGTGGGCGGCGCGGCCTACCTGGTTTCAAAAGCCATTCACGGGTCGCGCCTGGTGGCATTTGGCGATCTGGGCATGGAGGCCATCTACGAGTTCGATGTGCGCGAGATGCCGGTGACGGTCGCCGTCGACTCGAAGGGAACCAGCGTCCACCAGACCGGCCCAGCCGAATGGCAACAGCGTATCGCTGGGATTCCAATACTGCAGTAAGCCAGTGAATGAGTGAAGAAGTGAATGAGTGAAGAAGTGAAGGAAACCCGCACATCCCAAGGCCGGTGTCATTGACCGCGCATAGAAAAAGCCGGCAGTCGTGGCGAAAGCACTCTCGTCAAGAACGCCGGCATTTCTTCACTGATTCACTGGTTCACTTCTTCACTGTCTTTCGTCACTGCTTGCCGAACCTATAGACGATCCCCGCCGTGTAGCCGAGATTGTTTTGCAGCGTCGAACCAAATCCGGTGAGAAAGTATTCGGGCGCAACCCTAATTCCGATATTCGGGGTCAGGTTGTACTCGCCCATCATGCTGCCACTGGCAGCGAAGGTCTTCGAATCGGAATAGAGCACTCCAAGAGTTCCGTACCCGTTTGTATCGCCAGTGAAGTTGCCCTGCGTATACCCGCCCATCACGCGGCCGGAGATGGAGAATTTGGGCTGCAAGTAGAAGCGGTAAGTGGGTCCAAACAGAACGGCATATTGGCTGATAGTCGGCTTGGTGAGCCCCACGCTGCCCGCTGGCGGCGTTCCTTGGGTTGGCCGGATGAACGGAGACCCATAGTATCCACGCCCGTCAAGGGTGAAACCCAGGCGCTCGTTGAAGTAGCGCGTAAAGCCGCCGTTCCAGTTGTACTCGTTCACCCGTTGCAACGTGGCGCCAGGCGTAAAACGCAAATAGCCCGCGCCGACATACCCTTCGTACAGATGATCGTACACTTCGTGGATCTCCGCTACGCGCCGCTGTGCGCGGCGGGCCTTGATGCGAGCCTGAACGCTGACTTGCGGCTGTGTCTGGCCTGCGGCAGGCTGCTGCGCCTGAGTTTGGCTCGGGGCTTCCTGGCTCGGCGCCGACTGTGCGGGGTCGCTGCTCGAACTTGAGCTTTCGGCCTGGACTGCGGGAATGGCTGGCAGAATAAGCGCCAGCAGAAGGGCAAGACGGCGAAAAGAGTGCATCGGTTTCGGATTTCCTCCACGGGAGTACGGAAGCACGTCACGCTCCAGGCGGTGCTCCCCCCAATTGGTATTAAAACACCTGGAGGGAGCCTCGTGCTTGAACCGGCATACCCTTGGACGCGCAACCGTCCGATTTGCCGCTATTTGTGTTACCTGATGGCCTTCAGATCGGCCAGTAGCTGGGCCTGGTCGAAGCCGCAGGGCGCAGTCTTCCCTACAACCCAATCCTGAGCGAGCAGCGTGTGGGCCTCATCGCAATACTTGTTCCAAAAGGCCACCGTCATGGTTTTCAACGCGCCCCATGTGATGCAGGTAAAGCCATTCTGGTCATACTTGGGCACAAAGACGCAGTGCCCGCCCCAACTGCCCGGCTCGGCGCCGGCGCCGCCATTGGGCACCACATCCCACACGTCCTGATTTTGCGCCGTCACCGGCAGGGACAGCCCAATATACACGCCGCCAAACAGAGCGATGGACTGGTGAATCTCCACCAGGTTGGCGGGCTTGGGATCGGCAAAGGCCAGCAGCTCGTTACCGGCAAAGCCACTCTGCTTCCAGTCTTTCAGCACGTCCAACTCGATGCCGCCTTGATCGGACGTGGGGTCGTTGGGCCTGTACCCATCCCATTCCTCGTAGTAGCTCAAGATCGTGGGGTCGGGAACGGTGACCATCGTCCCCGTGTTGGCGGTCCAGACTTGCACGGCATGGGCAACACCAGCGATTGTGCAGTCTCCCAACCCATCGGGAAATTGTGGCGCCGACGGATCGGGGCCGTTCAGCATCATGCCCCAGTTCGTGATTCCCTTGGTCCAGTCGGCCGTGGGTGGTGGGGGCGGTAGGGCTGGCGTAAGGTATTTGGCGAGCGCCAGGGTTCGTGAGTCGGACTTGATGGCCTTGCGGCCCAATTTCATCTTCGAATGGTCTGCCATGGGGAGTCTCCTTTTTTACTGCGTAGGGAATAGCCGCCGCCGGTTGCTGCCATTGGGGCATGGGCCAAACAATGCCAAGTCCTGCCCCATTTGTCCAGCTATTCTTTTATGTTGATAAAATAATTACCCCTTGGCGAGCGCAAGTGCCCGTCAATGCTCTACGATTAAGTCCAGCGGAGGCAGTAGCGATTATGGGTCGAGTTTTGTTGGGATTCTTCTTCGGAGCGCTTCTGGTGCCCGTCGCCGTGCTGTGCTGGCTTCAATTTGGCAGTGTGCCGGTAGCCGTCACCGATCCCCCGCTTCCTGCGGAACCCTGGGTCACAAGCATTCCGCTCCATGCGCGCATCGAAAAGGAACTTGTCAATACTCCACGCATTTCCGCCGATGGGAACAACCTGGTGGCTGGAGCGGAAATCTACCGGGATCAGTGCGCCGTCTGCCACGGCTTTCACGGCAAGCCCTCCTCATTCGCCGCATCCATGTATCCCGCTGCGCCGCCGCTGTGGGAAAAGCACGAACACAACGATGTGGTGGGCGTCAGCGACGACCCTGCCTATGAGACTTACTGGAAGGTGGCCAACGGCATACGGCTGACCGGCATGCCATCCTTTCGAAAGGTGCTCACCGACACCCAGATGTGGCAGGTAAGCCTGCTTCTGGCGAATGCGGATAAGCCGCTGCCCCCGGCTGCGGTGGACATCCTGCATGGCAAGGCTACGCCGGCGCCCCCGACGGTGACGAATCTCCCGGTGAAGAAGCACTAAATTCGGCAGCAAACCCAAGCGCGCAAATACGATGGCCTCCGCAAAAAACGGATGAATTGGAAGGAAATGGAACGATGAGTATGCTTGACTCACTGCGCAAGGGGTTCAGCTTCTTCCTGTTGAGTATGGGCGTCTCGAGTCCGGCAAAGAAGACCAGGCCCATGCCGAAACCGGCCCCCAAGACCGAAGCCGAAAAGTGATCGGGAATGCGCTGGCGGGTTCCTTTGTTTCATATGCACTTGGCGGTTAAAACGCAAAGCGGCTTGCGCATTGGCCCCCAGAATGCGGCGCAGCCGAATTCGAATGGATGCGCGGTATGCGTTCCATAAGATAAGATTCCTCGTGCTCATCCCCGTGGGGTTCCAGAATGCCAATCGCCGTTGTTATGAAACCAACCTGTCTAGCTCAAACTCCGCCGCGCTGCTTGCTCATGGCCGGCGCCTTGTTGATGCTTTCCACCTTATCCGGCGCTCAGCAGCCGCCGAACCCAACGTCCGCTAACTCGCCCGCATCGCAAAGCGGTAGCGCCCCGGCTGGCAGCAACACCTGGACGGCCCCGCCAGGCTCGCAAATCACGGTGGATCGCCGCTCGGGCCGCATCAGCATCAATCTTCCCGTCCAGCCGACCGACGGCTCCAGAGAGCAGGCCTTGCGCTTTGCTGACTGGAATCTTCATCCTTATGCAGGCTCTGGCCCGTATCCGGCTACGCGCGAGGAGCCGGCCTCGCTGCCAACGCACACCGTCTACCGGCCCGCCGACCTCTCGAAGACTCCCAGGCTTCCAATTTTGCTCTGGGCCAACGGCGGATGCAGAAACACATCCGTCGAGTTCACGCGATTCCTCGGCGAGCTAGCGTCCCACGGTTATCTTGTCATCGCCGTGGGCCGCAGCACCATTCCATTTCTTGTCATTCATGGCAGCATTGGTGCGGTAGCGGATCAGAAAGACTCGAACGGAAATCCGCTGATCGTCATGGACCCTGGTTTCATGATCAAGGGACTTGACTGGGCCATCGCCGAGAACAGCCGGAAAGACAGCCCTCTCTACGGCAAGGTGGACACATCGAAGGTGGCGGCAATGGGGCAATCCTGTGGCGGCCCGCAGGCCTTTCGCGCCGCCAGGGACACGCGCATCACGACGGTGGTTGCGTTGAACAGCAGCTTCCCCACACGGAATGCTCCCGGCATGGCGGGCGTCGCGGACGATGGCTGGACGGCGGAGAAGCTGGCCATACCAGCGGCTATTTTTACCGGCGGCCCAGCGGACTCGGGCTACACCGGCGCAGAGCAGTGCTATAAAGCGCTCAGCCCTTTGTTGCCTGTGCTCAAAGCCAGCCTGACTTCGGTGGGCCACACTGGAGCCTATCCCATGCCCGATCTTCGCTGGTCCAGCGGCGTACTGGCATGGCTCGACTGGCAACTCAAAGGCGATACCCAATCTGTTGGAATGTTCGCTGGAGCGAACTGCATTCTCTGCAAAGATCCTGACTGGTGGATCGACTCGCAAAACATTCCTTGAGATCGGCGCGCGAAACGCAAATTGTGAGCCGGCGTTACTTCGGCATTTTTCACTTGGCCGTAAACTCCTTTGCCACCTCGGTCATCGCGTCCCATGTGTCGGTGCGGAATGGAGCCGCGGGCAATCCAGCGGCGTTGTAAAGGTTGCAGCCAATGGGATAGTTCGCCCACGCGTAGCGCACCGCGACCGGCGCAGGCACCTTGTCGCTCTTTACAAGGATTGTTTTCTTTTCGATGGTTGCCTCGGCGTCGACAAACTGGCCATCGGCTCCGGCGATCTGGAACCATTTCAGCGGCCCGTCCTTGGCGACGAGGCCGCCATCCGCATGTGTGAATTGGATACGGATGGCATTGCCTTCGACCTTCATGGATCTGTAGCGCGGCCCCGAGTACTCGAGCTTGCGCCCGTATGCATTGGCCAGCGCGATCAGCGCGAGGCGTTCGCCCACAGGCTCCTTGTTCTTGGGATGCACATTGTCCGGATCGCCTGCATCGATGGTGACCGCAAGCCCCGTCTTGGGAAGCGACAGAATCTGCGCCTGACCCTCGCGCACCATGGGATTGTTGCTTACGTTTTTCAGCGCCGGCAGTTGTACCGCGTAGAAGGGGAAATCGCCTTCGCCCCACAACTTACGCCACTGCTCCACCAGCGTCTCCATCACATGCGGATAGAGCGCCAGCCCCGCTTTGCCGCCCACGATGGATTCGCCCTGGTACCAGATAGCGCCGCGAATCGCATAGGGCACGACAGGATTCACCATGCCATTGAAGAGCACGGTTGGCTCGTGCTGATCCTGCACCGGGTCGCGCATCGGCCCGGGCCTGGGCGGCCGAGCGTTGATGGTCTGCGGCCCTGCCGGCGCATCCGCAGCCATAGCGCCCGGATGAGCCTTGTAAAAATCGACAAGAATGTCGAAGCGGTCGAGCATCGGCTTCAATTGCGGGTCGGCGGTCAAGGCCTGCCGCGGCAGCCATGCTTCGGCCGTGCTGGCTCCGTAAGCAACAGTCAAAATTCCGACTGGCACATGCAAGCGCTGCTGCAAATCGCGAGCAAACAAGTAGCCCACCGCGGAGAAGCCGGGAACCGTCTCCGGGCTGCACACTTTCCATTCACCGGCCAGTCCCTCCTTTGGCGTATAGGACTTCGCCTGCTTCTCGGTGAACATGCGGATCGTGGGGTAGTTGGCGGCGGCGATCACCTTGTCTTCATCGAGCATCCCGGCAAAGCGCGCCACCTTCTGTGAAACCGTAAACTCCATATTGGATTGGCCGCTGCCGATCCAAACCTCGCCTACCAGCACATCGTGGATGGTAAGCGAGTTCTTTCCTGCGATCTGCAACTCATAAGGCCCGCCGGCCTTCAGATTGCGCAGGCGAACCATCCATTTTCCGTCCGCGCCCGCGGTTGCCGACCGGGTCTGGCCGTTGAGCGTGACCTTCACGGTTTCTCCAGCATCGGCCGTACCCCAGACAGGCGCCTGCATTCCGCGCTGCAAGACCATGTGATCGCTGAACAGGGCCGCGGGCTTTACCTCGGCGGAAACAGCTACTGTGAAAATCAGGACAAGGCAGCCTACTGCTACCGCGAAACGTCGTTGCATAAACCCCTCCGGGCATGGAACTGGCGATTGAGCCGTGGTCTGCGTCCGTAAGTCAAGCGGATGCAAATCCAATAAGAGAAGAATTTCTTACAAAATGCGGAACGATGCGAATATAAGGACTTACCGGGAGCGTGGTCAAATGCGGGGCTTACAAAGCACGGCCCGGAGGCGGTACAATTCCAGCGAATCGGAGATTCCCCTTGATATCCTCCCAACGGACAATCGGCATCCATATTTTGCTTCGAACCGTCTCCACCGCGTTGTGTCTGTGCCTGACGGCTCTGCTGCCGCTGTCAAGCCAGGCGCCAACCAAACGCAACGCCGGCGGACGGCCTTTTCACAATGAAGAGGAGCGCGCAGCGCGCTGGAAGCAGGTCGAGATGCCCTATCGGCGCGGAGACCTCACGCCGCGCGAGCAGCAGATGGTGGGCAAACTGGCCGATGCGTGCCGATTGATGGACACGCTCTACTGGCACCAAAGCGACCTGGGAGGATGGGCTGTTTATCGCGTGACCCAGAGCCCTGTGCTCGCCCGGCTTTTCAGCATCATGGGCAGCCGCTACGACCTGCTGGATGAGAACGAAACATTTCTGGGTGAAGCGGTGATGCCGCTGGGGCACGAGCTATATCCCTACGGATTGACGCAGCGGCAGATCGAGAGCTATGCGGCCGCGCATCCCGAGATCAAGGCAGCACTCTACGATCCGCGCACCGTGGTTCGCGGTACGCCGGATCGTCTGGAGGCTGTGCCGTATCACGAAGCGTATGCGGAGTGGCTTCGTCCCATGGCAGACGACCTGCGCGCCGCTGCCAGGCTCTCGCCCGACCCGGCATTCGCGCACTACCTCCAGTTGCGAGCCGACGCCCTGCTCTCGGACGACTATTATGCCAGCGATATTGCATGGCTGGATTTGAAGAATCCTAAGATCGACCTGATTTTTGCTCCCTACGAAACCTATCTCGACAACCTGCTTGGCGTGAAGACCTCGTACGGCGGCGCGATTCTGATCCGCAACGAGGAGCAAAGCCGCAAGCTGGCCGCTTATCAACAAAACGAAGCCGCGATGCAGCAGGCCTTGCCCGTGCCTGACGAAGACAAGCCGTCGAAGGCAGGCCAGACCACTCCGATGGAAGTCGCGGATGCGCCGCTGCGCGCGGGCGATCTGCGCTACGGCTATCAGGCGGTTGCTGACAATTTGCCCAACGATGCGCGCATTCATGCGGAAAAAGGCACGAAAAAGATATTCTTCAAGAACTTCATGGACGCGCGCGTGAATGCGATCATCCTGCCCATTGCCTCCAGGATGCTTGCTTCCACGCAAGTCGGCGATGTTACCGGCGACGGCTACCTGACTGCCGTGATCCTGCATGAAATCTCTCACGGGCTTGGGCCGGCGTACGCTCATGTGGGCGGCAAGCAAGTGGATATTCGCGAAGCGATCGGACCCATGTATAGCGGACTTGAAGAAGCCAAGGCCGATGTTACTGGAATCTTTCTGGCCAAGTGGCTCGTAGATCGGAAAGTCCTTTCCGCGAGCGCGCTCCAATCCACCTACGGCTCTTATGTTGCGGGCATCTTCCGCACTCTGCGCTTTGGCACAGGCGAAGCTCATGGCCGCGCGGAGATGATGGAATTCAATTACCTGCTGGAGAAGGGAGCGCTCCATCAGGGTGACGATGGCCGCTACACCATCGACTACGCGGCGATGCCGGACGCAATCGCAAGCCTTACGCAGCAGCTTTTGATGTTTGAGGCGAACGGCGATCGGGCCGGCGTCGAAGCATGGTATTCCAAATACGACGTAATGCCGCCAGCGCTGGTCCGAGCGCTGGAAACAACAAAAGACATCCCGGTCGACATCGTGCCTGAATTCGAGCTTTCCAGCGGGGTGCGGCCATGAAGAGAGCGTCTATCTCACATCTGTTGTTTCTGGTTTTTCTAGTCTGCGTAACTCCCGTCATCGCGCAGCAGTCTCCGCCGGTGCAGCGGCATCATGACGCCGCGCGCCAGACTCCAGGCACTATCATCGTTCCGGCTTCCGATTTCTTTGCTGACATACCAGCCGGCGACAGCAATGACGGCCGCTTCCCCGCTGGAGAGTGGTTCTTCAACAACGACACCATCAACATGAGCGTCGCCACCGATGTCACCGCGAAAATTCCCGTGAAAGAAGCCGGCACGTATCATCTTTTTGTGCGCAGCATCGGCACGCCCACCAGCTCGTTCCACGTGACGATCGACGGCAAGGAAGACTCCGGCGCCTATGGTCATGGCGTTCTGGCTTGGCAGCGGGGCGGCGACTTCGCGCTGAAGCCCGGCTCGGTCGAGATCCGGCTGACGTCCATCGTGCCCAGGCCCTCCCTGAATGTCCTTGTGCTAACCAAGGACGATGGCTTCAAGGAAGACGATCTCAAGGCGCTGGAATTGCCCGCGGAGGTAAAGCTGCTGCATGAGTACAAGATCGAGCCGCCCAATATCGTGAAGTTCGGCAACATCGACGGCAGCGGCAAATTTGCGATTGCAGATATCACGAACGATTACTCCACCATTATGTACGACAACGACGGCCATGAGTTATGGCGTTGGACTGCGCCCCCTGTACAGCCCGGATCTCCGCGAGGCAATGAGGCAGGGGCCATCCTGTGGGACTTTCATCACACCGGGCGCGACGAACTGGCGCACTGGCGTCTGATTGACGGCAAGGAGTGGCTCGTGCTCTGCGATGGGCGCACTGGCGAAATTATCAAGAAAGTTCCGTGGCCCGCGCCGCCCTTCCCTCACGTTGCCAACAACTATCGCATGGCGGTAGCAAAGTTCCACAAGGACTCCGACGGCCCCGACACGCTTCTGGTTCTGAGCGACACAGGCGGCCTCATCAGCCTGACCGCGTATGACAAGGACCTGAACCAGCTGTGGCAGCACAGCGAGCCGCGCGAGAAGGATTATTTCGGCCACTATATCTATCCCTACGACGTGAACGGAGACGGCATTGACGAGGTTTTTATCAGCCATCTTTGTCTCGATGCCAATGGCAAGGAAATCTGGAACAATGCGAAATACTTCCAGAAGAACAACGATCACATGGATTCCATGGAGTTTCTCGACATCAACGGCGACGGCAAACCCGAGTTACTGACCAGCCAGAGCGATGTGGGCACGCTGGCTTATAACTCGCAGACGGGCGATATCCTATGGCAAAACATCTCCGACCATTCGCAGCAGATTACAGCCGGGTATATTCTCAGCAATGCTAAGACGCCTCAGGTTGTCACCAACGGCCGCACGTACATGGCCATGCCGAGGCCGCCGGGCCAGCGCGGAAGAATGGCGATGCCCACCGATCAGATTGTCGTCGGAAACTTCCTCGGGGCGCAGCTCTACTGGTTCAACAACGCGGGCAAGCTGCTGGAAAAGTGGCCTGCGCATCCCCTCGAAGGCAACCCGAATTTTGTGCGCGGCGACTGGTACGGCACCGGCAAGCGCACCTTTTTCTGGTTCCGCTTCAAGCTGGAGCCCGACGGCAACGCCACGCTCTTCTTCAAGGGCGAGGCCTATCACATGTTTGACTTCGACCACACCGGCGCGGAGCAGGTCATCACTCTCGATGGAGGCACTTTGCGTGTCTATGGCGACGCAAACGTGGTCCCCCATACGGTAAAGCGCGATGCCGAATATCGCCGAATCATCGCCAACCATACGCATTACTAACCGCGCGCAAACAAAAATGCGCAACTGGGAGCGCGTGGTCTTCCTCCAATAAGGAGGACGTCAACTCGTTCGTGGCGGAGCATTTCATCTATGGCTTCGGAAGACAAAAAGAGCTTATGGCGGGCATTTTGGGACTTCTTTGTGCTGTTCAGCGGGATCTCGACAGCCTCAAATCTCTCGCGCACGCAAGGCCGCCCGGTGCGTAGCCGCGGGCTTTTTCTTTTCCGAGGGCCAGCGAACCAGCCGCCAAACCGCTCGTCCGATTCTTCTGACTCGCGCCCGAACCCATGAATTGTTAGAATCGACTCTATGACGCTGACCCGCCAACAGGCTCTCGATCACTTCCGGTCCCCCGACCTGATCGGCCTGGGCTTCGAGGCCGACGCCGTCCGCAGCCGCCTGCACCCCGAGGGCGTGGTCACCTACATCATCGATCGCAACATCAACTACACCAACTTCTGCACAGAGTACTGCACCTTCTGCGCCTTTTACCGGCCGCTCAAGGGACCGCGGTCGGAAGAAGGATACATTCTCGACTTCGAAAAGATCCACGAGAAGATTGCCGAAACCCTGGAGATGGGCGGGACCGGCGTGCTGATGCAGGGCGGCATTCATCCAGACCTGAAGATCGACTGGTTCGAGCGGCTCTTCAGCGGCATCAAGCAGCGCTTCCCGCAGATATGGCTGCACTGCCTCACGGCCTCTGAAGTGCTGGCCATCGCCAGGTATTCCGATCTGACCCTGCGCGATACCATTGTCCGCCTGCGCGATGCCGGCCTGGATTCCATCCCCGGCGGCGGCGCGGAGATTCTCGACGACGATGTGCGCCGGCGCATCGCCCGCATCAAGTGCAACACCGAGGACTGGGTCAGCGTCCACCGCACCGCGCACCAGTTGGGCATGAGAACCACGGCCACCATGATGTTCGGCGTAGGCGAAACCTTCGAGCAGCGAATCAACCACTTTGAAGTGGTTCGCCGCCTCCAGGAAGAGACCGGCGGATTCACCGCCTTCATCCCTTGGAGCTTTCAGCCGGGAAACACGGCCCTCGGCGGACGCGGCTGGGAAGAAGCTACCTCGGTTGAATACTTGAAGGTGTTGGCGATCTCCCGCCTCTATCTGGATAACATCGAGAACGTGCAGGCAAGCTGGGTAACCCAAGGATTGAAAGTTCTCGAGCTGGGCCTGCATTTCGGCGGCAACGATGTGGGCTCCGTGATGCTGGAAGAGAATGTAGTCAGAGCGGCGGGAACGAGCAATTGCACCACTGAAGAGGAGTTGCGGAGAATCATCCGCGATGCCGGCTTCAAGCCCGTGCAGCGCGACACGCTCTATCGGACGATGTTCCTGAACTAAACTTTGTTGCGCAATCATGCGAGGGTTTCATGATTCACCTGATGGGTGTCGATCACGCCCGAGCCCAGAGAAAGCCGTGCGGTCTTGCCCCGACGGAGTTACAGCGCTACTACCAGTCCCTCGTTGAATCGGCCATCCAAAAGCTGAATCCCGATCTTCTTGCGGAAGAAGATCATCCCTCCTATCTTGCGGCAGACGGCGCGGAATCCATTCTCGCTCCAATCGCAGAGTCACATGGCATCCCGCACATTTTTGTCGAGACAGACCGCGCCACGCAATTGGGCCTGGGATACAAGGATCTCAACATGATTCAAGATCTGCTGGCTGCGCGCGGCACTCCCTCCGCTGTCCTTGCCAACGCGCACAAGTTCGCCCATCAGTTCCCAATTCGCGAACGATTCTGGCTGGAGCAACTTGGCCGGACGGCCGCAAGTAACATTTTGCTTGTCTTCGGCGACAGTCACATCCCATCCTTCACAGGTCTGCTCTGCGCGCGGCAGATCCCTTTCAGCATCGTCGCCGAGCGGGTGGGCATCGACACAGCGAACAGCGTCGAATACGAGGGCCTACAGTATGCCCTCGATCACAAGATGTTTGGCGCCTCTGCCTGCTTCTGTCTCGGGAATTGACGATACATAGAGTGCGATCGGATCCATCGATGTAAATAAACTCCACCTGACTCGACGGAAAGTACAAAAGGAGCAGTGCCATCGCGGTTCAGCTCATTGAGAACTAGATATGCCATAACAGACAGAGGGCTGCGCTGGGAATCGGGGAGAGCTTTTGGATTCTGCGTGGCAGCTTTGTAAATCCGTATCCCATCATCCCACGCAGAGCGAGGAAACGATGGGAAATCGCGCTGCGGCGCTGACTAGAACTCCTCGGTGGATTCGACTGGCGGCAATACGTCGTTTTCGTGGGCCATCCATACATAAAGCGTGGGCAGCAGGAAGACGCCGATGACCAGGTTGGCGATCAGGCCGCCGACGATGACAATGGCGAAAGGCCGCTGCGAGTCGGAGCCGATGGCGTGGGAGAGCGCGGCTGGCAGCAAGCCCAGCGTGGCTACCAGCATGGTCATCATGATGGGCCGCAGGCGCAGCACCGCGCCCTCGACGGCAGCATCCACGATGTGCTGCTCAGTGGAGACTTCCATTCCCTTGCGGCGAGCGCGCAACTGATTGATGAATTCGATCATGATGACGCCTGTCTGGACCGAGACGCCGAAAAGAGCGAGGAATCCAACAGCGGACGAGACCGAGAAGTTGGTATGCGTGATGAAGAGCGCGAGCGGGCCGCCGATGGAGGCCATGATGACAGAAACCAGGATAAGCGTGGCCCATTTGTACGAGCGAAACATTGTGTAGAGGATGAGAAAGATAGCCAGCACCGTGACGGGAACAACGATGGCCATGCGCTTGTCCGCGCGCTTCTGGCTCTCGTATTCGCCAGCCCACTCCAGGTGATAGCCGGCAGGGAGCGCCACATTCTTGTCTACTTTGGAGATGGCTTCCTCGACGGTAGAGCCCAGATCGCGGCCGCGCACAGAGTATTTGATGGCGATGTAACGCTGGCCTGCCTCGCGGTTGATCTGTTCGGCGCCGTCGTCCGTGGAGACCTTGGTCAACTGAGCGAGTGAAACGCGTTCGCCGGAAGGCGAGAGCAGACGGACATTCTGAATCGCTTCGCGGGTATCGCGATATTGCTTCTCGTAGCGCAGGGTCACGTCATAGCGCGCTTCGCCCTGTTGCACCTGGGTCAGCGCATTGGCGCCCACAGCGGTCTGCACGGCGTCCTGAATGTCGGCTACGTTGATGCCCCAGCGTGCGGCCGCATCGCGATCGACGGTGTAATTCAGGTTGGGCTGGCCGACGATGCGGAAGATACCCAGATCTTCGATGCCTTTGACCGTGGCCATCTGGGCCTGAATTGTTTCAGCCTTCTTCTCCAGTGTGCGCAAGTCGTCGCCGTAGAGCTTCACGGCCAGTTCGCCCTTGACCCCACTCACGGCCTCCTCCATGTTGTCGGAGATGGGCTGGGAGTAGTTCCAGATAACGCCTGGAAACTGGGAAAGCTGCTTGTCAATCGCGGCGATCAGCTCTTCCTTGTTCTGGTTGAAGACGGGACGCCATTCCTCTTTGCGCTTCAGGTCGACGAAGTACTCGGTGTTGAAAAAGCCGGCGGTATCGGTGCCGTCGTCGGGGCGGCCAGTCTGGCTGACAACCTGAATGACTTCGGGGAATGAGGCCATCACAAGGCGGGCCTTGTTGGTGAAGTCGATGCTGGCTGTGGGGCCTTCGCTGGGAGGCAGTGTTCCGCGCACCCAGATGGAGCCTTCGTCGAGGTGCGGCAAGAACTCCGAGCCAACGGGCCCGCCGAAGGCGAGATAGATAGCGATGGCGAAGAGAGCGGCGGCGATGCCGACAGTGATGTAGCGATTTTCAATGGCCGCCCGGACTGCTACGCGATAGTGGCGGATGAGCCAGCGCATGATGGGGTTCTGCCACTCTTTGGCGCCCTTGCGGAAGAAGAGGCTGGCCATGACGGGCGCTACCGCGATGGCAAAGACCAGCGCGCCAAGCAGGGCAAAAGTGACAGTCCAGGCCATGGGCTTGAAGAGCCGTCCCTCCACAGCCTGCAAGGTGAAGATGGGCAAATAGGATGTGATAATAATGCCGCGAGCAAAGAAGACCGGGCGCAGCACCTCGTGCGCGGCGTCGCGGATTTTTTGGGCCGCTGTGCGCGTGTCGTCTTTCTGGGCCAAATGGCGGACCATGTTCTCGATCATGATGACCGAGCCATCGACCACCATACCGAAATCCAAAGCGCCGAGGGAGAGCAGGTTGGCGGGGATATGGCTGAGATCGAGGCAGATGGATGCGAAAAGCAGCGCGAAGGGAATGGTAAGCGCAACAACGATGGCGCCGCGCACATTGCCCAGAAAGAGAAAAAGAATGATCGACACCAGGATCATGCCCGCGGTCAGGTTGTGCTCGACGGTCTCGACGGTAAATTTCACCAGATCGGCACGGTCGAGGAAGGGCACGATCTTGACGCCCTTGGGCAGAATGCCGGGATGGTCTTTGGTTCCGTTCAGCTTTTCGACTTCGTTGTGAATGCCTTCGAGGACGGGGTCGGAGTCGTCGCCCTTCTGGAGCAGCACAATGCCTTCGACGGTGTCGGGATTGTCGATTACCTTGCTGTCGTTATAAACCTTCTTGCCATCCACGATCGCATACGGCTTGGAGGATTTGCCGATCTGGCCGAGGCGGATTTTGGGGCCCTGCGAGACGGTGGCGATGTCTCTGATTTTGACGGCCGCGCCGTTTTGGGTTTTTACGACAGTGTTCTCGATGTCCTGCACACTGGTAAAGAGGCCAAGCGACTGCACATTGATTTGCTGCGCGCCCTGCTCGATGAAGCTGCCTCCGCCGTTGGTGTTGTTGTTGGCGATCTGCTGCTCGACCTGGGCAATGCTCAGCCCATGGGAGACGAGTTTCTCCGGATCGAGCTTGATCTGGTACTCCTTGGTCGGTCCACCGAAGCTGGAAACATCCACCACGCCATTGACGCCCTTGAAAGACTTCTCAAGCGTCCAGTCTTCCAGCGATTTCTTCTCCATCACATCGTAGGCGGGATTGGTGCTTTCAAGGGTGTACCAGTAGATTTGCCCGACCGGGCTCCAGTCGGTGCCCATTTGAGGAACAAGATTGGCTGGGAGGTTGACCTGGCTGAGCCGCTCCAGCACGTGTTCGCGGTTGATGTCGCTGGTTGAGTCGTCGTCGAAGATCAGCATCAAACTGGACAAGCCGGCCAGCGTGGTAGAGCGCAGATGCGTGAGGTGGGGAATGCCGGCCATTTGAATCTCGACCGGCACAGTGACCTGGCGCTCGATCTCCTCGGCCGAGCGGCCTGGCCACTGGGTGATGATCTGCACGTAGTTGTTGGCTACATCGGGATAGGCCTCGATGGGCAAGGCACGGAAGCTGATGACGCCCCATGCGGTGAGCACCACCACTCCGCCGAGGATCAGCCAGCGGTTCTTGAGCGCGAAATCGACGAGTGCGCGAATCATCTACTGGTTCCCCGCGGTTTCAAGCAAGAGTGCATTGCCTACCACCTGCTGGCCGGGCGCGATGCCGGAGAGAATCTCCTGACGGTTGCCGTCCAGCATTTTGCCGGCGCGGACTTCGACGCGCTTAAACTGATTGCCGCCCGCCGGCAGATAGACCCAGTCGCGGTCGTGCAGGTGAAGCACGGCGTCGGCTGGGACGGCTGCGTGGATTTCCTTGTTGCGGCTGGTGAAAGTTGCCGTGCCAAACATTCCCAGTTTGAGGAAGCCTGGATTGTGAACTTCGATGCGGACCTTGGCGGTGCGAAGGGATGGATCGAGGATGGGGCCGATGTCGCCGATGCGGCCCGTGAGCGGACGATCCGGCCATGCATTGAGCTTGATCTTCGCTTCCTGCCCCAGTTGCAACCTGGGAATGTCGTTCTCGTAAACATCGCAGACGATCCACACCACGGAGAGATCGGCGATGGTGAAGGCGTTGGCCGAGCCGGAAAGATTGACGCCGGCCGCCGATGCGTTGGTAACGTTCTGGGCCACGATGACGCCGGAGATAGGCGCGTACACATTCACCGTGCTGCTGGGGTGGTTCTTGTCCACTCCGAGGGTTGTCAGCTGTTCTTCCGCGGCGGTCAGGTCAGCCTTGGCGTCCTTTTCCGTGTCTTCGGCCTGCTCCAGCATGGCCTGCGAGATCGCGCCGTGCTTGTAGAGGTCGTCCGCGCGCAGGAACGCCTTGTTGGCGAGCTGCTCGTCGTTGGCCGCCTTGAGATAGGCGTCGAAGGCGTTGGTGATGTCGGGGCTCTGCACCTTCAACAGCAATTGGCCTTTTTTCACGTTGTCGTCCAGACGGGTCTTGATATCGACCACGCGGCCGTTGGCCAGCGTAATGACCGGAACCTCGCGGGAGACATCGGGAAAGACCGAGCCGGTCGCCGTCAATTCAGAGGCTGTTTCGACCTGGCCGGCTGCTATGAGCGGGAACTTCGGCACGTCGGCCGCGTCGATGGTTATCAGGCTCATATCGGCCACGCTGATGACCTGCGCCGGCGGAGGAGCGCCATCCCCGTGGTCTTTGCCTTTGCAGCCGGAGACGGCGAGACCCAGGGATGTAGCCAGTGCAACCGCCAGTGCGGCGCTGGGAAGATTTCTGAGGAAGGAATACGAAATCATTGGATTACCTCGCGTCCTACGGCAAGATTCAGTTGTCCCGCGGCGGTAAGATAGGAGCCGATCAATTGCACATAGGCCAGTTGCACGGCCCTGAAGTCGCTCTGCGCGTTGAGAAAGTCCATGAGCGATGCCCCGCCGTGCTCATACGAATAGGTCACGGTGTCGCGCACCCGCAGCGCCTGAGCGTTGTAGTGCGCCTTGTAGGGCTTCAGCAGAGCCAGGCTGCTCTCCACTTGCGCGTAGGCTGAGTCCACGTCGCTGAAGACCTGTTCCCGCGCCACTTCGCTTAGCTCTTTGTCGCGGCCAATGTCGATCTCGGTGCGTTGCTTCTCACCCTGGTTGCGGTCGAAGATGCGCAGCGGAATGTTGACGCTGGCGCCCAGCGTGTAGCGGCCAAAGTTGTTGTTGAACGCGGGATTGTAGGAGTACCAGGTGGCGAATGTCGGATCGGCGGAGCCGTTGGCGATGGCCAGCTTGTGGTTGGTCTGGGCCTGCTGAATGGACTCTAGCGCGGCGCGCAGGTCGGGACGCTCGTCGAGAGCAATCTTCCGGAATTCATCAAGCGGCCTCAGCTCTTCGGAGAAGTCGAAGGGACCGGTCACGTCGAACTGCTCCACGGGCGTTCGATCGTCGAGCAGTTGCAGAAGTTGAATTTTCGCTGTGCGCAAATCGACGATGGCCGACTGAATCTCCGATTCGTATTGCACGCGTAAAAGCTCGATGCGGTCGAGATCGATCTGCGCCAGGTCGCCGGCGCGGAAGCGATCCCGGCTGATCTTGATGATGTTGTCGTAGTAAGCTAGGTCGGCTTTGGCCACTTCGAGTACCGCTTTTGCCTCCAGTGTCTGGATGAACTGCGAGCGCAGGTCGAAGAGGAGATTTCGCTCCAGATCTTCGTGCTGCGAGCCGGCAATCTTTGTGCCTTCCTTGGCGCTCTCCAGGCGCAGTTCGCGCTTGTGTTCGCGCTCATGCAGGTAGTTGATGCTGGGTACGAGCTGATCGCCGGTAAGCGGCAGCCAGTGGGTGCCCAAACCGGGAAGAGTGTGTGGAGCGATCTGCAATCCATCGCTCGAAAGGCCGATCCCAGGATTGGGACGCAGAAAAGCGGTGATCTCCGCTGCCTTCATCTCGTCCACGCCGAGAGCATCGGCCTTGAGCGCGGGATTGGCGGCTTCGAATTTTGCCTTTGCCTGTTCCCAGGTGAGGCTTGTCTGCGCTGAAGCCAGGGCCGATGCCAGCGCCAGCAGCGCGGCAACTCCCAGAGCCGGCAAAGAAGGGAAGAATTGCTTCATACACAAGCCCTTGCGCCATGGTCTGCACGGCGAACACAGGAAGTCGGGAGGCTAAAGATGAAGAGAGAATGAACGGAGCGTAAGATCAGGCCGCTGGTGGAGGCCGGTTTTGGATGGAAGCCGAGGCGGGATTGCCGGCCACTATGTGGAGACGGCTGTCCAGCGCCGCAATGCGCAGAATGCCCAAGGAAATTTCGGCGCGGACAGGCAACGGGAGCGCCGCAACCGCGGGAAAGATGGACTGTTGGTTTCCAGCCACATGGTCGCGGCGCATGCTGGAGTCGGTCTCGGCCGGATTCTGAACTGCCTGCAGATCGTCAGTCACGGAGATGACCGGAAACAGGAGCAGCAGCACCATGGCTAAGGCGACAAACTGCATGCGCGGGTTCTGGCCTTGCCATTGCGGGCCTGCTTTTCGGGCAAATCGCAGCCAGAAGCCGAACATCAGCGCGGCCAGCAAAACCCATGCGAGATTGAGGATTAGTTCCATTATCAGTTGTGATTCTACATCAGGGGCGTCCTGCCACGGGAGGGGTGCGAACCGGTTTGACCGAGCCCGGAAATCTCCTTATGATAGATGAGTCGGTTCCTTGAAGTCAGGCGACCTGTAAGAATGGCCTGGTTCGGCATGGCTTAAAGACTGCCGCGCATCGCGATTGTTGCCCACTCGTTCAATGGTAGGACAGCTGCCTCTGGAGCAGCATATTGGGGTTCGAATCCCTGGTGGGCAGCCAATTCGTATCAATCGCTTAAGCAGTTTTTGGCAGCAATCCGAAGCAGCGTTCCACCAAGTTGGTTCACCCGACCGCAAGGCCGCGTTGTGCCCGGCCCGCCATTCTGTTACTATTCACGAAGATATGGTCAGTGCTTCCCCAAGCCGCACTTGTTGTTGCCTGTCGAACATCTTCGACGGGTGTAACAACTAGTCTCTGATCTCCAAGCACAACCGATCCAGAAGACGCACCCGAAGCTGAATAGCCGGGCCAGTCTTCTCACGTCTCCGGCATTCAGCCTCTACAGTCCCAGTGAAGAGGTTCCATGCCGGTTATTGAAAGCGAAACACCCTCAACCATGTCTCCAGCCAGCGTCGCCCCTCCGCGGGGTCTAAGCCGCCTAAGCCATCTGCGCCTGCTTGAGGCGGAGAGTCTCCACATCCTCCGCGAGGTGGCCTCTGAATTCGAGCGGCCTGTCATGCTGTACTCCATCGGCAAGGATTCCTCGGTGATGCTGCGGCTTGCGCAGAAGGCTTTCTTCCCTGGTCCGATTCCGTTCCCGCTGCTGCATATTGACACTGGCTTTAAGTTCCAGGAGATGATCGCGTTTCGCGATGAGATGGCTCGCTCGGTTGGCGCCGAGCTGCTGGTGTGGCGCAACGAACCCGCAATCGCCGCGGGGACAAATCCCATTGCGCTGGACACCAAGCGCTGCTGCGGATTGCTGAAGACGCAGGCGCTTCTCGATGGCCTCAGGCATTACAACTTCGATGCGGCCTTTGGCGGAGCACGGCGCGACGAAGAAAAATCGCGAGCCAAGGAGCGCATCTATTCTTTCCGCGACGGCGCGGGGCAGTGGGACCCGAAGAATCAGCGCCCCGAGTTGTGGAACCTTTACAACGCCCGCATTCATCCCGGCGAAAGCATTCGTGTCTTTCCGCTTTCGAACTGGACAGAGATGGACGTGTGGCAATACATCCATGCCGAGAAAATTCCCATTGTGGACTTGTACTTTGCCAAGGAGCGCCCCATGTATGTGCGCGGCGACGGGCTGCTTCCGATTGAGCAGAGTTTTGTTGCGCGGCTTGGCGAGAAGCCGCAAATGGTAAAGTCGCGGTTGCGCTCGCTTGGATGCAGTCCATGCACAGGCGCCATACGCTCCGACGCAGACACGTTGCCGAAGATCATTGCGGAGCTGGTTTCGTTTCGCTCTTCGGAGCGGGCCAATCGCGTCATCGACCACGACCAGGAAGGGTCAATGGAGATCAAGAAGCGGGAGGGCTACTTCTAAATGGCGACAACAGCGATTCCCCGTTTCTCAATTGATGAGTTTCTTGAGCAGGAGCGCGAGAAGGATCTTCTACGCTTTTCGACCGCTGGCAGTGTGGACGACGGAAAATCCACGCTCATAGGCCGGCTGCTTTACGACACGCAGTCAGTCTATGAAGATCAGGTGCGGTCGATCGAAGGAAAGGGAACAACCGCGCCTGGACAGATCGATTTCGCGCTGCTCACCGACGGTCTGCGGGCCGAGCGCGAGCAGGGCATTACCATCGACGTTGCCTACCGTTACTTCTCAACGGCGCGGCGCAAGTTCATCATCGCGGATACGCCGGGGCATGAGCAGTACACCCGCAACATGGCCACTGGAGCATCGACGGCCGATGCGGCGGTGGTGCTGATCGACGCTTCAAAAGGCGTGCTCATCCAGTCACGGCGTCATGCGTACATCGCATCGCTGCTG
>Ga0182016_10002377_pt1 | contig 22236 bp, 19 predicted proteins | sample 712S2MmetaG_FD_120491 | JGI IMG/M metagenome (GOLD analysis project Ga0182016, IMG submission 120491) | Permafrost microbial communities from Stordalen Mire, Sweden - 712S2M metaG | ecosystem: Environmental > Terrestrial > Soil > Wetlands > Permafrost | place: Sweden: Stordalen | collected... | reverse complement strand
GGAAACTTCTACAAGGGCATCGGCGTGCCGGATTGCATTCGTACCGGCAAGGAAGCCGCGCAACACATGGCAACTCTCGCGCGCCAGGGCCAATCCGTAAAAGCGTAATCGCCCGTCCACGATTTACTCTGTGGGCAATCGTTTCCTGCGCGATGGTTACAAAGACGGCAATCGTTGAGCAAGTTGCTCAACGATTGCCGAAAGCGCCAACTCCCGCTTTCCAACCATTGACCCTTTCGCCAATCGTCTACGTTGTTTTTCCGGATCGCACATCCTGCGGTCCGTTTCTTTTGCCTGGGTTGAGTGAGTTTAGTTGAGTGAGTTTAGTTGAGTGAGTTTAGCCGAATGAGTTCGCCGCTCGCCATCTGCCCTCGGCGTGCGCTACCATCAATCGCGATGTCGCGTATTCTGATCGTCGAGGACGAAGTTCACCTGGCACAGGGACTGCTCTTCAACCTTGAAGCCGAAGGTCATGAGGTCTCTACCGTGGAGACCGGCGAGGCCGCGCTCGATCTGCTGTTGGAGCGCAATGAACTTTTTGACGTTGTCGTGCTTGACGTGATGCTGCCCGGAGTCATTGGCTTTGACGTGGCAGACCGCCTGCGCGCTGCACATAACTTCGTTCCCATCCTCATGCTCACCGCGCGCTCGCGTCCGGAGGATGTGCTCAAGGGCTTTGAATCCGGCGCCGATGATTATCTGCCCAAGCCCTTCGAACTCAGCATTCTGCTCGCCCGCGTTCACGGACTGTTGCGCCGAACCCAGTGGTCGCGCGAACAGTCGCTGCTGGAGCGGCGTGCCGCAACCCGTTCCGCGGGCATCGATGCGAGCGCTGAAGCCATCCACGTGCCTGGCCCACACGAAGTCTTCGCATTTGATGGCCGCACTCTCGACTTCAACACGTTGGAGTTGACCGCGCCCTCGGGAAAAATTCAGCTCACTCTGATGGAAGCCTCGCTGCTACGCTACTTTATCGAGCATCGCAATCAGAACGTGAGCCGCAAACAGATTCTGGAAGAGGTGTGGGGTCTGAAAGAAGACACGGACACGCGCGCCATCGACAACTTCATCGTGCGCCTGCGCCGCTATATTGAGGACGCGCCCGGCGCGCCGAAGTATCTGATCACGGTGCGCGGCGTCGGCTATCGCTTCCTTCCCGAATAGCTTGTGATCGCAAGCCCGCGCGATCCATAAACTACCAGCCATCGCCCCAGCCGAGACGCTTCAGCCTGCGCCAATCCTCTTTTTTCGAACGCGTGATGGTTGTGTTTACGATCTCTCCGGCGGTACACAGCGTGAGCTGCGTATAGCCGCTGAAGATTTTGGGATGGCGCACAATGCGGGCCTGCGGAGTTTTCGCAGCATCGCGCGAAAATGCTATGTAGGAGAACTTTTCATCCTCATGCCCGAGCGTTGCGTCCTTGAGGCGGCGATGCTCAGCCGTGCGCTCCACGCGCGCCGCAAAGTGGCACCAGTCGCCACTCTGCGCCATGGGGCAGGCGAGCGCGTGTGGACAAGGCGCGGCAAGAATTGCGCCTTTTTGCAAAAGACGCGTGCGCACGGCGAGCACGTTGGCAAATCCAGCCTTGGTTCCCGGCTCAACGATCACCAGAAGTCTCGCGGTTCGCGCCCATGCTTTGCGAACCAGCTCCGCGCGCTGTGACTCGCCGAGTTCGTTCAACGCATAGGAGCAGACGACCAGATCCCAAGTGCCCTCCGGAAGATTCACCGTGAGATCGCCCTGCATCCACGCGGCTTCGCGCATTGCAAGATGCTCCGCGCACTGGCCCAGACGGCGCGCGATTTCGATCCATCGCGGATCGCCCTCAAATCCCGTGACTGCGCCAATGCTGGGAAAAATCTGCGTGGCCGCCCAGAGCGCGGTTCCCGGACCACTACCCATATCGAGCACCGTGCGAATTTCGTCGGAAAAACTCTGTGTGCAGGCTTGACTCGCAAAGCGCAACGCGGCAACCACGGCAGCGTACGTTGCGGGCAAGCGTACGGCAAGATATGCGGCGCGCTGCTCATCATTGGTCAACGCTACGCACTTCTGCGTCCCGCCCTCGCGGTAGCACTCGCTGAGCTGCGCGGAGGCTGCACGCAGTGCCGCCGCACTGCAGCCATCAAGCTCCTGCTCCACCGCACGGCGCAAGGCCAAAGGCAATCGCATCAGCGGGCCTTCACGGCCTTGCGATAGGCGATCACGTTGCGCTCATGCTGCTCAAAGTTGGCGGAGAAGTGGTGGCGTCCGCTGCCGTCACCGACGGCCACGAAGAAGATGTAGTCGGTCTTCGCCGGATGCATCGCAGCTTCGAGCGATGCCGCACCGGGATTGGCAATCGGCCCCGGCGGGAGTCCCGCAGACTTGTAAGTGTTGTAGGGCGAGTCCGATTGCAGATCGCTCTGATAGATTGCGCCGCGATAGTTGCCGTTCAACAGCGCGGCATACGCTACGGTTGGATCGGCGGCGAGCGCCATCTTCTTCGCCAACCGATTTGCATAGACGCTTGCGACTTCAGCGCGTTCGTCGGGCGCGGCGGTTTCTTTTTCCACGATGGAGGCGAGGGTCACCGTGCGATGAACGTCCTGCGTCATCCCCAGTGTTTGCGCCTCTTTCTGGAAGCGGCGCACCATGACCGCAGCCATCTCGCGCATGTTCATGGCGCGTGAAAACTGGTAGGTGTCTGGAAATAAATATCCCTCAAGCGACTTGGCCTGGGGATCGATGGCGCGGACGAGCGCAGTCTCATGCGTGGCGGCGAAGAGGAAATCCTCCCGCTTGCCGAGCCCTGAGGCTTCGATGGCCGAGGCGATCTCAAACATGTTGTAGCCTTCGGGAACCACCAGGGTGTGCAGCAGCACGTCTCCGCGCGCGATACGCCGGAAGACCTCAATGCCGCTGGCTGCACGCTCAAAGCGGTATTCGCCCGCCTTGAGTCTCTTCTTCGGCATGGCATAGTGCAGCAGTTCAAATGCGAGGCGGCTGCGCACAACTCCGGCGCGTTCGAGATCGGCGGCAATGACTTTGGTGGAGGAGCCGGGCGGGAAGAGCAGCACCAGCGGCGCCGGAGGTGCAACCGGAATTGCCAGCGCCCAGGCAAACCACAACACGGCCACCAGCAGGAAAATTGCGGTAATACGAACCATATTTTCTAGTGTAGATGAGGCGGTTGATCCTGACCAAAATTGGTGATCGTGCGAACGCGATCAGGCGTTACGAAATCGGAATGGTCTCACCCGCATCGCTTTGCTGCCCGGGCGGAAGCGTACGGATCTCCGGAAACGGCGGGCAGGTGTGAGACTCCGGATCGGAGAGTGCGAGCAGCCAATCTCCCATCTCCTCGCGTAACAGCGCCACCTGCAGGCCGCCATATTGCTCGGGATAATTCTGCAACTTGCGCAGGGCCGCGGTGAGTTGAGAGGTTGCGCCACGAAGGTTGTCGCGCTTGTAGTGATGGAAGGCGCAAGCCAGTTGAATCAGCGCCTGGATAAAAGTCTTCTCCGGCTGGCGGCACTTGATCCAGACGCTCTCCCAATATTCGTGGGCGAGAAAAAACTCCTGACTGCGATAGCAGCGAAGTCCGTCCGCGAGCGCTCCGAGATTCCAGTCGTTCAACATGACTTGGGACACCGTCGAGAAAACAGATTACACCCTTAGAAGCCGCGTAGTAAGGCCCGGAAAGGGTGGAAAAACGGCTGCAAGTGCTTGCAAGCTCAACCCGATTGCAATAGTGTTCTTAGCCGATGAGATTTGAGCGCAGTTCCGGAGTGCTGTTGCATCCCACGTCGCTGCCCGGCCCGTACGGTGCGGGCGACCTGGGGCCGGAGGCTTTCGCATTCATCGAATTTCTCGCCGCGGCAGGCCAGAAAATCTGGCAAGTACTTCCGCTGAACCCCACCGGATACGCGGATTCGCCCTACCAGTGTCTCTCGGCGTTCGCTGGCAATCCCCTGCTGATCAGCCTTGACCTTCTCGTGAAGCAGGGCCTGCTAAGCCGAAAAGAAGTTGCAGGTGTCCACGGATTTTCCGCCACATCGATCGACTACGGCGCAGTGATCGCTTTCCGCTTCGCCAAACTGCAACTGGCGGCGTCGCGCTTCTTCTCCACGCTGGATGGAGCACGCAAAGAGGCGTACGAGGCTTTCTGTGCGGCCAATGCCGCGTGGCTTGAGGATTATGCGCTCTTCATGGCGGCCAAAGACGCGCACGGCGGCGTTGCGTGGACGGGCTGGGAGACGGCTCTCGCGTCTCGCGAACCTGCCGCGCTGCGCCAGTGGAGCGAGCGGCTGGCCAGCGAGATTTCCGCCCATAAATTCTGGCAGTTTGAATTCTTCCGGCAGTGGGGCGCGCTGCGCGAGGCATGCACTCGTCGCGGCATTCGAATTATGGGCGATCTGCCGATCTACGTGGCGCATGACAGCGCCGATGTGTGGACGGCGCGGCATCTGTTCTGGCTTGACGAGCGGGGTGATCCGCTGAAGGTTTCAGGAGTTCCGCCGGATTATTTCAGCGCGACCGGTCAGTTGTGGGGCAATCCCACATATCACTGGGAGCGAATGCGCGAGGACGGCTACCGCTGGTGGATTGCGCGAATGCGCGGCGTGATGCAGATGTTCGACCTGGTGCGCATCGACCACTTCCGCGGCTTTGAGGCGTACTTCGAGATTCCTGCCGGTGAGAAGACCGCGGTGAACGGCGTATGGGTGAAGGGGCCGGGCATGGAGTTTTTTGAGACTCTCGAGCGCGAGTTCGGAGAGCTGCCCATTGTGGCCGAAAACCTTGGCAACATTACGCCGGAGGTGGAGGCGATTCGCCATCGCTTCAATTTTCCGGGGATGGCGATTCTGCAATTTGCCTTCGGAACCGACCCGCAAGGACCAAGCTTCCGTCCGCACAACTACGAGCGCAACCTGGTGGCTTACACCGGCGGACATGACAACGACACGACCGTGGGATGGTGGACGAGCGGAATCGGCAACTCTACGCGCAACGAAAAAGAACTGCGTGAGGAATTTGAGGTCGCCAGCGCTTATCTGAACCTGCGCGGCGAGCCGATCCAGTGGGCGATAATTCACTCGCTGATGAGATCCGTTGCGGATACCGTGCTGATTCCCATGCAGGATGTGCTGGGACTAGGCAGCGCGGCGCGGATGAATGTGCCCGGCCGCATGGGTGACAATTGGAAGTGGCGCTACGAGCACGGACAACTGCGTCCGGAGATGACAAGCCGACTGCGTGAGCTGACCGAATTGTATGATCGATGAAAGCTCCGCGGCAGTCACTCGAACTAAATTCCCGCGAGTCATTCCTGCAACTGTGATAACAAGGGCGCGCCAACTGAACGCAAGGTTTCTGAGCCGCCGTTTCATTGGACTGTCTTCGGCGGAGAGCCTGGTGCTGCTCTTGTTTACGGCGATTGCAGCAGTGGCAGTCTGTTTTCATGAGCCATGGTCAGACGAGGCGCAAGCCTGGCTGATTGCGCGCGACCTTGGCATTCCCGGAATTTTTCATCAGATGGGGTATGAAGGCAGTCCTCCGCTCTGGCACCTTCTGCTATGGGTACTGACTCGCCTGCACCTGCCTTATGCAACGCTGGGGGCCGTGTCCCTTGGCCTGGTAGCGGCTGGAATGTATATCTGGCTGCGCTGGAGCCCGCTGCCTGCGCCCGCCCGATTGCTGCTTCCATTCACCTTTTATTACCAGTATCAGTACGCCGTGGTTGCAAGAAGTTACGCGCTGTCGACCTTTCTTGCGTTTGCGGCGGTTGCGCTGTGGAGAGCAAAGCCGGTTCGCGTGATTCCCTTTGGGCTGGTTGTGGCATTGCTGGCACAGACCAATATGCACGGTTTCACCATCGCTGGAGGAATTGCCTGCGCGTATGGCTGGGAATTCGTCAGGGACTTTCGCAAGCAGCGTCCTTCGCAGACTCAAGTTTTCCAGACCAGCGTAGCCGGTGGATTGGTGCTGATTTCTGCGGCGGTCGCCCGGTCTCTGGCAACGCCGTTTCCAGACTGCAGTTTCAAGGCGGCGACCCAGCTTCAAAAGGAAACTGCATTGGGGAGCATCGCCAAGGGATTGAGCGGCATTCCGAAGCTGGGTACGGCGCTCGGACTGAATATGACCTGGGGACTAAGCCTGCTGCTGATCTTCGCAATTTGGATGATCGCCCTGAAGAAGGGCTCTTTCGTGCTGCCGTCGGTCGCCACCCTGGTTGTGGCCTACCAGATGAGCACTGGAAAAATCACCTTCTTCGAAATGGGTGGAGGCGTGGTCTTGCTGATTCTGGTGCTGGCATGGTTTTTTGCAGTGAAGCAGCTAGCCTGCTCTCTTCCATTCGTATTTACGGTGCTTGCCATGGGAATGGTCTGGTCTCGACCGTGGCATTACGGAATGGCTCTGACCGCGTTCCTGGTTTCAGTATGGGGAGCGTGGCCTGCCGGGCAGTTACCCAAGTTTGAAACTCCAACACAAATTCTAGCTACCACGCTGGCGGTGTTGCTGATTCTGCAGTTGCCGTCAACGGCGAAAACAGTGCTCGATGAAATTCAAGGGCCATATTCCGGCGCGCAGGCTACCGCTGCATTTCTTCGTCCTTACGTGGGCAGCAGGCCTATTTACTGCGTGAACTTTTACGGCACAGGCGTGCAGGCATATTTCGACAGAAACATCTTCGTTGACTGGCCTACGGCATTCTGGACCTGGTCTACGCGAAGGGCCTATGAGTCGAATCGAATACTGTACGAGTCTCCGCCTGGTAACGCGATTGTCGTGGTTCCTACGGGTGGCCAGACTGCTCTCAAACTTGCGAAGTCTGAGAGCGCAAGAGTGCAGCTCGCGAAGCGGCACTTCGCAAGAAAGAAGGAATTCTGCGGAGCACAATTCTGGATGGGCCGGGTATCTGAGTACGAATGTTACGAAATTTATGAGAGACAGTCTCGATGATGAGGCACCACCGGCAAAACAAACGTTGCAAGCTGCCCATTGCAGGCAGTAAGCCACGTTAGCCCTTTTTGCCCGCACGTAAAAAGCCCTGCGTAACCGTAAGGCTACACAGGGCTTCTAGAGTCTTGGTGCCGAGGGGGGGACTCGAACCCCCACACCCTTGCGAGTACATGGACCTGAACCATGCGCGTCTGCCAATTCCGCCACTTCGGCACGCTGGAAGGAGAGCGCTATGCTCTGCAATGACCAAGCGGTCATGCCTTTCCAATGCTTGCAAATGGATTGTAACACACGGGTATGGTATGTCGAGAGGCTCTCATGGGGGCCTCCGGAGACAAGCATCTTCCACGGGGAAAGCAGTGAACCGTTGGAGTTTCCAGCAGGTTTTGCGTAAAGCGCGGGGGCAGTCTATATTCGTTCTATTCTGTTACACGCGATAGAAAATGCGTGCTGTCTTAGTCTCACGATTTTCGCGGTACCACTTCAGCTCTCATCACATTTGTGGGCGTCAGCCTTTCTGGGCTGAGCGCAACACGCGAGAGGATTTGAAAAGGGGTTTCATGGCTGAATCAGAATCCAACGTCGCGCCGAAAATTCCCGTTGCCATCAGCAAGGAGCTCAGGACGCTTGCCCACGACCTGAGTAATTCCATCGAGACCATCATGCAGGCCTGCTATCTTCTCAGCCAGGCTCAGATGGCTGACGCAGACAAGAAGTGGCTGACCCTGATCGATGACGCCACTCGCGACGCGGCGAAGATCAACCGCGAGATTCGCGAAGTATTGCGGAACCACAGCGCGGAGCTTTAGCCGCGAACGCAAGCGGCACTGAACGCGCGGACGCCTCTCGCGAGCTGAATTCCGATGCCATCGTGGCACTCTCACTGGCCACGTACTCTCACATTCGATTGCCCCCCTCTCCGCCCGTTGATACACTCATTGGCGTTGTAAAGGAGGCAGTCATGACTGCTGCTTTAACGTCTGTTGCCACGTTTGAAAATCTTCGCTACGAAAAAAAAGACCAGATTGCACTCATAACCATCGCGCGTCCTAAGGTTCTTAACGCGCTCAATGCTCCTACTCTGCTGGAACTCAGCCGCGCCTTTCAGGCCGTGCGCGATGATGATGACGTTCGCGTTGCCATTATCACGGGTGAAGGCGAAAAGGCATTCGTCGCCGGTGCCGACATTACTGAATTTACCGCGCTCAATGCGATTGACGCGGAGACTCTTTCGGTTCGCGGCCAAGCCGTCTTCTCGCTGATTGAAAATTGCGGCAAGCCCGTCATCGCCGCCGTGAACGGCTTCGCCCTCGGCGGAGGCTGCGAACTCGCACTCGCCTGCACCATCCGCATTGCCTCTGACAATGCCCGCTTCGGACAGCCTGAGACCAAGCTCGGACTCATCCCCGGCTACGGCGGGACCCAGCGCCTGCCGCGCCTCATCGGCAAAGGCCGCGCTCTGCAAATCATTCTTACTGCTGACATGGTGAAAGCCGATGAAGCCTTGCGCATCGGACTGGTGAACGAGGTTGTGGCTCTTGCCGAGCTGCTGCCCCGCGCTGAAGCCCTGGCTCACAAAATCATCGCCAACGCGCCCATTGCCGTCCGCCTCAGCATTGAATCGGTAAACAAGGGAATGAACATGAGCCTTGCCGAGGGCCTGGCTTTTGAGGCATCGCTCTTCGGCCTAAGCTTCTCCACGGCCGACAAGAACGAGGGCACTGCGGCCTTCCTTGCGAAGCGCGCTCCCCAGTTCAAGGGCGTCTAAACAGAAGCCGCACTCCGCGTTTTGCAGCTCCTCCGGGTGACCACGCGGGCAACTCTCATTCCGAGATTTGCCCGGGCGGTCACCCGAACCGTCCGCAATCGCAGCGGCGATTGCCGCGTACCCGGCTCAGAAGCCTTCCGATTCCATGCCCTCGCCGCCACCTGCGCCCTTCACAATGTGGTACAAAAGAGGATGTGATCCGCTCATTTCATCGCCTCCTGTTGCCCGCCCTTGACGAAGACTTTCGCTCGCTCGAACAATTTTTCTCTGCTCTCGGCTTTGCTCCCGGTGAACACTGGAATGGCCGCGGCTCCAAAGGCTGCAAGTTTGAGGCCTTTGAATCCGGCATCGAGCTCGCCATGGGGCAGGATATGCCCAACGCCGAGCTGGTTGTCGAAGTGGATAATGCCGACATCGTAGCCGAGGCCGCCCGAGCCAAGGGCTTTACCTTCGTTTCCGAAATTGCCGATTGCGACTGGGGCGCGCGTCTTTTCGTTCTCAAGGTTCCTGCCGGATTCGGCAATCTTGCGGTCTTCAGCTACAACGAAAACTGGCGTCAGCCAACGAAGGAATCGCAACTGAACTCCACGGGCATGAAGTTCGCCGTCATCGTTGCGCGCTTTAACGCCTTCATCACCGAGCGCCTTCTCGCCGGAGCCACCGACGCGCTGCGCCGCACCGGAGCCGCAGCGGCCGACATTGAAATCGTGCGTGTGCCCGGAGCGTTTGAGTTGCCCTCAGCCGCAAAGATGCTGGCCGAAAGCGGCAAGTACAACGCGCTGGTAGCCATTGGCTGCCTGCTGCGCGGCGATACCGCTCACTACGACGTCATCGTCAACGAAGTCACCCGCGGCATTGGCGACGTCACACTTTCCACTGGAGTTCCCATCGGCTTTGGCGTGCTCACCTGCGACACGCTGGAGCAGGCCATTGACCGCGCCGGATTGAAGATGGGCAACAAGGGATTCGAAGCCGCTCTCGCCGCTCTGGAACTTGCCGCACTCAAACAGTCACTGCAAAAGAAGTAGAATCAGAAGGAATCATGGGGACACGACGTAAATCACGCGAACTCGCGCTGCAGATGCTCTTCCAGGCAGACATGGGAAAACAGTCCGTCGAGCAGGTTCAGAAAACTTTCTGGGCCGAGCGCCGCGATCTGGAAGATAGTGTGCGCAACTTCGCCGATGACATTTTTCGAGTTGCCATGGAACGCTACGAAGAGATCGGCCAGCTCCTGGAGGGCCACACCGAGCACTGGCGACTTGAGCGCATGGCCGCCGTCGACCGCAACATCCTGCGTGCCGGAGTCGCAGAGTTTCTCGGCTTCCCCAAAACGCCGCGTCCGGTCATTCTCAACGAGGCCCTTGAAATCGCGCGCCGCTTCTCCACTCCAGAATCCGTGCAGTTCATCAACGGCGTGCTGGATTCAGTAGCCCGAAAGCTGGAGCCGCAAGCCGCAACGCCGCACAAAAAGTAGCGCACACAGCGCCCGCAGCCGGCAGCGCAGCGTTACCCGCCCCACAGCACGGCGCATCATGCTGCTGATCCATCATTAGGATTTAGCTTCAGCGACCCTCCTGCGGTATGCTTAAGGTTGATCCATAGTTCTAGTCCGTGCATAAATCCAAGACATGTAATGAGGATGCAATGAAAGCGACGTCAAAGATCGCGGTGTTCGATACTACCCTGCGAGATGGAGAACAGGCGGCAGGCACTCGCCTTGGAGGCCGCGACAAGATCACCATTGCGCGCCAGCTCGCCCGCCTGAAGGTGGATATCATCGAGGCCGGCTTCCCCGCTTCGTCTCCGGAAGACTTCGACGCCGTGCGCAAGATCGCCCTTGAGATCGAGGGGCCGACGATCTGCGCCCTTTCGCGCGCCGTGCCCGCCGATATCGAATCCTGCGGCAAGGCCTTGGCCAAGGCCAAGCGTCCGCGCATCCACACCGGCATCGGCGTCTCTGACATTCACATCATGGGCAAGTTCCAGGATGACCGCTATGGCAAGACTCTGGAAGGCAAGCGCGACAAACTCATCTCCATTGCCGTGGACGCCGTCCTGCGCGCACGCAAGTATGTGGATGACGTGCAGTTTTACGCCGAAGATGCGGGACGCGCCGAGCCTGCCTACCTGTACCAGATGCTTGAGGCCGTGATCGCCGCCGGAGCAACCGTCGTCAACATTCCAGACACCACGGGCTACACCGTTCCTGAGCAGTACGGCGCATTGATCGCCGGCATTCGCAGCAACGTTCCCAACATCGCGCGCGCCACCATCAGCGTGCACTGCCATGACGATCTCGGCCTCGCCGTGGCCAACTCACTGGCGGGGATTCGCAACGGTGCGCGCCAGGTGGAAGGCACCATCAACGGAATCGGCGAGCGTGCCGGAAACGCCGCGCTGGAAGAGGTCGTCATGGGCCTGCGAACTCGCGCCGACTACTACGGCCTGAGCACCGGAGTCGATCCCAAGGAACTCTTCCGCACCAGCCGCATGGTGGCTGACATGCTCGGAATGCCGGTGCCCGCGAACAAAGCGGTGATCGGCACCAACGCCTTCGCGCACAGCTCGGGCATTCACGTGGACGGCTTCCTGAAAGATCGCCAGACTTACGAGATCATGCGTCCCGCCGACGTCGGCTTCACGGAGAGCCGCGTTGTGCTTACGGCTCGCACCGGTCGCGCCGGTCTGCGTTCGCGCCTTGAGAAGCTTGGTTACGAGCTCACCAAGGCCGAGCTTGACACCTTGTATCAGCGCTTCCTCACCGTTGCCGACAAGAAGCAGGAGGTGCTCGATGAAGATCTCGCCGCGCTCGTGCATGATGAACTGCCGCCCGTGGAGTATCACCTCAAGCTCGAGTACCTGCACACTTACAGCGGCACCTCCGCCATTCCCACGGCCACCGTGCGCGTGCTGGTGAAGGGCAAGATGCACGAAGGCGCATCGATCGGCGACGGTCCCGTGGACGCAGCATACAAAGCCATCTCTGCCGTTACGGGCACCAAGGCCAAACTGCTGCGCTATGAGATTCGCGCCATCACCGCAGGTACGGAAGCGATGGGCGAAGTCACCGTGCACCTTGAACTCAATAATCGCCGAGTCATGGGCCGCGGCGCATCCACTGACATCATCGAGGCCAGCGCCAAGGCCTATGTGGACGGACTGAATCGCCTAGGTTAACAGCGCTAGTCACACTTCAGAGGTCTAATACCTGCCCCGTGTTAAGCATGCTTGCACGGGGCTTTGCTTTGCTGCTGCCACCTTCTCTGTTGTTGCTCTCGGCCCAAATGCAGAGCACCTCAGGCCACCTTTCATCCCTCCCCAGGAATCAAAGTTTCAGCCCGAAGGAGCGATGGAATGGAACTCACCCGAATGAGCGCCACTTATTTTCTGCTTGCCGTTGCGGCCGTTGTGGCCATCGTGATGTTGATGGTGATCCACGCGCGCCTTCGCCGCCGGAACTCTGCAAAGCTGCGCCAGCGCTTCGGTCCGGAGTACGAACGCGCGGTTCAGGAGCACGGATCGGCACGGCGTGCCGAGGCGCAACTGGCGGATCGCGAGCGCCGCATGGAGCGGATCAACATTCGCCCTCTCGCGCCCGTTGAGTGCGAACACTTCACCAACCAGTGGAACTCGCTGCAACTGCGTTTCGTGGATTCTCCCAAGGGCTCGGTCTCTGAAGCCGACGACCTCATCGTGCTGCTGATGCAGACCCGCGGATATCCCATGAGCAGCTTTGAACAGCGCGCCGCTGACATCTCGGTGGACCATCCGCTGGTGGTGAGCAACTATCGCACCGCCCACGCCATTGCCAGCCGTCTTCAGCAGGAAGAGGTGAGCACCGAGGATTTGCGCAAGGCGATGATCCACTATCGCGCACTCTTCGATGAGATGGTTCACGTCTCCCCAGGTAGCGCGCTCAAGGAAGCTGCGTAGGCCAGGAGACTTTAGCCAGAGGCGCGCCCTGTATAATCAATCACGATAGCGTTGGAATCGGGTGGTCGCCGCCCGCGGAGCTTACGCCGGCTTGCCGGAGAGTGCATCGCGGGGGGAGGAAAGTCCGAACTCCATAGAGCAGTGTGCCGGATAACGTCCGGGAGTGGCGGCGTCAAGGCCGTCCGACGGAAAGTGCCACAGAGAATATACCGCCTCGCAAGAGGTAAGGGTGAAAAGGTGCGGTAAGAGCGCACCGGGCGTTCAGTAATGAACGTTGCATGGCAAACCCCACACGGAGCAAGACCAAATAGGGACGGAAGGATTGCAACGCGCAAGCTGCGCAGTCCTGCGAGCCGGCTCGGTTCGCCAAACGTCCGGGTAGGTCGCTTGAGCGGCGTGGTAACGCGTCGCCTAGACGAATGATCGCCACGGTTAAGTGCCTGCGGCCGAACCGGTCGCAAAGCGCAATGCCGGACAAAATTCGGCTTACAGATTCCAACGCTATGTTTTCCTGATCAGTACAGTCCAATTAAATCGTGCCGGAATCTCGCCATTCACAGGAGAGGTTCGTGGCACTTTTTTCATTTGCAGACAGCTCTTTCATGGAGCAGCGAAGAGACCGGACGAAATCCGGCAATTTCCCGCAGTGGTCAATTGTGTACAGCTTTAACAGCTCTGGAATGACATCCTTCCATAACTAGGGATGATCCAATGAAGAGCGCTAGTGCTATTGCAGAAGGTACCCGGTGAGCACGACTGGCACAAGTCGGGGAGTTCGATTCAACCCGCACCGCTCACTGACGCCACCTCTTGTAATCCGCGCGTTGACTGTTTTCCTCGTCGTCCTCCTGTGCAATGTCTCCTCGCCCTCATACTCCGTTCTAACGCATGAGGAGATCGTAGATTTGCTCTGGGCCGATGGGATGAAACCCCTGCTGCTCAAGCGGTATCCAGACTTATCCAGCGACCAGATCAAGGAGGCGCACGCCTATGCGTACGGCGGCGCTGTGATCCAGGATCTCGGCTACTATCCTTTCGGCAGTAAAGAATTCAGCAACCTGGTTCATTACGTCCGCAGCGGAGACTTTGTTGAGCAACTGCTGATCCAGAGCCGCGATGCCAACGAGTACGCATTCGCCATGGGCGCGCTCTCCCATTATGCGTCTGACGTTGCCGGACACCCGGCGGTCAACCGCTCCGTCGCCATTGAGTATCCAAAGTTGGAGGCAAAGTTCGGCAACTCCGTCCGCTATGCCCAGGACCGGACGGCTCATCTAAAGACAGAGTTTGGCTTCGACACATTGCAGGTCGCCAAGAATCGTTACGCCTCGCAGCAGTATCACGATTTCATCGGATTCCAAGTATCCAAACCCCTGCTGGAACGCGTCTTTCCCATTGTCTACGGGGTGGAGTTGAAAGATGTGCTCGCGCACGAAGATCTCGCGATCGGTTCCTATCGTTTTGCCATCAGCCGCATGATTCCGGAAATGACGAAGGTGGCGCTGCAGAATCACAAGAAAGACCTGATGCGCGAAAAGCCGAACTTTGCGCGACGAAAATTCCTGTACCGTCTTTCACGCACAAATTATGAAAAGGTGTGGGGAAAAGACTATGAAAAGCCAGGCGTTCGAACCCGTCTGCTGGCAGCTTTCCTACGATACATTCCTAAGATCGGTCCATTGAAAGGGATGGCGTTCAATAACCCAACCCCTGAAACCGAAGACCTGTACATTAAGAGCATCGATACCACCGTCGATCAATGCAGGGCATTGCTGGAAGCCGTTCGTGCTGACACTCTGGCGCTGCCGAATCGAGATCTTGATAGTGGCAACCTAACCAAGGCGGCAGAATATTCGCTGACCGACGAGACCTATGCAAAACTGCTGACTCGCCTCTCGGATCAGCAATTCAAACAGACTTCCCCCGCGCTTCGCGCCAACATTCTCGACTTCTACTCTGACCTCTCGTTGCCGATTGAGACCAAGAGCGACCAGGGACACTGGCGTGGTGTGCTGCTGTCGCTGGATCAACTAAGGACGTTCACGCCGGCTCCCGCTCCTGCAGACATCGCCGAACCGCATGTTTCCTCCGTGCCCGCTGCGGATGCGGTCCCGGCCCCGCAGCGCACTCTCGTCATCGGCTTCGTCGGAGGCTTCATTCAGCACGATAATCTGGTGCATAGCGAGGTACAGCTAGCAGCTCGCCTTCGCAAAGCTTATCCCTCGGGTGTCGACGTGGTGACGTTTGAGAGCTATCACGGCGAGAAGGCGCTGGAGACCGTCCTGACTTTGCTGAATGCGAACCATCGCCGAACCATGACTCCGGAAGAAAAGAGCAACGCCCGCATTATCATTTACGGACATAGCTGGGGCGCTTCAGAAGCCATTACTCTGGCGCGCAAATTGGAAAAGCGCGGCATCCCCGTGCTCCTCACCATTCAGGTGGATAGCGTCGAGAAGCTTCACCAGAATGACGCGACGATTCCAACCAATGTGAGTCAGGCCGTAAATTTCTATCAAACCAACGGATATCTTCATGGCCGGCGATTGATACGCGCTGCCGATCCGGCACGAACGCGCATTATCGGAAACTTTCGATTCGACTATCAACGCAGTGTTTACAATTGCGGCGCTTACCCCTGGTATGACCGCATCTTCTCGAAGGCTCACACCCAGATTGAATGCGACCCCAGCGTGTGGAAACAAGTGGAGTCTCTCATCGACACGGAGATTCCCACGGCGTAGACGGCGGCATTCATTTTGTTCGCGATGATGTTTAAGTTTGCTCAGCGCTTCTTGTGCTCGGCCACTACCTGCTCGTAGAGTTCGAGCATTCTGCGCACGGAAGCGTCCCAGGAAAAACGCTGCGACTGTTCAATTCCGGCGGCCTTCATGCGCTCGCGCAATGCCTGGTCGGTGAGTACGCGCAGCAGCGCGCGGCTGATCTCGAAGACGTTTTCCGGATTCACCATCAGCGCCGCATTGCCAACCACCTCAGGCAACGCCGAAGTGTTGGAGGCAACTACCGGCGTACCGTGCGCCATCGCCTCCAGCGGCGGCAGGCCGAACCCTTCATACAGCGATGGAAAAACAAAAACCTTCGCCATATCGAAAAAGACGCGCAGCACGTCAATGGAAACGAAGCCGAGGAAACGCACATCATGCTGCACGCCACTGCGAATCACGGCGCGGCGAATGTCAGGATTCTTGCTGACCTCGTCGCCAATGACGATGAGCTTGAGGTCCGGATACGTGCCCTCTTTAGCGAGCTCGCCCTTGAGCGCCGAGAAGGATTCAATGATGCGCGCCACGTTCTTATGCGGACTGATGCGGCCGGCGTAGAGCAGGAAGGGCGAATCCACCTGGTAGCGCCCGCGGACGATCGCCTGTTCGGCCGCCGTGGAGTGGCCGCGCATAAACGTTTCGTCGAGTGCATTGTAGACAACTTCAATCTTGTCGGGCTTTATATTGAAGAAGCGGGCCACGTCACGCTTGGTGAAGTTGGAGACCGCAAAAATTTTCGCCGCGTGCTGCATCACCTGCCGCGTCCCGTAGGAGTGTACGATGCGCCGGATGCCGTTATTGGTGCGCGCGCGGTACATGTAGTCCAGCAGATCATGCACGGTGATGACAAACGGCGCCTTGGTAATCAGCGGACGCCAGAAAGTGTGCGGCACATGAATGAGATCCACCTGCAGCTTGTTGATCACCTTGTGCATTTCAAGATAGTTGGCGAAGGTGGTTTCGGGATTCTGCAAGGGAATCAGATGGAAATTGTCCGGCAGCTCGCCCAGCAGATCGAAGCGTGAAGCCGCGCCCACCAGGTAATACTCATGCCCCGCATCAATGCGTCCCAGCATGCGCACAACATTTCGAATGTAGGTCGCTAGACCAAACTCATACATCCGGCGAATGTCGATGGCGATGCGCATGGACTAAGTGTACCCGGTGCAGAGTGTCGGCGGGATTGGAAAAGGGTGCGTTTCGCGTCCAATGATTAACTTTCCGGTCAATCGTTGACATGGGCAGGATGGCGAATTGATGAATCGTTGAGCAAGTCGCTCAACTATTAACCGAAGGGTTACCTCGAGGCCTTCAACGATTACCTTAATGGTGAATCATCGGGTCAGGAAATACCACTCTTAGACGCAAAACGGGCACGGCCAAAACCGTGCCCGTTTATCGGAATTACAAATTACGCGTGCAGCGTTTCAGGCTCGTGCGCTTTGCGGCGCTCGGGATAGAGAGGGAAGCGCTCGCAGAATTCGAAGACCTCGGCGCGAATCTTCTTGAGCGCTGGCTCGTCGGTGCGCTGCTCGAGAGCGCGGGCGATCCAGTGCGCGACTTGCTTCATCTCCGCTTCTTTCATGCCGCGAGTGGTAAGCGCCGGACTGCCAAGCCGAATGCCGCTCGGCTTGAGCGGCGGATTCACGTCAAAGGGAATTGCATTCTTGTTGACCGTGATGCCCGCGACTCCGAGAGCCTTCTCCGCCTCGCTGCCGAACATTCCCTTGCTGAATACATCCACCAGCATGAGGTGCGTATCAGTGCCGCCGGAGATGATGCGATAGCCTTCCGCGGCGAGCGATGAGGCGAGCACCTTGGCGTTGGCCACGACCTGCGCGGCGTATTCCTTGAAGCTGGGCTGCAAGGCCTCTTTGAAGCACACGGCCTTGGCGGCGATGACGTGAACAAGCGGGCCACCCTGGCATCCGGGGAATACCGACTTGTCGATGGCGGCGGCGAACTCCTGCTTGCTGAGAATCATTCCGGAGCGCGGGCCGCGCAGAGTCTTGTGCGTAGTGGTGGTGACGATGTGCGCGTGCGGCACGGGCGAGGGATGCACGCCTCCGGCGACGAGTCCGGCGAAGTGCGCCATGTCCACCAGGTAGAGCGCGCCAACCTTGTCGGCGATCTGCCTCATGCGGGCGAAGTCGATGGTGCGCGGATAGGCAGAGCCTCCGCCGATGATGAGCTTGGGCTGCTCGCGCACGGCGATGGCTTCCATCTCGTCATAGTCGAGCGTCTCGGTTTCGCGAGTCACGCCGTAGCTGACGACGTGGAAAGTTTTGCCGCTGAAGCTGAGCTTGTGTCCGTGAGTGAGGTGTCCGCCATGGGCGAGGTCGAGTCCCATGATGGTGTCGCCGGGCTGAATGACGGCGAAGTAGGCGGCCATGTTGGCCGAGGAGCCGGAGTGCGGCTGTACGTTGGCGTGCTCGGCTCCGAAGATTTGCTTGGCACGGTCGCGCGCAAGATTCTCAACCACGTCGGTGAACTCGCATCCTCCGTAGTAGCGCTTGGCCGGATAGCCCTCGGCATATTTGTTGGTGAAGACCGAGCCGGTAGCCTCAAGCACAGCTTCGCTGACAAAGTTCTCCGAGGCGATCAGCTCAAGACCATCGTGCTGACGGTTCTCCTCGTTGGCGATGGCCTGGGCAATCTCGGGATCAACCGCACTGAGCGGACGCAACATCGATGACGATGAATTCGACATGGGAACTCCTATCAGGACTGAACTTATAGGGTACGACGGAAGGGGCGACGGTGGGAAGAGCGGGGAGCGTGGGAGACTTACGGACCCGTGTAGATTTCCCGTGCTGAGTAGCTGACCAGCTTGCGCGCTTCGTCAGTCCTCGGCGGCTGGCGCCAGCCCGCGCTTTACTGGGTTGCGGTGGATGTATCGCAGTTTTTCAACAAACTCGAGGTAGTCACGAAGATTGCGATCATAGTAGCGCGGCTGCCAAAGCGGTGAGCGTGACTCGGCACTCTTGCGATGGGACGAAAGCAACGATGTCGAGAGCTTCAAGGATTGGATTGCAGTGGCTACCGTACAGCGTTCGGGTTCGGAGATTACAAGGTGGACGTGCTCGGGCATGAGCACGAAGCCGAATACAAGAAACATAAAGCGTTTGCGGGCCTTCTCCAGCGCTTTCAGAAATATCAGGCACATCTGCTCGTCAAAGAAATAGGGGAGCCGGTGATAGCAGGGAAGGTGATGAAATGAGCCTGTCCGGAATTGTGAAAACGCTTGAAGCCGCTCGGCATGGAAAGCAGTGTAGCTGCATAAATTGATGGAGGAAAGAGCAAGTTCTGTTCCCCACATTCGCCCAACAGCAGGGCGGATGTGGGCCACCCGCGGAGGTGATTTGGGACGCCCGGACGCTAGATGTGGGCTTTTTCGATCTCGTGGATTTTTTCGAGGCGTCCGGAGTGGCGGCCACCGGAGAAGGGCGTATCGAGCCAGATTTGCACGATGTGCATGGCGTCGCTTTCGTTGAGGATGCGGGCACCGAGGGTGAGGACGTTGAGGTTGTTGTGCTCGCGCGACATCTGCGCCTCATAGGCGTTGCTGATGTTGGCGGCGCGGATGCCGTCAACTTTGTTGGCGGTGATGGCCATGCCAATTCCTGAGCCGCAGACGAGGATTCCGCGCTCGGCGCGTCCGGCGGCAACGTCTTCCGCGACCTTGAGGGCGTAGTCGGGGTAGTCCACGGAGTCAGAGGTGTTGGTTCCTTCGTCGAGTACCTGGTAGCCGCGCTCGGCAACGTACTGGCGGATGCGGTCTTTGAGGAGATAGCCTGCGTGGTCGGCTCCGAGGGCGATTTTCATGAACATATTGTAAATGGAGTTTTTGGGGGGCCAAGCGAAAAAGCACAGGGCACGCTACGTGGCCGCGGCGCGCCCCAATCAGGAGGGAAGAACACATTCTTTTTATGCCCGCTTCTACTTGGATTCCAGAAAATTCGAGAGTAGTCAATAGAGATTTTTCAACGCAGGGCGAAAGCAGAGTTGGCTCAGGGGAAAACAGCTTAAAGCAACGGGGTAGCGCGGAGGCTATGAGGTGGTTTGCGGCGACGCGGTTTCTACGGTTTCGCCTTCGGGATAGGCGCGATTGAAGGCTCCGGCGACGAAGCGGGTGACGAGGTAGCCGTCCATGTATTTGTAGGGTGCCTCGCCGAGAGTGTAGTGGCCGCAGGGCAGGCAGCGGATTTCAGCCTGAAGCTTGCGGCTGCGAAACTCGTCGGCGACCTTGCGGCTGAACTCGGGGAGGAAGGTGCGGTCATAGGCGGTGTGGATCATAAGCACCTGCTTGGGCCAGCGCTCAACCTTGTCAAAGTAATTCATGGGGCTGACGCAGGCGAAGGCGTGGCGCAACTCCTCGGCGGTGAGCACCTTTTCGATTCCGGCGCGGACGTGGCGAGTGGAGTATCCGGTCCAGACAACGTCTCCGAAATAGGTGGAGGCGTGGTTGAAGATGTTGACGCGGATGCGCGGGTCATGGGCGCTGGCAATAAAGGCGTAGCAGGAGCCGAGACTGGTTCCGAGGACTCCGAACTCGGTGTAGCCCTGCTGCTCAAGCCAATCGACGCAGCAGCGGATGTCGATGATTCCCTGGCGCGCGGCGTGGATGGTGCGTCCGATGTTTGAGCTGACAGAGTAGTCGGCGCGATGGAGTTCGGCGGGCATGCGAACGTCGTGATAGGGCATGCTGAGGCGGAGAGTGGAGACGCCGAAAATGCGGAACAGGCGGGCGAAGGCGTTGTGGCTAAGGGCATCGCCGTTCCACTGCGGAATGATGATGATGGCGCGCTTGGGCTTGCCTTTGGCAGGCGGTGTTGGAAACCACCGCGCGTTGACCTGGTCATTCTCTGGATAAGGCGAGCGAACGGGCGAGGTGAAGCGGAGGAAGGTTCCGCTTTTTCCGGCGTAGGGTAGATCGTCGATCTCTGGATTGGCGAGACTTCCGGTGCCGTGGACACGGATGGGACGCTGTTCGAGTCGAAAGTCGGTGGGAGTTTTGTATCCGAAGAACTGCTCGCTGTTGGCGACAAGACGATCATTCAGGTCGAAGAAGTAGCGCTTCTGTGCGTCTTCTGACAGAGGCGTGGGCGAGTTGGCAGCGGGCAATGCATCTGCGGCGACACCGGGGAAGTCGGCGGTCCACTCGGTACCCCACTCAAAGGGACGCACTACGCGATTGCTGTCGCGAGTTTCGAGACGGAACTCCCAGGCGTTCATCCAGCGTGCATAACGAGAGCGAATCATTCGTAGATTGAGTTTATCAAGTGCGTGGAGAGAATTCGAACAGCTCACATTTAGAAGCGGGCAGAGAGCGTTGAAAGGGGACAGTGTGGGGGTTAATGGGGAACGAGTGAAAGGTTTCAAGGTTTCAAAGTTGCAAGGTTGGGCGCGACCGATAACTGGGCCGTTTCCTCTATATAGAGACTTACAAGCATTAAATCCCTAATACGCGTCTGGCGCTCGGCTATTCGACGTAGACGCGGGGGACGCGCGGGGAGAGGCCGCAGAGAATTTCATAGACGATGGTTCCGGCGAGGCGGGCCTGATCGTCGGCTCCGATGGAGCAGTGCGGGGTGCGTCCGATGAGCAGGACTTCATCGCCGATGGCGGCCTGCGGAATGTCTGTTACGTCGATCATGGTGAGATCCATGCTGACGTTGCCGGCGATGGGAGCGTAGTGGTCGTGGAGGATGACTTGGCCAGCGTTGGAGAGATGGCGATTGAAACCGTCTCCGTAGCCGACAGGGATGACGGCGAGACGCGTGGGACGGGCGGCGCGCCAGCGGCGGTTGTAGCCGACGGGAGTGCCGGCGGCAATGTCACGCAGGGCGATGATGCGGGTCTTCCAGGTGAGGACGGGGCGCACGGGAAGCGTGGCCGCTTCAGCGCCGGGGCCTTCACACTTCAGGTTGTATCCGTAGAGAGCGAGGCCGGGGCGCACCATATTGTTCCAGGTGTCTGCGCGAGCGACGGTGGCAGCGGTATTTGCGAGGTGACGATAGCGGGGGTGAAGTCCGGCGGCGGCGAGCATGGCGATGGCGCGCTCAAAATCAACGCGCTGCTGAGCGGCGGCAGGAGAGTCGAGAATTTCAGATTCGGAGAGATGGCTGAATACGCCCTCCAGTTCTACGACGGGCGACGCAGCGATGCGGGCGGCGAGCGCGGGGAGTTCGGCAAGCGAGACTCCGAGGCGCGACATGCCGGTATCAACCTTGAGATGGACGGGAACTTTGCGAGTGAGGCCAAGCGTGGCGACAGCACACTCAAGGGCTTCGATGTGCTCGACGGTGGCGATGGCGGGAGTGAGCGAGTGCCGCAGCAGAGACTCTTCTTCGCCGCGCCAGAATCCGGTCATAACGAGGATGGGCAGCTTGACTCCGGCGTCGCGGACGGCAATTCCCTCTTCGGTGGAGGTGACGCCGAGGAAGACGGCTCCGGCTTCTTCAAGGGCGCGAGCGCTTTCAATGACGCCGTGTCCGTAGGCATCGCACTTGATGACACAGCAGGGAGTGATCTCAGGGCCGAGATGGCGGGCGATGACGCGATAGTTTTCGGCGAGCGCGGAGAGCGAAATTTCAGCCCAGTTGGGTCGAGTATGCACGGAGAATTTCTGCTGAGTCGATGACAAGAGAATAAGCCTTTAGTTCAATTTCAGTATAGCTCGTGAGAGTGGGCGGGAGGTCAGTGCTAAGCGGGGTTCGTAGGGGAAATAAGGGAAAGGCCGGAGGAGGTAATGGTTGTGAAGCCTGGGTGTCATGAGATAGATGACCTTCAACAACTCGAAT
>Ga0182016_10002372_pt1 | contig 22257 bp, 18 predicted proteins | sample 712S2MmetaG_FD_120491 | JGI IMG/M metagenome (GOLD analysis project Ga0182016, IMG submission 120491) | Permafrost microbial communities from Stordalen Mire, Sweden - 712S2M metaG | ecosystem: Environmental > Terrestrial > Soil > Wetlands > Permafrost | place: Sweden: Stordalen | collected... | reverse complement strand
GGCCCCGCGAGTTCGATTGGATCGACCTCACAAGGTTCCTACACTTACTGCGTCACGAATGTTGCAGGGGAGTGTTATCCCGGTTCTTTCGTCGGAGACGTTTATGTCAACGCGCCCTTCGTGAACCATCCTTACTGTCACAGTGCTGGGCAGGATGGCCAAATGCCGGACGAATTCGATCTTTGTATTGGCAACAACGCGATGGTGTTCAACTCCCTCATGCAGGTCGGACTCGCGCAGACCGATAACGCTGGCAAATACCAGCGAATGATCTCGAAAGCGTTTTCGTACAACCGTTTCCTGACATCGTTTTACCACCCCCATGCCTTACCCAACGGGAACTGGATCATCGAGGACACCAACTACGCGGGCAACGTCGGAGACATGGCATTCGCGATAAAGGTTCCACCGCCCCCGCCGCCCGATTCCACCGACCGCGGTAACTTCATCGCCTTGCAGGTGCGGGCCAATCCTCCATCCGGCGCATCCGTTTCAACCGCGTTCGCGGAATTCGGGTACGCGGAAGATTCCCTCAGCAACTACTTCTGCACCTCCCGGGCGGAATCCTGCGCGGTGGGCCGCAGCGTCTCTTCCGACCAGATCGACCCCAATAACCCCTTCTACTTTGAGATCACCGAAGCCAGCCTGTTATCGGGTACTCCGTGCTCCGGCGGCTGCACCATCGCAATCCCCGGTATCAGCGGGCGCGTGCTTTATGGCAGGATGAAATATCGAAATGCCGCAGGTGTACTGGTCGCGACGGGTGAGCCATTCGTTATCCCCATCCCCTGACAGCGAGGTTTGGTTTGGCTGAGCGGATCCTGTATTTGATCAGCCAGTACCCTACCGTGAGCCACAGCTTCATCCTCCGGGAAATCGGTGAGCTGCGAAATCTCGGTCTCAGGATTGATGTGGTTTCTATTCGCAACCCGGATCGGCCCGTCGCCGAACTGACTGCCGAAGAATTCCACGAAGCCGAGCATACTTACTATGCGCGTGCTGACACCAGCAAGTGGCTCCTGGCCCATTTGCGAGTCTTTTTCACAAAACCCGGTGCGTACATGCGGGGCCTTCTCACAGCCGTTCGTTCTTCCAAATGGGACCTGCTTCGGCTCGCGAGGCATTTGCGATTCTTTGCGGAAGCCATCGTGGTCGGCGACTGGGCGCGAGCCCGCGGCCTGCGCCATCTTCATACCCACTTCGCCTCCCTCACCGCGATGCTCATTCGCAAAGTCTTCGATCTCACGCTCTCCATGACCATCCATGGTTCCGATGAATTCATCGATCCCGTGGGCTTCTGCATGGAGGAGAAACTCGCCGCCGCCCAGCTCGCCATCGGCATCAGCCGCTATGGCTGCAGCCAGATCATGCGCTTCAGCGATCCCAGGGACTGGCACAAGGTCAAGATGGCGCGATTGGGCATCAACCTCGATGAATTCCCTCTTCCAGCCGCGGCCCCCGACTTAAATGCGGAAAACTTTCACGTCATCTGCGTCGGCCGCCTGGTCCCGGTCAAGGCATACCGCTTCTTGCTTGAGGCCGTGGCCATCCTGGTGAGGGCAGGTCACGCGGTTTCTCTCACCATCGTCGGCGGCGGCCCGGAACTCGCGGCTTTGCAGAGGCTTGCCGCTGAGCTTCAAATCCCGGTCGAGTTCACCGGACCGTTGCCCAATGAAGGCGTCAGGGATCGTCTGCGGCGCTCGCAATGTTTTGCGCTGGCCAGTTTTGCCGAAGGCGTGCCCGTCGCCGCCATGGAAGCCATGGCCCTCGGCGTCCCCTGCGTGGCCACGCGAGTCACGGGCGTGCCGGAGTTGATTGAAGATGGCCGCGATGGCCTGCTTGTCCCACCAGCCGACTCCCCGGCTCTGGCCGCGGCCATCGAGCGCCTCATCCTCGACCCGTCCCTCCGAACCCGCTTCGCCCGCAACGGCCGCGCCAGAGTCTTCGCGGATTACAACCTCAAGGAAAACGCCCGCGTGCTGAAAGACTACTTGAGGAACTGCTCGTAGATCTCCGCCATCCTGGCCACCGAAGCGCGCAGCGTCAGTTTCTCTTCGACGAAGGCCCGCGCCGCCCGAGCCTTGTTGCGGCGGAGCTCGGGAAGCTTGACGAATCCGGCCAGCTTCTCCACCAAATCCGTTAAGTTACCCTCCTGAAACAGCAGCCCTCGCTCATCCTTGCCAATCAATTCCGGGTTTCCGCCAACGTCCGAAGCGATCACCGCGCAACCGCAAGCCATGGCTTCCATCAATGAGTTGGAGAATGCCTCCGTCTTCGAGGGCAGCACAAAGATGTCGATCTGATCCAGCCATCCCGGAACATCGGAATTTGCCGGAACAAAAGTAACAAGCCCCTGAAGTTCCTTCCGCGCAACCAGCTCCTTGAGCGCCGCTTCGCTGGGACCGCTGCCAACCAGCAACAACCGGCACCCACCGCAGACCCGCGTGATCATAAAGAACGCATCAATCAATAACGCGAGATTCTTTTCGGGCCGCAGAGCGCACACGCACCCAATCGTTATGCCCTCAGCCTCCCCGCGCTCGCGAAAAGCAAAGAACTTCTCATCCAGCCCGTTGTAACAGAGATGAATACGATCCGCCCGCACATGCTCGTCCTCAATCAAATGACGGCGAATGGTTTCGCAGTTCACCACAATCCCATCCGCGATGTGGTCCGTTGCACGCAAAATCCGCAAGCGCGCGCCCTGCGTCAGGCTGCGGTGCGCTCGCTGGCTGGTCAGCACCACCGGGCGTAAGCTCAGCTTGGCCGCCGGCGCCCCGAAAATATCCATCGGAACATCGAAAGCATGCACCAGGTCAATCTTGTGTCGATGAATATACGAAACAAGCCGCAGCGACTGAACCACTGCGTCAAAGGAAAAGAAAGACCGCATGGGGAACTGGACGATCGGTATACCCGCCGCCCGCAACTCCGGCTCACGCAATCCACTGCATTCGAGGCACCCCACATGCATTTCGTAGGTGTCCGGGTCCATCGAGCGCGCGATTTCCGCCAACTGCCGTTCACTGCCTCCGTAATCCAGACAGTAAGAAAGCAGCAGCACTCGCCGTTTCATTCCGCAACCTCAATCGTGGTCGCCAAGGGGGATGTTACCGGCGTATCTCCCGTGCAGCGCAGAATGTGGCTTCTCTCTCTCGAGCCGAAGACTTCAGAATAAAACCCACCGTGGATCACCGGCTGCAAACGCGAATCAATATCCAGCACCGCCACGTCGCCCAGCGCAAAACGGTGCGTTGCAATTCGCCGGATCTCCAGCGCCGAATGCCAGTTCTGTTCCAGCGTGCCGGTCCCCGCCGGACCTGCCACCGTATCCTCCACCAGCAAACGGCCTGGCGATGACCAGTCTACCGACCGAACATGCACCCACTCGCGATAAGAGCACTCGGCGCCCGCGCGCCACCCGGCGCCTTCCAGACGCCTGACCCGCGGTTTGTTCTCCCACCGAAACGGGTTCACGGCTTCGGCTTGATCACGGCCCCCCAGCCGCACCGTCGAATGCGCGCCCGTGCCCCGAAACCAATCCCGCGTAGCGCGGTCGGCCACGTAGGTGAACGTACCGGGATCCACCAGCGCATCCTGACCGCGCACGCGCAAAGTCAAAGAGAGAGCATCCGCGTGGCTGTGTCCCGCGCCGCCCCGGCTGAACGGACCGCAATCGAAGGTTACATGTGCGGCCGGTCGGCGGAAAACGGACAGCCCGCTGGATCCAAAGTGATCGAAAACAGACGCAGTCATATCCGGGAAAAGCGCCGCGCCGGTTCCGAGAGTCGCCCGTGCAAACTGCCGCCGCACTCCGTAGGGATGAAAGAACCGCCCGCCATCATCGTCGCCGATCAAAGGAAAACTGCCATCGTCACCCTGTAGAGCGGACAGCACGCGAAACATCTTCCGCAGCACCGGATCAAAGTGACCGGGGCGTCCGCGCAGCAGGTAATGAAACAGGAACATATCAAGCGCATACAGATGGTAATAGCTCGACAGCTCAAAATGAAAACCGTCGCCCAGAACCTGTGCGATCAGCTCGCGATCGACGATGCCTTCGCCCAGATCGATCCATTCTTTGCGCCCAAGAACCATCCCCAGCGCGTGCAACGCAACCCCTTCACCCAGAATGTGGGTGTTCGGCGCAAAGTAAGTCGACAGGTTTTGAGTGATCGCCACACCATGCTGTAAGAGAAGGGTCCCCAAGAGCTTCCGCGTCTGGGTGGGAAGTGCGGGGCCGCAAAGATCCAGCACCCACATCCACGAGAGGGCTCGCATCGCCACTTCCAGAGCGCTCACCCAATTCACGGACCGCAGAAACGGATTCTGCTGATCCCAACTAGCGATCTGCGCGGCAATTTCGAGAGGGATGCGAGGGTCGCGCATAATCGCCCAGTCCTGTGCCAGCGCCACCAGGTGCTGCTGGCGGTTCAATTCCCAGATGTACTTATGATCGCCGCTCCGCTCAAAGTCGAGGAACGGAATCGTCCGGAACCACGCGGCGGGCGTCCCTACGCGATTGTGATAATCGAACCGCCAGTCGATCGCCGGACCTGTTTCAATCGTCCGGTCGAAGATCGGAAACTCGTGGCGCAGGATGGATTCCGCCACGCCGCGCAGCGTCGATGGATCAACCTCCAGCGGCGTCGGAAGCGGCACCGGCTTCAAGGCGCTATTCAATCGAGGAGGCGGAAGAACGAAACTGGCCACTCCTCGAACCTGCTGAGATAGGCGAAACGCAAGTTCTCGCGGGCTTCGCAACCGTTCCAAAGTAGCATAAAGACATACCATGTGCGGGATCGCAGGTTACTGCCTGAAGGATGGGAACGCGGACGCCGCCTTGGTGCGCGCCATGTGCGATGTGATTCGCCATCGCGGTCCGGATGACGCCGGCTATCTGACGACCGGCTCCGCCGCACTCGGCATGCGCCGCCTCAGCATCATCGATCTTTCCACCGGCCACCAGCCCATGTCCAATGAGGATGGCTCCATCTGGGTGGTGTTCAACGGCGAGATCTACAACTTCGGCGAGCTACGCGACTGGTTGCGCCAGCGCGGCCATCAGTTCAAGACCGCGAGCGACACCGAAGTGCTGGTGCACCTCTACGAAGAAGAAGGCGCAGCCGGCGCCACGCGTCTCCGTGGGATGTTCGCTTATGCGATCTGGGACGCGCGCAAACGCTCGCTCCTGCTGGTGCGCGATCGCCTCGGGAAAAAGCCCATCTATTACGCCGCTCTCCCGGAAGGTCTCTATTTCGGAAGCGAACTGAAGTGTCTGCGCGTCGCCGGAATCCCGCTCGAAATCGACGAGCAAGCCCTGCGCCTCTACTTCCAGTTCTCCTGGATCCCTGATCCGTGGACCATCTTCAAAGCCGCCCGCAAGCTGCCGCCGGGATGCTGGCTCGAAGTGGACGCAAGCGGCCAGCACAGGGTCGAACGCTATTGGGCGATGCCTGAAACAAGCGCCGCGCCACACGCCCACGTTTCCGAACAGGAGATGCAAACCGAGATTCGCCGCAAGCTCGATGAGAGCGTGCGCATCCGCATGGTTGCGGATGTCCCGCTCGGGGCCTTCCTCAGCGGTGGAATCGATTCGAGCGCGGTCGTCGCCTCCATGGCGCTTCAATCGGATGCTCCGGTGAAAACGTTCTCCATCGGATTCGAGGAGGCGCAGTACAACGAGCTGGATTATGCGCGGTTGGTGGCGGAGCGCTACCAGACCGACCATCACGAGATCGTGGTGCGGCCGAATGCCATGGATCTGGTGGAAAAGCTGGTGCGCGACTTCGATGAGCCGTTCGCCGATTCGAGCGCCATCCCCACCTATATCGTCTCCGAATTCGCCGCGCGCCACGTCAAGGTGGCGCTCAGTGGCGATGGCGGCGATGAGCTGTTCGGCGGGTATGAGATTCTTCAGAGTCTGCCGCGTCTGGATTCGTATGGCCGCATTCCCGCCGCGGCGCGCACCGCGCTCGGCCTCTTCTCAAACCTGCTTCCTTATAGCGCCAAGGGCAAGAATCTGCTTCACATGATGAGCCGCAATTCCGCGCTGGAGCGCTACTTTGAGAGCAATTACGCTCCCTATCAGATGCGGCGCCGCCTGGTGAATCCCGCGTGGATGTTGGATCCCGACTATAGCTATCTGGATTCCATGCCGGACTGTTTCCCGCAGGGTGACGCCGATCTGCTCTCCACCGTCCTCTACTTTGAGGCCACCTCGAAACTGGCTGGCGACATGCTGGTGAAAGTGGATCGAATGTCGATGCTGGCCTCTCTCGAAGTGCGCTGTCCGCTGCTCGACCACGAACTCGCCGAACTCGCGGCGCGCGTGCCCAACAAATGGAAAGTTCAGAACGGCCGGGGCAAAGCCATATTGATCGATTCCATTGCCGATCGCCTGCCGCCCGAACTGCTCAACCGTTCAAAAATGGGTTTTGCGGTTCCGCTGGGCCCGTGGATGCGCGGTCCGCTGCGCGAGTTGATGTGGGACTATCTGACCGGCGCTGCGTTCACCGGGCGCGGTCTCGTGAACGCCGCGTTTGTGCGCCACATGCTGGAAGAGCACCAGAGCGGCCGTCGCGACAACCGGACGTGGCTTTGGGCCCTCCTGGTTCTGGAAATGTGGTTCCGCAACTTGACTGAAGCCGCGCCCACCGTCGCCGCCATCCCATGAGAGTCTGTGCCGTTGTCGTTACGTTCAACCGCAAAGCCCTGTTGCGGGTTTGCATCGGCTCTCTACTCGCGCAGACGCGGCCTCTCGACAAGATCGTCATTATCGACAACGCCAGTACCGACGGCACGGACGCGCTTCTGCGCGAGGAGTTCGCCGGTCTCGATGTGCTCAGCCTGCCCGTCAACAGCGGCGGTTCGGGAGGATTTCACGCAGGCATGAAATGGGCCGTCGAACGCGGCTTCGATTGGGTTTGGGTGATGGATGACGACGTCCGAATGCGGCCGGACGCGCTCGAAACCATGCTCGGCTACGAAGCCATCGCCGACATGATCCAGCCGCGCAAAGTGATCAACGGCGCGATTCTCGTCTGGGAAGCGATCTGGGATGCCAACGCCTGCTCCGCCATCACCTATTCGCGCGAAACGTCCTTCGACAATGGCCGCGACTGGACATCTGTGACGTATGGATGTTTTGAAGGCGCATTAATTCGGGGCAGCCTCATCCAGCGCGCGGGCCTGCCGGACGAGCGTTACTTCGTGATGGGTGACGACACGGTCTACGGGTTTGTGGCTTCGCAATACGGCCGCGTGATTTACCTGCGCTACATTGGCGTCGAGAAGGATCTGGGCCCGGGCAATCAACTCTCTCGCATGGCCCTTTATCTGCAAACCCGCAATCGATTCCTCACCGCGGAGATCCTGACAAGTTGCGGCGTCCCGGTTTCAAAGAAGCTGCTGATGCTGCATCAGTTGAACCTGGTGCTGGCGTCCTGGGCGGCCATCGCGCGCACGCCGAGGCTTCGGAAATGGGTAAACCTGAAAGCGCCGGTCGAAGGCCTGATTCACGGATTGCAAGGCCGCTTTGGAAAACCTTATTGGATCAAGTGAAGGTGCGGAAGGCGCTGCCAGCCAAGAGTCCGAATACAGCTACAAGGAGCACTGGTGAAAACAGAATATCACTTCAGCAAAGGGGACGTGGGCAGTTCTTCTGCCGCGAGCCGAGCCGCGCTTGCCGGTCTGTTTGGACTCCGACATTCAGAAGTACACCGCGGAACGGGCAGTCGGGCGGGGGCATGTCACTCGGGGAAATGGTGAATCGTCTACTGAAACCGGAGATCCAGATCATCGAGGCTAGCTCCCAGGGGGGCGAATGGGCCTACACCGCATTGGTCTACTTGACCGACGGTACCCGGCCACTCCACTCCGGGGGCGTCGTCATCGGCGCCGGCGGCATCCTCTACGGCGCCACCTTCGACTTTCCCAACTCCGACGGCGAGCCGGCTGGCTCCATCTTCTCGCTGACCCCGCCCGCATCGCCTGTCGGTGCCTGGGCGTACGCGCAGTTGTACACCTTTACCTATGGGGACCCCGGCAGTCAGGATGGCTCGCAACCGCAAACCCGGCTTGTGATCGGCCCGGGTGGCGTCCTCTACGGCGTCACGCCCTACGGCGGGCTCAACGATACCTTCGACGGGTCCGGGACGATCTTCTCCCTGACCCCGCCGCAATCTCCTGGTGGCGCGTGGACAGAATCCATTCTCTATCGTTTCACCGCAGGTACCGACGGGTATTACCCTGGCTGCCCGGTCCTCTCGAAGCAAGGCTTGTTCTACGGGGTCTCCGACGATGGTAGGAGTGGATCAAGGAAGACCGGTCACACTTTAACGCGCTCCTGCTCTTGAACCTTCACCGCCGTCGTGCTCGCCAGAGACTGCTGGAAATTTGCCAGCTCCTGCGTAAAGTTCGTGGAATCGGTCGCGGATTGGGGAAAATGGCGCGGGTCGGCCTTCGCGGGAGCTTCGGTTTTGGCTGGAGCTTCGGACTGCGGCGGAGCGGGACGCGCTTTCCAATTCTTCTCCAGCGCGACCAGATCTTCGAGCGTCAGGCGATGCGACTTCACCCACCCCCTTCTCTTGTTGTGCCGCGCGAAAAGCGCGAGCACGGAGAAGCAGGCTAACATTGCAGCAAGTAGGGGAAGGATATCCGCCGTCATGCCCGTCTATCGTCGGTAGCTTCGGGAAGCTTTAGGGCAGTCGCGCGGTCGGTGTGAGAAAATACCATCGCGTCCATGTCCAAGCGCTCCGGTTCTTCCGATTTCACGTTGCGCCACCGGCTCACCGCCGCCGTCAGCCGCAGGCTGCAGGGAATCGTCTACACCTCCAGGGGCGGCCTCACTAGGGGACTCCGCAGAAAGGGCGGCCTCGGCTTCCTCCCCGGCGCAGCTCATCCGGATACCGCCGAGACACGGTTCCTCCAGACCTTGAACTTCACCGGGAAAGTGGTCTACGACATCGGCGGCTTTCAGGGACTCATGACCCTTTTCTTCGCCAAAACCGCCCGTCAGGTGCTCACCTTTGAGGCCAATCCGGTGAATGTCGTACGCATTTATGAGAATGCCGGCCTCAACCGCTTCAAGAATGTCTTTGTCCTCAATGTAGCCGTGGGTTCCCAGGACGGCATCCTGCGTCTGCGCCTCGACCCGCTGATGACCGGGGCCGCCAGCGGCGACCCTGAAATCTCCCAGCAAATCCTCGGCGAGGTGAAACACGCCACCGAGTTCTCGGTCATCCTCACCTCAATCGATGCCGCCATCCGCCGCTTTCAAATCCCCGCGCCCGCTTTCGTCAAGATCGACATCGAAGGCATGGAACTCGACGCGCTCCAAGGCATGACCGCCTTAATCGCTTCCACAAAACCCGCTCTCTATCTGGAGCTGCATGGCACCACCGAGCAGGACAAACGCGCCAATGCCACGGACGTGATCGGGTTTGTCCGCGGCCATCATTACAAGATTTTCGATGTGGAACAAAATCGGGATATCACCAACGACGTGCCGACGGGCCGGGAGAGCCATATCTACTGCACGGCGTCCTGATTCGCCCGTGCCGGCTAGCTCGCGAAACTGAAAATGTTGCGCATCCGGTGCAGCAAAATATAAGCGTCCAACGAAAGCGACAGGTGCTTCAAATAGTAAAGGTCATACTCCAGCGCGGCCAGCGCATCCAGCGGATCTTTTGCATTCACGTTGATCTGGCTCCATCCCGTCAACCCCGGCTTTAACGCGTATCGCTGTTCATAGAACGGAATTCGCCGGGCCAGCTCAGCCGAAATCTCGGGACGCACCGGTCGCGGTCCCACCAGCGCCATCTCCCCGCGAACCAGATTGAACAAAGCCGGCAGCATCTGCAGATGGGTTCTCTGCAACCACCGCCCCACGCGCGTCATCACGAGGCGATTCGTCCCTGGCGTCACGCGTGTGATGCGGAACCGGACCAGCGCAAACTCAATTCCCAGGTACCCCGTGCAGGTCTGCGAATCGAAAATCGCACCCTTGGTCGAACACGCCACCAGAATCGCCAGAATGACAAGAACCGGACTGAGCAGCACAATGCCCGCCAGCGCCAGAATGTTGATGTAGATCGATTGCAACGCCAGACTCCCCGGACGGTGTACCAGCGTCTGGTCGAAAATATACTCCTCCGGCCGGAACTCGGACGCGCAGATCCGCGTGCGCAGAGCCTCGTAGAATTTGGGTCCGGCCTCAATAACAACCCCGTTGCGACGCAGATCCAGCAACTGCTCGATGGGCATCGCTTCGCCGCGTCGGTCGTCGCACGCCACCACCAGGCGGTCGGGCCGGTATTCCGCAACAATCGCCTCAAGCTGCGAAAACGGTCCCAGATACAAGCTGCCCGGCATGTTGTCGCCCACCGGATCGCCCACGTAACCGGCCAACCGGACTCCGCGTTCGGGGGACTCGTGAATGGCCTGCACCAGCTCCCGGGCGAGCGGCCCGCTGCCCACCACCACCACGCTTTGTTGCCCAAACAGCTTCCAAAGGAAACCGCTATAAACCACCCGCCAGACCATGATCAGGGGCAGCCCCACCAGGGTCGCCAGCAGAACCACACGCCTCGGCAGGGTGAGGCTCGAATTCAAGTAGGCGAGCAGGGTTTGAAAAACCAGCGACAGGCCAAATACATTGCACAGCTTCAGCGCCAACCCCACGCGCGAGCTGATGCGCAATGTGGAATAGAGCTCGTTGAAATACAATCCGCCGATCACGCTGAAAACGGCGATCAGAACCCGCAGCCATCCGGCCGATTCAATGAGATAGACATTGGCGCTCGGACCGAGCAGCAGATACAGCGATCCCGTATAGAATCCCGTGACGATCAGGAAATCGCATACCAGCACGGCGCCCTTTTGCGAGGGGAACAGGGGGAGGACGCGCATTACCTCGCCATTGCCGCATCGAGCTCAGTCGCGGGACCGGGCCGCTCCACGCTCAATAACGATTCCAGCTTTGGACCGAACGTCCAGTGCACGGCTTCCATAAACGGACCCACCACCGCCGCCGACACGAGCGCGTTCAGCGGGCGGCTGAATTCGGCGTGGCTCCCGCCGGGAAGCGGAACCTGGACCAGGTAGCGCGCTTGACTCTCCGGAGGGTTCGCGGCCGTGCGGGAATCGAGGCTTTGTCCGTGGCCATAAACCAGACGTTCGCACTGGAACCCGCATCTCTCGGACGTCCGGCACAGCACCCGCCAGCAATTCTCCACCGAAGTCGCCGCTGCGATGTCGCGCTCGAATTGGCGCAGCTCAATCTGGGCCCTCAGCGTCTTTTGAAAGTCCCCACTGAACAGCATCTTCCCGGCCACGGAAAACTCCGCGTATCCCAGGTATTGAATGCCAATCCAGGCCATGGCGCAAAACACGATCGTGATGATGCCGCCCAGGCGATTGTTCCGCACCGAACTCTGCAGCAGTGAGAAGCAGGCCACAATGCTGCAGCCCAGGTAAACCACCAGAACCGCCCGGCGCGGCGTCAGCCCGCGGTCCAGCAGCTTGTGGTGAATATGGCCCCTGTCGGCGGAAAAGATGGGCTGCCGCTTCAGAAGCCTCCGGATCACGCTGATGGCGGTATCGAGCAACGGGATCGAGAGGGCCATCAGGGGCGCAGTCATCCCCAGCAGCGTGGCGGATTTCTGGGTCCATACGATCCCGAAGCATCCCAGCAGAAATCCAACCAGCAGGCTTCCCGAATCTCCCAGAAAGATGGTTGCCGGATTGAAGTTATAACACAGGAAGCCCAGCAGGCAGCCGGCCAGCGGAAACGTGGCCAGCACCAGAGCGGGGCTCTGGTGCACCAGGCCGGCGATGAAGATGGTGAGCGTCGAAAAAAGCCCGATTCCTCCCGCGAGCCCGTCCATGCCGTCGATGAGGTTGAAGGCATTGGAACAAACCAGCAGCCAGAGGATCGTCGCCGGAAAACTCCACCAATCCTCGGTGGCGACGCCCACCACGATCAGCACGCGGAAGCCCGCATAGTATGCGATGGTGGCCGCGCCGAACTGGCCGATCAGCTTTTGCCACGGCTTCAACCCGAAGAGGTCGTCGATAATACCCGTGGCGAATACTACAGCGGCGGCCGGCAGCAGATGCCAGAACAGATACAGATTATTTCGCAGAACGGAACCCTGCGGCGCAGGCGCAAGCAGGAACGCGCCCGCGTAAGCGATGGCGATTGCAATTCCACCGACGCGTGGAATGGGGTACCGGTGCAGCTTCCGTCCCTCATCCGGAGCATCCACCACGTTGTAGGAGCGGAAGACGTCACGGAAAATCGGCGTCAGGATCAGGGAGAGGAAAAAGGCAATTCCGCCCAGCCAGAGAAGCGAACTCATCGTCGCTTGAAGGTCCATAGCGAGCTATATACGAGTATAGGTCAATGAAGGTACGCATGGGTAGAGGTGGCGCGGACTTCAGTCTGCGCTCCGCGATATTTGCTCTTGTCGCTTCAACTTGCGCCTTCTGCCAGACGATTCAAACCAGGGAAACATCCATTGAACTCCAGGCCCAGGAGAAAAGTCCGCAGCTTCTCCGCCTCGGAAAATGGCGCAACAGCGCGCGGGAAAGACTCATCGACACGGTCGGTATCGATGGCCACACAACCGGCGTGACATGGAGGTTCAACCCCAGGGAAAGCGTCATCACACGCGTCCGGTTGGCCTACATCTACGACTGCGCTTCACCCCCACTGCGCCTCACGTGGGAGTGGCACGCCCCGGTGCCCAGCGGTCCGATCGAGCACACGATCCATATCCAGAATCGCGGCCCCAAAGAGATCTGGATCCCGATGCAGGATAGCTTCCAGTTCCGGTTCCGCGCCGGTCCGGCCATGGTCTTGCAGAACTTCTACGTCGAGAAGGGCGCAGGAAAGCCGTCGCCCGTGGGCGTGCACCTGGATGAGTTGCCCGTCGGCTACCACTGGAACGGCGTCTCTTCCACTTACGCTCATCCGGCCGCGGGCGAACCGCGCGAGATCATCCCTTTCTTCGCTATCGAGCACTCGGCACACATCAGGTGGTCACAGACCGGTTGGTACGCCGGCATAGAGTTTAGCGGCCGAACCAGGTTATCCGTCAATCGCGATCAGTCGTCCCTCAGCGGCGTCGTTGGCCTGAATCCAGACCCAGGACCTTTTCGAACCCGCCTCAAGCCCGGTGAGATCTTTGACACGCCCACCGTATTTATCGGCGCATTCACGGGCGGAATCGATTCCATGGGAAATGTGCTGCGTCCCTGGGTGCGGCGCGTGCTCGGCAATCCCGAAACCTGGCGAAATCCCAAATACCCTCTACTGGTGAACAACAGTTGGGGTAGCGGCATGCAGGTCGATGAAGCCCTGGCTACAACCATGATTCGCGACTCCGCCGACTTGGGTCTCGAAATGTTCCACATCGATGCCGGCTGGTTCCGCGGCGTGGGCGATTGGGTTCCGGACCCGAAGAAGTTTCCCCACGGCCTAGCCGCGGTTGCCGGCGCTGCCCATGAGCACGGCCTGAAGTTCGGCATCTGGTGCGATTGGGCACAGGCCGACGCTTCCAAGATAAACGACACCCCGGTCAAGGACTGGACCGTCTCAGATCTTCCCGCTGGCTGGAAACCCGATGCCTTCAAAAGCCAGACCATCGACATCGGCGACCCCGCCGCCCACGCGTACGCGCAAGAGCAAGTGTTGCGCATCGTGGAGGATTATAAGCTCGACATGCTGGAGCACGATGGCTATCTGGTGGCGCAAGGCTGCGTGCGCGTGGACCATCCCCACGCCCCGCCGGACTTCTCGCGCATGTCGATCACCAAGGACGAAGGATCTTTCTTTGTCGAGAGTTCCAACTCAACCGACGTGAGTTATCACGCCGTCCGCGCCTACTACGACATTTATGGCGAGTTACGCCGGCGGCATCCCGGAGTGCTGCTGGAGATCTGTAACGACGGTGGCCGCATGGTGGATTTCGGCAGCGCCGCGCATGGAGACTATTTCTCCATCACCGATAGTTACGATCCGTTATCGAATCGTCAGGCCTTCTATGATGCGAGTCGCTTGTTGCCCGCGGCCATGCTGGAAGCGTATGTGGAAAAATGGCCGGCGCCGGACGTCGCGAATTTCCGGTATATGTTGCGCAGCGGCATGATGGGCTGGCTGACCATTATGCTGGACACAAGCCAGTGGAGCGCGAAGGAGCGAACTGTAGCGAAGGAGGAGATACAGCTTTATAAGAACGAGTTGCGTCCGTTGATCCGGGATGCGAACCTCTATCACGTTTGGCCGCGGCCCGACGGAGTTCATTGGGATGGCGTGGAGTACTTCGATCCCCGGCGCGGAAAGGGAGTCATCTACGCGTTCCGCGGATCGGGTCAGGGTGACTTCTACAGGTGCATCCCGCAAGGGCTGGGGTGGACCAGGAAGTATCGCATAACGTTCCACGATCATCCCAGCAACAACCCGGTCATGACGGGACGGGATTTAATGACTTCCGGGTTCACGGTAACCCTGCCGGAGCCACATACCTCTGAGCTTGTATTTATCGACGCAGTGGACCCACTAGCGGTTAATGAGCCACCTTCTCGTCCAGCTCCACTTTCCCATCCCTTACGTGAATAATGCGATGCGCATGCCTCGCGATATCTAATTCATGCGTCACCACGATAATCGTATTACCCTGTTGATGTAAACGCTCGAACAAACTCATGATTTCGTTGCCCGTCGTCGAATCCAGGTTACCGGTAGGCTCATCGGCGAGTAAGATCGAAGGGTTATTCACCAGCGCCCGCGCAATGGCCACGCGCTGGCGCTGACCACCCGAGAGCTCATTCGGCTTATGACTCATGCGCTGCTGAAGATCGACCTGAGTCAATGCCTTCTTAGCCCGCTCCGTGCGCTCCGCCGCGGGAGTCCCGTTATACACCAGCGGCAGCTCCACGTTGTGCAGAGATGTCGCGCGCGGCAGCAGATTGAACGTTTGGAAAACAAATCCAATCTCTTTATTCCGGATGCGCGCCAGTTCATCATCCGTCATCTCGCTCACTAAGCGCCCGTTGATGTAGTATTCGCCGCGCGTAGGAGAGTCAAGACATCCAATCAGGTTCATCAGGGTCGACTTACCCGAGCCCGAAGGTCCCATAATGGCCACGTACTCGCCGCGGTGGATCTCAATATCAACGCCTGATACGGCGTTGATTACCTGATCGCCCATCACATAGGTCTTCCAAAGATCGTATGTGCGGATTACGATATTCTGCTGCTTGAGCTGTTCGCCGCGTTCCTCGGCTTGTTCGGCTACCTGTGCCATGGTTACCCCTACGAGGCCGGCTTCACAACCGGCGGCTTGTTATCGACCTTCACTCCGGCGGCATTGCGCAAGGTCCGAACCACCTGGAAAGGCCCAGTGACAATTTCGTCGCCATCGCTCAGCCCGGTTAACACCTGGATGTCCTGCGCTCCGGTGATCCCGGTATCCACCTTCTTGAACTCCGCTTTGCCGCCGGTCACTACGAATACACCCTGAAGCTCTTCCTTCAGCGCCTTCTCTTCGGAGGGAGTGAGTTTCGCAACGGCGGCGCCGCTCTTCTTCTTCGGTTCCAGATCGCCCTTCGTGCGCGTGGTCAAGGCCTGGATCGGAATCGCCAATACATTCTTAGCTGTCGCCGTGGTGATCTTCGCCGTGCAGGACAGGCCCGGCCGCATCTCGTCCGGCGGATTGTCAATCGCGATCACCACTTTAAAGTCCTTCGCTTCATTGCTGGAAGTCTGGCTCTCCGAAGCGGCCACGCCCGTCGACCGCACCAGAGCGGTATTCCCGATCTCAGTCACGTGCCCATGGAACACCTGATTCGGAATCGCATCCACAGTGACTTCGGCCACCTGACCAAGTTTGACGTTCACGATGTCGGTTTCGTCGACCTTGATTTCCGCGGTAATCACGCTCATGTCGGCGATCGTCATAATGGTACTGGCGGTGGCGCCCTGAATTCCGGGCACAACGGTTTCGCCCACCTTCATGGGGAGATTCGTCACGATTCCCTCCAGCGGAGAGTAGGAGCTGTATTTATCGAGCACGTCGGAGTAACGCGTCAGGTTGGCTTTTTGCTGGGCGATGTGGCGCTGGGAAGAACTGTCTTGCGCCTGGGCCTGCAGCAACTGTGACCTGGCTTGCACCAGCTTAGACTTCGCTTCGGCCAGCGAGGCCACGGCAGAATCGTAAGCCGCCTGCTTGGCCTCGTAATCCTGCTTGGCAATCAGCTTCTGGCTGTAGAGCTGTTGGTACCGGTCGTTATCCATCTTGGCTTTGTCCAAATCGGACTTCGCCCGGTCTACGCCGGCCTGCATGGTCGCCATGTTGTCCTCACCCGCTTTATAGCTGGCTTCGGAGGCGGCCGCATCGGCTTCGGCGGAGCTGAGCGCGGCCTTCTGGGCGTTCACGTCCGCCTCGGGCTCGGTGTTTTCGATGCGGGCCAGAAGCTGGCCCTTCTTTACCCGATCGCCCTCTTTTACCGTGATCGAGCTCAGTTGGCCAACGGCGTACGCCCCAATGTCCACATAGTTCTTCGGCTTGATTTCGCCTGAGGCAGTGACGATGCTGACCAGATCTTCACGCACGATCTTGCTGGTTTGGACGGTCACGACACCACGCTGGCTGACTTTTACGCTCGCAATGACAAGGCCGACCACGACCAGCAGCGCGACAATGCCGATAGTTACTTTCCACTTGGTTTTCAACGCCAGGACGCTCCTTTGGGTGTAAACGAACGGAGAGAGGATTTCGTTCGGGGAAACTTCTATTGTTTCACACGCGGTCTTTCCTTGAGCGGGGTCAGTTCAGCCAGGTCAGGCTGACAGGTTGCGCGGATTCACAGACCATGGTGGCGGTAACTCCCGAAGCCACCTGGGCGCAGGCGTTGTCGGTCGCGGAGCGCAAAGCCTGTTCCTTAGTAGCGGCGGAAGCTTTCCGGCAGGCTTTGTGCCCGTTATAAGACACGCAAACCTCGCAGCGGAAATGGCTATTGCCAAAACTGGTGTAGATCAGGGCGGCCAGCACCACCACAGCCAAAACAATCCCGGCGATCACGGGTGTTTTCATATAAAGAAGCTGCCCATGCGGCGAAATTTGTCATACCGTTTGTTGACGGCTTCGGTGGGCGAGAGCGGCCTCAGCTCGCTGAGGCCGCGGCGGAGCGCCTTACGCAATTCCTCCGCCGCCGCGTCGGCGTTTTCCTGCGCGCCTCCGGGAGGCTCGGGAATAATGCCATCGATCAATCCCAGGCGCAGCAGGTCCGTGGAAGTGAGGCGCAGAGCCGCGGCGGCCAGGGGCGCCTTGGCCGCGTCGCGCCAGATAATGGCCGCGCAGCTCTCCGGCGAAATCACGCTGTACACCGCGTTTTCAAACATATAGACGATGTTGGCCACACCGAGCGCGAGTGCGCCGCCGCTGCCGCCTTCCCCAATGCAGACGGCAATTACCGGTACTGGCAGGCGGGCCATCTCGCGGAGATTCCGGGCGATAGCTTCGCCCTGGCCGCGCTCTTCGGCGTCCATCCCGTGATACGCGCCAGGCGTATCCATAAGAGTAATGATGGGGCGTCCGAACTTGGCGGCCATCTGCATCAGGCGTATGGCTTTACGATAGCCTTCCGGCCGCGGCATGCCGAAATTCCGGTGGATTTTCTGTTTGGTGTCGCGCCCCTTCTGTTCCGCCACAATCATGACGGGTTCGTCTTCAAAGAAGCCGGATCCCGCGATGATGGCCGGGTCGTCCGAGAACAGCCGGTCCCCGTGCAGTTCGTGGAAGTCGGTGATGAGGCGTTCGATGTAATCGGACGCGTGCGGGCGCTTGGGATGGCGCGCCTTCTGCACGCGGTCCCATGCAGGCGACGCAGCATCGGCCTGGATCGCGGTTGAGACTGGTTCCTCCGGCGTTTCGGACATGCCTTTTCAGGATACTCGATGCTACCCTTGTCTCATGAGTCCGACCGATACGCTCGTTTCGCTGGACGAATACCTCTCGACCGTTTACGATCCCGACTGCGAGTACGTGGATGGGGAGTTGATCGAACGAAATATGGGTGAATTTGACCATTCCGCACTGCAGGGAATCATCTTCGCGATGCTTTATGCCCAAGGCCTGTCTGCCCAAGGAATGGACTCCGGATTCTACGCCTATCTCGAGCTCCGCGTGCAGGTTGCGGCAACCCGATACCTTGTCCCCGATATTACGGTCACCACGAAGAAGGGCAAAGGAAAAATCCTCCGTGAGCCCCCGTTCCTGTGCATCGAAATTCTCTCCCCGGAAGACCGGGTCAGCCGCATGGAAGGGAAAATAGACGATTTTCTGTCATTCGGCGTGAAGCATGTCTGGTTGATCGACCCGCGCCGTAAAAACGCGTGGAGCTATACAAGTGAGGGAAAGCGCGAGCCTTCCGCCGTGCTCACCACCTCCGACCCTCGCATCACGCTGGCGCTTGACCCCGTATTCGCTAAACTAGCCGACTACGTAGACGAGTAACGCGAGAATTTGCAACCTTTTTACACCGCGCCCAAGCTGGGTGCCATATAGTCATGGGCAAATGCTCAAAATATTCGTCCTGACTTTCATCCTTACCGTTGGCGCCGCGGCCGCCACTGCGCCGAAGACGCTGCACGCGTTTGGCGTCGGCTCCCAGCAAGGCGGAAGCACGCTCTACGCCAGCCTGATTCTGGATGCCGCCGGCAACCTTTATGGCACGGCGGAATTCGGCGGCGCGTATGACGGAGGGGTCGTTTTTCGACTGTCTCCGAACGGCGGCGGCTGGACCGAAACGGTGCTCCATAGCTTCAGGGGCGGGGCGACTGATGGGGAAACGCCGCACGCCTCCGTCGTGATGGATAGTGCCGGAAATCTGTATGGCACCACCATCGGCGGCGGCGGCGGCAAATGCTCTGGCGGATGCGGAATCGTGTTCCAGTTGGCCCCGGCGGCGTCTGGCCCATGGACGGAACACGTGCTGCACCAGTTCGCGGGCGGAACGGATGCCGCGGAGCCTTATAGCGGCGTTGTTCTCGACAAAGCCGGCAATGTCTATGGCGCAACTACCGCGGGTGGCGCGAGCAACCTCGGCGCAGTCTACAAGCTCTCACCGGCCGGCCCCGGCGGCTGGAGCGAAACGGTGATCTACAGCTTCAAAGGAAGCCCCGATGGATCGTCCGCCTGGGGCGTGCCGGTTTTCGACAGTACCGGCATTCTCTATGGCACGACCAACGGCGGTGGCGCAAATCGCCTGGGCACGGTCTATGAACTGATCCCGCAAGCCGGCGGTTCCTGGAGCGAGCATGTACTACACAGCTTCCACGGCGCATCCGACGGCAGCGACATCTTTGAAGGTCTGATCCTCGATGGGGCCGGCAATCTTTACGGCGCGGCGGAGACGGGCGGCTCGGCCGGCTGCGGCGTTGCGTTCGAGTTGTCCAGGGGCTCGTCGGGAGCGTGGACGGAAACCATACTCCACACATTCCTCGGGATCAACGCCCAGGACGGCGAAAACCCCAACGCCTTGATCTTTGACCCGGAAGGCAACATCTACGGAACCACGGTCGGCGGCGGCGCCGATAACCCCGGAACCATCTTCAAATTAACGGCAGGCGGATGGGCCGAGACGATTCTCTACAACTTCACGGGCGGGAACGACGGCGCGTATCCCTCCGCGCCCCTGATTATGGATGCCGCAGGGAACCTCTATGGAACCACGCTATGGGGCGGACCAGCCGGCGACACGGTGGGTGGTGTGGCGTTCGAATTCACACCGTAAGAGCCTATCTCCGGATTCTCAGCCGTTAGCCCATACCGATCGAGCGCGCGCGATCAACATCGCGCAAGCAAAGCAAGCAAACACGAACCCGAAGATCCTGGTCCCAATGTCGTTCCACTCGCGGATCATCGCGCCACAGGAGCGCAGGTAGCCCTTCCTGTACCGGCTTGGATGAATGATCATGTCGATGCCTACTCCAACAAAGACGAGAAGCATGAGGATAGCGATCGGGATTCCCAAGCGCTCACCGAGAGGGTGTGCGCTATAGCGTTCGACAAAGCCAGCCATCGCCGCTCATTGTATATGCCTCCAATTCGCATCCCCACCTAGCGTAGAATCGATAGACGCCAAATGCCATGGCTTCCAGCTTGGCGCTAAATACTGGGCTCGACTGAAGGAGAAACAAATCACAGACTTTCGCACGACCATCCTGCTCGCGGCCGTGGCCTTCGTCGCACTAGCCGGAACAGCCGGCGCGCAAAGCTCGGGCACCTGCGCTGTCACCGTCGGCGCGCCCCCTACTCTGCGGTCGGAGGGGCAAACCGAACTAACCGGGGCGATTGTATTGAGTTGCAACGAGATCCCCGCCGGCACAGTCGATTTCGACGTGGTTTTGAACAATGGAACCGTACCAATCACCAGCCGCGCCAGTGAAGCGAGCATCACAGTTGGCAGCGGCACCCCAGTCTACGGAACCATTGTGTCCTTGGGCGGACCAGTCGCGAACGACGACATGCGATTTACCGGCATTTCCCTCCCGGCAGGCAGTTCACAGAGTTTTATTTCCGGCATTCGAGCCAATGTCAACCCGGCGTACGCTCCGCTCAACGCGGGCGGTTTCAGTCAGGTGCTGGCCGTTATTTCGGTGACCGGCGCCTCGTTCCCGATCAACCTGCCGATTGGCGGCGCCTATGTTGGCATTGTCCTCCCGGGTCTCGGCTCCGTATCCGTCTCCGGTCCCAGCGTCGCCGCTTGCGGCGCGGGGATCACTATCGGCGCGGGGGTCAACTTCACAGTCAACATCCCGGAGCTCTTCCCGACCGCGTTTAAGATCCAGGGACCGAATGGATTTTTGGATTCAGAAACGGGAACCCTCACCGGGGCGCTTCAGGCTGATTCCGCCACCCAGTTCGCGGTGAGCATGGAGAGCCTGCCCGGCGGAATCACTTTCTATCTCCCTCTGAATATCACCAGCACCGCCTCAGGAACGGCCGTTCTGGTGACCGGCCCAGGAAGCATAACCGAGCTGAGCACCGGACTGGTGAATTTGGGCGGTATCGAATACGTGCCGGTGAGCGGCGGCGCCACCTACTACTACAACGTGACTGCCACCGACCCAAGCCTCACGGAATCCTTTTTGATTCCTCTCTACAACACGGCTGCCACGTTCGCCAGCGGCTTCACCCCGTCCATCACGGTGAATCTCGGACCCACCGACTCCGTCGCGCCGGCGAACGCGCCTCGCTTCCTCGGGGACGCGCCATCGACAGGCGTGGGTTTTACGGAGACTGCGACCCTGAGCCTCACATCCATTGCTGCGGATAACACCGGCGGAAGCCCGCAGACTTTGACCATCACGCCGCCCTCGACTTCCTGCACGTGGAGCGCATCCACTTACGACAGTTGGATTCAGCTCTCGCCCATTTCGGGCACCGGCGTCGGAACCCTCACCGTAACCCTGTCGCCGAATACAACCGGGGCGGACCTCACCGGCTACATCCAGATCAACTCGGCCAGCGTTTACGTAACCGAGGCATTTACCGCGCAGGTATTCGCGGATGTTCCACCCACCTATTACGATTTCGACGGCGTAAACCTTCTCTCTACCGAGGGAATCACGAGTGGCTGCAGCTCCAGCCCGCTTGATTTTTGTCCGACCGACGATGTCATCCGTTCCCAGATGGCCGTCTTCATCGTGCGCGCGATCCTCCACACCGACGACTTCCCTTACAATCCCGCTCCGTGGTTCAGCGACGTCCCCGCCGGCAGTTTCGGATTCCAGTGGATTCAGAAGATGTACGAACTCGGCATCACCACCGGTTGCGCGCCAAATATGTTCTGTCCCAACGATCAGGTCACGCGCGCCCAGATGGCGATCTTCCTCATCCGCATGCGTTACGGGGCGAGTTATGTTTTCGACTACCCCGCGACGCCTTATTTCACCGACGTGGATCCGGCCGCGTTTGGTTTTGCGTGGATACAACGGATGAAGGAAGACAACATCACGTCGGGGTGCTCGCCCACTACCTACTGTCCGGACAATCCCGTCACGCGCGGAGACATGGCCACCTTTGTGATGCGCGGCGCATTCAATCGGCTATTGCCTGCGGGAGAGTTCGTCCTGGCATCAATCAGCCCAGCAACGATCGTTCATGGAGCGGCCCCGGCGACCTATACGATCATGGGCCTGAACACGAACTTCGTAGCAGGGATGACGACGCTGGGGGCCATGGCCGG
>Ga0182016_10002371_pt1 | contig 22262 bp, 14 predicted proteins | sample 712S2MmetaG_FD_120491 | JGI IMG/M metagenome (GOLD analysis project Ga0182016, IMG submission 120491) | Permafrost microbial communities from Stordalen Mire, Sweden - 712S2M metaG | ecosystem: Environmental > Terrestrial > Soil > Wetlands > Permafrost | place: Sweden: Stordalen | collected... | reverse complement strand
AGCCTGATTCAGGCGCCACGACGGAAAACGAGACAAAGCCGGAGGCTGCGTCATTGATGGTTCCGACTTGAACTCCCTTGGTATAATCCCAAGAACCCGCGAAGGCGCGATAGAAACCGTCAAGATTCAAGTTAAAGGTGGTCAAGCCTTCGGGAAGATAAACGTAGGTAAGCACTTCTGAATGGCTTGGATCAGCGCCACCGTCTTGCGCAGGAAAGCCAGGCAGGTTTGCGCCCGTGAGGTCGATTGTGTTGGTAATGATGTACTCGGCTGGGGCGTTGGGGCCGCCCAAAGCGGGAGCGGCGGCAATGGCGGCACCCTTGTTCGCGAGGGTGACCTCGTTGGGCAGAAAACCGCCGGCACCATCCGGCTCAATTCCGTTCAGGCCCAATTCAATGTTGTCCAAGTTGTCCGTCTCACCGCCTTGGACCCCACTCTGGCTGCTGATGAGCGGGTCGTTGGCATTGGCAAAGATGTTGAACTTGAAGCCAGGCTTGTTGGTATTCGGCGTAACCATCTGCGAGGCGTCCAAGGTAATATAGCCTTGCGTGGAAAATTGCGAAGTCACGCTGAACGTTTGTCCGTTGTCGTTCCAAGAGACCACCAGCGTGTGAGTAGGAGTGGCGCTGGAGAGCGGTTTTGTAATAGTGTAGGAAAGTGTCGCGTTGGTGGCGGTCGTGGTGACCACCGGAGTTACAGCGGTGCCGTCAATGGTCAAGGTAATGCCAGTCACGGGTTTCGCGCCATAGACGATGGTCGCGGTGACTGTCGGCAGGATGGAGATTCCTGACGATCCCGGAGATGGGTCTATGTCGGAGAGATAGGAGGCCAGAGGCACGGTAGCCGCGGTAAGGGAACGATAAGCGGGGATGCCACCGTCGGCTATGTCGTTGATCAGCACGGCGTTAGTGCCGGTATTCATTTCACCAAGGAAAGCGTTGCTGCTGCTGTTGGCGGGAGGGAAGCTGTACCATTCCACGCTGGCACCGCCGCTACCCTGAAAGTAGAGCAACCGGGCCGCGTAAAGGCCGGCTTCGGGCACGGTAAACGTCACGATGCTATCGGCGTGGCCGCGTCCGCCGTTGAAGGACTCAACAATGAACGCGTTGGTGGAATAGCGGTCACTGGGATTGGCGGCGCCGATTTGCAGTTGGAAACCGTCGTCGCTCGTTACCCCCATCGTCACTTGACCTTTTGGAAGCATGAGGTAAGTGAGGGCTTCCGCCGCGATGTTGTCGGTGCCCTCAGCGCCCGGCACGCCCACCATGCCGTCTTCACAGGGAAGATCCTGTCGGTTGTCAGCGCAATCACCCGGTCCGGCAATGCTGAAGTTAATCACACCCGGAATAACGAAGGAAATCGGGGCCAAGGGGTTGCTGGGGACGGTGCCGTTCGCGGCGGCGCCGCTATAGACCTGGGTGGGATCCGCCACGTTGGTGCCAACTTCCCCTTCCAGCTCGGACTGAGCCCAAGCGATGGTATCGGGTTCGGTTTGGAATACTTGGGAGATGTTCCAGATGAAGCCTGGATTGTTGGTGTTGGCCGCGCTTACGGGATAAACGTAAGTCGTCGGCAGGGGAGTCATGTTTGTAGTTACTGTTTGCGCCAGCGCGACGCCGCAGGAAAGCGCGGCGAGGGCCATGGTCAGAGCCTTGGCAGGCATGGTTTTTCGATGTTTCATGGTTCGTGTTTTATTCATGTTTGTACAAAAACAAGACGTTGCAGGACGAGGAGGCTACGTCTCTCAATAAGGCTCGCAAGTAAATGCCCACACGGCAACCGGAGCAAGCCAGAAATTGTGACAATCTAGCGACCTTCGTGTTATCGAATCTTGTCGGAGTTGAGCCAAAAAAAGCCGAAGATTTGACTCAGCGCCCCAAGCGCAACGCTCCCCACCAGCATAAAACGCCTGGCATTGAGAGGGCATCATAAATAGTTGCATATCGTCGTCCGTCCATCCCGGTAGGATGAGACTCCGTCGAACCCTGAATTGTTCCGCCAAGAATCGAGTCACGGCTCGACGGAGTCTCGCCCTACCGAAACTAAAAAAACACACGCTCTTAGCTGCCAGCCGCTTCCGTAGGCTTGCGGGTGGCATGCTGCATAATCCAAAACGCATCCACGTTGTTGGGCTCGCTGTCATCCAGTCCGCCCAAGCGGCCAATGGGCGGCGTGGTCCGCTTATCCAGCCACTTGTGGATTTCAGAATGGCCGTCGGCAAAGGCAAAGCCGCAGGCTCCGCCGTGATAGCTGCCCGGAAAATCCACGATGGTCCATTGCGCGGGCAGATCCGGCCATCCCGACATGCCGCAGCACCACTCGCCGTCGTTGATGCTATCGCATCGCTCATCGACGAAAACGATGGTCATAGCCGGGCCCGGGTTGAGAATGCCCGTCGATTTCTTATATATGACAAATCCGGTGCCAAATTCGGCGGTATCCGAGCTGTTGAACCAGCTTAGCATGGAATAATCCCGCTGGCGCGGGAGAGTTTGCCCTTGCTGCGGCCCGGAAGGAACCAGGCAGCCGTATTGGTCTCCCGGGCAGCGCCAGATGGTCGCGTTGTTGCCGCAATAAGGCCACAAGCAACTGGCCTTGACCATCAAATCCACGTTCCAGTTGACGGCGTTTTGGCCGTCGGTCTTGGCATTGCCGGTAAAACTCATGCTCCCATCTGGAATCCAGACCCCAGGGTTGCCGTAAGCCGAAGGCACCTGCTCTCGATTGTCTTCTACATAAAGCCTCCACACCAGCATCATTTGTTTGCTGTTGTTCAGGCACTGGACGCCTTGCGCCTGGAGCTTGGACCGCCCCAGAGCCGGCAAGAGCATGGAGGCCAGAATGGCTATGACCGCGATGACCACCAGCAATTCAATCAGCGTGAAGCCTGGGTTTGCCCGCCGTGGGCAGGCGCAAGCCTGAGGGGAGATCGACATATGCATACCATTGTAAATTGCTTATGAATAAGACATGGGAGTTCAGGCTGCGCATAGTTACCTATGCCGCCATGATTTCGCCGCACTGGCTGCTTTTACAACGAACTTAGCAAAGACAATAACTTTTTATCGGCTGGCTCCGCGCACGTCAATGGAAATCTCTATCTCTATTTTGGAATCCTTTGAAATCAAGAGCGGGCCAAAGCGAACAGCCGACTCCCACAACACGATCGGCGCTCAACATGGACGGCGGGGCGAAGAGACACGAATACGGAGCCTTCGCCGGGCGTCCAAACCCCAACGCATTTCACTCCAAGCGATATGAAGACCACAATTTCCAAGACTTCTCTCTCCCGGCGGCGCTTTCTGCGCGGCACGGCTCTTTCCACCGCCGCGTTTACGATTGTGCCCGGCTCCGTCCTTGGTCTGCGCGGGGCGACGCCTCCGAGTGAGAAACTCAACCTGGCCGGCATTGGCATCGGAGGGCAGGGGGCAAGTGATCTGGAACAACTGAAGGATCAGAACATCGTAGCGCTGTGCGATGTGGATAAGGCCCATGCGGCCCATACGTTCAAACAATACCCGGGCGCGCGCCAGTTCACCGACTATCGGCAAATGCTCGATGAGGTCAAAGAGATTGATGGGGTGGTCATCGCCACGCCGGACCACCACCATGCTTTCGCATCGATGGAGGCCATCCGGCGCGGCAAGCACGTTTATTGTGAAAAGCCGCTGACCCACTCCGTGTGGGAGGCGCGTCATCTGGCTGGAGCCGCCCGGTCCGCCAAAGTGGCCACCCAGATGGGCAATGGCGGCCAGGCTTCGAGAGAGACCCGCCGCCTGTGCGAGTATGTGTGGGCCGATGCGATTGGCGACGTGCGCGAAGTTCACATTTGGACCGATCGTCCCTCCAATGGCTTATTCGCCGAGTATTGGCCGCAGGGTGTGGCTCGGCCGCAGGACACTCCGGCAGTCCCTGCCACGCTCGATTGGGATTTGTGGCTGGGTCCGGCACCTTTGCGTCCTTTTCATCCGGCCTATCTGCCGTTCAAATGGCGCGGTTGGTGGGATTTCGGCACTGGCGCTTTGGGGGACATCGGCTGCCATTCGATGGATCCTGTGTTTCGCGCGCTCAAGTTGGGCGCTCCGCTCAACGTCCAAGCTACCTCCACGCGCGTCAATGAGGAGAGTTTCCCGCTCGGCTCGATCGTTACTTACGAATTCCCGGCGCGCTCCGCCGAGGTTCAAACCATCAACTGCCACATCCGCGGTTTGAGCGGCCCGGCGGCTGGTGGGAGGGCCATGCCGGCCTGCAAATTGATTTGGTATGACGGTGGCATTCGCCCGCCGCGGCCGGAGGGGCTGCCCGACGGCAAGCAAATGGGCACAAATGGACGCCTGCTCATTGGCGACAAAGGAATCATCTTGAATAATGCAGTTTTTCCCGAATCCCGCGCCAAGGCTGTGGCTGATTTGCCGGAGTCCCTTGCCCCCTCGCCAGGACATCATCGCGAATGGGTCGAGGCCTGCAAAGGCGGCAAGGCGGCTGGTTCCAATTTTGATTGGGCAGGACCTTTGGCGGAGTCTGTGTTGGTTGGGAACGTCGCTTTACGCGTTCAATTGCGCGAAGAGATGACCATGTGCCGGCTCAATTGGGATTCGGTCGCGCTGAAATTCACCAACCTGGAGGACGCGAACAAGTTTCTGCGCCGCGAGTACCGCGCCGGCTGGAGCTTGTAAGACCTGGCGAAATCAGACGGCCATCCGTCCGGCTTTGGGTTCGTCCTCTTCCTTGGCTCCATCCCAAGCAGCCAGGGCCGCCAGAGGCGCGGGGGTGGGGTTTGGGCTTTCCTTCTTTTCCTCTCCCTCCTCGTTCGCTTCCGCTTCGACGTCTTGGATTTCTCGCAACTCGACTCCGCAAGTGGCGGTGCTCGTCTCCTGACCGATGGTGAGGTAGGTGCAAGGGTTTCCCAGAAAGCTGCCGCTGTTGGCATAGGAGGGAAAAATCTCCGGGAAATGAGTGTGCCCGCAAATGACATAATCGGCGCGCTTGTGCTCCCGAAATTTATCCGCCCTCTTGCGGAACTCCAAGGCGCTGCTCTTGTTGCCGGACTGGAGGATGCGGTCCACCACATAACGCAACGGCTTGAATTTGTGGGCGTGGTAATAAAGCGTGGTCAGCCATTCGTTGAGTCGGGGCCAGCCCAGGACGAAATGGTCGAAGATGTCGCCATGCACGAACAGGAATTTCTTCCCCTCATGTTCCCACATGAATTCAGCGTGGGTCTCAATACCCAAGAGCGCCTCCAACGCTTCAAAGTCGATCGTGTCGTGGTTGCCGCGGATGAGGATGACTCGCTTCCGCTTGGAAATCTTGCGCACCCTGGTGAGCACTTTCCAGTGCGACTTGGGCAACCGCCCCAAGTTGAGGCAATCGAAGAGGTCGCCGTCAATGAAGAGGATTTCAAAGTCCTCCTGGTTGAGCACCCGCACGATGGTTTTTGCCTTGCAACTGGGGTTGCCCAGGTGAAGGTCGGAGAGAATGAGCGCTTTGTTCATATTGGTAATGGTCTGCTTCGGTTCGTCTGACCCGCAAGTGGCACGACATGGTTCCCGTCCACCTGGCCTTCCTTCTAAACTATCCCGCTCTTTAAACTTTCCTCTGTGCCCTTCACTGGGACCCTTTCCACATGGAGGTCACTCTGCTCTCCTCTGCTTTCTTTGACAAGCAGAAAAATTGATCTTTGCAATTTTGGCGAAAACGATGGGCGCTCAATAGGAACCGTGGCAACACGGTCTGACTAATCTGCCGCTCCAGATTTGAGCGTGTTCTGCTGCTTGAGCACGGCTAGCAGCGCGTAGTAATTATCAACCAGAAATCCTTCGTAGCCCCAGTAAGTGCCATCCCACGCTTTCCAATCGCCGGTCAGGCCGTGGGCGTCCCGCCCTTCAAAGCCGCTCTTGGCGAACGCGTCCAGCATCGCAAAGAGAATGCGATCAGCTTCGGCGCGGCGGCCCACGTCATACAGGGCGGCCAGGGTGAAATAAGCATAACAGGCCGTGGCCCCGCCGTTTTCATAGCGTTGGAAGCCGTCGCTGTTGTCCTCCTTTTCACCTCCGCCAAAACGCGGGTTCAGATCTACGTAATCTTTGCGGGCCACGGGAATCAAATTGCCCGGCAAGCCGAATTCAAAGTTGGTGTACCCGACCTCGTTCATTTTTGTCAGCAGGTGGTCCATAATCAGGCCGGCCTGATGGCGCGGAACCAAGCCGTAGTCGATGGCGATGCCGTTGACCCAAAGAAAATAATAATCGTGAAGCTGGCCGTCCGCGCTGCGCCAGCCCGCGAGAACTCTGCTGGAATGGTTATAAAAAGTCGCAAAGTAACTTTGCCGCAAACGTTCCGCGGCTTTTTGATACCGCGCGGCGTCGTCCGCCTGCCGCGCCCGCTCCGCCAGTTTCGCCATTTCCCCCAGGGCGCGATAGGCCAGGGCGTTGGCGTAGGCGTCTTCATGGCCAAAACCGATCGTGTCCCACCAGTTGGCCGGGCGGAATTTGATCCGCACGGGCCAGGAGCCGGAATTGCCGCTGAGCGCGTATTTAATCAGACCATCGCCGTCCCGGTCGGTGGCGAGCATCTTATCGGCCCAGTTGCGGAGCGAGGGGTAATTGGCCATCAGCCACGCCTTGTCTTGGCGGCCCTCGATGTAATCGGCCGCCGCGATGAGCAAGGAGGGATAAGTGTCGGCCGATAATTCGGGAAAAGTGGCGGGTTCATCCCCGTAACCCGGCATCCCGTAAGCCTTCGTGCCGTAGAGAATGGCCTCGAGAGTTTGCCGGACCATGTCCAGGGCGTAAAGCCCCTTGGCCAGGGGCGGCGTTTCTCGCGCCACGTCGGCGTACTCAAAATAGCAGAAGGCGCAGGTATCGCTCCCGGCGTTGTTGGAGAGCATGCGGCGGCGAGGGTTCAATTGGAAGATGTTGAGCCAGTTGCGGCGGAAGCCGTCGTAGCGGGCGTCCTGCGCGATCGCCCCGATTTGCGGGCAAACGGTTGTGACCTCCAACCGATAGCGCACTCGAGGCGTTTTGGCCGTGGTGCCGGGAAAGGTGACGCGGACAAAACGGTTGCTGCCCCCCTCGGCGTCGTAGCGCAAGCGGGCCGCGCCCGCCGGTTCCACCGTCATGCGGAGCGTCCCCCGTCCCGGCAAGTGCAGCAGCGCCGGCAAGGGCACGGAACCATCCGCGTCAAAGAGACCGAGCAGGGTGGCCTTGCACAACTCCGGGTCGATGTCCAGAACGACAGGCTCCGGCGGATCGTCCGGGGACCAGTTTGAAGCGAAGACAAATTGTTTTTCATGGGCGGAGATGGCCCAGCGCGGTTTTCCCGTGTGGCCCGGCGCGCGATATTCCACGACGTCGCCGGAGCGCTTTGCCTCCACGGGTCGCCACGGTTTGGCCGGCTCCCGCAATGGCAGCGGCGCGAATTGTTCCTCGCCCAGACTGTCAAAAGTAAATTCGGTCAGGCCCGGATACTCCAGCGCCTGTTGCCCGGCTGCGTTTCCCAGCGCCACAAGCCCCACTGCCAGAAGGTTTAAGCAAATGGAGAGCCGCCTCCGTTTGCGCCATGAAATGAAGATATTCATTCAGACAAGACCCTTTTACTCCGAATTGCAAAGTCGGCAATCCTGATCTTATGCTTCAAGAGGAGCGGATTTTGAGGGTCGTGTGCTTTAGCGCCAACATCCTGGAGTCCCCTCAGTAAGGGCGACGCCGCTTGTCACCTCCCCAGTTCAACCCATTTTTCTGCCCCCATCTTTCTGACAATTCAGAATCGCTGGGCTTGGAACAGAGGGACGGTGGCAGAAAATGACAGCAATACGTTTCGCGGCAATCCGCCACCGACGCTTGAAAACCTTGAATTGGCGCGGAGGCACGGAGGCCGTGGAGAAAAACTATGATTCTTCTTTACTCCGCGAGCTCCCCGCTTCTCGGCGCGAGAAATAGGGGAAAGGAAAAGGTTGCAGGTTGAACTTGGCCATCGCACATCACCCGGGATTTGAAGAATCTCTTCGTTCCTTTTGTTTGCTTGGTGTCAAAGAATTATTCAACTGCTTGATTTCTTCCCTTTGCCTTGTTTGCCGCCGCCGCTGCGATTGAGCATGGCTTTTATGACTGCGTAAATCTTCTCCTGCTCCTCCGGCGAGGCCTGGCGAAATAATTCGATCAATCCACCTTCCTTGGCGCTCAATTTGGGATGGTCGCTTTTCGAAGGCGGGCCTTCTTTCAGCTCGAAGGCCGCTTCGAAAAGCTCCGGGCGCTCGCTGGCGATAATCAACTTCAGCAATTGCAGGGTGGTTTGGGTGGGTTTATTGGGATGGTCCGGGTTGACCAGATGATTGACAGCGGCGGGAGTCTTGTACAACCGCCGCGCCGCTTCACTTTGCGACCAGCCCATCAGATCGATAAGCCGTTTAAACTCAGCCTTTTCCGGGTCCATTTCCACCGCCATTGTTATCCGATAATAAATTACCGCTTGACGTTATCGCGTAACACATGTTACTTAATAACAAGTATGACGCTGAGGCGGCAGAATGCAAATGAAAAAACGGGGGGGAAACCTCGGCCGAAAACAGAGGCAGGGGGCGGCATGAAAAGGGTGGAGGCGACGGACATTCTGGCCGGGCACGCGCTGGCCACCTTGCCGGACTCGGTCGCAGCGCGTCGCAAACTCCTTTGTGCGGTGCTGACTCTTTGCCCGGCCTTTCGCCATGCCGACAAAATCCTGGTGATGCTCGTTCTGCTGGAACAGCACGCCACCATCGGTTCAAGAATCCAACGGCCAAGCGCTCCGCGCCGGCCCGAAGCAAATGAAGAATGAAATGATCGCCCACGAAAACTTTTTGGAGGATGTGTCCCCTAACCTGCCTAAAAGCCCCCCTCCTTCGGCCTCGCGCTTTAACCGCGAGGCCGAATCCCACCCCGGTGAATTGGCGATGTTGGACACCGTAGCCAATTCACCGGACACTTTTCACCATGTCCTGCGCGCTGTCCAGGAGTGCCAGGCCAAGCCGGCGGGGCATTTTCAGCGCATCGTCCTGGTTCTCGCGCCGGCGGACCGCGCCCGCTCGCAACTCGCTGCCGCCATTGCCAAGCGCACAAAGGCCGGCCTCCTAACCGCATCCTCGTTCCACCTGCTGGTGGGGCGGCGGTGCCCCGCCGCCCAAATAATGGGCAAAGCCGCAGCTTTGTCCTACCGCAGTGGATTTTCAATCGCGCCCGCATCCACGCGTCGTCCGGTTCTGCTTATTGATCAAAGCGAGTCGCTCAGGCGCGAGCAATTGGACTTCCTCAAATTGCACATCAACTTGACACCTGTCGTGCTGGTGCTGCTCGCCACCGTCGAGGCTTATTACCATTGGCGGCAGGCCTGGCCGGTGGAGGCCCGGCAAATCCACCGCCGCACGCACCTAGTCCTCGAGCGCCGTCCAGAAAGGAAAAAACTGTGAGCAATAAAACCGGAATCAGTAGTGAATCTCCCGGGACCGCGACCGTCCCGGTCGTTTCTGCCGTGCGTCTCGCGCGGCAGTTCCGTCGGCGGGACGCCAACGGCAGCGGTCTTCGGAACCAAAATGTTTCACCCAACCGAGCGAGATTTGATCCTGTCGCTAATGGTTGGGGCAAAAAAGCCACCGGTTTGACCGTTCTTTCGCGCGAGGCGCTGGAAGCAGCGGTTTCGGAAATCGCAACCCTCAAACTCCAACACGCCGCCGCACGGACCGCGTTGGAATTGGAAATCGCCGCCGCGCGGGAACGGTGCCAGGAGCAACTTCTGTCTCTCACTCGGCAAATCGAATTCCGTGAAGCCAGGGTCTCCCATTACTGTCAAAAACATCGCGACGAACTTTTCCCCGGCAAAAAATCGCTCGACCTCGAGGCCGCCATTGTGGGCTACCGCACCGGGCCGCCCAGCGTCGAAAAATGCTCCAAGAAGGACACCTGGCGGACCATCGTCCGCCGCCTGGAAGAAGTGGACTGGGGCTGCTTCTATTTGACCACGCCCGACCCCGAAGTGGATAAGAAAGCCCTCCTGGCCGACCGCGACCGTCTCACCGCGGCCCAACTTTCCGCCGCTGGCCTCCGCTTCCGTCAAGACGAAGTCTTCTTCATTACGCCCAAATCCCCCGCCGCCGCAAAATCAGTGAGGGAAGTGGCCTCGCAAATAAATGAGAAATAAAACCTGAACAGGAGCAAACGGAGTTGTTCTCTCCTGTTTCAATTTCAATCCCTGCCTCCTGTGTTCCCCAAACCGGCTGGAGTTCCTTACCACTTCAGATGAAATAGACCCAGGATCAAAGCTCCCGCCACGGCGATGGCGGCCAGCCACCAGAACCATTTTATCCCGCGCGGAATGGGGGATTTTTTTTCTGTCAGCTCGCGTTGGACGAAGTCGTCGTACTCGAAGGGTTCGTCGTGTAGGTTCAGGCCGCCGGCGTAGGCTTGCTCAGACCAGCCGGTCTGTTCGTCCGCGCCGCAGGCGGGACACGCTTTGGCCCTGGCCGGGACATCCGCCCCGCAGTTAGGGCAGTTTTCAGGCGTCATGAAAGGAGCGTCGCAAGAAAGCCTGGCGCGGTCAATGCGGTTTGGAATGCGAGAATTGACCGACGATGCCGCGCCCCCGCCACATGGCCGGGGCCATGGCCGCAGGGTCCATGCTCCAACGGGCGGCAAGTTGGTTGAGGCGTTCGCAATTGTTCCCCAGGGCCTCGCGCAAGCTAAAATCCACCTCGGCCCCGTAAGCCAGGCAGAGCAGGCGTAATTCTTTTTCCGCAGCGGTCCGCGGCCCCTGGTTCCACAAAGTCTCCTCCGCCCAGGCGTAAGCGCGGAAGATCTGGCCTTTTTCCAACAGCGCCCAGCAATGGTGGTTCAGCGCGCGATTGACGCTGTAAAACTGAACGTGGCCCAATTTGCGGCTTAGGTTCACGAGAAAATGGTAACAGCCGTCAATATCCTCCGCCGCTTCGGGTAAACCCGGCCCCACCACGAGCACCCACCCGGAGACTGGCGGTGAAATAAAAACCTTGTTCTCCCGTGCCTCGGCCAGGCCCTCTTCCCAGGAGCACGGGGTTGGCCCGTGCAAATCAAGCGCCGCTTGCACAATGGAAGATTGGGCGGCTTTGACCGCGAGCCAGCGGTTCGGCTGCTCAAATGGACAGGAACGGGCCGCGGCGGAGTACGCCAACGCGGCAAGGGAGGCGGCTGATTTATCCGCGCGGAGGATGGACGCTCTTCTCCAGGCGCAAGAGGCAAAGAAGAGTCCCATTCCCAAAACGACTCCAAGAGGAATCAGCATCAGGAGCCAACCGATTTCCCTGAGCGCTTCGGGGCTCATACTAAAAACAAATTACTCTCCGCGGCGGTTTCTTCAATTTAAAACTCCAAATTCTTGGGCGACCTGTCCATCTTAACTTATTTCATGAATAAGACAATTGCCGACCGAGCTTTTTTTGTTCTTTTTTTTGTATTGCTTCCGGCCCTCGGTTCCGCCGCCCCCGCGTCCGCGGCAGCTGGGGAAGATTGGCCGCAGTTTCTCGGCCCGCGCGCCAATGGCATTTCCAACGAAACCAACCTGTTGGCCGCTTGGCCCTCCAATGGGCCGACCGTGATTTGGGATAAAGAGATCGGCACCGGCTATGGCGCTCCGTCCGTTTTGGGCGACCAGGTTATCCTGCACCATCGCCTCCAGGACGAGGAAGTGGTGGAATGTGTCTCGGCCAACACCGGCAAAACCATTTGGCATTTTAATTACCCCAGCCATTTCATTGATCCATACGGCTACAACAACGGACCCCGCGCCACGCCGCTTCTGACCTCCAATCGCTGTTACACGTTTGGCGCTGAAGGCATGTTGACCTGCCTTGAATTGTCCACCGGCAAGCTGGTCTGGCAGCGCAACACCGCAACCGATTTCCAGGTGCCCGAGGCCTTTTTCGGCGTTGGCACCAGCCCCACGCTCGAAGAGGGCCGGCTCATTGTCATGGTGGGAGGACAACCCAATTCAGGCTTGGTGGCCTTTGACCCCGAGACCGGCAAAACACTCTGGGAAAGTGTCGGAGCGGCCAATTGGGAAGGTGTTCCCATCACCGGCCCGCGAGGCGGCGCCACCGTGCATTGGAAAACCTCCGACAAGCAGGCCAGCTATTCCACGCCTGTGGCCGCGACGATTCACGGCCGGCGGCAGGTTCTTTGTTTCACGCGCCAGGGACTGGTCTCGGTCGATCCCAAAACCGGCGCGGTCAATTTTAGTTTTTGGTTCCGGTCTCCGGTCAATGAGTCGGTCAATGCCATGTGCCCGGTGGTGGTGGATGATTTGATTTTCATCTCCGGCGCGTATTACAAAATCGGCTCGGTGTTGCTGAGAGTAAAGCCAGACGGCCGGAGCGTGGAGGAAGTCTGGCGCGGCCCGTCGCTGGAACTTCATTGGACGACCCCCATTTATCTGGATGGCTATCTGTACGCCTTGAGCGGCCGCAACGAGCCGGACGCGCGCATGCGTTGCGTGGAGCTGCGGACAGGCAAGCTGATGTGGGAGGTGGACGAGAGTTGGCGGCCGCACAGTACCCCGACCCCGAGCGTTTATGGAAGGGGCTCCAGCATCCTGGCCGACGGCAAACTGATCACCATCGGGGAAGGAGGCCTGCTCGGCCTTTTCCGGCCGAACACAAACAAGGCGGAGGAGATTTGCCGGTTTCAAGTGCCGCAATTGCATTATGCAACCTGGGCCGCGCCCGTGCTGTCCCGGAAGAAGCTCTACCTGCGCAACGAGGACCACCTGGTGTGCCTTGATTTGTCAAAATGACCACGAGACGCAATTCCTGAGGGGACTCCAAGCAAAGTGCGCGAATGAGCGCTCCAGGCACTCCCTGGAAATTCGTTCCGAAATGGACATTTGCCACTGGCTGGCGCAACTTCAAAATCCTATGGCCCGTTGTCTCTGGGGGGTAATTATCATGTTGATGGTCGCGGGTTGTGCGGCCCCAGGGCCGCGCAGCCGGCGCTTGGCGCAAATTGAAGCGCCGTCCCAGACCAATCTCATCGCTTACCGGTCGGGCACCAACCTGGAATTGCGCCTTCCTTTGCATTGGCCCGACCCTTTCGCCCACGCGGCCTGGAGCGCGCCGGAGCAGGGCGCGACCAATTTCCAGCGCCGATTCGCCGTGCTCGACTTTGATCAGCAAAAGCGGGCGGCGCGCCTCTCGATGACCAGCAAAACCAACCGCGTGGCCGTTCACGGCATTAAACAGTGGCAGAGTTTGATGGAAAACGTCTTTGCCAACCTGGCTCCGACGGAGCCGAACCACGCCGTTCTGCTTCTTTTGCGCAACCACGATTTGGCCATTTTTCATGAGCCGGGCGGAAAAGTGCGCGTCCTTAAGCAGGAAGATCTGCCACCGGAAGTGACCGTGGACGGCGTTTGCGACGCGCTGGATTTTGCCGGAAAAGCCCTGCAATGGTTGCAAAGCGACCCCAGTTTTAAGGGGCAAACACAATTTCTTTTTGTCACGGGGGACGACCCGGCTTTCGTCCTCCTGGACGCGCGCGAGCGGCTGATTGTTTTCCTCGATTATCCGGCGGACCCGGACACGCAGCCGGCGCCGGTGGCCTTTGCCGCGCGGGCGCTCCACTCACTGCTCATCCGCAGCTTGGTCATCACCGCTGTCAAGAATCCCGTCACCCTGGTCTGCCGGGGCCTGTGGCATTTGGGCACTTCCGGCACAACGGCCTTCAATACCCTCGGTGGAAACTCCGCCGGCCCGCCGCCCCCTCTGACCAACGGCCCGCCCATGGACCTGGCGGCTTGGGAGAAACAGTTGGACAAAATGGTCTCCGCCCGACGGCAAAAGGGCCGGGTGGATTTGCTGATTGATGGCGAGAAATTTTTTCCGGCCTTCGTCCAATCCGTGCTCAACGCCACCCGCAGCGTGGATGTCCTGGTCTATATTTTTGATACGGACGATTATGCGGTGGCCCTGGCGGATCTCCTGAAAAAGCGTTCCACGGTGATCAAGGTTAAGGTGCTCCTGGACGACATGGGATCGCTGTTTTCCGGCCAGAGTGAGCCGGCCTCGCCCGTGCCCAGCGGGTTCCAACGGCCCTCCAGCATTGAATCCTATTTGCGGGAAGGCTCCCGCGTGCGGGTGCGGGCCTCGGCCAACCCCTGGCTGACGGTGGACCATCGCAAATGCATTATTATTGACGGTCGCGAGGCGTACATCGGGGGCATGAACATCGGGCGCAATTATCGCTATGATTGGCACGACATGATGGTCCGTTTGACCGGGCCCATTGTGGGCCACCTGGAAAAGGATTACCGTTTGACGTGGGCGCACGCCGGGCCGCTGGGTGATTTCGCCTACCTCTGGGGCTGGCTCTTTGACCGCACCGCGCCGCGCAAGAATCCCGTGGCCCATCCCGACGACATTCGTCCGTTGCGCACCCGCACCGGCAAGCGCGACATTTACCGCGCCCAATGGGAAGCGATTGAGCGCAGCCGCTGTTATATTTACATCGAAACCCCGTACCTGGACGACGCCAGCATTGTGCGGGCCTTGCTGCGCGCGCGACAGCGCGGGGTGGACGTCCGGGTGATTTTGCCCGCGCAAAACGACAGCGGCGCGATGCAAGTCAACAATGATTTGATGGCCAGTGATCTGGTGCGGGGCGGCGTCCGGCTCTACTCGTATCCCGGCATGACTCACGTCAAAGCCGCGATTTACGACGGGTGGGCCTGTCTCGGCTCCGCTAATTTCGACAAAATGAGCCTGCACGTTGGCCAGGAATTGGACGTGGCCTTCTCCGATTCAGCCACCGTCGGCGAACTCAAGGCGGAACTCTTCGAGAAGGATTTTGCCCGTTCCCGCGAAATCACCGAACCATCCGCGAGCAACTGGCTGGATTCATTCGTCAAAGCTTTTACGGACCAATTGTAGTTTGTTCTGGCTGCGTAAACCGCAATTGCATTAGGCCGTGGGAGGTCGGTTTGGTTTAAGGAAACAAACCACGGATTTCCCGGATGGCACGGATAAGCGCTCCGAGCAGCGGTATTTTTCTTTCTTATCGACGGCAGTTGAAGGTTACAGAAAACTCTGATAGCTTACGAAAATGCAAAAGAGGTTTTTTATTCTGCCAGGCGAATTGCCCTCCGCCAAGTCCGCCTTTCCCTGTGACCTTGCCCGAAATCCAGGGCCAACCGAATTCTTTTGGAGGCGTGCCGCGGCCTTGGCTCTGCTCGGCGCGTGCTCGTTAGGGTTTTCATTGCCCTCCCAAGCGGCACCCCAGATCCTCAAGGGCCATGTGCCGCGGGTTACCCAGCGGCTCACGCCCATGGGCCGATTGGACAGCGGCAGGCGCCTGGACCTGGCCATTGGTTTGCCGTTACGCAACCGCGATAAGCTCACCAATCTGCTGGAAGAGCTTTATCAGCCGTCTAATGCCAATTTTCGCCATTATTTAAGCGCCGACCAGTTCTCTTCCTCCTTTGGCCCCAGCCAGGAGGATTACCAGGCGGTGATGGATTTCGCCAAAGCCCACGGACTGGCGGTTAAGGGAACCCATCCGAACCGGACGTTGTTGGATGTCAGCGGCACGGTCGCGGATATCGAAAACGCTCTCCATATCAAGCTGCGCGTTTACCAACACCCGGTTGAATCGCGCACATTTTTCGCTCCAGACACGGAGCCGTCTTTGGACTTGGATACGCCGGTCCTGGCGATCAGCGGCCTGGACGATTATGTGCGGCCGCAGCCGCGAATCCACCTGCTCAACACGTCATTGCGACCGTCGGTTCGACCCTTGGGTGGTGGCGGCGGTGGGGGAGGCGGCGGCGGTGGTGGTGGGGGAGGTTCGGGCAGCGGAGGGACCTATATGGGCTATGATTTCCGCGCCGCTTACGCGGACGGCCTTTCCCAGGACGGCAGCGGACAATCGCTTGGGCTTTTTGAATTGTCCGGCTACGATCTTGACGACATCACCCAATATGAAGGCGAAGCCGGTTTGCCCAACGTGCCCTTGCAAAATATTTTGATTGACGGATTCGACGGCGACGACACGAATATGGATTACGCCATCGAAGTGACAGGGGACATTGAAATGGCGATTTCCATGGCCCCGGGCTTGAGCAGCGTGCTGGTCTATGAAGGTCCCACCCCGCTTTATGAAGCTCCCTTGGGGACAAATTATATCCAATATTCTACCACGACGGCGCAGGTCAACGACGTGTTCAACCGCATGGCCACGGACAATTTGGCCAAACAATTAAGCTCCTCCTATCAATTGGATATCAACCTTTCGACCGTGCAAATTTTTCAGCAATTTGCGGCGCAAGGGCAGAGCTTTTTTCAAGGCAGCGGCGACTCCGGGGCTTATCCCGGAGCGATTGATGAACCGTCCGACGATCCTTATCTCACGATTGTCGGCGGAACAACCTTAACGACGAGCGGCGCGGGAGGGCCGTGGGCTTCGGAAACCGTGTGGCTCACTCCCGCTTCGAATGATCCGTTTTTGGGCAGTACTCCCGAGGAGGCGTCTGGCGGCGGCGTGAGCCTCGCTTACACCATTCCTCCTTACCAACTGGGTATCAGCATGACGGCCAATCAAGGCTCCACCACGATGCGCAACCTGCCGGACGTTGCCCTGGTGGCGAACAATATAGATGTGGTTTGGGGCAACGATTATTTAGGGGGATTGCTGGGCTCCGGGTCCGGCTTTGATCTGCCGACGGCCGGCACCAGTTTGGCCACCCCGCTTTGGGCCGGATTCATGGCACTGGTCAACCAGCAAGCGGCCGCCAATGGACAGCCTCCCGTCGGCTTTGCCAATCCCGCTCTCTACGCCATCGCCAAGAGCACCAACTACCTTTCCTGTTTTCACGATATTACCACAGGCAACGACACCACGCCCAGCAGTCCCAACAAGTATTACGCCACGACTGGTTATGACCTTTGCAGCGGCTGGGGCACGATGATTGGCAGTAATCTGCTGCAAGCTCTGTTGGCCCCGCCCGCGGAAAGCCTGGTCATTACTCCGCCTTTCGGTTTCACCTCCTTCGGCCCAGGTGGCGGGCCTTTCACCGTGGCTGCCCAAACTTATACCCTGACGAACATTGGCTCCGCGCCCTTGAATTGGGGCCTCGTCAACACCTCCAGTTGGCTGACCGTTTATCCCACCAACGGCACGCTCAAACCAGGCGGCGCGGCCGCAGTGGTCAAAATCAGTCTCAATTCGACCGCCAGCAACTTCTTGATTGGGAACTATAGCGGCAATATTGCGATTACGGACCAGGGCGACGGCACGATTCAGAATCGGCAATTTGATTTGGACGTGGGCAATGGCGGCTTTGAATCCGGAGATTTCACCGACTGGGAATTTGTCGGCAACACCAATTACGTGTTTACCTTGTCGGCCGATGATGCGGATGTGGCTGGGACCAACGCGCTGATCGGAGCCGCCGACGCGCTCTTTGTCCATTCAGGACTGTATGGCGCCTACCTGGGAGAATATCCCACCGATGGGACACTTTCCCAAACGGTGGCCACGGTGCCCGGTCAACAGTACATGGTATCGTTTTGGTTGACGAGCGTGGCTTATCAAGGAGCCACGACCCCAAACGACTTCACGGCCCGCTGGAACGATACGACACTTTACACTCGAACCAACTTGGGCGCGTTTGGTTGGACCAACCTGCAATTCGTCGTTCCCGCCACCGCGGCCCGAACCACCCTGGAATTTGAATTCGAGAACACTCCGGCGGGCTTTGGTTTGGATGACGTTCGCGTGGAGGCTGCTCCCGGCCCGGTTTTGCAATCTGTCACCCTCGCGGGCGGCACTATCTCGTTAACCTGGACCAGTACGGCGAACCGTTCCTATCAGATCCAGGAGACCGGCGATTTGGCCAGTCCCAACTGGGTGAATGTCGGCGCGGCCGTCGCTGCTTCCGGTGGCACGGTCACCGCAAGTGAACCCAATAGCGCCGGCTCGCAGCAGTTCTATCGGATCATCCAGCTCGCACCCTGACGCTGGCGACTTTGCCGGGAATTATTCCGGCAGGAGGACGGTGACACGGCCCACGTATTCCATCAACTGGGCCTTTTTCTTCCTCTTCAGCGGATCGTTGTCGTTGTCGCCGCTGTTGGCGGCCAGGCCTGAATTGGCCTGCGTGGTCTGCGTAGCTTGTTGAGTCGTGGCTGCCGCCGCCGCGGAACTGCTACCGGTGGGAGCGGCCGCCGTCGCCGCGCCGGAGACGGCCCCGCTGGCGCTCACTCCGCCGCCGCCAAAAGCCGCCGCCACGTCGCTGGCTCCGCTGACGCTCACGCTGCCCACGCCCACGATGGTCCCGCTGACGGTCCCGCCCGCGCTGACGGTGGCGCCGCCCTGCGACAAGACAGTGGCGGTGATGTTCTGCAAGGCGGTCACGTTCGCGCCCAGGCTGGCCACGACTAAGCCATCGATATTTCCCGTGGCGGAAATATTCACCTGGCCGCCCACCACACCCGAGCCGGTGGCGTACACGTTGCCAACGTAAGTCACCGCCCCGTCGCTGCTTTTGGAGCCGGCCACCAGATTAATCGTGGCATCGTTGGCCCCCACCGGGCCCAGCGCCAACTGCACAATTCCGCCCTTGCTGGCCACAATGTCCCCTTCGGGCGTTTCCACCGTAATGTTTCCCACATGTTCGGATGATTCGCCGTAAACGAGTTGCGGAAAACTCGTCGCCAGCAGGCCGCTGCCCGGGATGACGTCGTAGAGATCAACCACGTTGCCCTGCTTATTGACGTAAGGTTTGCTGACCAGCACGAACCCGCCTCCACCGGTGCCGGCGTTGACGTTGCCACTTAAAGATTCCACGAATAGATTGCCGCCATCGTAGGCCGCGATGCGGGAGCCATCGACATTGACGTCCCCTTGCGCAATGACACTAATGTCACCGCCCCAGAGACTATCTATGCCCAACGGATGCTGGTTGCTAAAGGACGGAACCAGCGCCGAACCGACATCCACTTGGCCGCCGGCGGTGATGTTAATTTTTCCGCCGTACTCCGATTCAATGGTGGAGGACAACATGGTCAGGTTTCCGCTGGTCGAGATGTCAATATCCGCGCCGCGCGCGGTGTAAGGCACCAGGGCAGGGTAACCGTCAATGCCGAGTGAAACGATGCCGCCGCCGTTGCCCAGATCGATCGAAGCGGCGTTGATTTGAAAAGTTCCGGGACCGGCAATCTGATAACCTTGCACCGGGTGGCTCGCCTCCTCATGACTTTGCGTGTAGATTTGCTGAATGGTGGCAGCGCTCAAGAAAGGCGTCGTCATCTGCAGCAGGGCGTTTTCCACAGAACTGGACATGACCCCCGCAAAGAGCAAGGTTCTGGACGCGGCGTCATAAGTGAACAGACCTTGGACGTTGGCCAAGGCCGGATTGTAATAGGGATTGGGAATGGTGGGAGCGCCATTGACGGCTGTTTCCACGGGTAGGAGAGTCACGCCGTTGAGCAGCGGCTCGGCCACCAGATCCAGCGCGCCGAAATTAGGAGTCTCGCTGGACGGCAACGTGAGAATGACGTAACTGCTGTGGTCAAGAATTTCGCCGCCCGCGGAAATGAGGGTAGTGTCGGTGGGCCGCAGGTTTTTGATCGTCACCCCAGAGTCAACAATGTTGCCGCCGACCAACATGTCCACCGGCTTGGGCGAGTAAAGCTGAATGTCGGTTACCGAACCGCTAATGTTGAGCAGCACCGGATTTGGATCATTCAGATGCAAGACATCGTTTCCCTGGTCCAACGGGGTAAAAGAATTCGGGCTGGACCATTTGCCGCTCTGGCTGTCCGAAAGGCAGATGGTGGAAGAGCCAAGGGTGCTGCTTAAGTTGCCCCCGCCCGTGGTCGTCAGGTTGAGCGTGCCGGACGGCGAAGGGAATAGATTAACGCTGGCCGCCAGCGTAATGCCGCCCGGCCCGGTATTAATGGTTAAGCTGGGAGGGAAAATGAGGCCCTCGTTCACGCCGCTGATCCGTGGCAACTCCGCCCCGGTGATGGTCACGCCCTCGCCGGCGTTCAAGACGACCGAGGCCAGTGGGTCATAATTATAGGCGTATTGGGTGGGCGACGGGGAATTGTTCAATTGCGTATTGTTGAACATGCCATTGGGGTTGCGCACCTCTTGCAGCGAAATGTCTTGCGCCGCGTTCACCTCCCAACTGCCCTTGATCAGACTGAGGGCCAAGTCCTGGCCGGAATCGCCCGCGTTTACGGCTGTGATGGTTCCGGTGCCGTTAGCCAAAACGAAATGTCCTGTGACGTCGCCGCCAGCCCTGAGCGTGACGTTGCCGGGGGCGGCCCCGAAAGCCCCGCTTCCATAATCGGATTGCGCGTCGGCGGAACCAGTAGGCAAGGCCGCCGTAATGCTCCCCCCGGCTTGAATCGTGACATTCCCTCCGCTGGCCGTGCTGATCCCGCCCAAGGTTGGGTCCACCGCGTAGCCAGTGCCGGTGGGGCTGAAAAGATAACCGGCAGTGTTGGCGCCGCAATTCACATCGCCCGCCACTGCTTGCACATTGATGTTGCCGCCCGTCCCGCTAACCACCGCGCCGTTGGCCACTCCCGTAACAATACCGCCGGTGCCCACCTTGACACTGTTGCCCGCTTGAATGTTGATGTTTCCCGCCGCCAATTCGATAGCGCTGGCATTATTGAGAGTGACATTGCCGACGCCCGCAACGACGCCCTGGCCAGCCGCAAAGTTATAGCCGGCCTCTAAGGTGAGTGACCAGTTGTTTTCGTCGATGATAAGCGCCGGCAGCCTTTGGGCCACGCCCAACGTGATGTTTCCCCCGGCTTCCATCGTCAGTTGGCCGCTATTCCGGCCCGTGCTGGCGCTCAAGTCCCACGTCGTATTCGCGTTGAGCGTAATATTGCCGGAAGCCTGCAAGAGAATGGAGGCGTTGATATTCTGGAAGGCGCTGCCCACATCGACGTCCACCGTGCCGGAACTGCCGGTGGCGCTAATGATTCCACTGGTTCCGGCGGAAGTCGAACCGGAGGCAAAATTGCCCAGGACGATGTTCTCCGGGTCCAGCGAAAATAAGCCCTGACTCCAGCCGGCTTGGGCGCTGGCGTTGATGCTTGAATTCAGCGATAAAATGTTGGGAGCGCTGACCTCCACGTTCCCGCCATTTCCGCCATTGGCTCCACCCGCCGCCGAAATCTGGCTGCCCGGGCTGTCGTTAAATGAGCCGGAGGATTTGATGGTAATAGTTCCCCCCGAGCTGCTTCCGCTGGCATCACCATTGGCTTGCAGGACGGAAGAAGCGCCCAACTGGATGTCTTGGGAGGCATAGAGCTCGATCACGCCGTTTTGCTGCCGTACTGAATTGGCTTGGAGCAGACCGCTATTGTTGACGGTCTGGGCTTGCAAGAGCACTTGGCCGGCGTCTGCCACGATTTGCCCCTTGTTATCCACACTGCCCGCCGGCAGTCGCACCGGCGCGGACAAACTCAATCCATTCGGGCGCGCGGACAACAGTACTTCCTGCCCGGCGAGCAAGGCGGCCGTCCCACCAGGAGCCAAAATGGTCCCTTGATTCTCTATTTCTTTCCCGATCAAAAATAAGGAGCCTCCGGCGCCCGTTTCCAGATGGCCGTAGTTGACAATCGGGGTCTCCGCCGGGGGGCCGTCGAAACTCCACCCTGGTCCTCCTCCCGCTGAGCTGGGATTGATGGCGGCGGTAGTCACCACCAACCCGCCGGCTTTGACAAAGGCATTGGGGCCAAAGTAAAACCCGCTCTGATTCTCCAACACGACTATTCCATTAGCTTGCAACGAGCCGTAGATCGCCGTGGCGTTGGCGTTATTGATGTTGTTAAAGACAATAGAAGTGGCGGACGGTTGGTGGAAGATGGTCGATTCGCCCGGCGCGATATTAAAACTGCTCCAATTCAAGAAGGCGTTCTGCGACGTGTTGATTTGCAACGTGTTTCCATGCTGCGTGGTATGGGCCGTACCGGAAACCACCGTCAACCCTTGCGGATTGGCATAGCCGTTCCCCGGGGCGATTAACACGGACGCGGCAAGCAGGACTTCGGCCCAACTTTCCCAACCCTTGCCCTCGCGAAGGTAAAAGTTCGATTGGTTTTTCATATTGGAAAAGCAGTGATGAGGCTCCTGTTAAAGCTGGGCGCTGATGCTAAAGGAAATTCGCTCGTGCCCCGCTTTGGTGAAGGTGCTGTCTAGCAGCGGCCAGCCGACGGTAATGTGGCTTTCGACATGCGAGCCGAGATT
>Ga0182016_10002369_pt1 | contig 22268 bp, 21 predicted proteins | sample 712S2MmetaG_FD_120491 | JGI IMG/M metagenome (GOLD analysis project Ga0182016, IMG submission 120491) | Permafrost microbial communities from Stordalen Mire, Sweden - 712S2M metaG | ecosystem: Environmental > Terrestrial > Soil > Wetlands > Permafrost | place: Sweden: Stordalen | collected... | reverse complement strand
GAGTCCACAGTCCGGTTTGCCGCAGAATAATCGCGTCGGCGATCTCGACGCCGAGGCTTTGCCCTACGCGGTAAAAACGCTCGGCATCATCGTGGAAGAAGCGCAGCGCCAGCTCACGAAGGAAGGCGGATTGAAAGGTTTGAGCGGCTTGTCCAACGACATCCGCGACATCAGCGACGCCGCGCAAAAGGGCGACGCCAAGGCGAAGCTCGCTTTGGACGCCTATGTCGCCAGCGCGCGGCATTGGATCGGCAGTTACTTTTTGCAGTTGAACGGCGCGGACGCGATTGTCTTCACCGCCGGCATCGGCGAGAACCGCGAAGATTTGCGCGCCGCCATTTGCGCGAACCTGGAAAACCTCGGCATCAAGCTGGACGCGGAGAAAAACAATTCCACGCGCGCGACGGAAGCCGTCATCAGCGCGGCGGATTCGGCGGTGAAAATTTTTGTTATCCCCACGAACGAGGAACTCGTCGTGGCACGCGAAGCCAAACGATTTTTAGAAACGAAGAAAAATTAAATTTACGAACAACTCTCAACCAACAACCAAATAAAATTATGCCACAAGCCATTGGAATGATCGAAACCCGCGGACTCGTTGCCCTCGTCGAGGGGACGGACGCGATGCTCAAAGCCGCCAACGTCGAGCTCGCCGGCCCGATGATGCAGGTCGGCAACGCCCTCTGCACCGCGTGTGTCGTCGGCGATGTCGCCGCCGTCAAGGCCGCCACTGACGCCGGCGCGCAGGCCATCAAAGCCATCAAAGGCGAACTGGTCAGCGTCCATGTCATCGCCCGTCCGCACGCGGACGTGGAAGCGGTGTTGCCGAAGAAAAAGTAACGCGGAGACGTGATGCGTGACTCGTGATGCGTGAATGCACACGAGCGCCGCTTCACGTTTCACGCATCACGCATCACTTTATGTTCCTCGCCAAAGTCGAAGGCCAGGTGGTCGCCACCAAAAAAGACCCGAACATGTCGGGCCGCAAACTGTTGCTGCTCCGCCCGCAGCTCGTGGACGAAAAAGACCCGACGAAATTTCGTCCGGGGGCGAACACGATTGTGGCCGTGGATGCCCTCGGCGCCGGTGAAGGTGAAATGGTGTTGTTCTGCCAGGGCAGCAGCGCCCGTCTCGCCCCCGGCATGAAGGACGCGCCGATTGACGCCGTCGTCATTGGCTTGGTGGATAGCGTGGACGTTTTCGGAAAAGAAATTTTCAGCGCGAAAGTGCGTTAATTGAACTATGAGTGCCGTGAATGAAACTTTGATCCGTGACGTGGTGGCCGAAGTGCTGGGCCGTTTGGGCAACGGTGCGACAACCGCCACCAGCAAACCTTCCCCTGCTCCGGCACCCGCGCCGAAGTCAGATTCGTGCGGTTGCAGCGTGAAGAAATCTTCCGCTGTTCCCGCGTTGCGCGGCAAGTTTGGCGTGTTCGCCACGGCGGAGGAAGCCTGTGAAGCGGCGCAGGAAGCGTTTTTACAGTTGAAGGAAAAAGGCGTCGCCGCCCGCCGCAAGATTGAAGAGATCGTCAAGTCGCTCGCCGAGAAAAACGCCGAGCAATGGGGCAAGATTGAATTTGAAGAGACGAAGATCGGTCGCCTCGACCACAAAATCGCCAAGCTGGGTTTGATCAAATTGGTGCCCGGTGTGGACTGGCTCCGCCCCGACGCGCGCAGCGGCGACCACGGCATCACGCTCGAAGAATACACGCCCTTTGGTGTGGTTGGCGCAGTCACACCCAGCACGCATTCCATTCCCACATTGAGCGGCAACATTGTCAACATCTGCGCCGCCGGGAATTCCGTGGTTTTCAACGCCCATCCGAGCGCGGCCAAGTGCGCCGCCGTTGCCGTGCGCGCTTACAACGAGGCGATTTACCGCGAGACCGGCATTGAGAACATCGCGTGCATCATCGAGAAGCCGTCGCTGGATTCGTTCAATGCGCTTTGCAAAAACGAATTCACCCGTCTGCTGCTCGTCACCGGCGGACCGATGGTGGTGAAGGCCGCGATGCAAACCGGCAAGCGCGCCATCTGCGCCGGCCCCGGCAATCCGCCCGTCTTTGTTGACGACACCTGTTGCCCGACGCGCGCGGCGAAGGCGATCATTTCCGGCGCGGCATTCGACAACAATCTTTTGTGCATCGGCGAGAAACAGGTTTTCGTTCTCGACCAGGTCGCGGACAAGCTGATGCAACGCATGAGCGAAAACGGAGCGGTGAAACTGAATTCTGCGCAGTTGGAAAAACTGACCAAAGCGGCGTTCACCATCACGCCCGGCCAGGGCGGCGGATGCGCGCACGCTCACACGAACAAGGATTTTATCGGCAAGGATACTTCGGTTCTGGCGCAGGCCGCCGGCATCAATATCCCTTCCGGCACGCAGTTACTCTTCGGCGAAACCGATGCGATGCATCCGTTCGTGCAGGAAGAGCAGATGATGCCCATGATTCCCATCGTGCGCGTGAAAAGCGTCGAGGAAGGCATCGCGCTGTCGCTGCAATCCGAACACAATTACAAGCACACGGCCATCATCCACTCGCATGACGTGGAGAACATCACGGCGATGGCGCGCGCGCTGGACACGACGCTGTTCGTCAAGAACGGCGCCTCTCCTTGCGGCCTCGGACTGGGCGGCGAAGGTTATCTGAGTTTCTCGATTGCCACGCCCACCGGCGAAGGCATCACGAATCCCCGCACGTTCACGCGCGTCCGCCGCTGCGTGATGGTGGATAATTTGAGAATTTATTGAACAACAAAGAAACGAAGCAACAAAGGTGAAAACAAATTCCTCAACTTCGTTCCTTGGTTCCTTGGTTGTTAATTTATGCTTTTAGCCCGCGTCGAAGGCAACATTGTGGCGACCCGGAAGCATCCGAGTTTCGATGCGTGGCGCTTGGTGATCTGCCAGCCGATTGGCAAGGGCGGCGAAGCCGAGGGCGCGCCGATCATCGCGATTGATTCGCACGGCGCGGGGATGCAACAGCAGGTGGTGATTTCGTCGGACGGCAAGGCGGCGCGCAAGGCCGTGGGCGTGGACAAAAGTCCCGTGCGCTGGCTCGTCACCGGCATCGTGGATGAACATGAACCGGGAGTGAGAATTTGAAACTCGGCACCGTCATTGGCCGCGTCACGTTGAGCAAGTCGGTGGATGTGCTCAAGGGCGGGCGTTACCTCGTCGTCAGCCCGTTGAGCCGCGAGCAATACGGCAAGGGTCTTGACGCCAAGCCGGGCATGGGCACCGACCCGAGCCTCGTCGTGTATGACGACTTGGGCGGCGGCGTGGGCGATGTAATCGGCTACGAAGAAGGCGCGGAAGCGGCGCAGCCGTTCGATGTGCCGCCACCGATTGACGCCATCAACTGCGCGCTGGTGGATGAAATGTTTTACAACCCTTGGAAGGGATAATCTAAAATTTATATGAGCCAAGTTATCAGTGTCCGTGACATTCAGGAAATGATCCGCAGCGGTCAGGGAGTCAACATCCCAGCCGACGCCATCGTCACGCCGTCCGCGCGTGAACTTTTGCAGGACATCGAGACCAACGGCACGCGCGCCATTGCCACCGGCGCGGTCGCCGCTGCGGCCGCCAGTGCCGACAAACTTTCCCCGCCGACCAAGAAACTGACGTCCAAGTCGCCGAAGTTTGAGCTGGAAGCATTTTTCAATTCGCCCTATGCACTGAATTTGAAGGAACAGATTTGCGCGATGGGCAAGCGCCTCTGGCAGCGCGAATATGTGGACGGCAACGGCGGCAACATGGCCATTCGCGTCGGCGAAGACATCGCCATATGCACGCCCACGCTTGTCAGCAAAGGTTCACTCCAGCCGTCCGACATGTGCCTCGTGGACTTCGAAGGCAACCAACTGCTCGGCACCAAGAAGCGCACCAGCGAAATTCTGATGCATTTGCAGATGATGAAGAAGCAGCCCAAGGCCGTCGCCACGTGCCATTGCCATCCGCCCTACGCCACGGCCTTCGCCATCGTCGGCGAAGCACCGCCCACGTGCATGTTGCCGGAATACGAAGTGTTCTGCTCCGTCGGCGTGGCGCCGTATCGCACGCCCGGTTCGCCGGAAATGGGCAAGCTCGTCGCCGACATGACCGACGACTACAACACCATTCTCATGGCCAACCACGGCGTCGTGACCTGGAGCCACAACAACATCGAGGAAGCCTACTGGCGCATGGAAATCGTCGAAGCCTACTGCCGCACCATCGTGGTGGCCGGCCAGCTCGGCAAGCCGATCAACACCTTCACCGGCCCGCAGATGAAGGAGATTCTCAACATCAAGAAGAGCCTTGGGTTCGTGGACCCGCGCCACGGCCTGAAGGAATGCGAACTCTGCGACAGCGGCGAATGGCGTCCCGGCGCGACCTGCCAGGCACCGCAATCCGGCGAACCCACCATCGGCCTCGATCCAGAAGCCGAGGCGGCGGTGAAGGCGATCACAGACCAGATTCTGGCGCAGATGAAGTAGGCGAAATTTGAATCAAGCCACCAAGACGTGTCTCAATGGTTCGAAGAACAAACCGACCTATTTGAATAAGTTCGGATCGTGGTTTGATTCCACCTCACTCCGCCAGCAAGAAAATGGTCAGCCGTTTCGGCCCGTGCGCGCCAAGAACGAGGATGCGCTCGATGTCACCGGTGCGCGACGGGCCGGTGATAAACGACATCATGCTCGGATAATTGTCCGCGTATTTGCGCTGCAATAATTCAAACGCCGCCGGCAAATCCGCCACGAGCTGCTCGCGTCGCGCCAGCACGACGTGATGCGGCGGCAGCACGGACAACGCGCGTCCGCCCGCACTGCGGTTCGTCACCAGCACCGAGCCGGTCTGCGCGATGAGCGCGTCACATTCACTGATGCCCGCATCGCACGCTTCCAGTTCATGGACATCGTATGCCTTGTCGGTCCGCAGCAACGGCAGATTCAACACCGGACAAATGGCGTTCGTCAAATCTCCTGAATGACCGGCCACGCGCCGCCAGCCGGCCGCATCGCGCAGGCGAATAATGGCTTGGCGCATTTCCTCGGCGGAGTTGAACAGCTGAAAATCCGCCTTCAATCCGGCGGCGTTTTTAGTGAACAACGCAAGCTGCTCGTCAAAACTCCCGCTGACCTTGGGCAGCCATTGGCGCGGCGCGGAGGCGGTCGTTTGAGTCGAAGCGTGGGCATGCAATCCGGGCAACGGAGCCTGCGCTTTCAATGCCTCGCGGATGCGGCCAAATATGTTTTCGCGTTCGCTCATTTGCGCTTCCTCCACCAGTCTTTGAACGATTCCCCGGCCAGCGGCGGCAAATCGCGCGTCTGCGTCCACGCCCTGGCCGGATCAAGCGCGGTGCCTTTCACGAGGTTTTGCAAAGGCTGACCGCAACGTCCGAGTTTTTTGGCCAGCACCCACAACGCCGGGCGGTTCGCGACGAAACCAAACAGTTTATAAGCCAGGCGCTCGAAAAATACCGGCTTGCCTTTGGCGGCATTGCGCCGGTTCTGAAGCAGATGATGGTGCAAATCAATTTTCACCGGACAGGTCTCGGTGCAGGCACCGCAGAGAGTTGATGCGTTGGAAAGATGTTTCCAATCCTGAAGACCGCGCAGGTGCGGCGTTACCACTGAACCGATGGGGCCGCTGTAAGTGGTGCCATAAGTGTGACCGCCAACATTGCGAAAAATCGGGCAGACGTTCAGGCACGCACCACACCGGATGCAATGGAGCGCGTCGCGCTGTTCGGCGTCGGCGAGCAGTTCGGTGCGATGATTGTCCAGCAGCACGACGTGCCATTCTTCCGGGCCGTCACTTTCGCCCGGCTGGCGCGGCCCGCCATACATAGTGTTGTAGCAGGTCAGCGCCTGACCAGTGCCCATCGTCGCCAGCATTGGCAGGAACAGCGCCAGATCCGCCAGCTTTGGCAAAACCTTCTCGATGCCGATCAGGGTGATCATCGTTTTCGGCAAGGCAGCCGTGAGCCGCGCGTTACCCTCGTTTTCAGTGATGGAGACCATGCCGGTCTCGGCGATGGCAAAATTTGCACCGGTGATGCCGATGTCGGCGGTTAGAAACTTTTTACGCAACACCCGGCGCGCGATCATCGTCAGTTCCTCGGGATCGTTCGTCGGCGCGCTGCCGAGTTCCCGCTGAAACAGCTCGCTGATTTCGCCGCGCGTCAGATGCATGGAGGGGAACACGATATGATATGGCGTTTCGTGGCGCAGTTGCACGATGAACTCGCCGAGGTCATTTTCCACGACGTTGAGTCCGGCCTGTTCGAGCGCGGCGTTCAGGTGAATCTCCTCGGCCGTCATCGCCTTGGACTTGATGATCGAACGCGATTGTTTGTCACGGACAATTTGCAAAATGATTTCGCGAGCCTGCTCACCGGTGCTCGCCCAATGAACCTTCGTTCCACGCGCTTCAATTTTGGATACGAACTGTTCGAGATACTTGTCGAGGTGATTGATGGCTTCCCATTTGGTTTCGGAAGCGAGCTGACGTGCGCTCTGCCAGTTCTGAAACGAAGCCTGACCCTTGTCGCGGGCAATTTCGTAATTGCCCAGCGCCGTGCGGATGGTCCGGCGATGGCGCAAATCTCCCGCCATCACGCGCGCCTGCTTCAGAAACTGGGTGGCAAACGTGCTCATCTATGGTTTAACACCTCGGCGAGGTGGATGGTTTTGATTGGTTTGCCCTGGCGCGACAGCAGCCCTTGCAGGTGCATCAGGCAGCTTGAGTCATTGGAGACAATATATTCCGCGCCCGTCTCGGCGGCGGAGGCGCATTTCACCTCGCCCATCGCCGTGGAAATCATCGGGAATTTCGCAGCAAACGTGCCGCCGAAACCGCAGCAGGTTTCCGCCTCGGACATTTCCACCAGTTCCAGACCCCGGACATTCGCCAGCAGCGTGCGCGGAGATTTTTTGATGCCGAGTTCGCGCAAACCGTGGCAGCCGTCGTGAAACGTCACCTTGTGCGGAAAATTTGCGCCCAGTGCCGTCACGCCGAGCTGACTGACCAAAAAATCGGAAAACTCCCAGGTACGCTCGGCGATTTGCTTTGCCAGTTCCGCCTGCGGCGTGTTGGCGAACAGTTCGGGATAAAACTTTTTGACCATCGCCCCGCAGGAACCGGAGCCAATGACCACCGCCTCGGCATTTTTTAGTTGCTCCAATACTTTAATCGCCACCGGACGTGCCTCGTCCCAATAGCCGGAATTAAACGCCGGCTGGCCGCAACAGGCGGTCTCTTCGGGATAGACAACCGTGTGGCCCAGGCGTTCAAGAATCTGCACCATGCTGATGCCGGCCTGCGGATACACGGCGTCCACAAAACAGGGGATGAAAAGCGTGATGATCATGATGCAGGTTTGCCGCGCCGGCGCAATCCGGCAAAGAGCTCCGCCGCCTCGTCCCAAGCCGGTGCGGCCGTTGGTTCATAATGCTCCACCTCGCTGGATTGGCGGACGACCTCACGCATCTCGGCCAGTGAACCAAGCTCGCCGCTGGCCCGGACCTGGGTCAGCAAATTGCCCAGCGCCGTCGCTTCCACCGGACCGGCCACTACCGGTCTCGCGCAGGCGTCGGCCGTGAACTGGTTCAGCAGCTTGTTCTGGGAACCGCCGCCAACAATGTGGATGACTTCGATTTTTTCGCCGGTGAGTTCTTCGAGCGAACCGAGCGTCTCGCGATATATGAGCGCAAGGCTCTCAAAGCAGCAGCGCACCAGTTCGCCGTCGGTTTTGGGCACCGGCTGTTTCGTCTCGCGGCAGTATTCCTGGATCGCCTTGGGCATGTCCGGCGGATTCAGGAAGCGCGGGTCATTTAAATCAACCAGCGAACGCAGCGGCTTCGCCGCCATCGCCAGAACCACAAGCTGCGCATAATCATACTTCCGCCCCGCCGCATCAAAAGATTTTTTGCACTGCTGCACCAGCCACAGACCCATTATATTTTTGAGCAGGCGATACGTCCCGTCAATGCCGCCTTCGTTGGTCATGTTCAGTTCCAGCGCCCGCGGCGAAAGGCTGGCTTTCTTCACTTCCACGCCCATCAGCGACCACGTTCCCGAGCTGATGTAAGCCCAGTTGGCGTTGCCCGTGTTCGCGGTCGGCACGCCGGCGACGGCGGAGGCGGTGTCGTGCGACGGCGGCGCAACCACTTTCACCCCCGCGAGGCCGGTGCGATCCGCGAGCGATTGGCGGAACTTGCCCAGCGTCGTTCCCGGCGGAACGATTTTTGGCAGGAAATGCACGGGCAGCCCAAGCCGCTTCAACAGCGGCCGCGACCAATCGCGCTGGAGCGGATGCACACACTGCGAAGTCGAGGCGATGGTGAATTCCGCGCGCTTCGCGCCGCACATCGCCCAGTGCAAAAAATCCGGCATGAACAACAACGTGTCCGCCGAATCCAGAATTTCCGGAGAATTTTTTTCCCACGCGAGCAACTGGTAGAGCGAATTCAGTTCCATGAACTGCAAGCCGGTCTGCGCGAATATCTCGGAGCGCGGCACTTTTTTGAACGTGCGTTCCAGTGCGTAACGGGTCCGGGCATCTCGATAATGATACGGTTGGCCGAGGATTTCGTCCTGCTTGTTTAACAGCACGAAATCCACGCCCCAGGTGTCCGCGCCGACGGAGACGATTTGCTTTCCATACTTCTTCCCGGCCAGCGTCAGGCCGGTCTGGATCTCCGACCAGATGCGCAACACGTCCCAGCGGATCGAATCGCCCAGCGCGACCGGGCCGTTGGCAAACCGGTGCAACTCCTCCAACCGGAGCTTCCGGCCATTCCAGATGCCCGCCATCACCCGGCCGCTTTCCGCACCCAGGTCAATGGCGAGATAAACTTTTTGTGCCATAAAATTTGCCGCAGAACTCTACACCCACACGGGCATTTTCAACGAACCCAAACTGACGCACGAAGCAATTCCTTTGAGCATGATCAACCCGCCCGATTTATGTTCAAGCGTAGAGCGGCCCGAAATTTTTGCACGCACGATAATCCGCGCCTTCCAAGTCCGCCGTGCCGAACGCCGCCCAACTGCTTGGGCGGAACACATTTTCCGCCGCGACATTGTGCATGTAAACCGGAATCCTCAGCATGGACGCCAGCGAAATCAGATCCGCGCCGATGTGGCCGTAGCTGATCGCGCCGTGGTTCGCGCCCCAGTTGTTCATCACGGTGTAAACGTCGCGGAACGCGCCGCTGCCGGTGAGGCGCGGGGCAAACCACGTCGTCGGCCACGTCGGGTTCGTGCGCTGGTCGAGCGCGTCGTGGACGTTCGCCGGCAAGTCCACGGTGTAACCTTCGGCGATCTGCAGCGCCGCGCCGAGGCCCTTGATCAGGTTCAAACGGCACATCGTCACCGGCATACTACCGCGTGAGAGATAGCGCGTGCTCCAGCCGCCGCCGGGGAAATATTCCGTGATGGACGGATGCCACGTCGTGGCACCGAGACATTTCTTGGCTTCGGCGTTCGTGATTTCCCAGAACGGTTTCATCGCCGGCTGGCCGTCGCGCTCCATCTGGCCGGTGCCGTCGAGGGTCGCCGGCCCGGAGTTGATGAGGTGCAAAATGCCGTTGGCCGCGTGGCCGTCGAGCGTGTGGCCGGAAACGCGTTTCACGGATTCCGGGCTCCAGTAAGTGCGCACGTCGGCGAAAATCTGCGCGGTATTCGTGAGCAGATGGCCGAACAACATTGAGGCGCCGTTGAGGCAGTCGTTCTCGGTGGCCACGATGTATGGCGCACGGACGCCGTTCCAGTCGAACGAGGTGTTGAGAATCGCTTCAAGGAAATCGCCGTTGGGCTGGTAATCCGTCCATTGGCGCTGGCCTTGGAAGCCGGACGCGATGGCGTTGTGCCCCTGCGCTTCCTCGCCGAAGCCCATCTTTTTCAAGACCGGGTTGCCGACCATGAGGTCGCGGGCGATGAGCGACATCTTCACGGATTTTTCCCATTCGCTGTCGAGCTGCTTGCGCGAGCGCTTGGTCTTGGGCGAATTGTAATCCTTGCCTTCGGGGCAATTCTGTTTCACCCACGCCAGCGCCTTTTTGTATTCGGCCTGGTCGTAAATGCCCAGGTCCATGCGGCGCAGGAACTCCGTCATGTCAATCGTCTCAACCCGCATGCCGAGGTAATCCTCGAAGAACGGCTGGTCCACGATGGAACCGGCGATGCCCATCGAGACGCCGCCCATGCCGAGATAGGATTTGCCGCGCATCAACGCCACGGCCAGACCGGCGCGAGCGAAGCGGAGAATTTTTTTCTGCACGTCGGCGGGAATAGATTTGTCCGTGCCATCCTGCACATCGCGGCCGTAAATACTGAACGCCGGAATGCCCTTCTGCGAATGACCGGCCAGCACCGCCGCCAGATAGACCGCGCCGGGGCGCTCGGTGCCGTTGAAACCCCAGACGGCCTTCGGCACGGAAGGATTCATGTCCATCGTCTCGCTGCCATAGCACCAGCAGGGCGTGACCGTGAGCGAAACACCGACGCCGGCCTGGGCAAATTTCTCCGCGCACGCGGCGGCTTCCGCCACGCCGCCAATGCAGGTGTCGGCGATGACACATTCCACCGGCTGGCCGTTCGGATAACGCAGCAAGGAGGAGATCAGCTTCGCGGCGGCTTTCGCCTGATCCATCGTTTGCTTTTCCAGCGACTCGCGGACGCCGCCGAGGCGGCCGTCAATGGTGGGGCGGATGCCGACCTTGGGAAGGGAACCTTCAAAGACAGATTGTTTCATAATTTTAGATAGTGGCAGTTAAGCTTAAATATTGGCAAATCGTCCGCCGCGTGTCAGGAGATTTGCATGGACAAGGACGCAAAATCCTTGGACTTATCACAGGTTTCAGCACATCAGGCGGCGTGCATGGCGCGGTATTCAGACGGCGCGACCCGGCACAGCCGCGTGAACACCCGGCTGAAGTAAGCCGCGTCGGCAATGCCCACAGCAACGGCGATTTCCTTCACGGAAGCACGGCTGGTCAGCAGCAGATACTGGGCGCGTTCAATCCGGCGGCGCATTAGATAATCCAACGGCCGGACACCGACGACTTTCTTAAACTGGTCGGAAAAATAGGTCGGGTGCAACGCCACCACGCCGGCCAAGTCGGCCAGCGCAATTTTCCGGCGCATATTCGCGTGGATGAATTCCTGCACGGCCAGGAACTGTCGCGTGACGCGGGCATGGACGCCCTCGTGGTTGCGGGCCAACTTCAGAAATTGTGTCAGGAGCAAACTCAAGCCTCCGCGCGCCTCAAAAGCGTTCAGCGCATCGTCCGCCAGGGCCGCCGATTCGGTGAGCGCGGGAAAGCGTTTGTATTCCTCGCGGCTCGGATCGAAGCACGGCAATTTGCGTTCGGGATAAAGTGTCTCGATGCGTTTGAACAGCGCCAGTGCCTCGGCGGAGGATTTGATCTGGTGTTCGCAGTCGAGCAGCGAAAACAGATCAATGCCCGTCGGCATACGCGCGACGAAATGCAGGTGGTAATGATCCAGCCGCCGCGAACAGGAACAGTCATGGACGGTGAACGGAGGAACCAGATGCAACTGGCCGGGGCGGAGGATAAACTTGCGTCCGTGATGCCGCACCACCGCCTGGCCGTCGAGGATTAACCACAGGCGTGAGAAAGGGCTGACGACATTTTTGAAATTCCACCAACGACCCGCCACCGTCCGCTGCACCGCCAGCACCCTTAAATCCAGGGCGGCCAGCGACTCGTGGTTTATTGCGGGCATCATACAGGCCTTGCAGCGAATTGGTAGACTGCGTTGGGGTGACGCATGGGCATGGTTTAGTTGATTTGGATTTTAAAGTCCACAGAGGATTTGCAACCGGCAGGCTTTGAAACTGCCGCCGGAACCAGAAGAACAGGCGGAGAAAAAATGCCGGTGTCCGCGCTTGATTTGTAGGAGCAACGGCATTTAATTCCGGTTGCAGGTTTTTAAAAAGTGCGTCTGAAAAAGAAGCTTCACGCTACCGGCTCGTCCTCGTCGTCCTCTTCGGTTTCCCCGCGATTTCAAGGACGAGGATGAATCCTTGAGCACGCCTTTTTCAGACAGGTTCTAAAACCGCACCCCGAAGCCGACCGTTAGGTAATAATCACTTTTTTGTGGGACGATGCCGTCGGCTCTGGCTGCTGGATTCTGGAGATAATCCCAGATGTAGGACACGTCCAGATTGAGATGCCGTTTGATCTCAAACTCCAGCGTGGAGACGGCGTGATGGTTATATTGCCCGGACTTATCATCGGTGAACATGCTCTGCCACGTCTGAATGAACGTGAGCCGCTGGGTGATGTCGGCCTTGAAATAGGAATTTAACACGGCCGCCGGCGTGGTGGCACTGTCGGACTGACCCGGCTCCACATTTTCAAAATGGGTGTATTGATAGCTGGGGCCGGCCGACAACTGCCACTCCAGCCCCGTGCGGTCAAAAACATAGTAACCGGCGCCGACGCCGCCCGTGAGCCGGTAGGAAATGTTGGCCAGGGTATCCTGATAATATTCCAACTGGAGCGGACGCACGAACCAGTCCTGATTAAGCCGGACATCGTAAGTCGTGTTGACGCGCTTGTTGTCGGCGCTCTGGACATTGTTCACCTGGCTGTAATTGCCAAGGTAGTCAATGAGCAACATGGTGCCGGGCGTGCGCCGCGCCAGTTCCGCGCTGGTGCTCAACGTGGTCTGCTCGTTGTTTCCGGACTGCATGCTCAATCCCAGGCTGAAGTCGCCCGACCAGTTGCGCATCCCGGATTTCCCGCTGCCGTAGGTGATGCCGATGAGATCATCGCGGGACAGGCTGACCGGCGGCTCCGACTGCACCGTCACGACGTCGTTGCTGATGACGACAATGCCATAAAGCGGCAATCCATAATCAAACCGGGTGAACATCCGGTGCGCCGTATAAAGACTCCGGACATCCTTCAGCTTCAGTGTCTGCTGGTCCAGCTCGTCGCTGTCAAATTCCACCTCCTTGTTTTGAACATACTTGATCTCGCCACGCAGCCATTCGCCGGACTTGAGCTGAACCCAGTCGGAACCGTCATGGCCGACGCCCGGCGGCTTCCAGGAAGCGGCGTTAGTCGGCGAGTTGGTGACGACCACGGAGACGACCGAAACATTGGTCAAGGCCACCGGCGTGGCGCGCTTGAATTCCTCGACTTTTGACAGCGGAAAAGTCAGCCGCCCGGCGAGTTCCGACTCGAACACCACGTTGGAGCTGGTTTCCGCGATCACCGTGCCGGCGAACCGCTCGCCGTTGGTGGCGACCAGCCAGTCGGCACGCGCCAGCAGCGGCAGCGTCCCCAGGATCAGCACGCACAAAAATGATTTCGACGGCTTACGCATGGATGAGTTCAACCGGTTCATCCGCGAGGCGGAGGCGCAAGACTTTGAGATTGTCGCTGAAGAAAAGCGGTTTCACGCGCCAGAGTTTTACCCGTTGAAAACGACTGCGGCAATTCTTAATCGCGCCGCCCGCGAATTTCACAATCGAAAGGCGCGGTTAATACCAGCCGGGTTCACCCAGATCACCCGTTGGCCCCCAGCCACCCCAGCCACCCCAGTCCATCGCATTGACTTCGACCACGGTGACTTTGTCCGGGGTCGCCTCGTAGGTTTCGTAGTTGTTTTTTTGTTTCCGGCGGAATTGCTGGTAGGCCTGATACTGCTTCGGGCCGCCGACATAGGCCTGTTTGTTGATCAGATCAGGCAGGACGTAATAGAGTTTGCCGTGATAGTTGATGGGCGTGACTTTGTCCGGCGGCAGTTTTTTGAGGAGGGCCAACTGGTCCGGCTTGGTCGGCGTGATCACCTTGAAGCCGGCGCCCGCGGCCGCGTTTTCCTTGTCTAGCAGATTGTTGCTGGCACAGCCCGCGGCCAGCACGGCGAGGGCGAGGACGATGATAAAATTGAATGCGGTTCGAATCGGTTTCATTGGATTGGATTGGGTTGTTTTATGGAAACTGGAGCCGGTGGAAATCTGATTCACGCGGGAGAGTTTTACCAGTTCAGCCGCCAGCGGCAAGAAGTGTTGAATAAATTCCGTGCCGGTCGGTGGATTCATTTGGCGGGCGGGTGGAGCAGGACATCGCCGGCGTCCACCACCGGCGCACCGGCGGCGGAATTGGTGGTAACATTGTCCCCGGTGTAATTGGTCGAGAATGTTTCGTAGCCGGAATGACTGTAAGCGACCGTCACCGACCACCACCCGGGCGAACGGAACAGTGCAAAGACGCTTTTGCTTTGGAGAACAAATCTTCCGTCGGCGTCCGTCCGCACACCGCTGGATTCGATCAGCAGTTGTCCGCCTTTCGGCGGGCCAAATGGCTCAAAGCCCTGACCCGCTCCGTCGCGTTGGACAGTTGCATTGGACAGCGGCTGGTGCGTGTCCGCCGCCAGCACGCGGCCCGTCACCTCCGGCGAAATGTAGTGCGTCACGCCGCCCGACTGGCAGCCGGCCACGACGAGCAGCAATAGTGAAAAGGCGGTGAGCTTTGGGTTTCGCATGAGCTGTCGGGCCATGATTTTTCGCGCAATTTATTTGTCGTAGAACTGAACCTTGCCGGTGGACAAATCATACATGCCGCCGACCAAACCAATTTCATTTTTGTCGAGCATCTCGCGCAGAATCGGACTGCGTTCGCGGATTTCCTTCATCACCAGCCGCACGTTTGCCTCGGAGACCTGGTCAACAAACGCATAATTTTTGGAAGTGCGCGGCTGCACGTCGGCGGCCACGGCGTCCACCGCCGGTTTGATCTTGGCCAGCAGGCCGGTGAGGTTACCGAGTTCCACATCGTCCACCGCGCCCTTGATCGCGCCGCAGTTGGAATGGCCGATGACGGCGATGAGTTTCGCGCCGGAAACCTTGCAGGCAAATTCCATGCTGCCAAGGATGTCTTCATCCAGCACATTGCCAGCGACGCGAGCGCTGAAGATGTCGCCGATGCCCTGATCCAACACGATCTCGATTGGCTGGCGTGAATCCAGGCAGCTCAACACCACGGCGAATGGATACTGACCGGCGGCGGTGGCCTTGACCTGCGCCGGAAAATTGCGATGCAGCGGGGCGCCGGCAACAAAGCGCGCATTGCCCGCTTCCAGTTCCGCCAGCGCCGACTGAGGGGTCATCGCCGACTGCGCCGCCTTGGTTTGCACCGCTGCCGGCGCCGTTCCGGCCGCACAACCCAGCATGGGGCAACAAGCCTGATGCGAACTTTGACAACCCGCCGCCATCATCACGGTGACGACCAGGCCGGCGAGCAATCCGAAACGATAAAATGAAGTTTTCATAAATTTGAGATGGATGGTTTGAACTTTTCTGATTCCTAGCTGACAACTTTTCCAAATCCACTGCAAGAAAAATGAACGGCCAAAAAAACGGGCCGCTTCCGGTGAAGAAAGCGGCCCGTCATTTTCAAAAACGCATTACCAGTGGAAATTCAAGGCGACCAGCGCGCCGTTGAAGATAAGATTCACGCCGTTGCTGTTGCCACGACTTCCATTTTTGGACTCGTCCAAGGCCAAAGCCTGATAACCGGCGGAGAGCGTAAAATTCTTGCAGAAGTCGTAACTCAAGGCTGCCATCGCCGACCAGGTCCAGTCGGTGCTGTTATTGATGTCAAAACCACCGCCGTCGCCCTTGAAATCCAGATGCAATTGCCGGGTGAAATACTGGCTGCCGCGGAAGCCGAGAACCGGGTCCACAATGTTCCAGGTCTTGCTGCCGGCAAAATTGAGGACGCCAAGATTACTCGATGTCGTGACCGGCAAGCTGGCATACCAGTAGCGGACGCCGGCGGTGCCTTCGAGGATGAAGGGATGGTCCGACTCCGTCTTGATGAGCTGATAACCCATGGCTGCATCGGAATAGAGAAATTTCAAACCGGCCCACGAGTTCACATGTACATGCCCGTCCGGTCCAAGAGCAGACTGGCTGACTGAAAATTTCATGTAACCGACGTCGCCGTAAAAACTGTATTTCCCCTTGTGCGCTTCGACGGCCGTCGAAAAGACGGCGTCAAGATGCTGCCGAAGGGTATTGAAATTGATGTTCACGTTCTGCTGGCGGCCGGCAACCGTGACATTCCCGTCAACCTGCGGCGCAAAGAGCGGAACGGTGAGACCAAACCGCCATTCATCATCGCTCATGGCCGGCTTGAGTGAGTCGGCGGCAGACGTGCCGGTGGCCGGGGCAGCGACCGAGGCGTCGGCTGGCGGGACCGTGGTGGCGTCTGCGGCGCGGAGGCACAGCGTCGAACCGGCGACTGCGAGCATCGTGATGGGAAGAAAGGTGAGTTGTTTCATAAGTAATTTGTAAGTTGAAATACTGCTTTTTGTGTTGTCCGTTGTCAACAATCCTGCGCCGGCAATTCGGGGCCGGTCAGGTCCGTTGTCCGCTCAATCTTTTTGTCCGCCCGTTTTGGAATCTTGCGACGAATACAGTGCCACGAGCCGCGAGATCAGCACCGCCATGTAAAGCGTGCCGGTCATCGCCTCCATCATCGCCAGCGTCCGCGCCCCGTTGGAAAGCGGCGTGATGTCGCCGTAGCCCACCGTGCTAAGCGTGATGAAGCTGAAATAATAGGCCTCGAATTGCGACAGCGTATGCGGAGTCGTCACACCGACCGTGAAGGCGAACGGATTCAATTCCGGATGCGCCAGATTGACCGGACTCAGCCGCGAAACCAGCATGTAGGCCGACATCCAGATGATGCCCAGCAGCAGATAACCGGAGATGCCGGCGCACAACACTTCGGAATTGACCCGGGGGGCGCGAAAGATGAAATGCAACAGTTGATACTCGACAAAGATGATGAAGACCAACGCGGCCGCATTGTGAAACACCGGCGGCAGCAAATCCGGACGAAAATGGGTGATCCAACGGGCCGCCACCGCCGGCACCATCAGCACCACCGCCACCACCAATGTCCGATGACTCCGGCCCACAGCCAGCACGCCCAGGATCAACACCAAAGTGATGAGGAAGGTGTCAATGGCCTGGCCATAATCAGATTCATCCAGGAACGGAGACGCAAAAAGCATCAGGATCAGCGCGCCCAGAAACTGCGCCACGGAAGAACGGAAGTTGCCGATGCGTGACAGACGACCGGCGGTCGGGTGGTGTTTAAGTTCAGCCATGGGTCACATTCTTTTGCGGGGTGCCACCGGTTGTTTCTTCAGTTCCGCGACCATCCGGTCCATTTCGGGAATGGCATGCGCCAAGTATTGTTTGAAGCCGCGGCAAAGATAGTTCAGCCCCGGTTCGCCGGTCGGCGTGCGGATGATCCGGTTCTTCGGACATTCGCCCCAGCAGTCCGTAAGGTTGGCGCATTGCCGGCAATACTGCGGCAGCGTCTCATTTTTGGCGTAACCGAACTTCACCTGCGTCCGGGAAAAGACCTGCGCATCGAGCGACTGATCCTTGAGGTTGCCCAGCCGATATTCGGGATAAACGTAATGGTCGCAGGAATAGACACCACCATCGTATTCCACCGCGACGCCTTTGCCGCAGAACTCGCCGTAGATGCAAATCTGCGAGCCGAGGCCCATGTGCTGCGACACGAGCGTCTCGAAATGATTGACCAGCACCCTGCCCACATCGTTTTTGTGCCATTCATCAAAAACCTTGCACAGAAAATATCCCCAGTCTTCCGGGTCCACCGACCAGTCGGTCACGACGGAATTCGGATGGCCGGGCCGCGCCTCGGGATCGCCGTCCTTGGGCAGCGCGTCGTTGTTCCATTTGTGCGGCGCGGTTTTCTCGAAGCCCTTGTATTCCACGATCGGGATGAACTGGATGTAGGTGGCATCCAGTTCGCGCCGGAGAAAACGGTAAACATCCAGCGGCTTGCGGGCGTTGTAACGGTTGACGCACGTCAGCGTGTTGAACGGCACGCCGTATTTGCGGAGCAGCTTGGCGGCGGCGAACACCTTGGCGAACGTCGGCTTGCCGCCCTTGGTGACGCGATACCTGTCGTGGATTTCCTGCGGCCCGTCAATGCTCAAGCCCACCAGGAACCGGTGTTCCTTCAGGAACTCGCACCATTCCTCATCCAGCAGCGTCGCGTTGGTCTGCAGATCATTTTCGATTTTCTGGAATGGCTTGGCGTGTTTTTTCTGGAGCGCGACGACCTTGCGGAAAAACTCCAGCCCCATCAGCGTCGGCTCGCCGCCCTGCCAGGAAAACACCACGTCCGTCCCCGTCACGCCGGCGATGTATTGCTGGATGAAGCGTTCCAGCGTTTCGTCGGACATCCGGCCCGGGCCGGGACCGCCGGGCAGCGTTTCCTTGCTCAAGTAAAAGCAGTAGGTGCAATCCAGGTTGCAGGTGGAGCCGCTGGGCTTGGCCATGACGTGGAACCGCCGCTTGGACTGATTGCCCAGCAGCAACGGCGCGTCGTATTGGTCGGTTGGATGATTGAACGTCTGGTTCAAGTGACAAAATTTATCCCGTCCGCCCGGCGGCAGCAAGGAAAACGGGCCGGTGGCAGCGCCACTGGCCAATGGCCAGTCCGGCACGGACCGGCCCGCGTGGTTCAAAATTGAATCATTGGTTATGTCGCTTCAGGGTTCACCGGCCTGGTTGCTTCGTCCGTTTTTCCTTGGACGCCTGAACCACGCACCGGCCAGCAACACCGTGAGCACCGCATGCAAAACCGCGACCGGCCACAAGAGCGGCCCGGCCCACACGCCGCCGAGTGCGAGATGGGCAAAATACACGGTGCCGAGCGCGTTGTAGATCAACATGCCCAGAAATGCCGGGCCCGGCCAGCAACCCACGCCCAAGGCCAGCAATGCGATGCCGGCCACGCGGGCCACGACCACGGAAACACCGGCCAGCTCCGTGCCCAGCAACCAACGCCCAACCAGCGCCGGCGCCACCATCAACGCCACGCCCGTGACGGCTTCAAGCACGCCGGTGAGGACGAGCAGTTTTTTCATCATGCGCCAGGAAACCTTGCCACCGGCTTCTAGTTGTCCACGCTCTTCTTCATTTCATCAACGGCTTTCTGATCCGCCGCCACCATCTGCGACGGGCCGAGCTTGAAGGTCAGCTTGACAATGGTGCCGGTGAACTTGAAAGGCAGCTCGTAGCTGTCGTCCACTCCCGTGCCGGTGTCTTGGCCGACATCAAAGGTCTCGTCGATGGACATGAGCAACGGAATCGTGTGCTTTATGGTCTTGCGATCCAGTTCCCTGCCATCCACCGACAACACGCCGGTGCCGCCCTTGCCGGGACCGGGACCATCGTATTTGAAGTCGAACACAATCGTATGCTTGCCCGGCTTGAGCGCCTTGCCACCGATGTCATCGCCAATCAATCCACCCACGCCGCCCTGCCAGTGGAACCGTTCCATGTCGAGCAGGTTGTAGGCGAAGACCGGCTTGCCGTTCAGCAGATAGAGGCCATAACCGCCGAAACGTCCGCCCAGCGTCACGATCATGCCCTCCGCGCCGCCTTCGGGAACGGTGATGTCGGCGGTGATGGTGTAGTCCTTGTCCAGAATGCTGGGCGCATTGCCAACAGGAATGCCGACGTTCTCACCCGTGTAGGTGAACTCGGTTTTGCCAGCGGTCGCGCTCGGCTTGGGCGCGAGCAGGCGCACGAAGCCGGAGTTGTCCAGCGGGAACACATTATATTTCCCCGCCTCGGTCAGGAACAGCGCCTGCAATTCCTTGAGCTTGTCGGGATTTTGGGCTGACAGGTCGTTATTTTCAGAATAATCATCGGCAATATTGTAAAGCTCCCAGTGGTAGTCAGCGAGTTCCGGCATCTTGCCCGTGCCCATGAGCCAGGACGGAGAGGGCGGTGTGGTGGCGGCAATCCAGCCGTCGTGATAAATGGCGCGGTTGCCGACCATCTCAAAATACTGCGTGTCGCGTCTGGATGGCGCGCTGGCGTTGGCCTGGTCAAAGGTATACAGCATGCTGATGCCTTCAATCGGCGTTTGCTTGATGCCGTTGACCATCTCAGGGGCTTTAATGCCGGCGGCTTCAAGGATGGTCGGCACAATATCAATCATGTGATGGAACTGCGGGCGGATGCCGCCCACATCCGTGATGTGGCCCGGCCAGGAAATGACCATGCCCTGCCGCGTGCCGCCGAAATGCGACGCCACCTGCTTGGTCCATTTGAACGGCGTGTCAAACGCCCAGGACCATTGCACGGCCATGTGCGGATAAGTCTTGTCCGAACCCCAGTCCTCGTAGTGCAGCATCTGCAACGCCTCCGGGAGTTTCATAATGCCGTTGTAGGCGGTCAAAGTATTATAGGTGCCCTCCTCGGTGCCTTCGGCACTGGTGCCGTTGTCGCCGCTGATGTAGATGATGAGCGTGTTGTCCAGCTTGCCTTCATCCTGGACTTCCTGAATCACCCGGCCAATTTCATGGTCGGTATAGGCCACGTAGGCGCCAAACACATCCGCCTCGCGCGTGTAGAGTTTCTTCTGGATTTCCGAAAGCGAGTCCCATCGCGGAAGCGATGCGCCGCCATACGCGGCCTGCCCGTCCGGCCACGGGGTCAGCTGCGTGTCCGGCGGAATCACGCCCAGCCGTTTCTGGTTGGCGAAGATCGTGTCGCGCAGCTTTTCATAGCCGGCGTCAAACAGGTGCATGTCGTCGATTTTTTTGATCCATTCCGGGGTCGGCTGGTGTGGCGAATGCGTGCCGCCGGGAACGTAGTAGAGGAAGAACGGCTTGTCCGGGGCGGACGCGTTCAACGTATGCATATATTTAATGGCTTCATCCGCCATGTCGGTGGTGAGGTTGTAATCCTTCCGGCCGATCCACGGATAAATCTGGGTATGATCCTTGAACAGATATGGTGTCCACTGGTCGGTCTCACCGCCCATGAATCCGTAGAAATAATCAAAGCCCATCCCCGACGGCCATTGGTCGTAAGGTCCGGCGAGACTGTATTGGAAGGTTGGCGTGTTGTGGTTCTTGCCAAACCACGATGTGGCATAACCGTTCTCCTTGAGGATTTCACCGATGGTGGCGTTTTCCGGCCCGATGATGGAATCGTAGCCCGGATAGCCGGTGGACAATTCGCCGATGACGCCGAAGCCGACCGCATGATGGTTGCGGCCCGTGATGAGCGCGGCGCGCGTGGGTGAGCAAAGCGCCGTGGAATGGAACTGCGTGTAGCGCAGACCCGCCGCTGCAATGCGATCCATCGCGGGCGTCGGAACCACGCCGCCGAAGGTGCCGGAAACGCCATAGCCCTGGTCATCCGTCATGATGAGCAGCACGTTGGGCGCACCCTTGGGCGGCACCACGCGCGGCGGCCAGTAGGGCGTGGAATCCTTGGCGCTCTCCTTGATCACACCGCCGAACGGCAGCGGGGGCGGCGGGATCTGGTTCCCGTTGATCACCTGCGTCGCGCTGGGCGAACCCGGCGTGCCGTTGATTTGCTGGGCCGGGGTTGACAGGCTGGCAACCATCGCTGTCGAAGCGGTAAGCACGGTCAGGCCGTATCTCATCAAGTTGTTTCGGTTCATATTTTTATTGGATGAGAATTTGAGAACTGCGATGAGACGATTGAACAATTTTTAAAGTGAAATTGCCACAACAAAATTTACTTTCATTATGCCTCACCCGGTAGTGGGCTACTTTCGTTTTGAATTTCCGTTTTGGGTTTGACTGCGTTAAGTTTGGGCATGATTAAACCGAAGCGCAAACGGCCTACAGATACGGTTCAGCTCGCTCACAGCGTGTTTTCGGATGTGATTAAGCTGACAGAAAAACCAATTAAAGCACCTGCCAAGGGTGCAAAGAAGCCGCGCCAAAAATAAAATCAAGCCGCCACTTCGGATGGCTCTTCATCAAAAAAGGCCGGATCGTCTTGATATGCAATTTCCATTATTTCTGGGCTATAATACGACTTCGGTCGAAAATCTTCCATTTGATAAAGTATTTTTGCTTTTACGAGCCTGTCCACGTCTGATTGCGTGGTTGCCGATGCGCCTTTATCAAATGTCGAGGCCCCTTGAATCGCTATGAGCTCGTCTTGAACGAATGTCAAAACGCCTTCATCGGTGGTCGGAACGGCTCGAACGAATGTCGTCCGCCCTGCTCCCAATGCGCATTTCAGAAACCGGCTCCCCTTCAATTTACCGAAACATTTTCGGCGGCGGCAGAAATGGACCCCGAAATTCGGACCAGGTGCTAAGTTAGACTTTTCAGGTTCTGTTGAACATGAGACAACAGCAGGACTATGAGCAAAACTAAACGGAAACGATACACAGGTGCCTTCAAAG
>Ga0182016_10002368_pt1 | contig 22271 bp, 24 predicted proteins | sample 712S2MmetaG_FD_120491 | JGI IMG/M metagenome (GOLD analysis project Ga0182016, IMG submission 120491) | Permafrost microbial communities from Stordalen Mire, Sweden - 712S2M metaG | ecosystem: Environmental > Terrestrial > Soil > Wetlands > Permafrost | place: Sweden: Stordalen | collected... | reverse complement strand
GGATCAGGGTTTCCCCCATTGTCCAATATTCCCCACTGCTGCCTCCCGTAGGAGTCTGGGCCGTGTCTCAGTCCCAGTGTGGCTGGTCGTCCTCTCAGACCAGCTACGGATTGTCGCCTTGGTAGGCCGTTACCCTACCAACTAGCTAATCCGACTTCGGCTCATCCAATAGCGCGAGGTCTTACGATCCCCCGCTTTCACCCATAGGTCGTATGCGGCATTAGCTAACCTTTCGGTTAGTTGTTCCCCACTACTGGGTAGATTCCGAAGCATTACTCACCCGTTCGCCGCTCGTCAGCATGTATTGCTACACCTGTTACCGCTCGACTTGCATGTGTTAAGCACGCCGCCAGCGTTCAATCTGAGCCAGGATCAAACTCTTCACTTTAAGTTTTTGAGCTCATAGTGATGAGTGATTTCAAAAGCTCATTGCTGGACTTTTTGGTCACTCGGTCAATGCATCCCAAAGACGTATCGACGCGAGATCCCACACAAGTTACCTGCCAAATTTTTAAAGAGCTCCCACGGCGCATAGGCCGCAGGAAGGGCCGGGAAAAATACGCCTCGCGGCGTCTCCCGTCAACATAACCATCAAGCGCTACAAATCCACTACGCGAGAACCGCGCGGCGACCGGCTCGAGGGCGCGCATTATAGGGGTGGGAGCGGCCCTGTCAACGGATTGTCACAATAAATTTCGCGGCGCATCAAATGTTGTTTCGCCGCAAATCTTAAGGGAGCTTCTCGATGCGCACCTGGGCAAATCGGCGGGGCCCGATTTGCAGGATGTAGCTGCTCCCTTCGGCCAGGTGCAGTGCAACATCAGACACCTTTTCCCCGTTCACGCGTACGGCGCCCTCGGCAATCTTTCGCCGGGCGTCCGAGCCGCTGCTGGCCAGCCCCGTCGATACCAGGTTCGCGGTGAGCCCGGTCTGTGCCGAAACGATCTCCGGCAGATCCTTGGGCAGCACCTTCTGCGACAGGGCCAGGAACTCGGCCTGGGCCTGGGCGGCAGCGGCGGCATCGTGAAAGCGCGCGGTGATCTCGGCCGCCAGCTCCATCTTCACATCGCGCGGATTGCGGCCCTCGGCGATCTGCTGCCGCAGGTGCGCGATCTCGCGCAGCGGCCGGAAGCTTAAGAGCTCGAAGTAGCGCCACATCAGCTGGTCGGAAATCGACATGAGCTTGCCGAACATGGTGCCTGGCGGCTCGTCCACACCGACATAATTGCCGAGGGATTTGGACATCTTTTCCCCACCGCTCAAACCTTCGAGCAGCGGCACCGTGACGACGATCTGCGGCTCCTGTCCGTACTGCTCCTGCAGTTGCCGCCCGACCAGCAGATTGAATTTCTGGTCGGAGCCGCCGAGCTCGACGTCCGAGCGCATGGCCACCGAGTCGTACCCCTGCGCGAGCGGATACAGGAATTCGTGGATCGAAATCGGCTGACCGCTTTTATAGCGCTTGGAAAAGTCATCGCGTTCGAGCATGCGCGCGACCGTGGACTTGGCCGCCAGCTTGATGACCTCGGCGGAGCTCAGTGCACCGAGCCAGCGCGAATTGAAATCCACGCGCGTCTGTTCCGGATCGAGGATCTTGAAGACCTGCTTCTGATAGGTCTGCGCATTGGCCTGGATCTCTTCACTGGTCAGCGGCGGGCGCGTGACGTTGCGCCCGGTCGGATCGCCGATCAGGCCCGTGAAATCCCCGATCAGAAAGGTGACCTCGTGACCGAACTGCTGAAACGCCCGCATCTTGTTGAGTAGTACCGTGTGACCCAGGTGCAGGTCGGGTGCGGTGGGGTCGAACCCCGCCTTGATGCGCAGCGGGGCGCCGCGCGCGAGTTTCTTTTCCAGCTCCGCGGGGATCAGCACCTCGTGCGTTCCGCGCGCAATTTCGGCCATCTGCTCGGCAATATTTTCCGGGGTCGTGTTCATCGTGGAGGCTCTCGGCTGCAGCCGACACTGTAGCAGGATGCGCCCGCGGCGCCGTTGACCCGCGGCTTTGAGAGGGGTTAGGGTCGCGTGAGATGAGCTTAAGTCTTGAATCGGTTTCGCCCGCGACCACGATCCCGCGCACGCTGCGTTTGGTGCAGGCCTTCGCCTGCCTGTGCCTGGGGTGGGCGGCTCTGAACGCCGCGCGTCAATCGACCACCCCGGCGCTGGATCTCGGTCACGCCCTTTTCCCGGCCTCCAACGGCACTCCGACCGCGACGCGTGAGGGCCTCGATGACCTCGGGAAACTCGCCGCGCCTGGCCTGGCGCTCATCGAGGTAGTGGTCCAGCGCGACGACACGCTCGATCGGATCTTTCGTCGCCTGCAGATCAGCGTCACGGATCTGCAGAACGTGCGCGCGCTGGCCGGTGTGCGCACGCTGCTCGATCGCCTTAATCCCGGCGAGCATCTGAAGTTCCTCTATCACGACGGCGTGCTGCTCGGCCTCACGCGTCACGTCTCGCTCACCCAGCAGCTCGAAGTACGGCGCACCGATGCGGGTTTTGCTGCCGAGGTGATCGCCAAGCCCATCGATTCCCGGACCACGCTGGCACACGGCACCATCGACTCCTCTTTATTCGAGGCCGCCAACGACGCCGGGCTTTCCGACATCACTGTGCTCAAGCTCGCAAAGATCTTCGGTTCCGAGATCGATTTCGTGCTCGGACTGCGAGCCGGCGATCAGTTCGCGGTCGCGTACGAGCGCATCCATCAGGATGGCAAGTACGTCAAGGACGGCGAGATCCTGGCCGCGCGCTTCATCAACCAGGGCCGTGAATACGTCGCGGTGCGTTACCTGCGGCCCGATGGCGTCGTGGGGTACTACTCGCCGGCGGGACGCAGCATGCAGAAGGCGTTCCTGCGTGCGCCGCTGGAATTCCAGCGCATCAGTTCGGGCTTCTCATCGGCGCGGCTGCACCCCATCCTCAACACGATCCGTGCGCACCAGGGCACTGACTACGCCGCGCCGCTTGACACGCCCGTCTACGCCGCGGGATCCGGACGAATCAACTACCGCGGCGTAAAGGGTGGCTACGGCAATGTCATCCAGATCGATCACGGCCAGGGCATCGAAACCCTCTATGGCCATCTGTCGCGTTTTGCGGCCATGAAAGCCGGCAGCCAGGTTCAGCAGGGCGAGACCATCGGCTATGTCGGCATGACCGGATTGGCCACCGGTCCGCATCTGCATTTTGAATTCCACATCAATGGCCGCTTCGTCGATCCCCAGCGCGTCAAGCTGCCGGACGCATCCCCGCTCGATGCGAACCTGCGCGAGGACTTCGAGCGTTCGAGCACGCCCTTGCTCGAGAGTCTTGGAGTCCGATGACGCTCTACCTCGGGCTGATGTCCGGGACCAGCATGGATGGAATCGATGCGGCGCTGCTCGAGGTCGCACCTGCCGGTATGCGCGTTCAGGCAGCACTCGCGCGGGGCTGGCCGGCGGCACTGCAGAATCGCCTGCGTCGCGCCGCTGAGGATTCCGAGCATATCGGTCTGACCGAGTTCGGCCAGCTCGACACGGCGGTGGCGCACGAATTCGCACAGGCCGCCGCGCAGCTGCTGGATGAGGCCTCGGTGCCGGCCGCCTCCGTGCGAGCCATCGGCAGCCACGGCCAGACCGTGCTGCATCGGCCACGGGCCGAGTCTCCCTTTACGCTGCAGATTGGCGATCCCAACATCATTGCCGAACGCACCGGCATCGATGTTGTGGCCGATTTCCGTCGCCGCGATGTTGCCGCCGGCGGCGAAGGCGCGCCGCTGATGCCCGCCTTCCACGCCGCCGCCTTCGGCGTGGCCGGTGAAAACTGCGCCGTGGTGAATATCGGCGGCATCGCCAATGTCACGCTGCTGCAAGCCGACGGCAGCGTGCTCGGCTTCGATACCGGCCCGGGCAACTGCCTGCTCGATGCCTGGGCGCGCACTCACCTGGGAAAGAGTCATGATGCGGGCGGTTCCTGGGCCGCCAGCGGCCGCATCGATGCGCCGCTGCTCGAGCGGCTGCTGGCCGAGCCGTACTTTGCGCGCCAGCCACCCAAGAGCACTGGCCGCGAGACCTTCAGCGATGCCTGGCTGCACCTGGCGCTGGCCGGGCGGTCACTGCACCCGCAGGACGTGCAGGCAACGCTCGCCGAACTGACCGCGCTGACCATCGCCCAGGCACTGCAGCGGCCTTATGGTGCAGCGCCGCATAGCCTGTATGTGTGCGGCGGCGGCGCCTTCAATTCCGACCTGCTGCAGCGACTGGCGCGGGCACTGCCGCAGGTGCAGGTGGCCACGACGGCGGCCCGCGGCATTGCCCCCGAGCATGTCGAGGCGGCTGGCTTCGCCTGGCTGGCCCACCGCTATCTATCTGGCCAGCCGGGGAATCTTCCTTCCGTGACGGGTGCCAGCCATAGTGTGCCCCTGGGCGCGCTTTATCGCGGGCGTGCGCTGTAACAGTGCCGTAACAGGTCGCGCGGCTACAATGAGCCATGGCGCGACGCATGACGATCTTCGAGGCATCCCAGGCCGCAGCACCCGCCGCTGCTGCGCCCGCGCCGCCGCCGCCCGCACCGGCACCGCCGCTGCGCTCGCCGCAGAACTTCATCAATCGGGAAATCTCCGCCCTCGAGTTCAACCAGCGCGTGCTCGCGCAGAGCCTGGACCCGCGGGTGCCGCTGCTCGAGCGCCTCAATTTCCTGTGTATCTCCTCGAGCAATCTGGATGAGTTCTTCGAGATCCGCGTCGCCGGTATCAAGCAGCTGCTCGAACTCGGTTCGACGACGATCGGCGCCGACGGTCTCGGGCTCGCCGAGCAACTCTCGGCCATCCATGCGCGCGCCAAGGAACTGGTGCGTGATCAGTACGCCTGCCTCAACGATGTGCTGCTGCCGGCGCTGCGTGAGACCGGCATCGACGTACTCGATGCCAAGGACTGGGACACCCAGACGCGCGCCTGGGTCGAGCATCACTTCGCGGCCGAGGTCGAACCGGTCCTAAGCCCGCTGGGGCTGGATCCGGCGCGGCCGTTCCCGCGCATCCAGAACAAGAGCTTGAATTTCATCGTGCGGCTGTCCGGCAAGGACGCCTACGGCCGCGACAGCGAGCTCGCCATCGTGCAGGCGCCCAGGTCGCTACCGCGCATCCTGGCGCTGCCCGCGAGCGGCAGTCGCCGGCGCTTTGTCGCACTGTCGACTATTGTTGAAGCCATGGTGCAGCATCTGTTCGAGGGCGTCGAAGTCCTTGGCTGCTACCAGTTCCGCCTCACGCGCAACAGCGACCTGTTCGTCGACGATGAAGAAGTCGACGATCTGCGCCGTGCGCTCGAGGGCGAGCTCGCCCAACGCCGCTATGGAGCGGCCGTGCGACTGGAGACCGCTGCCGACTGCCCGCAGGACATGGTGGAGTTCCTGCTGCAGGAGTTCGCGCTGGCGCCGCAGGATTGCTACCAGGTGCCAGGACCTGTGAACCTGAACCGCTTCTCAGCCATTTATGCGCTGGCGCAGCGTGCCGATCTGAAGTACCCGCCGTTCACCCCGGGCCTGCCGCCGCGGCTCATCGGCGCCACTGATCTCTTTGCCGTGATCCGCCAGCGCGACATCCTGCTGCACCATCCGTATCGCAGCTTCGGCCCGGTGATGGACCTGCTGCGCCAGGCCGCGGCCGACCCCGGCGTGCTCGCCATCAAGCAGACCCTTTATCGGACCGGCGATCAATCACCCATCGTCGATGCCCTGGTGGCGGCCGCGCAGTCCGACAAGGACGTCACGGTCATCATCGAGCTGCGCGCGCGCTTCGATGAAGAGGCCAACATCGAACTGGCTACGCGGCTGCAGGAGGCTGGCGCGCACGTCATGTACGGCGTAGTCGGCTACAAGACGCACGCCAAGATGACGCTGGTGGTGCGGCGCGAGGCCGAAGGCATCCGCCGCTACTGTCACCTTGGTACCGGCAACTATCACCCCAAGACCGCGCGCCTCTATACCGACTACGGCCTGTTCACCTGCGATGAGGACATCGGCAGCGACGTGCACGAAATCTTCCTGCAGCTCACCAGCCTTACGCGCACCTCGAAGCTGCGCCGGCTGCTGCAGTCACCATTCAATCTGCACGAGTCGCTGCAGGCGCTGATCGAGCGCGAGAGCGCCAATGCGCGGGCCGGCAAGAGCGCGCGCATCATCGTCAAACTCAACGCGCTGGTGGAACCGCAGATCATCGAGACGCTCTACGCGGCTTCCCGCAGCGGCGTGCGCATCGAGCTGATCGTGCGCGGCGTGTGCGCGCTGCGCCCCGGCATCCCGGGAGTCTCCGAGAACATCACCGTACGCTCGGTGATCGGCCGATTCCTGGAACATTCGCGTGTCTATTGGTTCGAGAATGCCGGCGACCCCGAGCTGTATCTGTCCAGCGCGGACTGGATGGAGCGCAATTTCTTCCGCCGCGTCGAAATCGCCTTCCCGGTGCTGCGCAAGCAACTGCGCGAGCGCATCACCAAGGATCTCGAGACCTACCTGGCGGACAACACCAACGCCTGGGAATTGCGGCCCGACGGCACCTACGCGCGCATCGCCGCGGGCAACGCCTCCGCCACCGATGCGCAGGCGTTGCTGCTCGAGCATTTCGCCGGCATCTCGACCCCGAACGCCGGCTAGCCCGAGCGCCGCGCCGGCTAGCTGGCGCGGCCGCCCGAGAACACGCGCAGCCGCAACCCCTGCGGCTGCAGGAACTCCGTCTCCAGCTGCAGGTCCCCGACGGTAAGGGGATGTTCACTCAGCCAGCGCGATGGGAATCGCAGCTCCAGCGTGCGTCCGCGCGGGGTCAACTCGATGTTCGGCATCGCGACCGCGCTGCGGCCACGATGCAGCAGCACCGCGATGCGCAGCAACACGATCAGGTGAATGGCGAGCTGATCCCACGGCGGAATCAGATCCTCCAGCCGATCGAGCGTCAGCTTGCGGCGATGCGAACCGACCAGGCGTGCCAGCAGTTGCTGCTCCTCGCGCGCGAAGCCGGGCATATCCGCATTCTCGAGCAGGTAGGCGCCGTGACGATGATAGCCATTGTGCGCCACATCCAGTCCGATCTCGTGCAGTCGCGCACCCCACCTGAGCGCGAGTTCGGCCAGCGGGTCCTCGAGTCCCCAGGCACTCTTGACCTGTTCGAGGAACACCATCGCGGTCGCCTCGACGCGCTCGGACTGTTCAGCGTCGACGTGGTAGCGGCGCTGCATCGAACCGACCGTGCGCTCGCGCGCGTCGGAGCGCGTCATGCGGCCCACCATGTCGTAAAGCAGGCCATCGCGCAGCGCACCCTCGACGAAGCGCATCTGTTCGATACCGAGCGAGGCGATGATCTCGGCCAGTATCACCGTGCCGCCCGGAAATACGGGCCGGCGCTCTTCGGACACCGCATCCAGATCGAGCGCGCGCAGGCTGCCGGCATCGGCGAGCCGCTTCAGCAATTTATCCAGGCCTTCCGGCGTAATGCCGGTTGCGGCCGGATCGATTTCGCGGATGCTATCGGCGATCACGCGCACGGTACCCGAGCTGCCGACCGCGCGCTCCCACCCCAGGCGCTGGAATGCGGCCTGGATCGGTTCGAGCTCGAGCCGCGCGGCCAGCCGCGCGCGCTCGATGCGCTTGGCCGAGAGGCGGCCATCATCGAAATAGCGCTGGCTGAGCGACACGCAGCCGATCTGCAGGCTCTCGAGCGTGAGCGGCTCGAAGCGCTCGCCGATGATGATTTCCGTGCTGCCGCCGCCGATGTCGACCACCAGGCGGCGCCCCGGCTCGCTCGGCAGGTTGTGCGCCACACCCGAGTAAATCAGGCGCGCCTCTTCCATGCCGGAGACGATTTCGATCGGGAACCCCAGTGCTTCGCGCGCGCGCTCGAGAAAGGCCTGCTTGCGTCGCGCGATACGCAGTGCATTGGTGCCGACCACGCGCACCTTGCGCGCATCGATGTCGCGCAGCCGCTGTCCGAATCGTTCAAGACAGGCGAGCGCACGCGAGGTGGCGGCCTTGTCGATGCGGCCATCCTCGTCGACGCCGGCGCCCAATCGCACCATATCGCGCAGACGATCGATGATGACCAGCTGGCCATGCGAGTAGCGCGCGACCACCATGTGGAAACTGTTGGAACCGAGGTCAACCGCCGCTATGACATCGGACATGGCGGACGGCGCGGCGTCAGGCCGCGAAGACGGCCTTGAGCGGAATCAGGCGCTGAAGGAGGAACCGCATCCGCACGTGGTCTGGGCATTCGGATTGCGGATCACGAACTGCGCCCCTTCCAGACCTTCGCGGTAGTCGATCTCGGCGCCGCCGAGATACTGAAAGCTCATCGGATCGACCAGCAGCTTGACGCCCTGGTTCTCGACGCAGGTGTCGCCGTCCTGAACCTGCTCGTCGAATTCGAACCCGTACTGCAGACCCGAGCAGCCGCCGCCCTGCACGAACACGCGCAGCATGAGCTTCGGGTTGCCCTCCCCGGCGATCAGCGCACTGACCTTGCGCGCGGCCGCATCGGTAAACACCAGCGGCGCGGCTTCATCCACAACCACTTCATTTTCAATGGCTTCGAGGGTGTCTGCTTCACTCATGCCAACCAGTGTAGGCGCAGTACCCGGGGGCGTCAAAGCTTGAGTCATAACGCAGCTCTCATTTACAGACGTGCGCGCAGGAACAGCAGAAAGGAGGCTGGATTATCGCCATATGCGGGTTCGAGCACCGCCGGATAGCGGTATACCGTTCCCATCGCCCCCACGCCCGCATGGACCGGGCCCAACTGCGTGCCCCACTGTGCGAAATCGTAGATGTATCCCAAAGACAGCTCATTGATCGTGAAGGTCGGCCCATAAAGCGGCTCGCCCGCAGTGAACAGCTCATCCTTGCCCACGCGTTCGGCGCGGGCAAAAAAGGTGTGCGTATCGCTAAGGCGCAGCGCCGACTCGAGCAACCAGCCATTACTGGCCGGCCTAAGCTGGGGCTGGTTGCGTCCCCAGGCAAACGTGGTCTGCCACTGAACTGCCGCAAACATGCGGTTGTAGCTGACCGAGGCGGTCGTACGACGAATCGCGATATTGGGTTCGAGCTGCTCGGGACTCGCCAGCCGACCGGTGCTCACCTGCAGTGCAAGGTCGGGCAGCGGATTCCACGACAGGCGCGCCGACCAGGAATCGAAAGCCCGCAGCTCCACCTTGTAGCGATCCTGGTCCGGCTCGCGGCCATTGAAGGCCGAGCCCTCAAGTTTTGCACGATCCCACTGGTAGCCCGCCGTGACCACACCATAAGTGATGTGCGTGGAGTCGAGCCAATGATGCGTCAGCGGTGCCTCAGGATTATCCTCGGAGGAGAAGCGATGCATGAAAGCGGGCGGCCCCAGCGCCGGCTCCCCCGCCAGCGCCGCATACACATACACCGAGCTTTGCCTCGAGAGGCTGCGGCTGTAGGTGCCCGAGGCCTCCATGAGCAGATTGTGCGGGTGTTGCCGATCGATCAACGGATGCACGCCGTCGGCGGTCTCGCCAGTCTGGAACAGCTCCGGATAACCATAGCGTCCCATGAGCGGATCGGCCGAGATCATCAGGTGCAGCCCGAGCGCCCCCTCCGGCAAGCCGCGTCGCGCCATGAACATGAGCATGCTGCTGGAGAAGGTCTTAGCAGCACCGCGCGGGCCACCCTGATCGTCGTAGGTGAGATCGATCAGGCCGTGCCACATCGTCATCCACTCGCCGCTCATATTCATGAGGCCAGCCATCGGCGTCGAATCGGGCTGCCAGCTCGTCCCCGACGACTCGCGCGCCATGAGATACGGCCCCAGTGTGCCGGGCATTTCCGTCATTGGGTCCGTCGCCGCGCACACCGCCGGCAGCAGCAACGCCAGCGCCCAGCACGCCATTGGACGGATCCGGCCCATCGTGTCAGTGCTCGGGTGAATACAGGCTCGTGAGCGCCGCGGTCATCGCCAGGACGCCGGCGATCAGCAGGTACTCCGTGATTATCGAGCGCCGCAACGCACTGCGTGCCGCTGCGGGCATGGCTGCAGGTCCGGACACCAGCGCTGGCGTGAAGCGCCACCGGCTCAGCGCCGCGAGTAGCAGCAGCAGCGCGAACACGGTCGCCTTTGCAATCAGGATCAACCCGTAGGGTCGCTTAAATGTGCCCCAGCTGTCGATCAGCACAAATCCCATCCCGAGACCTGCCAGTGCAATGCAGGGCACGAGCCAGATCGCGATGCGCGAGAAGCGCCGCAACACAGCCTCGGCGGCCGCGGCGGTCTCGTGTCGCAGCATCAGCCACAGTGGCCACAGAGCGCCGAACCAGAAAGCGACCACGAGCAGATGCACCGCCAGCAACGGCGCCAGCCACGCACGCATGGGATTCACGCTGGTATGTCCCGTGAGCGTCAGCGCCACGGCCGCGAGTGCCGCTCCTGTGACCGCGATGGATAGCGTCCACACCGCGACGCCGTTGGCGCGATGGAACCACAGGCCCGCGGCCACCAGCGTGAGCCCGGCCAATTGCCACGCATGGGCGTCGCCGCGGCTCGAGTGCAGCGCGAGCCGCAGCAGCGCGGCATCGTGCGCGCCCGCGAAATCGCCGGCCATGCGCGCCGCGTCGAGCGGCGGCAGCAGCAGCAGCAGCACGATGCCGAGCACAGCGGTCAGAATACCGAGGCGGCAGACGCGCGGCAGGACCCGCGGGGAATGGCGCTTGAATAGCGCCACGAAGAACGCCGCGCCGGCAGCCTGGTAGAGGCAGATCAGCGCCAGCGCCCGTATGGCGGTTGCAAGGGCATCCGGGTTCACGGGGGAACCCTACTGCTTTGCGATCGTGAAGTGAACGCTGCCGGAGATGATGTGGCCGTCGGCACTGAGAACCCGATAGCGCAGCTCGTAGCTGCCTGGGGCGAGTGGCCGTGCGGGGATGCTGATCTGCGTGCTCGTCACCGCGGGCAGTGGCGCGATCTTCCGCGGCTCCTGCTCACCCACTTTCAACAGAGTCAGTGAGGTCAGCTGCGCGGGTTCGGAGAACCGCAGAATGTAATTCTCGGGCGCCGCTGGGACGGTGCTGCCATCTGCAGGCTCGACCGCTTCCAGATGCGCATGCGCGCCGGCCAACAGCGGAAACAGCAGGCACGCAGCAAGCACGGCTATGCGAATCGTCACGACGCAGTTTCGCCGCCGCCGCCGCCGCCGCCGCCCGGCACGAGCCGGCCGCTGATCTGCGCACCGAGTGCCATCTCGATGATGCTGTAATGCACGTTGCCCTGTACGCGCGCCTTGGCGCCGAGGATTACGCGTTCGCGACCGAAGATGTCGCCGTTGACACGGCCGTTGAGGACGACGCTGGGTGCTACCACCGAGCCGTCGATGACGCCATGCTCACTGACCGAGAGCGCCGCGGGGACACCCGCGGCTGCGCGCACACTGCCGGTGACGCGCCCGTCAATGTGCAGGCCGCCGGAAAATTCCACATCGCCCTGCACGCTGGTGGACTTGCCGATCAGCGTATCGACCTGGCCGTCGGCAAGCTTGTCACTTCGCTTGAACATCAGGAGATCGGATCGGCGTTCCAGACAAACGTCTGACGATAGGGTGCCACGCCTTTGCGTCCCGGTCGAACTTCAATCGTGATGTGATCGGGCTTGAAGTCGCCCGGGAGCGTGACCGGCTGCTCAATCGCGGCAAAATAGCGGAAATTGAACGGCAGCTCGCTCTTGCCGCCGGTGAGCGTCGGCAGATCGATACTGGATGAGCTGCCATTGCTGGTGCCGTCGATGGTGATCGCAATGGTGCCATTCACCGCCTCTTCCGGCCGCTGCGTGCGGCTCAACGAGAAACGCAACGAAAAGTGCTGATCACCGGGCAACGTCACGATGCGAAACTGCTGCACGCGCACCGCATCGGCCGCCGGCTGGCCGGGCTGGGCCACCAGGCCGCGATAGAAACCCATCTCCTGCTGATCGCGCGCGACCTGCGCCTGCAGCTCGCCGATGGTGCGTGCGATCTCGGTCCGTTCTCGACCCTCCCCGATGCGCGCTTCCTCGGCTGCCGCCAGCTGCACGCGCAGCTCGCGCTGTGTACGCTCGAGCTTGTCGATCTGGTCCTGCAGACCATCGCGCTGTGCCGCCGCCTGCAGGGCGTCGTAACCGGCCTTGTAGCGTCCAAGCTCGAACATTACATAGAAGGCGAGCCCGGTCAGCAGCAGCAGGATCGCCCCCATGATCCAGCGCCGCGCCGGGGCATAGGTGCGGACCACCATCTTGCCCGGTATCTGCATCGACCAGATTCTGCTTTCAGGTTGCCGGTGCGGCCGTGGGCTCGCTCATGGCCGGCCGCGCCCGCCACCAGGAGGGATAGGGTGGAAGACCGCCCGGAAAAGCCGATTCTCCCAGTTCGTGCAGAGCGCGCGTGTAGACCGCCCGCTTGAAATAAATGACCTCGCGAATGGGCTGCCAGTAGTCGACCCAGCGCCAGCGGTCGAACTCGGGTTCGGCTGTCATATCGAAGCGAAACGCCGCATCCGGACGGCGCAAGCGCAGCAGGAACCAGCGCTGCTTCTGGCCCAGGCACAGCGGCTGCACGTTGCGGCGCAGGTATCGGCCGGGCAGCCGATATCGCAGCCAGTGTCGCGTGCGGCCGACGATCTGAACGTCCGCCGCGGCCAGGCCGATCTCCTCGTTGAGCTCGCGATAGAGCGAGTCCTCGACGCTCTCCCCGCTGCGCATGCCGCCCTGCGGAAACTGCCAGCCGCGGCCGCCGGCACGGCGCGCCAGGAACAGCTGGCCATCGTCGGACATGAGCACCATGCCGACATTGGCGCGGAACCCGTCCCGGTCGATGAGGTCGCCCATGGGGAGTGTTTTACCAGCGCCGGCCCGTCAAGCCAATCGGACGCCCTCCGGACTGAGACTTCATCCGGTAGGCTTGTCATATGTTACGCCGACGCGATGTGGGGGGGCTTGCCGGGCTGGCGCTGATCGCCGCGGCGGCCTTCTGTCTCACGTTGCTGGTCGGCTCGGCAGGACTGGGGCCGGCGCGGGCGCTGCAGACGCTGCTCGGCGGCGGCGATGATTTCAGCCGCCTGATCATGTGGTCGGTGCGGCTGCCGCGTGCCGTGGCGGCCTTCGCCGTCGGGGGCCTTTTGGCGCTGGCCGGCGTCCTGCTCCAGGCGCTGTTCCGCAACCCGCTGGCCGATCCGCTCGTACTCGGCGTCTCAGGGGGAGCCGCGGTCGGCGCCCTCGCCGGCATGCTGGCGGGCCTGGGGTTCGTGGAACTGCACTGGGCAGCCACCGCCGGCGGCGCCATCGTGGGCTTCGCCGTGCTGCTGCTGGCGCGAGGCGGTGGAGCGACGCGATTGCTGCTTTGTGGCGTAGTGCTGGCAAGCGCCTGCGGCGCCCTGATCACGCTGATGCTGACGCTGGCCGACACCGGTCAGCTGCGCGGGATGGTCTTCTGGCTGGCGGGCGACCTCGGCTGGGCGCAGCGGCCCCTGGTTGAGCTGTTCGCACTGGCAGCCGCGCTGACGGTGTCGGCGTTTGCGGGTCGCTGGCTCAATGTGCTCGGCGCCGGGGAGCTGCGCAGTGCCACCGTCGGGCTGCATGGCGGTGGCGCGCGCGTGGCGGTCTTTCTGTTGAGTGCGGCGCTGACTGCGATGGCCGTGATCGGCGGCGGCATGATCGGCTTCGTCGGCCTGGTCGCGCCCCACCTCGTACGCTTAGGGTTCGGCACCAGCGATCACCGCATCGTGGCGCCCGCGGCGACGCTCGGCGGCGGCGTGCTGCTGTGCCTGGCCGATCTCTTGAGCCGCACGCTGGCCGCACCGCGCGAACTGCCTGTGGGCGCCATCATGGCCCTGATCGGCGCGCCGGTATTCATTGTGCTGCTGCGCCGGCAGGCGCGCTGATACTGCGCGGCAGCCGCGGAGGCTAGGGCCTGCGCGCCGCCGAATCGCGGCGGCCCTGCACGTAGTCGTGTCCCTGGCGCATGAGCGCCGTGAAGCGCGCCTGGTCGCCCTCGGACACCGCGCTGCGAACCGTCTCGACCGCGCGCGCCAGCGCATCGAGCGACTCGGCGCCGAAGTCGTTGAGTTTCTGGATCTCGAAGTAGAGCTCCGGGCTTTCCTCGGCCACCTTGCTGGCGATATCGAACTGCGCATCGAAGGTCGTGCTCGAGAGCTGCACCAGTCGGGGCGCGGCCTCGCCGCTCTCGGCGAGCGCGGTAAAAAAGGCGATGTTCAAGGCGTGCGAGAGGCCCAGTACGTAGGCGATCAGGCGGTCATGCTCGTCCAGTCCCATGACGACCTGTTCCGCCATGGTGGCGGCGAACAGCGCGCGCGCCTGCCGCAACGCCTCGGCATGTCCCAGATCGATGAAGATCACGTGGCGGCCCGAGAGCAGTTCCGTATCCGGACCGAACATCGGGTGCAGCGAGGTCACCGCCACGCCGGCGCTTCGCAGCGCATCCAGTCCGGCGCGCAGTGGCGACTTCAGCGACCCCAGGTCGAACACGACACCGCGCGGCTTTCGCAGCGCGAGCTGCCGCAGGATCATGTCGGTGGCGCCCAGCGGTGCCGCGACCACGATCAGATGATGATCCAGCGGCGAGCTGTTCCAATCCACCAGCCGGTCGGGACCGTCCGCCGGGGCCCTCGGATCGGCCACCTCGACCTGGAATCCCTGCGATCCCAGGAACTGCGCGAACCAGGCGCCCATCTTGCCCGCGCCGCCGATCACCAGCGCACGACGGCCGCTGCCCGAAGCCTGCGCCGCGACGCTGGCACGCTCCTGCGTGGTCAGCGAGGAACGGATCAGCAGCCGCATCACCGTTTCGGCGACATCGGGCGAGACGCCGAGGTTCTGCGCGTAGTTGCGCGCACCGAGCAGCACGTCGCGCTCGCGCCCATAGTCGCGGGTCGGATGACCCGTGGAGCGCTTGACGCGCGCGATTTCGCGGCTGGTCGATTGCCGGGCGGCAATGGTCTGCAGCAGTTGCTGATCGAGCTGATCGAGCTGCTTACGGAGTTCCTCGAGATTCATTCGCCCTTTGTATCGGTATTGTTGCGCCGCCTGCAAGCGTCCAATATGCAGCGATGGCCCTGCACCAGGAATACCTGCCCGATCCGCTGCCCTCCGAGCCACTTGTGCTGGTGGCTGATTGGCTGGCGCAGGCAACACAGGCGGCAATACAACCCAATCCCAACGCCATGGTGCTGGCAACCGCAGACCAGCATGGTCAGCCCTCGGCGCGGGTCGTGTTGTGCAAGGAAATTCGCCCGCAGCCGGGCTACCTGACCTTCTTCAGCAACTACGAGTCGCGCAAGGGCACCGAACTCGCCGCCAATCCGCACGCGGCCGTGGTGATGCACTGGGATCGACTGCGGCGACAGGTGCGTATCGAGGGGCCAGTCGTGCCGGTTTCGGCGGAAGAGAGCGATGCGTATTTCGCCTCGCGGGCCTGGCAGAGCCGTATCGGCGCCTGGGCCAGCCGCCAGAGCGCCTCGGTCCCATCGCGCGCTGCACTGGCAGCGGCCGTCGACCGCACGGCGCGGCGCTTTGGTGCGCCATCGCCCTTGCAAGGCGCCGATGACGCGCCCGATCCGGGAATCGACATTCCGCGGCCACCGAACTGGGGTGGTTACCAGCTATGGGCGGAATCGCTCGAGCTGTGGGTCGAAGGCACCGGTCGGCTGCACGACCGCGCCCGCTGGTCGCGCAAGCTCGAGCCTGCCACGGCCGGCTTCACGGCCGGTGTCTGGAGCGTCACCCGCCTGCAGCCGTGACGACGCTTCGATCCACCGGCCTGACGATATCGGCCGGCACACGCGTGCTGGTACAGGACTTGTCTTTCTCGGTCGGCAGCGGTGAGTTCCTTGCAGTTCTTGGGCGTAACGGCTGCGGCAAGAGCCTGACCCTGCATGCGCTTGCGGGCCTGTCCAACCCTCGCCACGGCCGGATTTATCTCGACGATGTGGATCTGCGCGGCCTCTCGCGCCGCCACATCGCGCAGCGGCTGGGTCTGCTGCCGCAGGATCGCGAAGAATCCTTGAGTATGAGCGCGCTGGAGTCGGTCATGATCGGGCGCCATCCGCACCTGCCGTTCTGGCAGCGCGAGGGCGCGCGCGATCTGGCCATCGCGCAGTCGGCACTCGAACGCCTCGGGCTTGCCGATCACGCATTGCGCGCGGTCACGACGCTCTCGGGCGGGGAGCAGCGGCGCACGGCGATGGCGGGACTGCTGGCCCAGCAGCCGCGGATCTATCTGCTCGATGAACCGAGCAACCACCTGGATCCGCACCACCAGATCCAGGTCTTAAGTCTTTTTCGCGATCTGTGCGCCGAGGGCGCCTGCATCATCGCGACGCTGCATGACCCGACGCTGGCCGACCGGTTTGCGGATCGGGTGCTGCTGCTGCATGGCGATGGCCGTCATCGCATCGGTCCGGCCGCCGAAGTGCTGAATTCCGAATCCCTCTCGGCGCTTTACCTGACGCCGATCGAGTCGCTCGGCAGCGCACCGCGGCGCGCGTTCCTGCCGGCCTAGCCGCCTTCGGGCTGCCCGCGAAGGGCGGCGAGTGCGGCTGCGTGCATCGCCGGATTTCCAGCCAGCAGCGATGTGCTCGTCATGTCGATGGCGGCGCCTGCCAGATCGGTCACCACACCGCCGGCCTCGCGCACGATCACGGTCAATGCTGCGATATCGAGGATGTTGAGATCCGATTCGAGCACCACTTCCAGCGCGCCGCGCGCCAGCAGGTGGTAGTGCAGGAAATCGCCGTAGCCGCGCAGGCGATTGACGCGGCCGATGAGTGCACCGAGTCGTGTCCAGCCCGCAGGCGATGCCGCCAGCGATTTGAGATTTCCCACTGAAAGTATCGACGATTCGAGTTGCGCGATCGCGCTCACATGTACGCGCTCGCCGTTCAGAAAGGCGCCCTCGCCCGCTTGCGCCCACGCCAGCTCGCCATAAGTCTGCGCGCTCGACACCCCGAGAATGAGCCGGCCGGCGCGCATGAGTGCGATCTGCGTCGAAAAGAACGGGCATTCGCGCACGAAGCTCTTGGTGCCATCGATGGGATCCACCAGCCAGACGCTCTCCGACTGAACGCGATCCTGTCCGGTCTCCTCGCCAATGAAGCCATGGTCAGGAAAGCGCGTCGCCAGCACGGCGCGAATGGCCTCCTCGGCACGCACGTCGGCCTCGGTGACCGGTGACTTGTCGGCCTTGAGCGTGACTGCCAGATTGCGTTGGTAGAGTGCCTGTATGACCTCGTGGGCGGCGCGCGCCGCGTCCAGCGCAGCGTTAAGTTCGGGTGACACGATGGGTGCGACTTTACAGTCAGCTGCTCGCGGACCCAAGTGCGGCGAGGTAGAGTAGGGGCATGGGAAATCGACTGTCGCGCATCGTCACTCGCACCGGCGATGATGGCAGCACCGGTCTCGGCGATGGGACACGGGTGCGCAAGGATGCAGCGCGCATCGAGGCGCTCGGCAGCGTCGATGAACTCAACTGCACGCTCGGCGTGCTGCTGTCCAATGAGCTGCCCGAGGAAGCGGCGGCGGCATGTCTGACCGAAGTGCAGCACGATCTGTTCGACCTGGGCGGGGAAATTGCGGTTCCCGGCACCATTGCCGTCGACGAGGAGCGCGTGGCCTGGCTCGACTCCCGGCTCGAAGAGTTCAATCGTGATTTGCCGCCCTTGAAGGAATTCGTGCTGCCGGGCGGGGGCACCTCGGCTTCGGCCAGCCACATCGCCCGCGCGGTTTGCCGGCGCGCCGAACGCAGTTGCTGGGCGCTGGCGCGCAGCGAGCCGATGTCGCCCATGGCACTGCGCTATCTGAATCGTCTCTCGGATCTTCTGTTCGTGCTGGCGCGGCGGTTCGCGCGCGCCGAACGCGGCAGCGAACCGCTGTGGAATCGCGCGCGGCGTATTGAGCCGGGCGGGGAATCCTGACGTTCATCTCAGCAGCGCGCGCAACCTGGGCCAGTCGAAGGCGGGACCCGGATCGGTCTTGCGGCCGGGCGCAATGTCGCTGTGGCCGACGACACGCTGCGGACTGAGCGACGGATACGCCGCGCACAGCGCGCCGATGAGCTGTCCGAGCGCCTGGTACTGCGAGTCCTCATAGGGCACGGTGTCGGCGCCCTCGAGTTCGATACCCACCGAGAAGTCGTTGCAGGCGCAGCGCCCCTCATGTCGCGATCGTCCGGCATGCCAGGCCCGCTCGCCGAAGGGCACGTACTGTGTCACCACGCCGTCCCGCCGGATGACCGCATGCGCCGACACGCGCAATGCCGCAATCTCGGGAAAGTCCGGGTGCGCGCTGGCCGGCAAATTGCCGCAGAACAGCCGATCAATCCAGGGACCGCCGAACGCCCCCTCCGGCAGACTGATGCCGTGCACGACGATCAGATCCGGCACCACGCCTGCCGGCCGCGCGTCCCAGTGCGGCGACAGCACCTGGCGTGCCGCCAGCAGCAGCCCGGTCCCCACATCGATGCGAAGCGTAGCCGTCATAACCGGCCGCATGATGCCAAAATGCGCCGGTGTCCACACCGTCACCACGCCGCCGATGCGCCTGACACGCTGCTTTGTGCCAGCCGCCCTGGCGGGGCAATCACAGCTGGTGCTGCCCGAGGGTCCCTCGACGCACATCGCCCGGGTGCTGCGGCTGCGGGCCGGCGCCGCGCTGACCCTGTTCGATGGCCGCGGCGGCGAATTCGAGGCGACCGTCCTGGCGGTCGAAAAGCGTGGCGTGCGCGTGCAGCTCGGCGCCCATCACACCATTGAGCGCGAATCCTCCGTTGCGGTGACGCTGCTGCAATGTGTAATACGCGCCGAGCGCATGGACTTCATCGTGCAGAAAGCCACCGAACTCGGCGTCGCCGCCATCGTGCCCGTGCAGAGCCGGCACGGCGTGGTGCGCCTGGATGAGCCGGCGATGGAGCGCCGTCAACGGCATTGGCAGGCTGTCGCGATCGGTGCCTGCGAGCAGTGCGGCCGCAATCGAATCCCCCAACTGCGCGCGCCGGTCAGCTACGAGGTCGCCTGCGCCGGCAGCGCGGCGGGCGTGGAGGGGCCGGGTGCGCACGCGCGAGTGCTGCTGGACCCGACCGGATCACGCAGTCTTGCGCAGGCGCTCGAGTCCTCGCCCCTCAAACCGCTGACCGCCGTCAGCATGTTGATCGGACCGGAGGGTGGATTCGGCGAAGATGAAATTGCGCTTGCACGCGATCTCGGTTTTCAGATCTGTAGCCTCGGTCCCCGCGTGCTGCGTGCCGAGACCGCGCCCATTGCGGCACTCGCGGTCGTTCAGGTGCTGTTGGGAGATTTCGCGGCGCGCGATGCGGCGATGAACTGAGTTATCAAAGATCGGACGCCTCCGTCTCGGAGATGGGGCGGCCGGGTTCGACTACCCATTCAGCCTCCTCGAACTCGCCGATCAACACGATGTCGCAGTGCTGTGCCGCTTCATTGAGTATGGATCGAACGATGGGATCGCGGCGCTGCTCCATCGAATCGCGTGAGACTTTCGAGTCCCAGCTGGCGATGGCGAGCAGTCGATGCGGGTTACCGATCTTCCGATGCAGCCGTGTGCCCTCCGCCCCCGGGGCGCGCTGCAGGATCTCGCTGACCCTGACCCAGGCGGCCGCATATTGCTCCGCCGTGTGGCCGGGCTTGATACGCACCTCGAAGACGTATTTCATCGCGGCGAGGCGCGCCGGTCGCGCCCTGCCGGCGGATAGAGCATCGCCTCCATGGATTCGCACTCGTCCGCCGAGAGCTCGAAGTCGAAGATCGCCAAGTCCTGCCGCATGTGCACCGCCGAGCGCGTGCCGGTCAACGGCACGATCCCGATCTGCGTCAGATACCGAAACAGGATTTGGGGCGGGGTTCGCCCATGCTGGCGCGCCAGCGCATGGACGGTCTCGTGCGCCAGCAGGTGTGGATTGGCGGTCAGGGTCCAGAAGCTCTGGTAGGTGATATTCCGTTCGCGGCAGAACCCCCGCAGCTTGCGGTCGTAGTCGGAGTCGGCGTGGAAGCGGTTCTGCAGCACCGCTGGCTGGATGCGGGCGATGTCGCAGACCGCCTTGAGCTGCTCGACGCGCATGCAGTTGCTGATGCCCAGCTGCCGGGTGATGCCGTTATCCACCAATTGTTCCATGGCGCGCCAGACTTCGAAGGTCTCGTGCGGATCGGGTAATGGCGAATGCAGGATCAGGCAGTCCAGGTAGTCGGTGCGCAGATTCTTCAGCGACAGCGCCGCGGACTGCGCCACCTGCTCAGCCAGCGACGCCTTCGCATCGTAGGGTATCTGCCGCGGCTCCTGGCCCGAGAGCGGCGTGAACTTGGTCTGGATGTACAGGTTCGCGCGCTTCAGGCGTGCATTCAGGCACGCGGCGATGCCGGCGCCTACCCCCGCCTCGTTGTAGTGCTTGGGCTGGCAGGCCGTATCAATGCCGCGGAAGCCGGTCTCGATGGCGCGCTTGACCAGCCGCTCGGTCTCATCTTGCTTCCATGCAGTGCCGTAGAGGATGTCGATCCGCATCACAGGACTTTATCGTAAACGATCAAGCCCAGGCGCGTCGCCACTTTGTCATGCAGACGCTGCCAGACCGTAAGGTCGCCATGCCGCAGAGTCCGGACGACGAATAGATCCGTCACGGCTGCCGTTTGGGCATTTCCACGGGCACGATGCGGAGCGCCAGCCGCTGCGTGCGCCGCAGGACCGACAGCTCCAGCGGTTCGCCAATGTTCCAGCGACTCAGGAAGCGATGCAACTCATCGACGCTCGAGATCGTGTGCGCCTGCGCGGCCAGGATGATGTCGCCGACCCGCAGATCCGAATCCGCCGACGGCGTCTGCGGTTCACGCGAGATCACCTCGAGCGCGTGATCGCTCGGCAGCGATAGCGCGCGCACCAGTCGACGGTCAAGCCGCCGCGTACGGCCGGCGATGCCCAGATACGCGCGCCGGACCCTGCCGTGCGCCAGTACTTCGGAGATGACCCATTCCGCGGTCGGCGCGGGGACGGCGAAACCGATGCCCTGCGCGGCCGCAATGATTGCGGTGTTGATGCCGACCACGCGCCCGCGCGCATCGACCAGCGGACCGCCGGAATTGCCCGGATTCAGCGGCGCCGTGTGCTGCAGGATTCCCTCGATGAGCCGTCCATCGCCGGCACGCAGCGTGCGTCCGTGGGCACTGAGTACGCCGGCCGAAACCGTGGCTTCGAAGCCGAACGGATTGCCGATCGCCACCACGAGCTGGCCCACGCGGGGCTGCTGATTGGCCAGGAGTCCCGCAGCCGGCAGACCCGTGGCATTCGCACGCAGCACTGCCAGGTCAGTCGAGGCATCCTCGGCGATTACGCGCGCTTCAACGCTGTCGCCGTCGATGAGCGTGATCTCGACCCGGGCCGCGCCCTGGACGACATGCTGGTTGGTGAGCAGGTAGCCGTCGGGCGTGACGATGACGCCGGAGCCCCCGCCCGCATTGACGATCTCGCCGCGCCGCTCGCGAGCGATGTGCACGCTGACGACGGCGGCGCCGACGCGCTCCACGACCTCGATCACGGTGCGCGAGTAGGCATCGAGTGCGTCGCTGTCCCCGAGGGGGGTGCTGTCTTCCGGCGCCGCATCCAGTCCGGGCGCCGCATCCAGTCCGCTGGTGGGTTCGTTGTCCATGAGCCCATCGGCTTGGGGCCGGGGGCTCGCGATTTCAAGTAGGTCGTGCCGGAGGCTTGTGGAAACGCCCGCCCTGCATGATGGCCAGCAGCCGGTCCTTATTCTGGAGAATCCGCAGATCCTGCAGGGGATCGCCATCGATGAGCAGCAGATCGGCCAAATACCCGGGTCGAATCTGGCCAACCGGCAAGTCCATAAGTTCGCCCCCCAGCCTGGTGGCGGCGCTCAGAACTTCGGCAGGTTCGTAGCCGAACAGGTCTACGAACAATTGCAGGTCGCGCGCGTTGCGTCCGATCGGGTTGTAGGGGAAACCATAGTCGCCGCCGGGCAGCACGCGGATGCCGCGGCGGCGCATCTCGGGATAGATGCGTTGCATGAGTTCCAGGCCCGACACCGCGCCCATGCGCTCGGCCGCGGCGCGATCGATGCCGAACTCGGCTGCCTCGTGCACGCGCGCGTACAGCAGTCCCGGTGCCGGCGCGACGAACAGGCGATCCTTATTGGCTTCGAGCAGATCCAGCGCCTCGGTATCGGCGTAGGTGCAGTGATTGATGAGGCGAAACCCGTGGCGGACGGCCATCTTTACGGCCTCGGCAGCCTGGGCAT
>Ga0182016_10002362_pt1 | contig 22292 bp, 23 predicted proteins | sample 712S2MmetaG_FD_120491 | JGI IMG/M metagenome (GOLD analysis project Ga0182016, IMG submission 120491) | Permafrost microbial communities from Stordalen Mire, Sweden - 712S2M metaG | ecosystem: Environmental > Terrestrial > Soil > Wetlands > Permafrost | place: Sweden: Stordalen | collected... | reverse complement strand
TTGGGGCTTCAATCTGGAAGCGGTGCAGGAGGGCGGAAGTGGCTTGCGGATCGGGCCGGTACTCGCCTTGCTTGGAGAAGCCGGGAGTCAGCGCGGAATCGTCAGGCGAGTCGGCATCGGTGCGCGGAGGGGCTGCGGGTGCGACTAATTCGGGTGGCATATCCTCGCCGGTGCTGAATTCGGCCTGAACTTTCAGAATTTGCGTGGATCCGTCGAGCACCTGGACCGATTTTTCGCTGGCGACGACTTGATAGTCTACATCGAGGAACATGGGCCGGGACAGCTCGATTACCAGCGCAGCTAGCCGGTGTCCGCGTGGAACGCGCAAAGCGGACCAGGACGCCAGCACACCCAGAATGCCGTAGACGACCTGCTGGCCGAAGGGCGTCTTGCGCGCGTAGCCTGCTGAAAGATGCAGCGGGTTCCGATCGTGAGTTGCGGCGGCGAACAAGGCCAGATCGTCGGCGGAGAAGCGGATAGTCATCGGCAGGACACTCCTATTATCCGGTATGCGGGTGCAACTGATCGATAAGCTATTCTTGAATTTGCGGCTTATTGAAGCACTTGAAACTATTCAGCAGTCTCGTCCCGCAACTCTCGAATCCTTCCGGCTGGCATTGGCCTGCGGTTTTACTCCGCTTCACCTGGCGACCTTTCTGCATGCCAGGGTCAAACAGTCTTTTCAAGACCGGAATGTGATCCTGGCCGAGACGGGTGTTTACGGCGACCTCGCCGGCAATCTCCAGCGGGCCACTAAAGCACGCCCCGATACCACTGCGGTAATCATGGAATGGCCCGACCTCGACCCCAGGCTGGGAGTCCGGCAACTCGGCGGGTGGGATCCCAAGACTAGCGGCGAAATTGTCGACCATACGCGGCTTTCTCTGGAGCGTATCCAAACCTTTTTAGCGAATCTGGCTGAGCAGTCGCCGGTGGTGGTTTGTGCTGCGACGCTTCCCCTGCCGCCGTTTTCCTATGAGCCCGGTTGGCAGGCCGGCCACGCAGAATTGCAGCTGCGCTCGAGCCTGGCGCTTTTCTTAACGCAAATCGCCGAGCTGAAGAATGTCCGGATCGTCTCTACGCAAGCGCTGGCTCGCCTTTCGCCGGAGTCCGAGAGGCTCGACGTCAAATCGGAAATCAACGCCGGTTTCGCTTACAGCATGAAGCACGCCGGAGCGGTGGCCGAGCTGCTGGCGCGCCTGATTCACAGTGCGCCGCCTAAGAAAGGCCTGATTACCGATCTGGACGACACCTTCTGGCGCGGCATCCTCGGGGAAGTGGGCATCAGCGGTATAGGTTGGGATTTAAACCATAAAGCGCACATTCACGGTTTATATCAGCAATTTTTGGCGGCGCTGGCACAGCGCGGCGTGCTGGTGGGGGTGGTGAGCAAGAATGACCCCAAGCTGGTAGAGGAGGCCTTTCGCGACCGCACCGACCTGGTGGCCGGCAGCGCCAGTCTTTATCCCATCGAAGCCGGCTGGGGTCGCAAATCCGAGGCGGTAGGCCGCGTCATTCAGGCCTGGAACATTGCCGCGGATAGCGTGGTGTTCGTCGATGACAGCCCGCTGGAACTCGAAGAGGTCAAGAGCGCCCACCCCGGAATTGAGACCTTCCGCTTCCCGACCAACGATCCGGCGGCGGCATGGGAGCTGATTCTGCAGTTGCAGGATTTATTCGGGAAGGCTGCAGTTCTCGCAGAGGATCGAATTCGCTTGGCCAGTCTGCGGAATGCGGACGAGTTTTCCCGGTCGGCGGGTTCCGGTCCCAGTGAGGACGAGTTTCTGGAACGTACCGAGGCCCAGGTGACGGTTGAAACCAGTCCGCAGTCGGCCGACGCGCGCACGCTGGAACTACTGAATAAGACCAACCAGTTCAATCTCAACGGTCGGCGGATTGAGGAAGGCGAATGGCGCCGCCATTTGAGCGAGGCCGATACGTTTCTTTTGGTGGTTTCTTACCAGGATAAGTTTGGGCCGCTGGGTAAAATCGCGGTGCTTACGGGCAAAGTCCAGACGGGTTTATTGAAGGTGACGTCGTGGGTCATGAGCTGCCGGGCCTTTGCGCGCCGCATCGAATACCAGTGCCTGAGATTGCTGTTTGAATGGTTCGGCGCGGAGGAAGTGGTGCTCGATTACCAGAGCACGCCGCGCAACGGTCCGACCACGGAATTTCTTACAGCCATCCAGAGCGGCACGCTGGCATTGCCGGTGCGCATCGGGCGGGCGGAGTTCGAGAGCCGGTGTCCGCGCTTATTTCATACAGTTGTGAGGTCTCCCCAATGAATGACCCTGACGCGAAGTTGATCCGATGTTTCCAGGCGGTGTTTCCGGATCTGAAGCCGGAACAGATCCCGCAAGCTTCCGCCGAGACGGTTTCGGCTTGGGACTCGGTCACCATGATCAACTTGTTAAACCTGATCGCCGAAGAGTTCGGAGTGGAAGTCGATTGGGAGAATTTTCAGGAATTGACGTCGTATGCGGCCATTCGGGACATGGTGGCGGCTCACCAGGGCTAACCGATGAGGTTCACCCGGCCGTCGCCATCGCCACGGTTGAAATGAATTCGCGGGATGGCTTCGGTCAAGGGTTCAAGACAACGGGCCAGTTCCTTTGACAGCGCCAACAGATAGTTGGAAGGGCCAGGCCAGAAACCGGCGTTGCGCAGCGCTTCGGTCCAGTCCTGGTGCGTCTGATTGGAAAACACCATGTCTGCGCCATTCTCTTTGGCGGTACGCACGGCCGACGTCACCAGGCTGGGAATGAAGGGCCGGCGAGCCACGCCGTCAATCATCGCGGCAACTTTCATGGCGCCGAAGTAGGACTTATTCTGCGGCCGGCACTCCAGCAGATTGACCCAGCCCACGGGAGCGCCGGCATCGAGCAGCTTGATACCGGAATAAGGATGCGCCGTCTGCGGATAGTTGAAGCGCAGATAATCGGCATTGCGAACGGCGCTGAGCAGGTATTCATCCTGGCTCTGGTTCCACACGTCGTCGGCCCAGGGGCCGAACTCCGTAAGCGGCTCGGTGTGGAATTGGCGGTCGAACGAGGCTCGGGTCCGGAATTGCTGGGCCACGGCAATGCCCAGGCTGCCGATCCCGGAAAATGCCAGGGTGTCCGCGGCCAGACGGCGTAGCGCGTCTTTGCGCAAGGGTCCGATATTGCGCAAAAATCGCGAACCCCGGATGACGCGAAACCAGAATGGGACCTCCATGACGTGCCAGCCCAGGCCCTTCATCATCCGCGGGAGCGGCTGCTGCAGCCCGCCCATACCCGATGAGAACAGCAGCGGCTGCAGCTTGAGCGCGTGCGAAATCAGCATGGGGCCAACCGCCGCATGACGCTTGTCGATAATGCCTTCCGAGAGCGGCGCGGTGAACTGGCCGACCGTACGAACCTGGCCGCGCAGACGCAACGGCTGCAGACGCATGAAATAGCCGCCGCGAACCTCCCCGTTGCCGTCGATCGCCAGGAAATGGAGAAAACTGACGCCGTCGCAGGATTCCCGGCTATGATCGGGCGCGGTTTCTGCGAGTCGAAACGCGCCCGCGCCGGCCTGGTCCATACGAGAGTTAAAAGCCTTGACCGCCGGGATCTGTTCCGCGGCGTACTCCACCATCCGGATAGCCATTCAAGCGGTCCCAAAACGAATCTTATGCATCAGCCAGCGGCGTTCCAGTGCGCTTCGTTCGCTATCCGAGAGGATGTGAGGCGGGCCGGGCGACAGGAAATCGAGCAGGGTGGTGACCGGCACAAACCAGCCGTTCCGGCGGGCTAACTGCTCCATGGTCAGGCGAAATCGCGGGTCCAGTTGGCCGCCCCGGACATAGCCGTGGCCGAAGTGGGTGTACATGATGCAGGCGCCGCGGTCCGCTTCCAGGCTGTCCAGGTTGGCGCTGGTAACGCGGGTCAGGAAGCTCTCGATATTGGCGCCTTCGCTCGATGCATACCAGGAGTTGACGAAGGGCCGCGCAGGGTCGTGATAAGGCATCAAGGGGCAGGCTGCGAGGGTATTGATGGTGCCGAAAACGAAATTCCGGACGTACTTGATGCGTTCGCGGCAGAAGTCGCCCCAGAAGTAAGGATGGTCCGGGATATGTCCCAACGAATGGCCGCGATTGCGGCCGCGCGTCAGGAGGTTATAGAGCAGGCGGCGGCTACCGCTCAGGCGGTACTCGGCCCAGTAGATACTCTCTTTGCAATCGTAGTGATTCGCCATGGCCCAGGGATTGTGGCCGAAAATCTGGGCGAACCGGTCGAGACCGGCGAGGGTTTGCTGCCGGTCGGAGGTGTGGAGGGTCGCGTTGTGGAAGCCGATCTCGAACCCGGCGGACTGCAGGCCCAATAGCCACTGAATATAAGCCGGATCGTCGTCGCAGGTGGTGCCCTGATCGGAAGACTCGAGCGTGCGGCGGGAAGTCCAGACGCCTTTGGTAGTGCGAAATCCCAGGTCGTTCAAGAGGGCGTAAACTTCGCGCGCCATGGGCAGCGTCTGGCCGTCGGGGTCGTCGAAGATGGTGAAGGCGAACGCTTTGCCGTCTGGCCAGCGCGGGGGGTTAGGCAAGGGCCGCAAGCAGCAATTTTAGCAGCCGACCAGCAGATCGTAAGACGGACCCTCAGTTTTGGTGGTTTGGGCGCTATCTGGCCCCTTACCCACAAGAGTTTTCGGTAGTACTGGGTACGGCCGCTTACCCCACAAGGGTACTAGGTAGTACTAGTACGGTAAAAGCAGGCTCTTTTCATTTAAACTGAAGGAGATTGAAGATCACCGAGGCGCTTAGAATTCTTCAGCGGATACCGCCAACCCTCCCGCAGTTCCCTGTCCTGCTGGCATGCGGATTCACGCCCTTGCATCTGCAAACTTTCCTCGCGGCCAGTCTCCAACAGGCGACACCGGACCGTAAGATCGTGATCCGGACCGGCTTGTTCGGCAATTTAATTGGTTCCATTGAAAATGCCGCCACTTCGGACGAAAAGGCCATCGCCATCGCCCTGGAATGGCCCGATCTGGACCCGCGCCTCGGTTTCCGCCAGACCGGCGGATGGAGTCGCGAGCAACTCAACGACATTCTTCTCGAGGTGCGGCGTTCGCTCGACCGGCTAAAAGCGGCCCTGGCTCTTCTTCCACCGGCAATTCCCGTGGGCCTCAGCCTTCCCACGCTGCCCTTCGCGCCGGTTTTCGCGTCTCCCGGCTGGATGTGTTCACCGGCCGAGTCGGCTCTGCAAGCGGCGCTGGCGGAGTTTTCCGGCGCGGTGCTGACGACACCCAATGTATCCATCGTCAACCGGGGATGGCTGGACGAAAAATCCCAGCCGGCACAGCGTTTCGACCTGAAATCCGATCTCCTGACCGGTCTGCCCTACTCGCTCGCCCACGCCGATACCATGGGTCAGGCGCTGGCTCAACTGCTGAGTCCTCAGTCGCCGAAGAAAGGGCTGATCACGGATCTGGACAATACGTTCTGGAAAGGCATCGTGGGCGATGACGGCCCCGATGGAGTGAGTTGGGATCTGTCGGGCCGCAGCCAGATCCATGGTTTGTATCAGCAAATGCTGCGCGCCCTGGCGGACGAAGGCGTGCTGATCGGCATCGCCAGCAAGAACGACCCCGAGGCGGTGAAGCAAGCCTTTGCGCGCCCGGATGTCCTGATGCCTCTCGACCGCGCTTTCCCCGCCGAGATTCACTGGAATGCGAAATCGGGATCGGTGGACCGGATTTTGCGCACCTGGAACGTACTGGCCGATAGCGTGGTGTTTGTCGACGACAGCCCCATGGAGCTGGCTGAAGTACAGGCTGCGCATCCCGGCTTGGAATGCATCCTGTTCCCGCAAGCGGACTACGCGGAGGCTTACGCGCTGTTACGCCACCTGCGCGACCGGTTCGGCAAGGCCCGTGTATCGGACGAGGACCGGCTGCGCCTCCAGAGTATCCGGCAGAATGCGGAGTTTCAGCAAGGGATGGGGCAAGGAGCTCCTCCCGATACGTTTCTCGAACAGCTCAACGCCACCGTGACGCTGGATTTCCGGCTCTCCACCGCCGACCCGCGCGTTCTGGAGCTGGTGAATAAGACCAACCAGTTCAACCTCAACGGAATTCGTTACAGCGAGGCCGACTGGCAGGCTGCCCTGCAACGACCCGGCGCGTTCCTGATAACGGTCAACTATGAAGACAAATTCGGCCAACTGGGGAAAATTGCCGTGCTGCAAGGCACCGAGCGGGGCCATACGCTACAGGTGGATGCGTGGGTCATGAGCTGCCGGGCTTTTGCCCGCCGCATCGAGCATTGCTGCCTGCAAACCCTGTTCCAGCATTTCGATGCGCGGCAGATCCATTTCGCCCTGCAGCCGACAGCGAAGAACGGACCGGTGGTCAGTTTTCTGACCGGCCTGATCGCCGCGGAGCCTTCCTCAAGGAAGGTAACGCTCTCGCGGAAACGGTTCACCGCGCAATGTCCCGAGCTGTACCATACCCTAAAATCGATTACTGCGGATCAAGCACACCATGGATGAAACCCGAGAACGACTAGCCAATTGTTTCCGAACCGCCTTCCCGACTCTCCCCGAAGACGCTGTCTATACCGCGTCGCAAAACAAACTGGCGGAATGGGATTCGGGGGCTACTATCACGCTGCTCAATGTGACCGAGGAAGAATTCGGAATCGAGATGGATCTGGAAGTGTTGCCGGATCTCACCTCGTTTGATCTGGTGCTCGATCATTTGCGTCAGGCGCATGGTATCGGAGTGAATTAAGCTCAAGGCGAACCGGTGCCGACACTCTGTCTGGATAGCGTTCCCTGTATTGTCGGGTTTACCGCAGGGGCCAACTCCAAAATGAGCCTCCGCATCGTCACGGAAACCGAATTTCGCTGATGGTCCTTCCTTTGGGAGAAGCTATGATCAGCTTATTCCCCTTGTGCTCCTCTTCGACGTAGAGCTTGACTAAGGCGAGACCAACAAGTCATCTAGCCGCTATCCAGCAAGCCACGGAGGAGCTTTCCGCATTACCGCCAGGAGAAGACAAGATGGACAAGGTAATGCAGCGAGCCGATGAAATCATGCGTTTTTGGGGGTGGACGCCCAGCCAGTAGGGCTCTCCATTCAAACCAATTCCAACCGCTTGAGCTTTATGCGGTCGCGGGGAACTTGCGCAAGCTCATACTGGGCCTGTTGCACAAGCCATCCTTCCTCAGTGCCCCCAAAAACCTTGGACAGTCTCACGGCCATTTCCGGCGATATGCCGCGCTTCCCATTAACCAGCTCAGAAAGCGTGTTGCGCGTTACGCCAAGGGCGGCGGCGGCGTCCGTGATGCTCAGGCCCAAAGGCTCAATGCACTGGCGCAAAACGACGCCTCCGGGGTGAGGTGGGTTTTTCATCGTCATGGTTCGTTCTCCTTTGTTTAGTGGTAATCAACATAATCAACGTCGAAGGCGTCATGATCGACGAAGCGAAAAATGACGCGCCAGTTGGCTCGAACAGTAACGGCCCAAAAGCCTTTCAGTTGACCTTTGAGTTCATGCAACCGAAACCCCGGCAAGTCCATGTGTTCAACCGTGGGAGAGGCATGAAGCGTCCCCAAAATGTCTCGCAGCTTGTCGGCGTGTTCCGGGTTCACGCCGCTCGGGTTATCCTGTTCTAAAAGACATTTCAGTCCTTTGTGGCGAATTGTCCGTATCATCCCGTACCGTAACCCGACACGTGGCGCAGGTCAAGTACGATGTTAGCAAGATTGTTGCTTTCTTTGTGTGTGGGTCGCTGGGTTCTCGTTGCTGGCATTGTTCCGTGCGGCTCTGCTGCACGGGGGGCCGCGCCAATGAATGGCGCATCAGGCCTCGCGCACAGATCGGCGCTTTTGCGCCGATTCAGTTAAAAAGTTTACCGCTGGCGGGCTTCCGTATTTCTTTAATTCTGCGAGCTTGCTGATGATGGTGTCATCGTTCAGTGGTTTGCCATCCACTGTAAACCGAGCCACGACGGCATCAATCTGGGGAGTAAGGTCCGGTCGCTTGCGCCGGAAATTGTAGATAAGCTTTTCAAGGTACTCTAGCGGATTCGCCGCGCGTCTCTGCATGGTTGAAAAGTCTTTCCTTTCTTCGCTTCCAAGGCTGAACGGAAACGGCGTCGAAAGGGCGTAAAAGATTGTAAACTGCTTTCCTCGCTGCCGCTGTAACATCCTTACCTCTACCCAATGTGGCAAGAAGTCTGGCGAGCTCGGACTGCAGCCACAGGCGGCCGCAAACAGCCCCCCACGTTACCGCATGTCGACGATCTCTACTTGTCCTGCCGCCGGCGGATTCGCCAGACGTGACACGATCCGCGTAGCCATTACTTCCGGCCGGGCAGCGTTGCGACGTCCGATCGGCGTGTTGGTCATTTCCGTGAGCAGCTTCTGCGGCCGTACGATGAGCGCGGCAAGGTTGGGATATTGCAGCGGCGCGACTTCGGCCAGGGCTTCAATCGCCTTCTTGGCGGCAGCATAGTGCGGCCATTCCCGCACCGGTGATTCGACGACGGTCGAAGAGATGACCACCACGACGCCTCCGCTCTGATTCAGCAACTCCAACAGAAAACACACCGGCGTCAAAACCATGCTGACGGCGCGTTCGATGTAGCCGGCAATGCGCGGCAGGGCATTCGGCTCGAGCCGCAGCGGCAGGATCGGAGGGAAGGCGTTGCAGACTAGAAAATCCAGACGGCCATGCGTAGCGGCGATGGAATCCCGCAATTCCTGCAGAGCATGCGCGTCGGCTGCGTCGCCGGGGTGAATCCGGATATCCGGCGAGTCCGATTCGCCGGACCGGGACGTTCCCTCGACCGTTGCGCCCTGCGCAGCCAGGGCTCGCGCAATAGCGGAACCGAGCCCGCGGCTGGCGCCAATCACCAGGGCAACTTTTCCGCTGAGCGCAGTCGAAACCGGGAAGTCGTCCGGTACGGAAGAAACCGCGAGCGACGGCCGGATAAATGACCAGCACTCGCCGGAAACAACCGGTCTGCCGTCTACCAGGAGCGCCGCGTCCAGGCGCACCTGTCCGGTACGGCGGTCCACGGTGCGTACGGTGCTTTCGTAATCGACCGCGGTTACATCGTGAGGTTCGCCGGTGAAATTCAGTGCCAGCTTGGAAAAGAGCGCCTGTTTACCGGGAATTTCCATGCCGACCGTATAGCTGGCCCAGAGCAGCACCTCGACCAGAAACCGGGACGCCGTAATCTGCCACCGGGCGCAAAGCTCCTCGAGGGCTGGGACCGAAGGGCAATACGGTCCGGCGGCGCGAAGACCCGGCTGTAAATCCGACTCCTGGTAGAGAGCTGGTTCCGGGCATTTGAAGAGGCCGTTGGTGGGAGGCGCGGCACCCGGCCCGGCCTGCGGCGGATCGCCGGGCTGCCAGGCCAAAGTCAGAGACAAAACGTGCACCGAGCCATCCAGCAGCCGGACTTCGACGCGGCCTTCCGTGCTCGCAAGCTGAACCTGGTAATCCACGTCGAGGAACATAGGCCGGTGAAAGCCGGCAGCCATATGAACTACCCGAAAGCCTGCCGGTATCGCGACATGACCCAGGCAGGCGGCCGCGCCCAAAGCACCAAAAACGACCCGCTGCCCGTAGACTGTACGGCTGGCATAACCGGGAGAAAGATGAAGAGGATTTACGTCGCCCGAAGCCGCGCTGAAGATTTCCAGGTCATGTTCTGAAAAGCGGATCCGCCGGCTCATCACGATGAAACCGGCGCGGCGGCGGGAGCGGGAGCGTCTTTGCGAACACTCTTCACTACTACCCGGGCAGGATTTCCAATGGCGACGGAAAATGCCGGAATGTCGTTGACCACCACGCTGTTGACGCCGACCGTGGCGCCTTCGCCGATGGTCACCCCCTTGAGAATAAAAACATTCTGCCCGATCCAGGCTCCGCGGCCGATGCGCACGGGCTTGATTTCCGCCTCGGCCGGCGGCAGATTCTGCGCCCGCAGTTCCGGATCCCGGGGATGTCCATCGTTATCCATGATGCGGACACCGGACGCGATTTTGACGCCGTCCTCGATGATCACTTCCTTATTCACTACGATGGTCACGTTGTGCCCGAGATCCACGCCGTTGCCGATTACCAGCCTGGGATTGTCAAAGATACGGCCGGACGTAATACCGACAAAGCCGAAGAAACTCACGCGGTCGCCGATGAAGATCCGGGTGTGTCCGGCCACTTCCGGCATGAGCCAAAGATGAAAATCCTTCCCAATAGCTTCGCAGCGGGTACGGAATAAGGGCTCCCGATAAAAATAATTTATAGTCCACCGCAAGGCGTCCCGCACACCGAAATGCAATGTGTAAAAGGTGCGAAAAACCGGAAACAGCAGGCGGGGTAGCGGCAGATGGCTGTGCAACAGGGCCTTCGACGTGCGACGCAGAAAACGGTAGAAAGCGTTGTCGCCCCGCTTCATTTTCAAGACAAACTGTTCGAGCAAATTACGGGCGCCTCCGTTGTGGCCAGGATAAGAATCGAGTGCATTGCAGGTCCTGAAGGGCCACCGCGGCCCGGCGCGGAATGGGTGGCATCAAAGGGCATCATAGCGCGTCGCGCCACATGGCGTCGCGGCCGGTGGCGCGCCCAGGGTGACGCTGTGAGTGCGTACGCTCCGCCGGCTTCCGGGCGCGGGTTTTCCCGGGGTGATATGTTATCTGTGAAGGTTGGCCAGCCAAGTCGTGTGATCAATCGATTTTACCGATCCCCGTTGTTTCGCTCCCGTTGTATCTCCTGCGGCAAGAACTTCTATCTGGACGCGATCCCGCACATTGTTGGCCATACGCGGATTTACATTGGCGATGATGTGAAATTCTTCGGCACTATCGGCATCATGAGCGGCCGCACGCTGGATAATCCCACGCTTATTCTGGGGAACCGCGTATCGCTCGGCGAACGCGTCGGGTTTTCGGTCAACCGCCAGATTACCGTCGAAGACGACGTATCCATCGGACCGTTTTGTTTTCTCGCCGATAACGATGGACACCCCCGGGATCCGGAGGGCCGCCTGAAGGGCTTGCCGCCGCCGCCCGAAGAGATACTCAGCATCCGGATCGGCCGGAACGTCAAGATCGGCTACGGATCCACCATTACCAAGGGCATCACCATTGGCGAGCATTCGATTATTCAGCTGAAGAGCGTAGTGACGTCGGATATCCCTCCTTATTCGATCGCCGGGGGAAATCCCGCGCGCATCCTGTCGCGAAGGACGGACTGATGACATCCTCCCTGGCGTTTACTTCGGTGGGTAATCGCTTCGCGGAAGCATCCGCCCTGATCGCGCAGTCGTGGGTGGAGAACAAAGACCAGACGCTCGATTACAATCCCGATTTCCTGCAATCGAGTTATGAGTATCCGGGCACCGATCCCGAGCTTTCGCCGGCACTCTATGAAGGCGGAGAACTGCGCGCCTTCGTGTCGGGTTTCCCGCGGCGGGTTGTGCTACAGGGCCGGGAACTCAAACTTCTCCTGCTGACATTTTTTACGGTAGCGCCGGACCTGAAAGGCAAAGGCGTCGGAACACGCATCTGGGCCGAGTGCCTCAGCCGGGCACGAGAGGCAGGCTACGACGGCGCCATTCATTATTGTGTCGATGGAAATAAGTCCAACCATGTGACGGTCCGGGCTGCTCAAACCATCGGACTCGAATCACGCCGCGTTTTTACCGTGCAATATCTCATGCGCCTGCTGCGTCCCGGCGGCGCGAAGAAACCGGCGATCGACTCCGAAGCCGGGCTTCACGCAACTTTCGCGCAGCTCTCGCGGCAGTTGAGCGCGACCCTCCCTTTTGCGAGGTTGTGGGACGAGGCCGAGATCGCCTGGGAATGCACTCGCCGTTATGGCGCGATGCACGCATTGAACGACGGCCAGGGCCTGCTCACGGGCTATATTCTGGAAAATTCCGGCCCGTCGAAATTATCCGTGCTATTTATAGAGCATATACTTTGGGATGGGCTGGATGAAGCCCCGCGGGCCGAATTATTGACTGAATTACTCGATAATGCCGGTTCCGCTGAGGTCGCAGTTGTGCCCTTGTGGGGATATAGCGATATGGGGATCTTCCGCAAAGCGCGTTTTCGCCTCTCGACGCGTATGCTGCACGCTTACCTCACGTTATGGAACGGCATGGCGTTCCCTGACCTTTTGACGCCCATGTATATCGACGTCTTTTAGATTGGAAATCCATATGAACACAAACACCGCGCTTTCAACCAGCCAGTTGGAGGAAGACCTCAGATGCCTGGTCGCCGAAACGGGAGGGATCGCCCCTGCGTTTGACCCCAAAGCGCACTTTTACGACGAGCTGGGGATTCCCTCGGTCAAGGCTCTGCATTTACTTTATGCTCTGGAAGATAAGTACAATGTGCACGTCGAAGACCAGGAATTCATTCAAGCCAACACGCTGGAATCCCTGCGAGCCATGATGTCGCACTTGCTAGAGCCAGGAAACTGAGCCCGATGCAGGTGCAACTGGCTCTGAGCAAGCCGGTGCCTACCGGCCTGAGCGAAGAATTAATCAAAAAAAGCGTTTACTGTTCGCCGCATTTGAAAGCCCTGTCGATTTCCGCCGATGGCGCGACCGCGGTGCTGACCATTGACCGCGAAGACCAGGCGGCCGCGGTCAGCGATAAGGTGAGCCGGTTCATCGGAGTGACCATTAAGGGCTACCGGAAGTTCGATCGCAAGGTAGTTTTTCAAAACGATATCGCGCCGGTTTATTTCGCGAACGCCTGGGAGGAATTACTGCGCCGGAACTGGGCTTACGATTCCGGTTTTGGGCAGGTGGCGCTGGCCGGCACGGGCTTCGATCTGTTCCGTTATTTTGAAGATGTCTTTGTCCGCATGGCGGAGGAGGCCTTCCGCGCCCGGCATTATCGTTTTCCGACCCTGATCCCTGCCGAAATCCTGGGCCGGTGCAGCTACTTCAGCTCCTTTCCGCACGCCATTACCTTCGCCACGCATCTGCACGGCGACTATGACGTGCTGGACCAGTTCTCAACGGCCAACAAGGAAGGCCCACTCACTTTTCCGCGTCTCGATGCGCTGGAAGCGCCGCAGTACTGCCTCACGCCGGTGGTCTGCTATCACTGTTACCGTACGCTGCAAGGCCAGCATCTGACGCCCGAAGAGCTGCGTGTCTTCACCGCCGTCGGCTCCTGTTTTCGCTACGAGTCGCATAACACCACGACGCTCGAAAGGCTCTGGGATTTCACGCTGCGGGAAATTGTTTTTGTGGGAAGCCGGGAAGCCGTCAAGGAGCGGCGGCAGGTCTGTATGGATCTGGTGGCCGAATGGCTGAAGCGCATCGGTCTGCGGGTGACGTTTGAAACCGCGAGCGATCCGTTCTTCACCAGCGACTTTTCGGAGCGAACCTACTTCCAGCTGGTGTCGGATCTCAAATACGAGATGCGGGTCAACGTCAGTCCCGAGCGGACGATCGCGGCCGGCTCGTTTAACTTACATAACGATTTTTTCGGCAAGACTTTTGACATTCACTCGGGTAACGGGGCGGCATTCTCCAGCTGTATCGGCTTCGGCGTGGAGCGCTTCGTCTATGCTTTCGTGTGTCAGAAAGGTTTCGATCCGGCGGGCTGGCCGGAAGAGGTGCAACGCTTCGTCAAGGATCCGTCCTAATGGGTGTTGTCGCTCGCCTCACGCTCAAGATCAAACGAGGCGAGACGCCCTTTTACCGGGGACTGAACAAACTACGCCGCATCCTGCTTCAAGCTAACGTTCCGGTTCCGGCGCCCTTGAAGCCGGTCTTTGCCGCCATGTACGGGCTCCATATGACGGTGTTTCACGGGATTCGGACGCTGCGCGTGGTGGTCTTCTGGACGCCCATGTTCCGGTCGCGATGCACCTCAGCCGGCCGGAGTCTGCATCTGACATTGTTTCCCCGCATCCGCGGCCAACCGGTGATTCGCCTGGGTAATGATGTCAAGATTTATGGCGATCTGGAGATTATCGGCGCCGGCCGGCCGGGTGAATGCGAACTGGCGGTGGGCGACAGCGTGCAAATCGGCCACCGCGTGACCATCCTGGTGGGCAACCGGATCACGATCGAGGATGGCGCCGGGATCGCTTCGGAGTGTTACATCAGCGATGTGGATGCGGTGCCCCACGAATTTCTGGACCCGGCTACGCCTCCGGTTTCTCCGGAGGAGACCAAGCCGGTCCGCATCTGCGCCCGCTCGTGGATTGGGAGGGGCTGCGCCATTCTGAAGGGCGTCACGATAGGGGAAGGGGCGCTGGTTACGGCTGGGAGTGTAGTGGTCAGCGATGTGCCGCCCTTCTGCGTGGCGATGGGGAATCCCGCACGAGTGGTGGTGAGGCATAACTTCCCGTCGGGCGGAGGGTCAAAGGGCGGGGGGTAAAGGCCAGGGGGGCCCATTGCGGGAATTTTGTACGCTAAACGCTTGGGTACTCGCAGAGCACGTCTCAAACCCCGTCGCCGTCGGCGCACTTTTGAAACGCTGATTTCGAGATGGCTTTTTGAAACAGAATCGGACTGGTAGTCAGGCTCAAACCGGGCCGACGCCAGAAGATCTCAAAACCGGAGGTTCTTGAGACTGCCCCGGTAGAACGCCAGGCGGCCTGTTTCCAACTGAGCGATCTTTTCGGCGTCGGAATGGGGAGTATTTTCCTCGAACGCGAACCGTGCAGGTCTTCTCTGGTCTGCTAAGTTATACGGCTCAAGAAGTCGGCTTGGGAACGGGAACTACGATTCGCGGCGCGCAGTTGGAGCGAGCACCATCAAGGTCTCTGAATTTGAAGATCATCGCAGATTTTTCGTGCCAGAAAATCGTTCACTTCGCGGTGTCTGGGCACAGCCGAAGACTTTCTGGTCTGGCGGTTGACGTAAACGGTATGGTTGCTACCCTCGCGGAGGAACTGACACCCTTGCTTTTCCAAGTGTCGGATCAGGTCCGTCCGTTTCATGCGGCAGGCAGCATGAACTTTTCTCTGATCACTTCGGCGTGTCCCAGTGTCTCTTCAGACAATTCCCGGTTCGCCTCCAGAACCATGGCTACGGCCTCAGTCAGATTCGCGCGCGCCTCTTCCAAAGTGAGCCCCTGAGTGTTCGCGCCAGGCAGTTCTTGGACAAATCCAACGTATCCTTCCGGCACTTTCATGAACACCGCCGTCAAGCTCAAATGGTCCATGTGTCACATGATACCAAGCGACTCCTACCCGTCTGGCGGGACGTTCTGACGCAAAACAACGCCCGCCGTTACTTTTGTTGCTGCGGGTAGGCAACCTGAAATCCACGTCAGTTTATGGCCTCTCTGGGCCTCGTCCCGTCGAGATCGACGTGTCCTGATGATATTGGAAGCGCTTCTTCAATCCTAAAATCGGCTTCTCGAAATAGAACCACGAGCCAGCTGCGACGGCTATAGAAGCGAGCAGAACCAAAACAATCTTTTCGGAATTCAGCGCCAGGTCAAGGCCTGCCGGTACAGGCACCGCTGCTAATACCTGCAGTACGAGTGCAAAAACCAGTGGGTGTAGTACGTAGAGGCTGTAGCTGATTTTCCCGGTAAACCTCAAACCTTTCAGATTGAGAAAGCCGGTGATCATTCCCCGGTCTGAAGTGGCGGCTACAAAAACAAAGGCGGCGAAAAGCAACGCGAGCGCGGTTATCCCCCAGGTGTGAATCAGGAACAAGTAGATGAACAGTCCGCCGGCGCGCCAACCTAGAATACAGAACCAGACGGTAGAAATCAACATGAAAGGTCGGACGACGAGCGCCACTCGAGGTCGCCAAACTGGGCTGCGAACGGCCAGAGCGACGAGTGCTCCGCAAGCCAGGGAATCGAGAGATGCGGGAGTGAACGTATTGACGAACGCGCTTAGATCGGGCGACTGACCCGCGTAATAGAGCCGGACCCCGAGGGACAGCGGAATCATGGCCACGCACGTCCACGTAAGAGCGACCGGCCTCAGCAGCCATACCAATAACGGCCATACAAGATAAAACTGCTCTTCTACCCCCAGACTCCAGAGGTGTCCAAGGTAAGGATCGACAAGCATAGTGCTCGGGCGAAAGTTCTGCACGTAGGCTAGATACCACCAGGGATTGACATTCGCAAGTGGGTCGATGCCTCCGAATAAATTGTGCACAAGCCACGAGCCTAGGAACGCCAGTGCAAGATAGCCGTAATAGAGCGGGAAAATACGGAGGAAACGACGCGCGTAGAAAGTCGCGAAATAGTTTTGAGAGGCTCGGCTATCGAGAAGGATTCCAGTAATCAGAAAGCCTGACAAGGCAAAGAACAAAACAACGCCACACCATCCTAAATCGAATAACTTGATCAAGGTAAATTGGATGGGAAAGTTCGCGTTGAGTAGGAACCGAAAGTGATGTAAGAGGACGACCAGAATCGCGATGCCACGAACTCCATCAAGAGCGGGAATGTATCGTTCGTGAAATGTAGCGACGGCCGGCGAAGGTGACGTCATGACGCCGAAGCATGTCCGCAATGAAGTTCACGCTCAAGTTCGTCAATCGTCCGAGTAGAAATCTGTGGACGCGTCGCGAGGTGGCAGGTCAAAAGCGTGGGTGTGGCCGTCGGCGGGTAATTCCGAGTCTGGAACACTCCAGTCATTCTCTTCTATCTGGGAGAACTTGTCGAACCGGCATTTTGAGAAGCAAGGTCGCGGCGCAGGTAGTAGTGCTCGTCGTAACGGTCTGCGACGTGCACGTAAGATGTGCGCACAAGAAATTCGATTTCAGGAAACTTTTCGAAGCCATAAGCCGCCCGATCGGTGAGAGCAAAAGAAGCGGGTCCGACGGCATCGATAAATAATTCAGGTGGATCGCGCCGCATCTCCCCGAGGAACCGGTCCCGGTAGTAAGCAGTGATGAGCGGCCATCGGAAGAAGTTCGCCATGTTCGTATCCCGCGTCGCAGGGACGCGTCCTGACGAGAGGTAAGGAGCCACCGTCCAGCCCCAAACGGCAATCTGTCCGTGCGGTGTCGTCAGGGAACGAATGAAATCGCCCTCCGGAGCCCGCAGCGTCCGGAGGGGTTTGTTGAAGACATGATCATCCTGCGTACCCCAAATGTAGGCTTGGCAGACCACCGTCAGCGTCATGGTCAGGGCGACGAAGGCAACCGGGAAGGGGCGCGGCCGATCAGATGACGCATCGTTACGGATTAACATCCACGCAATGCCGCTCGAAATCGGAATAAATAAAAAAAGCAGGTAATGCGGGAAGGGACGGTGCGCTTCGTAGACCGCGAACATAGACGCGACGATGAAGACGAACGTTAATAGACCAAACCACCGTACAGGATCTGTTCCCAACGGCCTCTCACGCAGGCGGAGTAATAGATAGATCGGCGCAGTTGCTATTGCAATCAGCGCCAGATACGGGCCGACCGCTGGGAGATTCGAAACATAAAGGAGAATGGCCAGAGCAATGGCTGCCGCACTGATGGCCGCGCTCTGAATATACGCGACAGATACTTCATCCGGTTCGGGCCGCATTCTCTGGAACACGTACGCCGCCGCCACGCCAAGGCCTGTGAACAGGAAAACCCGTAGTTCATCGTAAGTGTTGAGGTAGGTGAGAAACTGCGGCAAATTGGCGACAAATCGGCTTTCCACATCTGCGTAGTACATGTTGGTGACAAGGTAACTCATCCAGAAGTCGCGCCACACTCCTGTCGCCAGACATAGGGCCGTATGTAACAGAGGCAGGGGCGCAACGCCGGCTAGAAAGACCAGAATCGGGCGCCAATAATTGCCGGCGCTCCGGGTAGCGTAAATGCAAGCGAGCGCGATTCCCGCCAGCGCAGCAAGAACAGGCACAGCCTGTAATTTTGCAAAGAACACAGCCGACGAAACGAAGCCGATCAGAAAAACAGGGAAGCGATAGTCGGCGGGGCTTCGCAGCACACGAACAGCAGCGTACAGAGCTATACCTGCGAGCAGTATGGGGATGTCTTCCGAACTATATTCGACCAGGCCCACGTTCTTGAACACCGCAAATATACCAGCGGCGGGAACAATGGCCACGCGCGCAATTTCGTCGGGCGCGATCAATCGGATGGTGAGGTACAGCAACCAGATGCAAAGGAAAAGCGTGATGAGCGCGATCACTCGGCTCGAAGCGAAGTCCGGCGAAATACCCAGTATAGAGGGCAACATGAGCGGATAGATGTTGACCGGCCCACTAGTGCCACAATCGACAGCCCGAAAGAAATTGGCATCATAGAAAAGCTTGTGCGCAGACGAGAGGAATTGCCCTTCATCTGGATTCAATTCGGGTTCGAGGAGCGTCGGAAATTTGCAAAGCAAAAGGCAAACGCCAATGCTGGTTAACAGCAGCGTTTGAGAAAAAATCAAAGCCGGGATGTGTCGGGGAAACGAGTACTCGCGACGTCGAAGATAATTCAGAACCGCTAATGCCGGGGGGATCAGGAGCGCGATATTGCAAAATGTATTCCATGCGAAGAATGCCTGTTCCGGGCTGTCGTAGTGCTGCAGAAATTTGCTAAAGAAGGCGTATAGCGCTGGCCGGAGTGTCGAGTTGGAGTCTAGCGGCTGTGGGACAAATACCGCCATTCGCCACACACAGAAGATTGCCACGACAATAAAGATCGGCCAGAGAGCTGCCTTCTTCATACGGCGATGTTCCATTGTTCGTGGGATCGAGCTTCGCTGCGGGTTGTGGAGGCTGGATTCAACAATGCGGTCCATTAGCGTTTACTTTACACTGCGCCTGGAGCTACCGTTGAGTTCGTTGAGTTCAGAGGGTGTTTGAAAATTCTCATGCTGGTGCGAGCCGACCGCGTCCGCCGCGGTTGTAGTCTGTGGGCGACCCAGGCGGGCCGCCGTAGCTGTGCCCTGCGCGAATGCCGCCAGACAGGCATCAGTCCATGACGACGGTCCGACGGTCGAGTCTTTTGTCAGGCGCGATCCAGATTTCTTCCAGGCCCGGAGGCGCGGACTCGAAGAAGACTGCTGGTCCGCCATCAACTGGTTGACGACCCGCGGAGGACACGCTGTGAATCGGGAAACCGGCGTCGATGAAGCCGACATCGCGGCCAATTTCCGCTTGCCAATCGCTCAAGTGAAGGCGGTTCTGTCTTACGAGGCCAACCATCAAGATGCCCCGCGTCCTGTTCGATGGAGACATTCCTTATCCACTCAAGAAACACCTGATCGAAACACAGAACCTTCCGCTATCTCGATCTTCCCGGCAGTAGACCGTCTGCGTGCGCCAAGGTTTTCCGGCGGCCATACGTTACCGTAATGATGAGATGGTCCTTCTCAAAGTTCTGCGAGTCGCGCTCAACTGTCTTGCCATGCTCGGTCTCCTGGTGACCCTGGTGACCATCACTCCGCTGGTGCCCTGGATGTCCGCCTGGTTGGGCAGTCCGTGGACCAATCCGCATGGCGATGTGCTGGTGGTACTTTCCGGCTCGGAGCTCCCCGACGGCACGATCGGTCTCAGTTCCTACTGGCGCAGTATCTACGCCGTCCGGATTTTCCGGGAAGGAGGGTTTCAGCGCGTCTTCATTACCGGCGGGAGCATCTCGGGCGAGACGCCGGTCGCCCGTTCGATGCAACAACTCATGACTCTGCTCGGAGTTCCCGCAGATTCAATTTCTGTAGAAATCGGTTCGATCAGCACCTATCAGAGCGGGATACACTCCGTGCCCCTGCTCCTCGCCATGCCTGGCCGGAAAGTCCTGTTAACCAGCGATTACCATATGTTTCGCGCCCGCCGCGTCTTTCGCAAGGCCGGCCTCGAGCTTCCCGGCTGGCCCCTTCCGGACGCCGGAAAACAAGCCTCTACATGGTCCGGCCGCTGGCCGGCGTTTCTCGAAATCTGCACGGAACTGACTAAGATCGGTTATTACAAGCTCCAGGGATGGATGTGAGCCGATCGTACCAATCGGGAAAAACTAACTAAAACATACCTAGGAAGCTAGTCGTTTGTGTGTAACGCTCATTATGTAGCCAAAAGGTACTGGTAGTACTACTAGCATGTTAAAGTTAGCTTCTGTTGTTCGTTTCCTGAGTGTATTTTTCCTCCTCTTAGCCTACGGGTATGCACAGGGCAGCCAGCCGGAATTGTGGTGGTGGCAGGGTATGGAACCCGATAATCCCACCGATATAGCGGCAATCGAAGCGAATATCGATCAGGCCATCGGATATGGCTACACGGGCGTGGCGTTCTGGGAATCATCCTTCAGCTACATGAGTTCGCGCAACTGGCCCCCCCAGGAAACAGCGTACGTCCAGCAGGTGGTGAACTATGCCCGCTCGAAGGGTTTGAAAACCATGGCGCTGGCGGCGCCCTACGGCTATTCGGACAGCGTCCTGTTGAGAACCAACCTTAATTGGGCTGAGGGCGAGCATATTACCGGATCGCAATTCACGGTCAACGCGTCGGCCACCCAACTGGTGCCGGTAAATAGCTTTTCAGGCCTGGTAAATCCGGGATTTGAATCCGGAATGACGGGGTGGTTCGGCCTGGGAGATCCTAATCTCGCCATCGACACGACGGTATTTCACAGCGGCGCAGCCTCTGGCGTAATTACGAATGCTGCGGGTAATGCTCGTTTTTATCAGGTACTTAACGTCACACCGTGGCGCCAATATCATGTCCGTTACTGGGTGAAAACCCAGAACTTTTCGGGAGGCCTGATTGAGGTTTACGATGCTACCTCCGGCCTCTCGCTATACAGTTACTCGATCACCGCATCGCCTACCCAGGACTGGACCGCATTTGATTTTACTTTTAATAGCCGGACGACCACCCAGCCGGCCCTCTACTTCGGAGTGTGGGGAGGCAGCACGGGCTCCATTTGGTTTGACGACATACTGGTGGAAGAGACCTCGCTCGTCTATGTCTTGCGGCGTCCGGGAACCCCGCTCACTATTTACAATCCCACTAATCCGTCCACGGTTTACCAGGAAGGCGAGGATGTCAACGCCATCAGCGATCCCAATATTTTGAGCGGCATCGGCGTCGGCTTCGTCGACCAGTATCATACGCCCACTACGGTTACTCTTCCCGGCGGCACTTCGCTCAAGGCAGGCCAGACCGTAGCCATCGATTATTACGCGGTTGTGCCGGCGCTTCCCGAGGGCGATGTCGGAATGTGCCTGACCGACACCGGCCCGCAGGCCTGGATGCAGAATAACGTGCAAGTGATTACGGCTGCCCTGGCGTCGACCGGAACAGGTTACCTGCTGTCCTATGACGAGATGCGGCACATGGATTCGTGCGCCGCGTGCAAAGCCAAAAATATGACTCCCGGGCAACTGCTGGGATGGCACGTCGGCCAGACCTACAATCTCTTCCAGTCGCTCGCTCCCAGCGCGCAGATGTACGTCTGGAGCGATATGTTCGACCCTTTTCACAATGCCGGCCCCAATTATTACTACGTGGAAGGAGACATTGCGGGCTCGTGGGCGGGATTGCCGCCCCAGATAACCATCCTGAACTGGGATCTCTGGAACCTGACCAATTCCCTGAACTGGTTTGCAGGCCTCAATACGCAGCAGCCAACGCCGTTCCGCCAGATTATTGCAGGTTATTACGATACGGGTGATGGAGCCACCGCAGCCTCCCAGGAGATTTCCGCGGCCCTCGGCATCCCGGGCGTGGCGGGCCTGATGTATACCACCTGGGAGGGAGATTACAGCCAGATGCAAGCCTTTGCCAACACCGTCAAGAGCAACTGGCCATCCTATAACTCGAGTCTCACCACCAATGTATCGAGTCAGGTAAGCGTCACTCAAACCGGATTTGCCCGCAACCGCGCCACGGGTCTCTGGGTTGCTACCCTGACGGTCAAGAATACCGGCGGCGCGACCCTCACCGGTCCACTAGAGGTAGCTTTCACCAATCTCACCAGCGGAGTAGCCATGACGAACAATACCGGTACTTACGGCGGCAGCTATTACATTACGGTTGCTACCGGCTCGCTCGCTCCCGGTGCAAGCGCCAGTGTGTCAGTTCAATTCACCAATCCGTCCAACGGCTTTATCGGCTACACTGCGGTCACTTATAACGGAGCACTCTAGCTTGATTCACTTACCTCGCATCTTGAGTGTCGTGCTCTTTGCCGCATGGCGGCTTAGCGCGGCAACTTATATGGTTACCATAGACACCAGTTCGGTAAGTGGAACTTATGGCTATGTGGACCTGGAGTTTAATCCCGGTAACTCCACGACCCAGGCGGCGACTGCCGGCATTCTGAATTTCGAACCGGCTGGAATGCTCGACGGCACCAGTATTCAAACCAGCGGCGATTT
>Ga0182016_10002361_pt1 | contig 22305 bp, 17 predicted proteins | sample 712S2MmetaG_FD_120491 | JGI IMG/M metagenome (GOLD analysis project Ga0182016, IMG submission 120491) | Permafrost microbial communities from Stordalen Mire, Sweden - 712S2M metaG | ecosystem: Environmental > Terrestrial > Soil > Wetlands > Permafrost | place: Sweden: Stordalen | collected... | reverse complement strand
TGTCTGACCTGGTGCGCCCCCTGGGATTCGAACCCAGAACCTGCGGATTAAGAGTCCGTTGCTCTGCCGTTGAGCTAGAGGCGCGTGGAATTGAAATCTACGGTAGTTCCCCGGGCGGCACGGGCGAGGAGCACATGACCCGGGGGGCTACAGGGTGGCCGACGGGGTTCGAACCCGCGACCTCCGGGATCACAACCCGGCGCTCTGACCAGCTGAGCTACGGCCACCAAGGAGCCTCTAGTGTGGCACACGCCGAAGGTGGTCCGGGCACGGTCCGCCTCCGTCCCACGCCCCTGTAGCTCAACTGGATAGAGCAGGTGGTTTCTACCCATCAGGTTGCGGGTTCGACTCCTGCCGGGGGCACCTCGTGCGACGTGGCGGCCCCGGTCGGCGGCCGCCACGCGTGGAGCCATCCTCTGCTTGTCACCACCTGGTGCGACCGGATCCACCGCTCCCGCCGGTGCCCGTGCCTACTGTCGGGCCAGCCCGCCGTCCCCCGTTCGAACACGTGAGGTGCCCCCATGACCGCAATGATCATCGCCGCAAGTTCCGGGGGAGCGTTCCTCCTCGCCGTCATCTACCTCGTGATCGTCGTCCTGGTCATCGCCGGGTGGTGGAAGATCCTGGTCAAGGCCGGTCGCCCCGGCTGGGGCATCCTGATCCCGTTCTACAACGTCTACCTGCTGTGCAAGGTGGCCGGCCGTCCCGGCTGGTGGTTGATCCTCTTCCTCATCCCCCTGGTCAACATCGTGATCGGCCTGATCGTGATGATCGACATCGCTGCGGCCTTCGCCAAGAGCGCGGCCTACGGGGTCGGCCTCTACTTCCTCGGCTTCATCTTCGGCCCGATGCTCGGGTTCTCGGACGCCACCTACAGCGAGCCGGTCCACTGAGCGGCTGATCCGTCACGGTTGGCCGGTGGGGGCCTGGGCGGACCCTGGGAGCTCGGGCCGTCACCGACGTAGACTCGCCGCGTGACCGATGTCCTGGCAGTGGCCAACCAGAAGGGCGGAGTGGCGAAGACCACCACCGTGCACTCACTCGGGGTGGCCTCGGCCGAGTTGGGTCGACGCACCCTGGTGGTCGACCTCGACCCACAGGCGTGCCTGACCTTCTCACTGGGTTTCGATCCGGATGCCCTCGAATCCTCGTTGCACGATGTGTTCGTGCGCCGGCAGGAGGTCGCCGACGTGGCGTTGCCCGTGCCGGGTGTGCCGGGCCTCGACCTGTTGCCGGCCACGATCGACCTGGCGGGCTCCGAGGTGCACCTGCTGACCCGCACCGGACGGGAGCACGTCCTCGCCCGGGCGCTCGAACCCGTGCTCGACCGCTACGACCTCGTCCTGATCGACTGCCCGCCGTCACTCGGGGTGCTGACCATCAACGGCCTCACGGCGGCCCGTTCCGTGCTCATCCCGCTGCAGTGCGAGGCCCTGTCCCATCGCGGCGTCGGCCAGCTGCTCGAAACGATCGAGGACGTCCGTGCATTCGCCAACAGCGAGCTCACCGTCCGCGGCGTGATCGCCACCATGTACGACGACCGGACCAAGCACTCCCGCCACATCTTCGAAGAGGTGCAGGCGCGCTACGGGATCCCGGTCCTGCAGCCACCGGTGCGCAAGTCGATCAGGTTCGCCGAGGCCCCGGCACGGGGCAAGTCGATCCTCCAGCACGCACCGAACTCTCCGGGAGCACAGGCCTACCGTGCGCTCGCCGCCGAGCTGCTCCACCCCGGAGTGGTCGCCGGCATTCCGGGGTGATGCCCGACGGCCCCGATCCCCTGGGCAAACGGGCGCTGTACTGGATGCCCGTCGAGCCCGAGGCCGAGGGGGACGCCGTCCTGGACGGGCCCGGTGGCGTGTCTGCTCCGCCGCCGCCCCACGGTGCCCGCCATGCCCGACCGGCCGGGAAGCACGCGCTCTTCTCCGACGCCACGCCCGCCGACGAGCCCGAGCGTGACCGGGCGGTGGCCACGGCGGCGGACCCGCTACCGGCCCGGGGCCTGCTGACGGTGGCCTGTTCACGTTGCGGGTCCGTGACGCGGATCGGCGTGATCGAGTTCCTGGTGCTGCAGTTCCCGGTAGGGGGCTGGCTGCCCGGCCGGACCTTCGACCGCTGGATGACGTGCCCGGGCTGCCGCCACCGCACCTGGACCAGCGTCTCGTTCACCCGGTGACCCTCGCGTTGCTGGCGGCGTCCTCGTCGGCGCCGAGCGGTATCACCGGGCACCTACTCAACTTCAGCGGTCCCGCCGCCTATGCGCTGATCGGATTCCTGGCCTTCGCCGAGGCCGCCCTCATGGTCGGCTTCTTCATCCCCGGGGAGACGGCCGTCGTGATCGGCGGCGTCCTCGCCGGGCTCGGCAAGGTCAATCTCGGCGTGATGATCGTGGTCGTGGTGGTGTGCGCGATCATCGGGGACTCCGTCGGATTCGAGGTCGGTCGGAAGGCGGGCCCGTGGCTCACCACCCACCGGCCGCTCAAGGGCAATTCGGCGGTCAAGTACACCCTCGGGCTCCTCGAGCGCTACGGCGGCCCCGCCGTGTTCCTCGGGCGGTTCATCGCGTTCGCCCGGGCCATCATCCCCGGGCTGGCCGGCATGAGCGGGCTGCGCTACCGCACGTTCCTGTTCTGGAACGTCCTCGGGGGAATCTGCTGGGGTGTCGGCTACACGTTGCTGGGCTACGTCGTCGGGCTCTCGTTCCAGAGGATCCTCACCCAGATCGGCCTGTGGTCACTGGCCGTCGTCGGTGTCCTCGTGGTCGGCGTGGTGGTGTTCGAAGTGCGGAGGCGCCGTCGGGAACGGTCGCGTATCCAGCGCGACCTCGAGGTGCTGGCCACCGAGGAGGGCGACGAGGGGGCACGAGATCCGGTGGACCCACCGGGGGTGGACACGGCCGGTGACGCGGACGTCCGGCCCCAGCGCGGTGCCGACGCGTGACGGACCCCGGGATCGGCGGAACCGGTATCGACGATCCCCGACCTGAGGGAAGATCAGTGGGGACATCCCGCGCCACCCGTCCGCTGCCCGTGGATCAGCCCGTCTGCGGGTGGGTGGGTGTGGTCCCGTTGGCCAGGAGGTTGTCGAACCCGTCGGGGATCGACACCATGCCAGGAGTCGTACCGGCGACATCGGTGATGCCGTACTGCCACACGATGGCATCGGTGGTCGGATCGATGACCACCACACGGTTGCGGTAGTCGTCATTGACCATGATGAGGCCGTTCGGGAGCCGCTCCGCCAACGAGGGCTTCTTCAGCATGCCGTCACCATCCGTGACGTCATAGATCCAGGGCGTGGTGCCCGACCGGGTGAACTCCAGGACCTTGCCCTCTGCGGGCGGGTCGTAGTCGGTCATGAGGTAGAGGTTCGATCCGAGCTGCTGGGGGTCCGACGGATAGTTGACGCTGGCCATGTGCAACGTCCAGACGAGCTTGCCGGCCTGCGTGTACTCGTCGATCCAGGACCCGTTGATCTCGGAGACCAAGACGTCACCATCGTCGAGCGGCGTGTCACCGTTGGGGTAGTCGATGGAGGTCGGCGGGTCGTGGGCCGCGGCACCGTCGCCGATCTGGCTGATGGGCTGGCCGGCCGCGGAGATGAACAGGATCCGATTGTTCGACGCGTCGGCCACGGTGATGATCCCGCTCTTCAGCAGGTAGGCGTCATCGGGTTGGTCGAGATAGCCGGGTGCCGAGCCCGAGACCAGCGGATGCCCGTACTGCCAGAGGACCTTCCCGGACGGATATCCGATCTCCACGATGGTGTGGTTGTCCTCCTGGTTGGAAATGATGCCCGTACCCCCACGGATGAAGAAGGCGTCGTCGGGAAAGTAGAACCCTCCCGGTGGAGCCGGCATGGCTGCTGACGGGTACTGCCAGGTCACATTGCGGCTGGTGTCGAGGGCGAGCAGGCGGTCGTTGCCCCTGTCGGCGATCAGGAGCGTTCCCGCATACGGGGCGCCGGCTCCGGGCACCCCGGCCGGACCCCCGTAGGGACTCGGCCGGAGGGACTGGACGGTCTGCAGGGTGCCGGAGGCGATGCCGGCCTGATCGGGCCCGGACTGGGCGGCGACCTCACCACCGACGATGTAACCGACGGCGGCCTTGCCCGTGCCGATGGTCGTGTAGCCACCGAATGCCTCGGCCTGGGGTAGGAGCCCGGCATTGAGGACCTTCCCGGTCGCGGGCACGAACGCGTCGATGGTGGTCAGGGTCGGACCGTTCGGGACCTGCCCCCCGGCGACGTAGATGGTGCCGTCGATGACGAACGCCGCCGCACCGTAGAGCGCCTGGGGGAGGTTGGCCACCACGTGTGAACGGTGGGTGGCCGGATCGACGACCTGGATTGCATCGGTCGCCGCAACTGTGGTGCCCGGCGTCGCCATCTGACCGCCGAATGCATAGATGAGCCCACCCTGGGCGACGACGGCGGCATATCGGACGGGAACGGACAGCTGGCCGACAGCAGTGAAGTGGGACCCGTCGGTGGTAGCCAACACGGCAGGCTGGTATGTGGTGCCGTCGTAGCCGCCGACCACATAGGCCGTGGCGGACCGACCGGAACCGATGGTGGCAACGGCCAGGTCGGACCGGGGCGTCGGCAAACTCCCGGTCACGGTGCCGACCGTGGTCGTGCCCGGGGCGACGGTCGCGGTCGGCACGGTGGGGGTCGGAACGGACTGGATGGTGGCCACCGTGTCTGGCGACCCTCCACCCAGTACGTAGGTCGACGCGCCCAGTGAGACCGCCGCCGCATCGTGGACCGCGGCGGGCAAGGTGCCGCCGGGTGTGGCCGCACCGGTCGCCGGGTCCACCGAATAGACCGACGCCACCGACGACTGTGACGGGGCGAGTCCGCCGAGGACGGTGAATCCACTGCCGTTCGGCACCACGCCCGGGCGGGAGACGGCAGCGGGCAATTGCCACGACAGCACTCCGGCCTCGAGGGAGGCGGGCCGGGTCGCCACCTTGACGGCGGCCGTCGGGTGACCACCGCCGGCCGGGGCGGCGGTGGTCGTGGGCGTCGACGACTTCGACGATCCACCGGCGGACACGACGACGGCGACGATGACGACGACGACGGCGAGCACGCCGAGCAGCGTGGCCCGCCGCCGGTTCCTCCGCACCCGTCGCCCTTGTTGTCGCGCCCGTCGGTCCACCTGACCCCCCTCGTCCTGTCTGCTCATCCCTCGTCCTGTCTGCTCGTCCGATCCACCCGAGCCCGTCGTCCCGTCCGCTCGTCAGGCCCGCTCGCCCGACTCGGCCGGTCTGCCTTTCCGGCTGCTCGACCGTGTCGGTCATCACGGGTATGGCGCCCTCCCGGCGGATCGGACCGTGCGGCCCGACCAGCACACAGTGTGCCAGCGTCTCGCCGTTCGCCCGGCGTTGCCTGAACGACCCCACCTCGTCTCCCGGGGGCACCGGTTCGGGTCGAGTGTGACCTCACGGGCATTCGATCCGGCGCGGGTTCGAATGACCTCCACGGAATCCTCGAGGCGGTCGGCATGGTGGGCGTGGTGTCGTCGACGAAGGCCACTCCTCCGCCGGCGGGTTCCAGGGTGTGGAGGCGAGCGCAGCGCAGGGGATCTTCCGGCAGCGGCACGGGAGTCGACCACGATCCGGTTCCCACCTGCTCGATCGGTGAGAGGACCGTGCCCGCCCACGCCTGTCCTCGCACCGGGTCGGTGGCCATGACGACACCGGCACGGTACACGCTGTCCCCGTCCCGGACGGACGGCTCGGCGATCGCACCACCGGACGAGGCGACCGCCAGTTTCGGCGGGAGGCCGGGGCGCCCGGCGCAAATCCTTGTACCGGAGCCGTCCGATGCCTAGATTGACCCGAAACCTCCCCGTCCCGGGGACCTGTGAGGGAAGCCGGTTGGAGCGCACACCCATGATCGACGAACTGTGGCGGTTGTCGTGGCGGGGCACGCGCCCCCGGGCATGGTGAGTCCCCGGGCATGGTGAGTCCCGTGGGCCCAGCGGGCCCCGTGGGCTCGCTCCCCACCCGCGCCCCTCGGGTCCGGGTCGGCACCGTCGACGACCTCCGGCTCGAGCGTCTCGTCGCCGGGTGGCCGGACGCCCTCGTGGAGATCGACCGCAGCGGCGTCGTGCTGGAGTGGAACGCGGGCGCCGAGTCCGCTTTCGGCTGGCGGCGCGACGAAGTGGTCGGCGCCTTCGTGACGGACACCTTCCTGATCGGTACGTTCGCCAAGTCGCCCTTCGGCCTGCTGGCCGCCGACACGACCGGGGCATCGGCCGGACCCATGACCGGGTCCGTCACCGACGGGACGCTCGACCTTGACTTGGAGCTCCGCCACCGCGACGGGCGCCGCATCCGCACCCAGGCCCGGTTGATCGTGCTCGGCCAGGGGAGGGAGCGCTCGGTGGCCGCCTTCTTGCGCGGCCCGACCGTGCGGCTGCCGCCGGAGCCGGAGAGCCGGGACCGACCCACGCGTGATGGCCTGACCGGACTCGCCGATCGCGCCTCGTACCTCGTCCGTCTGGGCGCGGCGGCGGCGACCCACGCCGGCACCCCGGGGAGCGTCGCCGTGGTCCTGCTCGACCTCGACCGCTTCAAGGCCATCAACAACTCGATGGGCCACGCACTGGGTGACCGCGTACTGGTGTCCGTGGCCCGTCGACTCGAGCAGATCGCCGGTGACGTCGAACTCGTGGCTCGCTTCGGGGGTGACGAATTCCTGGCACTCGTCACCGATCCGGGCGGTGGGGCGGAGCAGCAGGCGGCCGCCTTCGTGGCGCGGGTCCGGGATGTCCTGGCCGTTCCGATCCCGGTGGACGACGCCGAGGTGTTCCTCGACGCCTCGGTCGGCGTGGCCCTCAACACCTTCGGGGCTGACGACCCCGACGACCTCCTCGCCCACGCCGAGGCCGCCATGTACCAGGCGAAGCTGCGGGGCGGCTTCGGCGCGGAGACCTTCGACGAGTCACTGCGGATCGAGGTGCTCGACCGTATGGCGACCGAGCACTCACTCCACCGGGCCCTGGAGCGATGCGAACTGCTACTGCACTACCAACCGGTGGTGGAGCTGGGTGGGGGCTCGACCGTGGGGGTCGAGGCGCTCATCCGTTGGGACCATCCCGACCAGGGCCTGGTGGCGCCCGGCCGGTTCATCCCGGTGGCCGAGGAGAGCGGTCTGATCATCCCCATCGGCGCCTGGGTGCTCGAGGAGGCGTGTCAGCAATTGCGCCACTGGCAGCGCGGAACGGACGTCGGCGGCTCCGTCGAGGTCAACCTCTCGGCACGCCAGATCGACGACCCGGGCATCGTCGCCACGATCGAGGAGATCCTGGAGCGGACCGGGTTGCCGGCCGGGCACCTGACCCTCGAGATCACGGAGAGCGCACTGATGCGCGATGCCGCCGCCGCCCTGATCGTCCTCCGTGCCCTGAAGGGGCTCGGGGTGCTCCTGGCGATCGACGATTTCGGCACGGGCTACTCGTCGCTGAGCTACCTGCAGCGGTTCCCGCTCGACATCCTCAAGGTCGACCGCATGTTCGTCCACGAGCTCGAATCCGACACCGGTGGCCGCGAGATCGTGTCCGCAGTGGTCAGCCTCGCCCATGCCCTGGGACTGGAGGTCGTGGCCGAAGGCGTGGAGACCGAGCAGCAGCTCGAGATCCTGCGGGCGCTCGAGTGTGACTACGCCCAGGGCTTCCTCTTCTCCCGGCCGGTGCCGGCCGCCGAACTCCGTTCGATCTTCTCCTCGGCCACCAACGTCTGACCTCGACGAGGCGGCGCAGCCGGACACCGCCCAGGTCAGCGGCGTGGTCCGACCGGGGTTCCGCCCGTGGTGGCCACCACAGCGGCTCGATCGCGTGCCGGCCGCCGCCTCTGGTTGATGCTGGGAAGCGAACGGGTAGGGGTAGTGTGATCCGGTCAGACGGCCAAGGGGACGCATGGACATTCTGGTACTTGGAGGCGATGGTTTCTGCGGGTGGCCTACCGCCCTGCACCTGTCCGCTGCCGGCCACGACGTGACGATCGTGGACAATCTGAGTCGGCGACGGATCGACGAGGAACTCGGAGTCGAATCCTTGACGCCGATCCGGCCGATCGAGGAGCGAGTCGAAGTCTGGCGGGAGCTGACCGGGTGCTCGATCGACTACGTGCATCTCGACCTGGCCCGGAACTACGACGGACTGCTGTCGTGCCTGATCGATCGCCGCCCCGATGCCGTCGTCCACTTCGCCGAGCAGCGGGCCGCCCCGTACTCCATGCGGGACAGCCGGGCGAAGCGGTACACCGTCGACAACAACGTCAGCGGTACCCACAACCTCCTCTGCGGAATCGTGGAGTCCGGGCTGGACATCGCCATCGTCCACCTCGGCACCATGGGCGTCTACGGGTACGGCTGGTCGGGCAGCGCACCGATCCCCGAGGGCTACCTGTCGGTCCAGGTGGCCACCCCGACGGGCGACCTCGAGCGGGAGATCCTCCACCCGGCCAACCCGGGTTCGATCTACCACATGACCAAGACGCTCGATCAATTGATGTTCGCGTTCTACGCCAAGAACGACGGGCTGCGGATCACCGACCTGCACCAGGGGATCGTCTGGGGTACCCAGACACCCCAGACGGCACTCGACGAGCGCCTGATCAACCGGTTCGACTACGACGGCGACTACGGCACCGTCCTCAACCGGTTCATCATGCAGGCCGCCCTCGGCCACCCGCTGACCGTCCACGGCACCGGTGGGCAGACCCGGGCGTTCATCCACATCCGGGACACGGTGCGGTGCGTGGAGATCGCCCTGGCCCATCCGCCGACGCGTGGTGACCGGCCCGCGGTGTTCAACCAGGTCACCGAGACGTATCGCGTGGGGGAACTGGCCGAACTGGTGTCCGGCCTCACCGGCGCGGAGATCGCCTACCTGCCGAATCCCCGCAAGGAGGCGTCCGAGAACGAACTGACAGTCACCAATGACCGCTTCCTCGCCCTCGGGCTCGAACCGACGACCCTGTCCCAGGGCCTGGTCGAGGAGACGCTGGAGATCGGCCAGAAGTACGCCTCGCGTGCGGACGTCACCAAGATCATCGCCCGGTCCGTGTGGACCGCCGGTATGGAGACGTCTCCCGACCTCATGGTGGAGACACCAACGGTCACAGGCGTCAGCTGAGCCTGCCGCGTGCGGCCGAACTCGAGGCCTGGCCCCCGGGAGCGACAGCCCCGTCCGCAGATCTGACCGGCAAGCGCCGACCGCATGAGTGGACTCCATGGGTCGACCGCAAGCGTCGAACGCATGGGTCGACCGCGGACGTCGCCTGCACGGTTCGACCGCGGACGTCGCCTGCACGGGTCGACCGCGGGTGGCATCCGCGGGCGACCACGATCGTCGTCCGTGGTTTGACGATCGTGGGTCGGTGGTCGGGGCGCCCGGATTTGAACCGAGGACCTCCTGCTCCCAAAGCAGGCGCGCTACCAAGCTGCGCCACGCCCCGTCGCCCGGCGGCCTCTCGGCTCCGTGCGGCGGGCCCCAGCGTAGGCCATGCGGGCCCGTGTCCCACGACGACCTGCCACGCGGATAGCGTCACCCCGATGCCCACCGTGCGAGTAGCCGTCTTCGACCTGGGCAGCAGCTCGTTCCATCTCATGGTGGTCGACGCCTCGCGTGACGGTCGGCTCGAGCCGGTCCTCCGACGGCGGTCATTCCTCCACCTGGGCACGGAGGTGGCCCGCACGGGCGATGTGCCGGGCGACCGCTCCGCCCTCGCCGTGCGCACGGTCAAGCGCCTGCACGGTGCCGCCGAGGACGCCGGCGCCGACGTGGTGGTGGCCCTGGCTACCGCCGCACTGCGCGACGCCGGCAACGGCACACGACTGCTCGGCCGGATGGAGCGTATCCTGGGGAGTCCCATCACCCTGCTCACCGGTGAGGAGGAGGCACGGCTGTGCTTCCTCGGGCAGCGGGCAGGCGTCTGGGTCGGCGACCAGCCGGTGCTCGGCCTCGACCTCGGTGGCGGGAGCCTGGAGGCCGGAATCGGGACGGTCGACTCGGTCACTGCGGTCACCAGCGTCGCATTGGGCACCGCCCGTATCCGGGGCGAGCTCGACACGGGCGACCGACTGACCGGCGCCGAGCGCACCGCCATCGCCGGACTGGCCGCGGAGCGTTCCGGACCCATCGCCGACATGCTGGCCGCCTCGCCGACGGCGGCTGACCGGGTCATCGCCAGCGGAGGCACCGTCCGTGCACTCGCCCGCCTGGCCATGGGTCTCCATCGGCCGCCGCCTCGCTCGTCGGCCGCCCCGTCGGTCAATCAGGTGGAACTTCCCGCCGGTCAGTTACGCGAGCTCGCCGACCGCCTGGCCACGCTCGACCTCGACGCCCGGATGGCCCTGCCCGGGATCCAGGCCCGCCGGGCACCCCTTCTGCCGATCGGCGCCCTCGTCCTGTCCACCCTGGTCGACCGCCTGGGCCTGCGTGGCCTGGTGGTGAGCGAGTGGGGACTACGGGAGGGGGCCGTCCTCGACAGCCTCGCCCTCCCGGCCGACAACAGCTGACGGGGTCGCGGCGGAGCCCGAAGGGCGCGGGTTGGGTCGGGCGGCGCAGGGCGGGGGTCGCAGGGCGGGGGTCGGGCGGCGGACCACTGTCCGCCGCCGTCACCCCGAACTAGGCGTTCTTGCCCAGGATCCTGTTCATTCCCGTACCGCAGACGGGGCACTTGCCCTTGGCGGACCTTCGACCGTTGGCCATCTCGACCACCTCGCCGTCGAACTCCCGCTTCTCCCGGCATTTCACGCAGTAGCCCTCGTACGTAGCCATGCTTCCTCCTCCTGCTCGAGTGGCGCCCGATCGGACACCCGATGGATCGACGGTATCGGCCCCTCCTCGTGGAACGGGGGATGGGAGCGCCGACTGCTAACTGGAGCAAGCAGGCGGTCGCGCTCAGCGAGTGGCTCGGCGAGCGGCCCGTGGTCCCCGTCGCCGGGTCAGGCGTCGGGCTGGTCGGGGGGCTGGTTTCCGTTGGACGGCTCGCCGAAGGACTCGGGGACCTCGGCCGGTGCCAGGTTGGCCAGCATCTCCTCGATGCCTTCCGGGGGCAGGGGCGGGCTGAAGTAGTAGCCCTGTGCCGTCGTGCATCCCCGCTGGAGGAGCACCCGGCTCTGCAGCAGCGTCTCCACGCCCTCGGCCACGCACGACAGCCCGAGGCGTCCGGCCATGCCGATGATGGCCGACACGAGGCTGCTCTCCTCGTCGGTCGGACCCAGGACCTGGACGAACGACTGGTCGATCTTGAGTGTGCTGACCGGGAAGGTGCCGATGCGATCGAGTGACGAGTTGCCCTGGCCGAAGTCGTCGATGGTGAACCGCACGCCGAGGCGGCGGAGCCGCTCGATGTTCTCGGTGGCCGGGCCCGACCGGTCGAGGACCACCCGGTCGGTGATCTCGAGCTCGAGGAACTCCGGTGCGACCCCCGTGTCGTTCAGGGTCCGCTGGACGCTGTCGAAGAAGTCGGGGCTGGCCAGGTCGCGTGATGCGAGGTTCACCGACAGGCGCAGCGGATCGAGACCGTGGTCACGCCAGGCACGCAGCTGGCGGCAGGCCTGCCAGAGCACCCAATTGTCGAGGGAGACGATCAGATCGCTCCGCTCGGCCATGGGGATGAAGTGGGGCGGCTCCAGGATGCCCAGCGTGGGATGGTCCCAGCGGATCAGGGCCTCGACACCGACGATCTGGGCGGTGCGGAGGTCGATGTAGGGCTGGTAGAGCAGGAAGAACTGGTTCCCGTCCAGAGCGGAGATGAGGTCGCTGTACAGCTGGCGGTCGTCGAGCGCCCGTCGTCCGGGGTTGACCGGGTCCGGGGCGTTGTGGAACATCTCGAAGGCGTCACGACCGAGGTCCTTCGCCCGGTACATGGCCTCGTCGGCCCGGTTCAGCAGGTCGTCGTAGCTGTCGCCGTGCTCGGGGGCGATGGCGATGCCGACGGAGGCCGAGGTGACGACGTGGTCGCCGAAGATCTCGAACGGTGTGTGCATGGCATCGAGGGTGCGCTCGGCCAGCTGGTTGATGGAGAGCTGATCGACCAGGCCCGGCAGGAGTATGGCGAATTCGTCCCCGCCCACCCGGGCCACCGTGTCCTGGCTCCGGACCGTCTCGACCAGCCGCTGGCCCACCTGCTGGATGAGCAGGTCGCCGGTGGTGTGGCCGTAGGTGTCGTTGACCGTCTTGAAGTTGTCGAGGTCGACGAAGAACATGCAGACCGGCTCGCCCACCCGGCGCGACCGCACCAGCTCCTGCTCGACCCGGTCCTCGAAGAGGCGCCGGTTGGGCAACCCGGTCAGCGAGTCGTGCCACGCCATGTGCGACACCTTCTCGAGGAGCTCCAGGTTCTGGATGGCGGTGGCCGCCTGGTCCGACAGGCCGCAAAGACGCTCATGAAGGTCGGGGTCGTGGATGGCGGCGCGGGGGGTGTCGGAGGAGAAGTTGGCGGCGATCACGCCGAGGAACTCGCCCGCGGCGAACAGGGGGGCGACCACCGACGCCGGGATGTCGGACGCCTCCATGAGCGCCCGGAGCTGCGGATCCTCGATGACGGAAGCGTCCAGGACCATCACCTCGTGACCGCTGATCATCCGCTGGATCAGGGGATTGTCGACCTCGACAGTGAGGGTCCCGTCGTCGGACCCGTCAGGACGGTGCCCCACGTGGATCTGGGTAGCCGATGACGACGTCGACCAGTGCGGCACGATCGGTCCGAGATCGGCGTCGGGGGGCGTCAGGCCGGCGGTGTAGGCCCCCAGGACCAGGCGGGACCGGTCTCGGTCCCAGAGGTAGACGGTGGACTGGTCGCACCCGGTGACCACCGGGACCGTGTCGGCCAGGATCTGGAGTGCCTGGGCGAGATTGGTGAGTCCGGACAGCTTCTCGCTGAAGGACAGCAGCGTCCGGGCGGTGGAATTGCTCCGACGGGCGTCGCTCAGCACCGCGCACACGTCGAGCACATTGCCCGCGTACCGGGCGAAGAGGCGAAGGATCCGCTCTTCCGTGTCGGCGTCCGTGTCGTCCGGACCGAAGAACTCGGCGATGCGTCCGTAGCGTCGGAGCGGCGTGGCGATGTCGACCACCCGCCGATCGTCGCCGGCCTCGTCGGCCTCGTCGGAGGTCCCGCTCCACAGCTCAGCGGCCAGACCCCGGGCCTCCTCGGGCGAGAGGCCCCGATAGTGCAACTCGAGCGGGAGCCCTGCACCCGGCCGGACCGTGAGGAGGTAGCGCTCGGCGCCGAGCACCTGGTCGGCCCGTCCCGCGAGGTGGCTGACCACGTGCTCGACGTCATGGTCCAACACCTCGAGTGTGGACGATGCCGTGTCCTCGAGGAGGAGCTCGAGGCGGCCCACCTCGGCCCGCGACCGAGCCGCCTCCGCCTCCGCCCTCCGGCGGAGCCGCTCGTCCTCGGCACCGGAACCGCCGGTGGTGGCGGTCGCCGCCGCCTCCCAGTGGGCGGCGCTCGCCAGGGCCTCGACCAGGTCGGCACGGGTGGCCCGGAGCTGCTCGGCGAGTACCTCGGTCTCCGCGCGGCCGTTCGCCGTGGCCCCCGGTGCAGCAGAGGTGGCCGGTTGCCACTCCGGTCCGCCGAGGTGCCCCTTCGTCCTCAACGGACGTACGTCCGACCGCTCCGGGCCCGGAGCGAACTCGGAGTGCCCGTCTCGACCGAACGGGGCGTCTTCGTCGTAGGTGTCATACAAGGTCTCGTCGTTGGACTCGTAGTTCTCGTCGTAGGACTCGTCGTAGGTCTCGTCGTAGGACTCGTCGTAGGACTCGTCACGGGAGTCGTCACTGGACTCGTCGTAGGTCTCGTCGAAGGTCACGACGGTGGGTCCAGGGGCCGACCTGTCGGCGGGCGTCGGCGAGGAGGGAGGCATCGCCCCGGGGTGAGTGACCGGGTCGGTACCCACGGGACGTCCGTCGCTGTCCCGCCGGGTGGTGCGACCACCCGTGTACCGGTCGTCATCGGCGGGATCGACACGGCTCCACGCGGTGTCTTCGCCTGTTCGGGTGGAGGTGGATCCGGTGGCGCCGGTGCTGGCGGAGCCGAGTCCACTGGCGCCGTGCTCGGCCCCCGTGCTGGTTCCCGTCGGCGCACCGAGATGGCCCACCGGTTCCCATGCCACGACATACCGGCAGAATCGGCCACCCCTTGCCGCGCACTCGTGCTCCACCACCCGGGCGGGTCGTCTGCCGAACAGGACAGGCAGTCGGGTCAGGAGGCCCCGCGTCAGGTCGCAGAGGTGGGCCTGGCGTTCCCCACCGGACGCCGCGACCTGCACCAGAGCGTGCCCGGGACCGACCTCGAGCGCCAGGGCCTCGGTGGACCCCTCGAACTGCTCGATCAGGGCACCGATGTGGCGCACCGCCACTTCGGGCGAGCCGAGCGTGGCCAGGCGAGCGGCCGCGGGGTCGTCGCCGGCCCAGAGGAGCTCCTCGCCGACGTGCAGCCCGATGGCTCCGTCGCCGGTGACGAGCGCCCCGGCGGCGAAGAGTGCCGCGGCGTCTGCCAGCGGCGTCCACGTCGTCGTGGCACCGAGTGTCGGGAACGAGCGCTCGTCGGCCGCCAGCGCCAGGGCCTGGGCCACGCCGGGATCGCCGGCTTCGTGGCGTACCCGGGCCAGGAGCGCGTGGACCACGGTTCCCGACACGCCGGAGCGTGCCGGTTCCCGATGGCCGTCGTCGTCGACTCCAACCGTCATGTTCCCTCGTCCGACCTTTCCGCACCGCGGAACGCGTCGCCGCGACCGGTGCTCCTACCTCCATCGTCCTCCCGTACCGGTTGCTTTAGCCCAGTTCCGGCCCTTCCGACCTGCGCTCACGTCCCCCGAGACGCCGGACGGACCTCCCCCTAGACTTGTCGTCATGACCATCCTCGATACCCCACTGCACACCCTCCAGGGCGAACCGACGACGCTCGGCGACTACCGGGGGAAGACCCTGCTGGTCGTCAACGTGGCCTCGAAGTGCGGACTCACCCCGCAGTACGAGGGCCTGGAGCGCCTGCAGAAGACCTACGGCGACCGCGGCTTCTCGGTGATCGGATTCCCGTGCAACCAGTTCGGCGAGCAGGAGCCCGGATCCGCCGACGAGATCGCGACGTTCTGCTCCGCCACCTACGGGGTCACCTTCCCGATGATGGAGAAGGTCGAAGTGAACGGCGACGACCGGAACCCCGTCTACGAGGAGCTGACCGCCGTCGCCGACGCCGAAGGTGAGGCGGGTGACATCCAGTGGAATTTCGAGAAGTTCCTGGTGGCCGGAGACGGAACCATCCTCCAGCGCTTCCGCCCCATGATCGACCCGGAATCGCCCGAGGTCATCGACGCCATCGAGGCCAACCTCCCGGCCTGATCGACCGGGGTCTCCGGCCGGGACCATCGCACGCCGGGGACGACGAGGAAGGAGGGGCGAGGTGTACGCACGCAGGGCGAACCACGAACCGTGCGTCGACCACCTCGTCGAGGTGTGGACCTCGCTGGCCTCGGCTTGTGACCGGCTCGGGCCCACTCAGTGGGAGCTGCCCACCGACTGCCCGGGATGGACCGTCCGGGATCAGGTCGCCCACCTGATCGGGGTCGAACGGATGCTCCTCGGCGAGCCGCCCCCTGCTCCGCTGGCCTCCCTGCCCGACCATGTCCGCAATCCGTTCGCCGAGCTCAACGAGCCGTGGGTCGAGGCCCGGCGGCGCGTGCCCGGCAACGAGGTCCTCGCCGAGTTCATCAGCGTGACCGGACGGCGTATCCATCAACTCCGGACGTTCCCGCCCGAGCGCTTCGACGTCCTGGACTGGAGCCCGGAGGGCGAGGTGCCCTACCGAACATTCCTGACCAGCCGGGTGCTCGACTGCTGGGCCCACGAACAGGACGCGCGCAGGGCGCTCGGCCGGCCGGGCGGTCGCAACGGGGTGGGAGAGGCGACGGTGCTCGACCGCTGCGAGCGGACGGTGCCGTACGTGGTGGGCAAGCGGGTGGCACCCCCGGACGGGACGGTGGTGCAATTCCAGGTCACCGGGGTGCTCGGACGGAAGGTGGTGGTTGTGATGGACGACGGCCGGGCGGTCGCGGTGCCGAGCTCCTCCCCCGAGCGGACGACGGCATCCCTCACCCTCGACCAGGACACGTTCTGGCGCCTCGGCTTCGGTCGGGTGGACGGGTCGAGGGCCATGGCCCTGGGTCAGGTGCGGATCGACGGCGACCTCGCCCTGGGTCACCGCGTCCTCAGCGCCATGGCGTTCATGGCCTGATCGTCCGCCCACCCGACCACACGGTCGCCAGGCAGGGGGTCGTCCCGGATGAGGCGGACGGGGTCGTCCCGGATGAGGCGGACGGGGTGGTCCCGGATGAGGCGGACGGGGTCGTCCCGGATGAGGCGGACGGGGTGGTCCCGGAGGAATGGGCCACGGCGGGCCACAGCACGGACCGCGGCCCGCCGGGACGGGAAAGTCGGGGCTCGGGTACCGGTACACTCCTCTATTCGTATGCGAGCAACAGCAGCGCCCGAGGAGGGCAACAAGGTCCGTCTCACCGTCGAGATCGACGAAACCGAGATTGACGAAGCCCTCGACGACGTGATGAAGCGTCTGTCGCGCGAAGTCCGGGTCCCCGGGTTCCGGCCCGGCAAGGTGCCTCGGAAAGTCCTCGAGACACGCATGGGCGGTGCCACCGCCCTGCGGGGCGAGGCCATCCGGGAAGCGTTGCCCGACTTCTACTCTCGGGCCGTCGACGAGACCGAGGTCGACCCGATCGACCAGCCCGACATCGACATCACCGCGGGCGAGGAGTCCGGGCCGGTCTCCTTCGAGGCCGTGGTCCTGGTTCGTCCGGTCGTGGCCATCCCCGGCTACGGCGGCCTCGTGGTGACGCTCCCGTCGCTCGAGGTGACCGACGACGAGGTGGCCGCCCAGGTCGACCGACTGCGGGCGACGTCAGGTGAGCTCGTCGAGGTGGGACGACCGATCCAGACGGGCGACCAGGTGACGATCGACATACGCGGGACCCGGCCGGAGGCCGACGACGGCGCCGACGGCGACGACGACGACACGGACCTCACCGCCGACGACTTCCTGTACGAGGTGGGCTCGGACAACGTGGTACCCGGTCTCGACGACCACCTCATCGGCATGAAGGCCGGCGGGACGGTGACCTTCGACTCGGAGATCGAGGCCCTGGGTCAGACGGTGTCGTTCGGGGTCGCCGTGAAGGACGTCAAGGAGTTGAGGCTGCCCGACGCCGACGACGCATGGGCGGCCGAGGCGAGTGAGTTCGCCACGCTCGAGGAGCTGCGGGCCGATATCGCCGAACGATTGCGGCAGCGCCGAATCGTCGAGGCGCAGCTCGCACTCCAGCAGAAGACCGTGGAGGCGCTCACGGAGCTCGTGACCGAGGAGATTCCCGAGCAGCTGGTGCTGGAGGAGCTCCGCGAGCGCATCCACGACCTCAACCACCGTCTCGAGGGGCAGGGCATGTCGCTGGGCCAGTTCCTCGGGGTGACGGGCCGGAGCGAGGAGGAATTCCTCGAAGAACTCCGTGCCGGCGCCCTCCAGAGCGTCAAGGCCGATCTGGCCCTGCGTGCTCTCGTGGAGGCGGAGGCGATCGAGATCTCCGACGAGGAGCTGGCCGAGGAGCTGGCCGCCATGGGGACCCGACTCGACATGGACGTCGACCAGGTACGGGACCAGCTGGAACGGGCCGGGCGGCTGTCGGCGGTACGCTCGGACCGACGGAAGGCCAAGGCCATGCGCTGGCTCATGGATTCCGTCGAGTTGGTCGATGAGAACGGGACGCCCGTGTCACGGGACGACCTGAAGGTGAACCAGGGCGAGGAGGACTCGGAGTGAGTTTCACGGAGGCAAGCAGGTCGATCGACGCGCAGGGGTACAGCGTGCCGTGGGTCGTCGAGTCCACCAGCCGGGGGGAGCGCAACTACGACCTGTTCTCGCGCCTGCTGCGTGAGCGGATCATCTTCCTCGGCACGCCGATCAACGACACGGTGGCCAACCTGGTCTGCGCTCAGCTGCTGTTCCTCGAATCGGAGGAGGCGGAGAAGGACATCCACCTCTACATCAACTCGCCCGGCGGGGACATCACGGCGCTGTTCGCCATCTACGACACCATGAAATACATCAAGCCGGACGTGTCCACCTTCTGCTTCGGCCAGGCCGCCTCGGCCGCCGCCGTGCTCCTCGGCGCGGGAGCGCACGGCAAACGGTTCGCCCTGCCCCACGCCCGCATCCTCCTCCACCAGCCGTTCGGTGGCGTCGAGGGCCAGGCGAGCGACATCGAGCTCCAGGCCCGGGAGATCCTCCGCATGCGCGACCTCCTGAACGGGATGCTGGCCGACGACACCGGACAGAGCGCCGAGCGGGTGTCCAAGGACACCGACCGCGACTTCATCATGACCGCCGCCGAGGCCGTCGAGTACGGCCTGGTCGACGAAGTCATCTCGGCCCGGGACACCGTTCCGATCGACGCCATCGGCGCGGCATAGGGGTCTGCGGAAGGTCATGTGCGCGCCACGCCAGCCGCTAGTGTTGGTGGTCCGGACAGCGCCGCCGGACACGCCGGGAGGGACTTCCCGCCACCCCGTCGGCGCCGTACCGCACGGATAGTCAGTTCGCACAGGTAGACAGCGTTCGGTCGAACAGCAGGGACCGCCGACAGAAGGACACGAGGAACCGACGTGGCGAAATTCGGAGACGGTGGCGATCTTGTGAAGTGCAGCTTCTGCGGCAAGTCGCAGAAGCAGGTCAAGAAGTTGATCGCCGGTCCCGGTGTCTACATCTGTGACGAGTGCATCGAGCTCTGCAACGACATCATCGCCGAGGAGCTCGCCGACACCACCGAGTTGAGCTTCGACGAACTGCCGAAGCCGAAGGAGATCTACGAGTTCCTGAACGACTACGTCATCGGCCAGGAGTACGCGAAGAAGATCCTGTCGGTTGCCGTCTACAACCATTACAAGCGGGTCCAGGCCGGCAGCAACGGCGCCCATGACTCCGACGTCGAGCTGGCCAAGTCGAACATCCTCCTGCTCGGCCCGACCGGCTGCGGCAAGACTCTGTTGGCCCAGACGCTGGCCCGGATGCTCAATGTGCCGTTCGCCATCGCCGATGCCACGGCGCTGACCGAGGCCGGCTACGTGGGTGAGGACGTGGAGAACATCCTCCTCAAACTGATCCAGGCCGCCGACTACGACGTCAAGCGCGCCGAGACGGGCATCATCTACATCGACGAGATCGACAAGATCGCACGCAAGTCGGAGAACCCGTCGATCACCCGTGACGTGTCGGGCGAGGGCGTCCAGCAGGCGCTGCTCAAGATCCTGGAGGGGACGACGGCCTCGGTGCCGCCCCAAGGTGGCCGCAAGCACCCCCACCAGGAGTTCATCCAGATCGACACCACCAACATCCTGTTCATCTGTGGTGGGGCCTTCGCCGGGATCGACACGATCATCGAGAACCGCATCGGCCGCAAAGGCATGGGATTCCGGGCCGAGGTGCGCAAGGCGTCCGAGCGCGACGACTCCGAGCTGCTCCGCCACGTGCTGCCCGAGGACCTCATGAAGTTCGGGCTGATCCCCGAGTTCATCGGCCGCCTCCCAGTGGTCAGTGCCGTGTCCCACCTCTACAAGGAGGCACTCATCCGCATCCTGGTGGAGCCGAAGAACGCGCTGACACGCCAGTACAAGCGGACGTTCGAGCTCGACCACGTGGAGCTCGAGTTCACCGACGACGCGCTGGAGGCCGTGGCCGAGCAGGCCCTGCTGCGCGGGACCGGCGCACGTGGCCTGCGGGCCATCCTCGAGGAAGTCCTGCTGGAGGTCATGTACGACCTGCCGAGCCGGACCGATATCTCCAAGTGCGTGGTGGACCGGGCCGTCGTGCTCGACAAGGTCCATCCGACCCTCGTGCCCCTGGTGCCGGCCAAGCCGAGCCGCAGCCGCAGGGCCGCTTCGTAGGGAGCTCCCGCCCCGTCCTCGGGGCGCCGCTCTGATCTTCGCCACTGTGACCTTCGCCGACCTGCCCGAGGCGCTCGCCTGGCTCGACAGCCACATCGACTTCGAGTCGAACATGCCATCGCGACGAGCACTGCCGTCGCTCGACCGCATGCGCACCCTGGCCACGCTGCTGGGCGATCCCCACACCGCCTACCCGGTCATCCACATCACGGGGACGAACGGCAAGGGATCGACGGCGGCCATGGTGACATCCCTGCTGGCGGCACGCGGGCTGAGCGTTGGCACGTACACCAGCCCCAACCTGTCCAGGGTGAACGAGCGACTGTCCCGCAACGGGCAGCCGATCGATGACGAGTCCTTCACCGACCTCCTCGACACGCTCTCCCGCATTGAGAGCCTCATGGACGAGCCGCCCACCCGCTTCGAGCTCCTGACCGCCGCCGCACTCACGTGGTTCGCCGACGAGGCCGTAGATGTCGCGGTCGTCGAGGTCGGTCTCGGTGGCACGTGGGACTGCACCAACATCGTCCACGCCGCGGTGGCCGTCGTGACCAACATCAGCTACGACCACACCGAAGTCCTCGGTCCAACGTTGGAGGACATCGCCCGGGACAAGTCGGGCATCTTCACGCCGGGTTGCCGGGTAGTGGTGGGGGAGACAGACCCGACCCTGGTCGCCCTCTTCCGTGGTGCGGCGACCGACGTCGGTGCCGAGCAACTGTGGGCTCGGGGCATCGAGTTCGCCTGTACCTCGAACCGCCTGGCGGTCGGTGGGCGGCTGGTGGACATCCGCACGCCCGGCGCCGCCTACGGAGAACTCCTCGTCCCGCTCCACGGCAGCCATCAGGGGGACAACGCCGCGTGCGCGCTCGCTGCCGTCGAGGCCTTCTTCGGCGAGCCCCTGCACGAGGACGTCGTCGCGGAGGGACTCGCCGCGGTCCGGGTGCCTGGCCGCCTCGAGGTCATCGGCCGCCACCCCCTGGTGTTGGTCGACGGTGCGCACAACGCCGCGGGCATGATGGTCCTGGCCCGTTCGCTGACCGAGGAATTCACGACCGACGGCCGATCGGTGGCCGTGGTGGGAATGCTTTCCGGACGGGATCCGTCGGCCATGCTCGAGGCACTCGTGTCCGCCGGGGTCCGGGCCGTCGTGGCTTGCGCCCCCCGCAGCCTCCGGGCCCTTCCGGCAGTCGATGTGGCCGAGGCGGCCTTCGCCCTCGGCATGGAGGTGGCCGTGGCCGGTGACCCGGCCGAGGCGGTTCGCCTGGCCGTGGAACGCTCGGCGCCCGAGGACCTCGTCGTGGTGTGCGGATCGCTCTATGTCGTGGCCGACGCCCGGGATGCCCTGTTGCCGTCCTGAGGACTACCCCGGGCGGGCCGACCCCCCCCGGTAACGTCGAGAGTGTGGCGACTCGAGATGACGCACAACGGTTCATCACCGAACTTCCCGGCACCACTGAAGGGCTCCGCTTCCGCCACGTGACGTGGTTCGTCGACGGTGCACCGTTCGCGTGGGACCGCCCCTTCAGCAAGGCCGATCTCAAGCGATTCGGTGACCAGACGCCACCGGAGGGACCGATCCTCGCGCTCCGGGTCGACGACCTGCTCGAGAAGGAGGTGGTCCTGGCGGACACTTCCGAGGCGGTCTTCACGATTCCCCACTTCGAGGGATTCGCAGCTGTGCTCGTCCAGCTGTCCGCCGTGGACCGGGACGAGTTGCGCGAACTGGTGGTCGGTGCGTGGGCGGCCTGTGCGCCCCGGGAACTGGTCGAGCGACACCTCGGCATGCGCTGACCGTTCGGTCGGAATGGCCGGTGGCACGTACGGCAACCGACCACCTTCTCGACCTCCGCTAGGTGGCGTGGTGGGACACGACGGCCGGATCCGTGACTTACTTCAGGTGCCGTGGAGCCCCCGCTGCGGGGGAGTTCGACGGCACCATGTCCGGCAGGGGCTCGGGTGAGCTCGACCAGCACCTCGAGGCAACCTTCTGCAGAGACGACTCTGATGACGACCGGAAATGTCCCGGTCCCGACGTCACATTGCGGCCCTACGCAGAGCAGGAAATGGCCGTTGGCGCGCTCACCGCCGGGGCACGACCTCGGGCGGTCGGTCGAACAGGGTGCGGTCGTCGGTCGGTGGGTCGTGGCGTGATGCGTCGGTCGGCGGGTCGTCGGTCGGTGGGTCGTGGCGTGATGCGTCGTCGTGCGGTGGGTCGTCGTCCGACCTCCGGTCCAGTCCGAGGTCGGGCTCCTGGCCGAAGGGGGGCTGGGGGGTGAAGGACCACTGCGGGTCCGCATCGCTCGGCCCGTGTCGCTCGAGCACCCACCCGT
>Ga0182016_10002358_pt1 | contig 22310 bp, 37 predicted proteins | sample 712S2MmetaG_FD_120491 | JGI IMG/M metagenome (GOLD analysis project Ga0182016, IMG submission 120491) | Permafrost microbial communities from Stordalen Mire, Sweden - 712S2M metaG | ecosystem: Environmental > Terrestrial > Soil > Wetlands > Permafrost | place: Sweden: Stordalen | collected... | reverse complement strand
CTCGACTCACTCGCCAAAGAAATCGCATCGCCACCCCTGCGCATAATCGAAAACCAAATCGGACTCGTTTCTATCGCCGAGCCCTCACCATTTGGCATCTATCCCATGACAAGAGGCCAACTCACGAGCGCGCTCGCATTCGCTCTCGAAGCGATCTATCATCACAACCGAACACGACATCCGAGATGACATCTCTCAACCCAGAGCCGTTCGAGCCGACAGCATATCTTGCCCAAATCGGACAAAAGCGCCCCAAGGGACTCGGCCTTCATGTCGGTTCCTGGTACTGCAATTTCGATCCATCCCGTAATCTTGCACAAATCAATATCCAGATGAACAGACCAACATCCATCGGCTGTGCGACAGCCCATGTTGCGATCAGCGACGTATCTGCCTTGTATGGATCCGACCGCCAAGCATTCTTGCTCATTCAGATCATCGCCACCGCAAAAAATCTCGGAGCAACCGACCAAGAAATCACAGCCCTAACTGAAACCGAAGGCCACCGATGATCAATCGCATCCCACCAGAAGAATTACGAACAACTCCTATCCGAAAAAAAAGCGCCTACTTGCCACATATCGTCGTCACCGCGACAGACCCCATCGATCCCAGCCCCAGGTCAGCAGATCAGCAAAACCCTCACACCGATGAGAAACGCGGCCGCGTCATTGATTTCAACGCCTAACAGCCTCGGGCAGTAAGGCTTCCCAACTCAATCGCCGATAACTTTCACAGAACCCCCTCTCCTTATTTTGCACGTCCATTGCGTGCATGCCGGAGTCTTTTTCCCATGATCCACTACACGCATCTCAAAGAGAGTCCCGTCCCGCTCCTCTCTACCGTACTCGGCACAAACCACGCCATATTCACCGTTGTGGCTTGCCCAGACACCAAATATGGTCGAGCAATCAGCGTTATCCCCTCAGGGAACGCGAACGCAGATATCGCAATCTATATAAACGCCGGAGACGACGCATTTTATGTCGCTACGGCGATCGCGCATGTCCATCGGCACAACCTCGACCTCCAAAACAAAGCCCTCCTAGCCGCTTATCGGATCGCCCTTCACCAAAAGCAAGCCGACGATCAGATCGTCGACGACGAAAACCGCTAGGTACGAAAAACAACTCCTATCGCAAAGGGTTGTCCTTATTTCGCACAAATAACCCTAAACAATCCCTACACTCACTAAGTACATTTTTGTGAGGGATGCTCACCCTGAAAAGAACGTCGAACAATAAAATTATGGTTATCGGACTTTTTGGTACCTGCGGCACTAGCACATGGCGCATACCCTTCATGACGGCTTACGACGCAGCCGGCATATCGTATTTCAATCCTCAAGTCGAAAATTGGAGTCCCGAATGTGCGGACATTGAAGCTCGACATCTCGCCAAGGACGAAATCATCCTTTTTCCGGTAACCGCTGAAACCTATGGGCTCGGCTCGCTCGCCGAAAGCGGATTCTCGATTCTCCAAGTCTTGCGATCGCTAAAGCAGCGGCATCTCATTATCATGATCGATCCACTACCAGACGAAACGCTACGAGCGGATGAGAAACTCTTCAAAGAATCTCAACGTGCCCGAACACTCGTCTTGGCTCATCTCTCAAAACTCTCAATTCCGAATGTCTCAATCGTTCAATCACTCGACGAGATGTACGAATGTAGCCTTTGGGTTGTCCAAAACGCAAAAGACCTCGCTGCTTAACGAAGACAGCCCCAGAAAAATCAGCCGCGCCCGCTTCGCGTTCTTCCTTAATAGCGCAGCACTCTTTAGAAGAAGGCACGCAACAGCATGTCCTCTTTCTGGCGGCACCAACCGAACCCTGACTACGCAGAGTGACGCAGGTCACCCCAAAAGGCTTAGTTCCTTCCTCTTATATGCCGATAGAAAAAGAAGAGCATAGTCTTTCCTCATCTAGCAAAAACCACGAATACAACGACAAACCCACCCCAGAGCACTCGTCTGCCACGAGAGCGCTCCGGGGATGTCTCCCAAAAAATACTCTCACACCCTCGCCCGTCTTGCGCGCGCTTCAAAAAAATCGTGCTGCGCCGGAGGTTTTTCATTCATGACCCACTTTACCAGCCCCACGCAGAATCCCATACCTTCCGTTCTTGCCATGCTCGATGGAAACCCAACCAACGAAGTTGCCATCCTCATCATAAACGATATTCTGAGCGGACAAGCAATCTGCGTCTATACTGCTAACGAAGATCCGTTCGCCGTATATCAAACAGTACTATCTACACCAACAAATCTTCAAGAATACCACGAAGCAACAGTAGCCGCACAAACCCCTAAAACGCTTGTAATTGCAGCCGGCGAAAACGGTCTTTTTGTTGCTGCTGTAATCGGGCTCGTTCATCGGCACAATGTGGGCATCCGAGCAGCGCGTGCTTCCTATGATGAAGCCATGCGCCAAGCATCAGAAGCTGCCGCGGCACGTTTCATCAAACAAGCGATCATCGATTACTACTTCGGTATCGATTTTGGCAGCGATGTCCAAGCCGGCGGAGCTTCTGGACCAGCGCGTCGATTCGCCAACACAAATTTTCTAAAAAATCTTCCGATCGCCGACTCGGTTTCCGATTCCAGCTTCGGCGGAGGTATCTAAAAATCATGATCACCCAAAAAAATCCCGACTCAGCAAATCCCGTGCTGAACAGCAGCGACCTTCTAGCAATTGCACTTCACGGAATTTATCATGCTGAAGTTGCGCGACAAATCAGCATCTTGTTCATGCCGTCGCAAGACCTCGATCCTGCTACCGCTCAAGCGATTATCGCCAAAAACGCTTGGGAAGCCGTGGCAAAAGCCGTCTGAGGAAACGCCTCCTGATGTTTGATCCAATCGATCAAGCCATCAAGATAGTTATTATCCACCGAGCATGCCTAGAAGTTCGGTTTTTACGGCTCAGTGGCGGCTTTGCTGGCAAAAACAACAAAAACACGCATCATTCGCAATCATCGGCATACCTAAACACATACGACCCCACATAGTACAAGCCCCCAATGAACCATCTCAACCAAAAGCCACCAAATTTCTTTGGGTCGGACAACAGCTCTTACTAACATTCCTGGCCTCCAACATCACGGCCTCGGCGCACTCCGTATCGTACGAGTGCGCCGGGGCCTTTTTCTTTTTTTAACCGCGCTTGAGAAAGATTCGCCTCATGTCCTACAATCCGCTCTTAGACCTTGCGACAAAGATCGTTATCGCCCATTCCGGCAAAATAGTCCTCGACGACGACGCTCAATCGGCCCTTCGCTTTTGGCAGAATTTCATCGTCGGGCAAGATGAACGCGAACGCGCTGCGGATATCACCCAAGACAACGGAGACGCGGCGCGCTCACGTGGACCAATGAACACTTTCGACAATATCTATTTCGGCCGAGAAGATTTTGGCTACGGAGCAGACAACTAAAAAATGACGAATGATATCGAAACAAAAACCACAATCGAACAACCAACACAACCATTAACTCGTGGACACAACGGTGTATTCCCCCGAGTGACACATCCGGCAGCATTCTCACCCAACACAGTCGTGCCAAACCCAATCACGCCACGCACGAGCGTTTCAAGCGTACACGAAGAATTTTCCTTACGCTATACGACAACAGCATCAACTCGTCGCTATGATCCAACCCCAAGCAAATCGGCGTACACCACAGGCGATCCGAGTCCCCTCCTCGTCAAAGTCGCCATCGGGATCGCTGTGGGCACGTTACTCGGCGCAACCTCCACATTGATGGCATTCAGCCATACGTCAAGTGTGGTTCCACCGCTACCCAACATCACCACCCTGCACTAATCAATAAAGAAACAGAACAAACATGTCTACCAAACAGCTATCAACCTTTACCGTAGTCGGCATATATCAAGACACACAGCAACGCTTTTGTAGTTTCATTAAAGCAGAATCAGCAGCCCACGCGGAAGTCGTTATCAGCCAAACCCATCCCACCCTGAACATCGCCGGTGTCTTTGCTGGCATTCTGACCGCTCTGGACATCGATCCCGTCGCCTGAAAACGTACGGCGGCGCTACCGCACCGCCGATACTTTCTCAGAAGAACGAAAAATCCCCAGAGCACTCACAAGATTGTGAGAGCACTCTGGGGCCGAAAAACCCCAAGAAGTTTTTTTTAACACAACCTCGACCGTTTGCGCGCGCTAATATCACAAAAGTGCAGCGCCGGAGGATCGTTTCCCATCATGAGTCCCGAAAGCCCGTCTACCCAAATCAACCAAACTTTTACTGGTGCCCGATGAGACGAATCTGTCGGCACGACTACGACCAGCCCATCGAACATAGATGCCAAATGGGTCTAGCCATTGGCATACTAACCATCATCGCCATCGTTGTCTTAGTACTCCAACTCACATCAAGCACCACCCATGTGGTGCTTCGATGAGCCACCACGACGATTACATCGGCTACTCCGGCGCGCTCGTTGGACTCCTATCAGCAGCCGAATGGCCGTCCAATGCCGTACTCCCCACAACCTTCGACGCAAACGAGCGCAACCTCGTAAGCCGACTCAAAGTCCTCGCGGCCGTTGCCGAGACCAAACAACAGCAGGCTCTCAATCTGGCCGCCGAACTCCGTCGCGTCCGTAACGAGATCCGATTACAGATCGAAGTCGCCCGAGCGCTCGAATCGGCGAACGCCGCCAAAAACCTTGCAACCGACATCATTGACGGCTTGATCGCCATCACATCCCCTAGCTTGCTAGCAACTTTGGGGTCGCCCTCGCTGCAGCTCCGGCGTGCGATATCCTTGCCGTCCCACAGTCTGCTCTGCTCGACATCGACGACAACCGACTTGTTGGCACGCCAAGTACCATCGTACCTGTAGCCGCATGAGCCGGCCCCTCCGGGCCCGGCGCCTTGCAAAACCATCGGACCAAGACATCTCTCAGGCAACCCGACTAATCGGTACGATTGTCCGTCATACCATGCCAACATATTTCCCCGAATACTACCCAATCGGCATGGTAACGGCTATCGACATTCGCATCGAACCCATCACTGTTTGCGTTGCCTTTCCAAGTCTTGATGGCAAAACCATCAAACAAAAATGGCTGTTCTTGAACGGCTTTGTTCCCGTCGAACCGAACGAACTTATCGAACTTCTCAACCTCGAAACGAGAATTTCAGCATGACCAACACCTTCTATGTTGGTCAAATGGTAAGACTAACATCACCCGATTTCGTTAGCGAGTGTTATCCCGTCGGAATCATCACTTCCACCCTGTTTTCCGCACTACAGACTCCGGCCAACCCTGACGGATGTAACTGCATCGCCATCGTCAATCCTAGCCAAATTCGTCAATACGGCTGGGATCGGCGGACAAATGTCACACTCGTACCGTTTCTCATCAAGGTTGCACTCGCGACCAAAAACGGCAACAACATCAAAATCGCTCTGACGTTCCCGAGCGAAATGATTCCAGCCGAACCAAACGAACTTCTATCTCTCCTTGAAACGAGAATTTCAGCATGAGCCTACCCAAGAAGCCGGGGCTCACGCGCCGCGGCAAACGCGGTGGAGTCGCCCAAAAGCTCCGCAAAAATCCTATTCCTTTTCATGTCGCCATCCAAGGCGTCCCCACGATTGAGTCTCTCAAAAACCAGTCAATCAATCTTCCGGCCGAAACCCGAATCAATCTTGACGGACTTTACCGGCGCTCCGACGATCCGCGCGAAATCGTTATCGAGCCCGCAGACCAAGGATTCAACCCCATATATAACATTCCACTCGGCACCGAAGAGGACAAAATCGATATCCTCAAAATCTTGTCAGCCGAAAACGACAAGCAAGACGCTACGGCATTTTTCACCCCCAATACTACAGACAACACTTTGACCGTAGACACCGATATGTTTTGCGGCGGCGCCAACTTCGACGAATCCCTTGTTTCCGCATGCGAACGCGCAGGAATCAACATTAACGAGCTACAACCCGTTAACCATGACCTCGAATACGCCCAAGACGAAATGAATGAACGTCATCGCTTCACCGCCATCACCCGCCCACTCATTGACAGCGCATTCAAACAAATAAGCATCAACCCGAATACCTCTAGCGAGAACGAAATTCGGCACAAGCCCGTGCTCGGATTAACACAAGTAACAGAAAACCGCACCCCAATGCAGATAACACCGTCAGGCAAAACAATTAATCCGGTCATGCTCGCCTTAGAAGAAATTATCAAAAACTCCGGAGAACCCGGCAGCGGCCGCAGCCTCCGCATTCTCGACGGCATCAACAAGCTACGCGAAATCGGCGTCCCACTTCGCATTCTGACCCGTCAACAAATCGTAATGTGTCAAGGTTCGGCTGCTCGTCTGATGCAAGTATTGAGCTATAGCCCACGCACTCTACCAATCTTGACGCATAAACAGCGTGCGGCTCTCACCCGCCTGAACTTCTCACCCGTACGCGAGACTTTCTCTTCACGAGACGAAAAAGATGTCGTCTTTAGCAGAGCACAAACGACCCGCCGTCATACACCACGTCCGTTCATCCCTCTACCAAAAACAGCTCCAATCGAAACGGATTTGGCGTCACCGTTAGGACAAATCGACCGATCAGGACCACTCAAATCCTTCATCGAGCGAACGACCAAAGACAAACCGTACCATCCCGTAGCCGGAGACCTCGTACGGTACGCCCACTCGACAGATGAACTCGGATTTTATCCCATCGGCATTGTCAAACCAATCGAGGATTCTTCCGTCATCCTCCACCTCGGTGTCACGCGCGTCGTCTTTCCTACCGATGATAGTCAGGGTATTCTCGTGGCCTGGGTTCCGACCGCCGATCTAATCCGTGCAAGCGAAGCTGATCTCAGCATCCTCTACGGCGGCGGAAATTCCTAAAAAGTCCTTATGTACTCTTGAAGACGGTTGTCGGCGGTCGGGATATCCGAACCGCCGCCAGCCGTCTTTTTTTGGAGCTTTCCAATATGCCCGACAACAAAAACCCGCTCGCAAAAACAACATTTTTGGAGGGCAAATACGAAGATGGTCCATTCCGTACAGAGTCACCATGGGCGACCGAACATCGACAAGGTGAGAACGTGCCAGGGAATGCTTTGATGCAAATCCGAAAGCAGATTCGATCAGCAAATATGGACTCACTCGAAACGGACCACATCGTACCCATCGCGCAAAACTTTATCGAAATTCTTGATCCGCCACTGCGTGTGCTCAGTCACGAAGAACTCTGCCAAAATCTCGGCGTCCCGATGTGTGACAAAACACCCAAGAATATCACGATCGACGACCACGAAGACGTTCTACCAAACGCCTAACATTTCGAAGGAACTCTCATGGACAAATCTTCATCAAAAAACATAAATCTTAATGATCATGTCGAATTGATTGCTCGCGCAATCTTCGGTGTTCAACCGCACGGTAACCGAGGCGAATGGCAATGGGAGATGTGGAAAGAACAGCAAATCGAAGCGACCGAAACCGCCCAACGCGTTATCCGTGCCCTCGCTTCCGTCATACCAAACCCCACCTGCGAACGATGCGAGAGCTGCGAGTGCGGACATCTCGACAAAACACCCCAGTGGGCAATCGATGCAGCTCAAGCGGAAGCCGCCGCCGCATCCAAAAGCACCTCAGACAAAACGGAGTAAGCGAAATGACCTACGATCGCCGATCACACATACATCAATCCGACTTTGGATACTTACCTGGAGACCTCGTGAGCAAGCCAAAACCGCCTTCCACAACACCCGAAATTGGGGACCTGGTACGGTTTCTGCCAAGTGCCGATTTCCCCGATTTCGAGTGTGTTGTCATCGTCAAAGACGTCGAAGCCGGACCGAAGCCACATATCCAAATCGGTCTAATATCCAAAGACGGTGCATATCGGCTAAATATCTGGACGCTCCCCAAAAATCTCGCAGAACTCTCGATACCTGTTTTGCAGGATTTCATCAAGCGCATATTCGCCCGTGCACCCGAAAGAGCGTAAGAGTAATTTTTAATGGCCTCCAGTAATCAAACCAACAAAAACGTTCCGCCCCAATACATCAAAATCTGGTACATACCATCACTCCTTCATCGCGTCCTCTGCAGATATTCGCCTAGTAACACCCACGAGCAAAGCGCCTTCATTCGCGAAATTATCTTGCAAAAATCGCTACGGCAATGAGCATAACCGAAAGCGAAACTCACGCACGAGTAGCAAACCTTCTTTCGCACGTACCCAATGGATCGAGAATCCGGTGCGTCGAGGTGCGCGACGACGGACTCGACTACATCGGCTGGTGGGTACCAAGTCTCGATTCTGACGGCGTTCAAGAAGGCTGGGATAAAGATGGGCTACACGTTGATCAAACCCAAACCAATTCTTCAAAAACACAGAAGACATCCCAACATTGGAAATACTTGCTGCAAGCAATGTCGAAACATCATTGACCGAATAGATATTTTTAAGAAAGATTTGCCATGAATAGTTACCAAGACCCCGCCGTTTGGGAAGCTACTAAAACCTTTTACGAGCGATTAGAAAAACGCTCAAAAAAACAGCCGTTCATCGCAAACGTGCTCGCACGTGCAAAACGACGACATGACCTTGCTATTGTCGTTTTGACCGATATGGGCGAAGTGCTCAGTGAATATCGCGTACATTCAACAGTAAAGCAAGGTAACGAAGAAACGAAATATCTGAGCGATAAGCAGCACGGATCCTCGCACATGCTCGGCTTACTTCCGTCAAACGAACACACCTTCAAATCTTTCCGTCCCCTACGTTGAAACGCTGAAAAATAATGGCACCTCGACAAAATACCTATTTTTAAGGAACTCCATGCCGCACCGTACTCTCTTCGTAATATTGTTGTCCGTTATGTGGACGACCTACATCGTCTTCTTGTACCATTACTTGCGACTCAACTTCAACAAGACACTCGAAGCCGACAAACGCAAGAAAATGCTCAATAAATACATCAGCTTCGGCGGACTCATCGTCATCGTAAGCGCAATCCTTATCGATCTTCTCGTCTAATTTCCCATTTTCTCCGAAAGAACTATCCAATGCCAAGCACCTTCCAAACCATCGCGATCACCATTTCTCTGACCGGCGCAATCGTCTTTGGCTACAACATGTTTTGTATGCGCGGGACATTTGACGACGACGATTCAAAACTCTCTCCAGAAGCCCTCCTTCGTATAAACCATCATACCTACACCGCTGCGTGGGCCGCAATAGTTTTCGGTATGGCTATGATGGCGGTACTTTTTGTCTGAACAACAAAAAATCAAATCGCTGTAAACAAATCATAGACATGCGTATTTTCTGAGAATTTTTTTCGGTTTGATAGACCTAACATATTGCTATACGAAAAACCCTCAGCTCGCGCCATAGCAATAACATCCTCTGTGGTAAGGTCATGATTCCACCCGATCAGCAGCACTGCACCAGACCGCATGATTTGCCGCAATTGCTTCAACGTCATTCGCTGATCAACAGAATCATCGACACCCCAACCAAACACCCCATTCAACAAAACAACATCAAAATAGGCTGGCTTGAAAAATTCAGCGGCTGTTACAACACTGCCAGTAACATGCCGTCCCGGAGACCCAAATTGCGCAACAGCCGGATCAATATCTAACGTCCAGTATTCACTACCAGATCTGAAAAATTTGGCGTAGCGCGGCGTGAAAAACCGTGTTCCGACATCCAACACTCGCGGAGACGGTAAGCGTGCAAACGCAGGTAGTAGGGAATTTTCCATATATTGCCGATCGGGACTCCGACCTACCTCGGTATAGCCTAGAAGGTGCAGTTGAATACCCTGGTACATACGCTGTGGCAGCAACGATTTTACCAACGGCTTCAGCGTTTCGATCGATCCCTGAATAAAGCTCACAAAAAAAGGCTCCTAAGCAAAACACCTTGGGGACGCTGCTGTTTCGCTCAACTGCCGTGTAAGGCCTTGATACAAAACCCGAGTCACATTCGTAGGACAAAAGGCCCTCCTGGCCTACCCAGGTAATCCCAACACCAAGAACGCGAACGCGTGTGACTACGAGAAAGGCCCGAAAATGAAAGACCATTCTGACGCTATCATGTGGCCGACCGATCGAGCCGAACTCGATCACCATTACGAAACCGTGTTGAACTTCCTTTTCAATGCATATCAACAACGAAAAGACGAAATCGAGAAAGTTTATGCTCATATCGCAAAAACGCTTTCTCCTGTAGCCGAAACCGAAACACAATCCATTGATGAACTGAAAAAGAACGCACTCCGTACAGTACGTCAACAATTTGAGCGCGCAAGTAACCGCGCCAAATACGAATTTGCACGAAATATGGGTGCTGAAGCAGAAGAACAAGAACAACACATCGACGGAATTTACAACCTTTCACAAATGATCGCCGAGCATGAAAAACTTATCAGACAACGAGCTATATCCGAAATACTTCAAGGCCAGCCCTCGCGCCCAAACGAATCCGTACGAGCTGGAAGCGAAGCCATGCGACACGGACGCGAAGCCGCAAATCACTTTTTTGAGAAAAACCGCAATCTCTTCGTTCCTGAAGAGCGTCAGACGAACCGTATAGTCAACGAATATCAGACAACCATCACGACCAATACAACACGACCTAATACAGACTACCCCATTCCAAAGGATGGAGACACCTACTACACTCTTTCTGTTGTCCGTCCTCATCAAGAAATCGTCGGAGGCGCCATATGGATTATCAACGATAAAAATCCGACGACCGCCTACTTGTACAAAATATGGGCTGGCGACAAATTTCGGAAAAGCCCAGAAAAAGAAAACCAGGGACGCGGTACTCTTCTCTTCGATATCCTAAAAGACAAACTAACAAAAACCGGAGTCACCAACGTAACCGGCTATTTTATTGACGAACGCGCGATCCATCTCTTGTTCAAAATATTCGGCGGAACGATCTTTGGCAAACACGCCATCGGTGACACGTATATTGAGATGAACGAAAAACAAGCTCTCGGACAAATTCAACTACGTGGCGCACTCGATATTGCTTGCGCCGGCATAGGATTAAGACGTATTCCTGATCCTGACGAAAAAACACGGCAGCATGAACTATTACAAACCCTGCCCACCGAACCAATAGACACACACCGCAACTCTCCAGCCTGGCGAGCGATGGCAGCAAACTTCTTCCAACAAAACCACGATATCAACGAAATACGTACTATTGTCGAAGCAATCGAACAAGAACACGGACTCATTGCCGGGTTCGAGCATGCTCCCATATCTGCCCCACCATGGATCGTCACACTGCACAATGAAGGGTGCTGGCAGATCGAGCTTTCTGAAAGAACCGAACACCGAAAAGCATTGTTTGGAATTGTTCCAACCAATATTCAAGCACTAATCGACCAATTCTACCTCGATGCAGACACACAGGAACGACGAGCAGCGTTTGGCGAAATCGAACAAAAAATCAACCCAAACGAACTTTCCCTTGAAGATATTTTTGCAGAACTTAATGATTTCGACTTCTCTGCCAGTAACACAAACTCCGCGTAAGATAAACAAAAACCCCGCGCCTTCAACGGCACGGGGTTTTTTGTTTTACATTCCACCAAAACACCAAAAATCTCAGAAAGAGAATTTGTGCGGTGGTGAAGACCAGCACCACCACCGCACATCTTTAGAAGAAGATCAGACGATGCCACCCGAATTCAATCCGATCCCGCCCAAGCCGGTCGATCGCTATGGCATCGAATACGATGACGAGCTGATCAACGAATACGCCATCGCCGAGTACATCACCCAGACCTCCGCCCAAGACGTCGATGAAGACCTCATTATCGAAAAATATCGTGATTGTCGAGCCCTTTTGCGCCTCATTCCGATTGAAAAAATTCGGCCTGGTGATCTTCGCTCAAATCTCCCCTCAGAAACAAAAGAAGAACAATACGCCAAACAAAGCGTGAAAACTCTGCCACCGATATTCCTCGACGGCGGCGCAGTTCGTGACGGCAACCATCGATATCGCGTCTGGACCAGACGCGGATTGACCCATTTCTGGTGCTACGTCGTTCAGCCTCTCGAAAAATCTTCTTAACAACAATCACTAACCGCAAATCAACAAAGGATCAGCCCATGTACAAGAACGTCAGCGCAACCATACTGACCATCGAACGCACTCGCCACACGCGCCTAGAGGCAATCGCCGACGCCTTGAGCATTGCCCACGCAGCCTACACAACCGAAACAGAAGCCTCGCGCAAAGGTGATCTGGCGGCAACCTGCGCACACTTACGAGAAGACATGACCGCTGTCCTCAGCTTCGAACATACCCATCTGAGCCCAATGCAAAAAATCGTCGCCTTTGGCCCAATCGGCTAACAACCACATGCCAAAAACAAAGAAACCCATCACTAAGAGCGAGCAAAAAGGCATCGATTGGTGGAAAGAACGCGAACGCAAGGTTCTTGATGACGTCGCACGAGCCAAGCGGATCGCGACCGCCATGAAACTCAGCTACCGACGTGAGCGCAATAATGGTGCGTCCGCGTCCCTGAGCATAGAGAAAGACGGTGCTCGCACACTCATCATGTTCGGAGCACTTCATCCAAATACCGCGATCGTGGCATATTTCCGAGTCGAAAAAGCAAAACAGCGCCAAGGCGCCGGCACCGTCCTCATGCATGATCTTGTGGCACTTGCCGATCGCATCCCGATCCGGCTTGCCCTCGAAGCCTCACCTTTGGTCGAAGACAAGTACGACGACAAAGAGTGGGCCGCGGCAATCCCCAAGCGCAAACTCGCTGCCTGGTATCGGCGCTTCGGTTTCAAAGGACCCGCCAAAAAGCTCGTTCGCGAACCCCAATAACCATCAACAAAAACTTCTCAGGAGCAATCATGTCCGAATCACTAGCTCCACAAGAAATCGAAGAACAAAAGAAGAAAGCGATTGCTGAATTAGAACGCGCGAGAGCAATTGCCGACGCAATGGGAATCTCGAAAAAAGTACGACATCGCTACCCCAGCGTGTTGCCCCTTGAGAAGAACAACGCCTACGCCACCCTAATTTTTGGTGAATTTGACGCCTCGATCGTCATTGTATCTGGGGTATTTGTTGACAAACAGCATCGCCGCCACGGTGCCGGTACTGCACTCATGCGCGACATCGTCGCGTTGGCGGATCAAATTCCGATTCGGCTCGGCCTCGAAACTCGGGGAGAAATCGACGATCCTCTTCTTCGGGATCAACACATCCCAACAAGCAAACTTGCCGCTTGGTATCGGAGTTTTGGGTTTTTCGGATCCGCCACGATACTTATTCGCGAACCAAAGTGACTTTCACAAAAATGCTTGCCGAAATCGAACGCGCCCGAGCTATCGCGGAATCAATGGGAATCACCGAAAACTGAGAGCCCAGTATATGTCCCGACACACGCTAGCTGCCTAGTATCGAAGTTTCGACTTTGTCGGACCCACCAGAAAACTCATTCGCGAACACAAGAAAAAATCTCGTTCGGGCGACTAACTTTTCGAGTCGCCCGAAACGGTTTCGTTTTCAAACATTTTCTTAATAGAAAGCATAACAAATGGAGAATCTCATAAACATCGTCTTCATTTGCTTAGCAGGCATCGTTCTGTTTGGCTATTTAACACTTTCTTATCACAACAAAATTCACTAACAGGAAAAACTAAAAGATGCGATACCCAGTTACCATGACCCGCACCCAACCAAAAACCTTCGGCGATCCGACTGTGATCGCGATCGACATCGATATCACCGACGGCGTCATCCCGAACTGGGAGATACTCGAAGCCATCAGAAACCTCGGCTGGTTCGAGACCCTCGTCATCAACAAAATCATCGAGATCGAAATGCGTGGGCACAAAGCTCAGGCCGACCTCTACGGGCACATCGTTGGCCAGCTCGCGATGTCTGATATCTGCTTCGGATCGGTCGGCGATCCGCACTCCGCGGTCCTCGCCCGCACGTTCGTGCAAGGAGCTTTAACGACCGTATTTGCCGCCGAACAACGCCTTGACAAGATGTCGCTGCGCGATGCCAAAAAGCTCGGTCTCCACGAAGATCGCAACGGGGACGACGACTATCTCATCTATACACCGCTCGGGCACAACATCATCGCCCGTAACAAAAGCTAAAAACAGATTCTTCCAAAGCCCTTCGCCTTACCGGCGAGGGGCTTTTCTCTTATCACTTTCTCACTAATAGTGAAAGACCGAAGTAACGTTTGAATTCAAATACTCGTTCGTAATACAGACAGATACTCGGAAAATGGTACAGTAATGATTAAAATCCCTTTTACCAAAAAAGAACTACCTTGGAATGAACTCTGCAAGTTTCTCGCAGGAGCTTCTTTTCAGAAAATGGCCCTGTGTCTTTTCCTGTACTTCAACAACATCACCCTGCCTGTCTTATATCTCAACACGTTTCAAATGACGCCGATCTTCTTTTTGGCCGGCGCCTGCATCACATTCCCTTTCTTCGTTGCATTCGTTTGTTTCGGATATCTCAACAAAACACAGTATAGCACAAGGTCGTAAAGACCCATGAAAACACTCGTTTTCGCATTTCTCCTGACCTTTATCGCGTCTGCTCAAGGTGCCTCCGCCCACTCGAAAGTCATTCTGGACATGACCGGTACTGGAGCCAAGACATTCATGAACTTGCCGGTATCGGACAACTGGAACATCAAATGGTCCTACATCTGCTCGGGTTATGAAGTCCATCGCGCTTTTGCCATCCATATCGATGGACCAGCAACGGCCTATGCCGAATCGGGCGTCCACGAATCGCAAACAAAAGGATCCGGGATCGATTATCTCCATGGCGGTCAGGGGATCAGAAACCTCCGACTCACCTCTACCTGCGATTGGACCGTTTCGGTCATCACCGAATAATCGCAGCAACCATCCCATCAGAAAAAGAAACGCGCGATGCGCGCGCGGGATGGTGTGGCCGCGCGCGCAAAAGAAATGTAGTCAGGTGCCGTCAAAAACCCACTTTCTCTATCGCCAATGATTTTATCATCACTTGGCAGCTTTTTCAAAAGGCTACAACACACCACCATGATCAACGCTCAATCCATTCATATTGACCTCATCAACTCCGCCGCCTCGATTAGCTACTGTGCCTCAGACATCGACGAAAGTCTTGATGTCGTCGGCAACGAAGACGTCTTTGTTGCCCGTAACCAGAACAACGACGTCGTGACCATCACCCTAACCGAGCTGACCCCACGAAGCCTCGCCCAAGCGTTTTCTTACGCTACCGATCACGGACTCAGCGTCCCGCAAAGCCTCCAAGAAGTCCTTTCGAACTCCATGGAGCACATCGCCCCCTATGAACTAGCCTTCGCGTAACTTTCCTGTCTGCCACTCTCAACAAAAGCCTGCGTCTTCGGACTGCAGGCTTTTCTTTTGACAAATTCTCTTTTTTGGGAGAATCCGAAATCGAACTCCCAAAAAAGATTGCAGAAGGAGCAAATATGGCCACCTGGCGCGTCGTTGCTGACCACATCCACCTCATGCCCCATCCGAAAGCCGATAGACTCCTCGTTGGAAATGTCGGCGGGTTCCAGATCGTCGTACCATTCGGCGCACACGCCGAGGGCGACGTCGTCGTCTTCGCTCCCGAGCGCAGTCTCCTCCCAGACGATCTCAAGTCGGTTTATGTCTCACATGACACCGGAGCGTCGTATCTCGGGGGAAGTGACGCGAACCGCGTGTCGGCAATCAAACTCCGTGGCGAAATTTCCGAGGGCGTCGTGCTGCCGACCAACTGGGTCGCCGCACACCTCAATGTTGCGCCGACAGAAATACCGCTCGACACCGATCTCGCGCCCGCACTCGGGATCACCAAATACCGCCCCAAGCTCGACATCAGCATGGAAGGCAAAGTGTTTGAGTACGATACAACAGCCCCGCGACGCAAGCACGACGTGGAACCCCTGCGCCTGCATGCAGAGAAATTCTCTGGCCAACGCGTCATTGCTACTGAGAAATTGCACGGAACTCAGTGCTCCATCAAACGCGATACGCTAGATCAGAAATTCGTCACATCGAAAATTTTCAACGATGCCGATCGCGCCATCATAGAAGACAACCAGAATGTGTACTGGAAAGGCGTCCGCAACTCGCGCATCTTCGAGCGCATCGCTACGGACTCAAACCTCGACGGTAAAAACGTCGAGGTTTTCGGTGAAGTCTTCCCCGTCAAAGGCGGTTATCGCTACGGCCTCGATGCCCCACGTGTGGGCATCTTCCGCATCGTACTCGACGGAGTCGATCTCTCACGAGACCAGATGGAGCGGGTAACCCCGCTCGCCGATCTGCTCGTGCCTAAGCTTTACGACGGTATCTTTGATGAGGTTGCTCTGGTAGCCCTCAGCAAAGGCACGGAAACCGTCAGCGGCAAGGCCATTCACATCAAAGAGGGAATTGTCGTTACTTTCGCTGAGCCCGGCGCTCCCACGCGGCCAACTCCCTATCTCGCGGTCAAGATCATCAATCCCAAGCACATCAGCACCGCTGACGATATTTCTTAATCACCAAAACCAACCCAACGAAAGCCAGCCAACCCATGAACCCTCTCCTTAATAAAAGGTTGAGCTTCCAAATTCTCATCTCACTGACATTGCTGACATTATCCGGATGTATATACGATGACGAATCGATCGTTCATCCCGGTGCAACGCAAGCTGCACTAAACTCAGATATTACATTGGCGATCAACGTCAGTCCGGCCCGGGGAATAATGTTGGATTTTGACGACCATCTATGGTCTGGGGCTTTCCCGACCGATCCGAGAACATTCAAAGACCATCGCGATATACTCAATTTGCTAAAGCCATACAAAACCCAAGACCAACGCAATATGCACAGCGAGGATGTCTACGTTACGTTTTCGCCTCCGTTCGTACCAGGTCAAGCATGGACTCCCCTTCGTATTGGTCACGCAAAGCCGATCGATCATGACGGCTCACGCAGCTTCCGCGCAAACTGGAACGCCGGGACAGATATCCTCGGGGGAATCCAGTACGGATTTGAAGACGATGCGATTTCTCACAGCACGTGTGAGGATCTCTTGCCGTATGATGTGGTTACCAATAAGCCAACAGCACTTGTCGACTTACAAGAACGCGACGATAAACTGTATATAGTGCAAATACGTCCGACGATACATCCGAGGCCGCATATTGGCGACGACCCATGTTAACATCCGAACAGAAAAGATGACAAGTGAGACATACATTTCAACCTTCCTTAAGTTTTAGAATTCTACTTTCGCTGACGACACTGACACTATGCGGCTGTATTTATAACAGCGACTCGATCGTTCATCCCGAAACAACGCAAGCTACGAAAAATTCGGACATTACCCTGGCAATTAGTGTTGAACCAGCCCGTGGAATGATGTTGGACATTAACGACTATGTGGTAGCCGAAGTTTTTGGAAGCAATCCGCGGGCGTTTAAAGACCATCAAGACATACTCAATTTGTTAAAACCATACAAAACCAAAGACGAACGTGAAAATCACAGCGAATTCGTTTATGCTACATTTTTGCCGCCGATCGTACCGGGTCAGGCGTGGCGTCCTCTGCGTCTAGGTCGCTCTAAACCCATCGACCAAAACGGATCGCGCAGCTTCCAAGTCAAGTGGATTGCCGGGTCTTATCCACTTGGCTATCTTCGATACGAATTCGAGCTAGATCCTGTTTCACACAATACGTGTGAGGACCTGCTGTCATACGAGTCGCTTGCCCTTACTAAGCCAGATGCATTTGTCGACTTGCAGGAGCGCGACGGTAGGCTACGCATGATAGGAATACGTCCGACAGCCCATCCCAAACCATATGTCGGCGACGATCCGTGCTAAAAAATTCTGCCGCGCTTTAGAGTGATCTCTGAAACGCGGTAGAAATAGACATCAGTGATAGATAGTTGGTCCCACACCACTATTGACGGGTTCGTCAGGATACACTTCGTAGGGCCCTTCGGTTCCGGTACTCGGTAATAAGCCAAGCGCATCGCTGTAAAAGCTGAGCGTCATAGTTTCTGGGGTAATCGTCTTCGGGGCGGGACCGTTCAGCGTAAATAACATTGTCGGCTCATTCGCTGGATATGTCGTTGCAGTAGCGCACAACGGTACGCAACCAATTGTATTTCCAGTCGAATTCGTAGATCCATCGGCGTTTACTGTAGACGCCGTGAATCCCGACAGCGTTCCCGTACAATACATATCTGAGGTACCCAAACAGATGCTCCCAACTCGACTTCCGACACCCTTTACATACGTTGGCTGATTAAACGAAAACGGCTCGTATGGGCCATTCCAAACCACAAAGTTCAAGTCCGTAGCAATTTCTCCATTTTCGACGGATTGATTATTCACCATCTCTACATGGGTGAGTTTTGGTTCAAAGTGCAGCATTGTCCCGGCCTTGACGTTCCAAATACCCGTCGCATAGACATATGGGTTTGCATATGAAAGGTTCCCATTGAAGGTCCCTGTCCATGATTTTCCTGCGATGGCTGGATCAAGGGCGCTTGATTTTGACACAATTCCATCATAAGGAGTTCCAACCGATCCCGGATACAATTGCTTGATAATTGCATCTTCCTTTGATCCAAAGGATGTACCACCAGCAATTTCAATAACCCGTTGAGGAGCCGCAGAATTAGTATTGTTGATAAATGCCGAACGAATCGATTTTAGATCTGCGTTTCCAGGAATGAATATTTGAAACGGGGCAGCGTCCAGCGCACTCAGTGTCTTCGCTACACCAAGAGAATACAAACCGAGGCCCGGATTGGCTACAGCAATCATCGTGGCCACAACCTCTGGAGACGCGGCAAATGAACCGTTGAGTGGACCTCCAATGAGGACAAGATTCTGCACTTGGTCGATATCGAGTTGAGGGATAACGGCTAAGGCAACAATCGTGCCGTAACTATGTGCAACAATATCCAACTGATGCAAGTGTAAATTTGCTATCGCAGCAACGATCTGAGGTGCAATGTTGGCCGGCTTATCGAGCCAATTATAATCGTATCCGTAAACAGCATCGTAGGCGCCATTCACACGAAGCCAATTGCAAGTAGTGTCTGCTTTGTAAGTCGACTCGACAGTGCTCATAATACCATGGAGCAAAAGAACTGGTCGAAATGCGACTTGGCTTGGCAAGGTCGTGGTCCATTTATTGGTCGTGGGATCGCAATAGCGTAGCCCCGGCGATACAATTCCAGCACCAGCGTCCTTGAGAAAACCAATGACTGCAGTGATCACCGTCGTGCCTTTTTGGTTCAGTGCATTCACCATAAGCGTTTCGCTCAGTTTAAAACTCGCTGCGTCAGAGTTCATAATTACAAACGCACCGAGTGAAATCAAGCCGCTCGGAGCTAAAAGTCGGTAATACGCAACCGGAGCAGGACCGACAACATTGGAGATTCCTGGAGATGAGACATTGATGGTAATTCCTGGTGTCGACGTGCTCCCCGCTGTCTTTCTGAGGCTATTGGGCCGGCGCGCAAACGCGGCCGTAGCAATCGGAGATTGAAATGAGATACTCACGGTGTTGCCGGTCGTACCAATATCGGTATTCTCCGGTTGAATAGTCGCACCGGCGTAAACTGCCACTTTCAAAGATACGTTAGCTGGGATCGCGCCTGGGTCGATGGTAACCGACGTACCCGACGGAAGTATAATCACCCCACCTGTTGTAGCAACCACATTTTGGACGGTACTTTCGATTGCCGAGCCAGATGTTGACGGTGTGGGTACAGCAGTTGGGGTTGATCGGGCTGCAGGAATGGCAGATGACGTACTAGAGGATCCGCCTCCACCACCACAAGCAGTTAGTAATAAAGCGACGAGCAATACTGTCGCGGTAAAAATCTTGTTCAATTCAACCTTGCCTATGAAGTCGGATAGTGGTAAAAGCACCTTGACGCTTAATGCATTACAGCAAGGTTACCATGTTAATCTGATTGAGCAAAACACCGAACATGACCACTAGCGACATTTCTTAACAAAAACCTACGGTTTCCGTAATATTCGCCGATAACTAAACCGAGAACGAAAAGAATAAGCAGTCGCTTAAGCGCACCGCTTATTCGTTTTGAGGATTTACACCTTGACGACTTCTACCATGAGCAACGCCATGCAACAACGTGTTGCACAAGCAGCTATGATCGCCGCCGCACAGGGATTTCACGTCGAAATATCCTCCTCAAACAAAATGCTCATGGACATTCGTCGCGGCGCTGCGTTCGCGTCCCTTCACTTTGCCGGAACCTATCTTAAAATCGAATTGCTCAAAATCGACATCACCGCACGCCGTCGTGGCTACGGCAAAGCCTTGCTCACCGACATCATCGCCATAGCCGACGAGCTTGGTCTTCAGATCGAACTCATGGCCGCCTCCATGCAGCAAGAGCGCCAGCCGGGACTCAGCCAAAGAAAGCTCAAGAGCTGGTACCATCGATACGGATTCACCGGTAATGATATCTTTTTGAGCCGCCTTCCCATGAAAAACCCGCTCTCCCAACCCTATCAGAATTAGGACCATCAAAAACATGAAAGAGACCACGTTTGGGCAAATCGTTCGCGATGCCCGAGTCGGGCAGCGCCTTGGCCGCCAAGCATTTCTAGACAGCCATCCCGAACTCTATACCCAATTCGACGATCGCCAATGGGCCCTCAATGAACTAGAAAACAACCGGCTCGACCCCCGAACACTTCCTGATGCCGTGGCACTGTTTAGCCAAAGCCTCAATATCGATCCCTACATCCTCCAAGCAGCCGCCGACAACCACGACCAGACCATCGAAATCGAAAAAGAAGACCAACGACAACTCATGGTCGCCTACCATATGTACCGCGCTCGGAACGACCGCGGCTGACACTTTCACAGCCGATGATCAACGACAAAATCTCTCCCTATAAATTCGATGAGGAAATGGGGAGGATTTCCATCTATCCCCAAGTATTCTGAAAGATAGTTACACTTAATTGTGGGCGGATGCTCTTGCGAGCCGCCCACAATCCTCTAGGGAGAGAACGCCCGTGTATACCGCAATTTTTGGTTACTATCCCAAATTCGACGGGCTCCGTCTGCTCGTCCATCCCGTTGGCATCGATCTCCCTGAAGAGTTCATCGCCGTCCGAATCGTCGGCAGCGCTCATTCTTATGCGGAAGCCCTCATGCTCGCCATGCCAGCCGAAGATCTGATTGCAGCCTAACATGAGCACCACAACAGAACACCCCATCGTTCGGCTCCAGCATCTCCTCGTACTCGCGCCGCAAAGTACCGAGCACGACATCCGTCAAACCTGCATGCGGGTCAATGAGATCGAAATCGACGTTGACCATATCGATCGCGAAGACGACGGGTCCTGCGCAATCGAAGTCAGTCACTGGATTGTCCCCGAGTTTGAGTCCACCAGAATTGCTCTGGTACGCGAACGCCTCGCCGATTTGTACCAGGGATCACGCATTCTCAGCACTGAGGAGTATGTCGCAAATGTCTAACAAAGCACAAATCCATTTAGGCCATCATCGGTTCGAACTCGACTGGCTCAAGATCACCGTTTGGACCCTTGCCATTATCGCAAGCAGCGCGATCGTCATCTTCACCGCCCGCACACTGACCGCATTCTATCTCGGACGCTGACTTTTATGATAAAACCAAACAACACCGTCTGCATCAACGGCAAATCCATGTCCGAAACCAAAGCCGTCGCCAAGGGTCTCATGTGCGGCATCTGCGCCCACGAAGGACATGCTATCGGAACGTCCTGTGGCGTCCTCTGGTCGCAGCTCTGGGACAGCAAGGAAATTGCACCCCAACGCTGTGAATGTGTCGGCAACGACCGACGCGCCAAACGACAAGCGGCATAATTTTTATCAAAAGTGCCGTAAAACTTCGGCGTTTAGGCCGGAGATACAAGGCACGGTAGCGTTCCATTTTGGTTTGCGTTTTGTCGGTTGCCTTGATATACTGTTTTGGCAGTGGTATCTAATCGTGTCATCACAATTCGCGTCGACCATGCTCCTCAATCACATACGGTGATTCGAACGGAGTGCGCTCGGCTATGGAATCGGATGGTAGCACTTCATCTGTGGTTTCGCAAACGTCGCCTATCGTGGCCAACGGAAACTCAATTTAAGGCGCATTTTAAGGGTCGCTTTGTGCTGCATAGTCAAACGATTCAGGGCGTCATCGAGCGATTCTTCGACAATATCGACACGACACGTACCAATCGAGCTAATGGCGACAAACG
>Ga0182016_10002356_pt1 | contig 22319 bp, 20 predicted proteins | sample 712S2MmetaG_FD_120491 | JGI IMG/M metagenome (GOLD analysis project Ga0182016, IMG submission 120491) | Permafrost microbial communities from Stordalen Mire, Sweden - 712S2M metaG | ecosystem: Environmental > Terrestrial > Soil > Wetlands > Permafrost | place: Sweden: Stordalen | collected... | reverse complement strand
TGAATGAAGTTGTTTGGAATTGAATCGCAGCGCACATAAAAGGAAGCAAAATGACCACGATCAATGAACAACAGCGCAAACGGGCAATTGAAGCCATGAATGAATATCTTTCTGCGCCTCCTGGGCCAGAAGGAAAAACTCCCGTGGAACTCAGCCAAGAACTTGATGCAAATCGAGACAAGCTCATTGAGAAAGAATTAAAGCCACTTCTTGCCGATTACCTCGCGGGCAAGGTTATGCTTGCAGACTTCAAATCCAAAGCAGATGGAATAAACAAACGCAACGAGCTTTGGGGGTTCAAAGGAATCAAGGGCCAGATGTTCTTCAACATGGTGGTCAATGTTGCCGATGATGCTAAAGAATGTGACCAAGAACTGAAATCTGCATTGGCTGTTCCGACCAATGAACAAATCGCATCCAGCAGAATCAAAACATTCGCAAGCTACATCAAGCGGCTGGGAGAACAATGGGTTGGTGAAGGAAACACTCGATACGGTGCCCCAAAAGTGGGAAGCGTTCCTTTCTTTCTGTCTTATTTTTGGCAGATTCAGGATCGTGAAGTGTGGCCAGTTTATTACACCAACGCAGTGCAGACGATGACCGATCTAAATATCTGGCAGCCATCAGACGACATGGCGGAGGATTATTTGGCGTTCAAGCAGATTCACGAAGTTCTGTCGAAGCTTTTCACCGAGACAAGCAAACGGCCATTTGGACTTTATGATGTTGAACATGTCTTTTGGTTCAAGGGTGGCAATCCATACGACGCGGTCAAAGCAGAAGAGAAGGCGGCTGAACCTGCACTGATCAAGTCTCCTATAAAGCTTCCCATATCTGCCGACCAAGGCCATTTGCCCGAAAGCTACGTTCCACCGATTGTTGCCATCCTCCCAGCAATGGCCCGCCACGAAGACTGGCTGGTTGAGGCGGCGAAGCGTTCCGGCACGAGTCTTGAGAGAGCTTTTGAAAAAAACATTGATGCTGCGCTTACGATATTAGGTTACGAAACTAAACTTTTGGGCCAAGGACAGGGGCGCGTGCCAGATGGACGAGCGTTAGCTCTCGACGAGAACTATGCCATTTTGTGGGATGGGAAGGTTCGTGGAAACTCATACAGCTTGGGCACTGATGACCGTACGATCCGTGAATACATTACCACTCAAAGCCGCGAGTTGAGTCGCCGTTATCGAAATATTTACTACATCATTGTTTCGAGCATGTTCGCCGATGATTTTGACGACACAATTGCTTCGATCAAAATGGAAACAGAGGTAAGCGAAGTGATTTTACTTGAAGCAGAAGCGCTGGTGGCAATTGTGGAAGCAAAATTGCGTGCCCCGCTCCAGCTAACATTAGGGCCAGATGGCATTCAGCGGTTTTTTACAAAAAGCGGTGGCTTAACAACAGCAATGGTTCGCGAGTATTTAGTTTAGTTTGCCATAAATATAATGGTTGACCCAATTCTAATTTATCGCTATTTAGATTTCAGAGGCACGCTTCCCATTTCAATCCATGTCATCATCCGGCGGGTGATATTCGTGGATGATGATTGGCGGTGGCGATGGTGTGTGCGGCTGAATGATAATGCCGATACTGGCGCTGACGTTCGGTTGGTTGGGGAATTTTCGGCGCAACCCGCCGCTAAACACCCAGGCCAGCACCAACACCGACAGCCAGACGAACGCGAGAAACAGATAAACTCCCCATTCCGAGAAAATCCAATCGAGAAAATGGAACACGGGGTCAAGCACGGTGGCAGGATTCAAGTTCATGTGATTTCCTCCGGTTAGGCGCTGGCCGTTACTGGCACAACGGTCTTGGATATTTCCGCAAACTTGGCGCGCATCCGTTCGTATTCGCTCAATGAAGGCATTTCCACCTCGGCCTTGCGCGAATAGGCCCGCGTCATGGCCTTGCTGTTGTGCCCCAAATTCACTTGCGCATACCGTTCAGGATAGCCCGCCGTCTTTGCCCGTTCTGCCCAAGCGTAACGGTAGCTGTGCAGCGAGACGCCTTTGATGCCAAGTCCATCGCAGCGTTGCTTGAACTCCGTGGCGCGGTCGCCTGCGCGGACTGTCCGCAGATAGGGAAAAAACGGGCCGCTGCCCGGCAAGTCCCGCAGGATTTCAGCCATGTCTTCGTCAAAACGCATGATGGCAACCGTTTTGGTTTTCATCCGCTTGTAGCTGATAACGTGGGTGTCCCAATCAACATTCTCCGCCTCAAGGAATGCCAGGTCTGATTGCGATGCGCCCAGGTGCCACGCCAGTTTATAGAATGCCTTGCGTTCGGGATTGGTTTCGCGGGCGACAATGGCCAGATGTTCGGCCAGCGTGATGCCACGCTTTTCTTTGAACTCGACGGCTGGCCAGCGTTTCTTGGCCAGCACCGGCCACGGCAGCCAGGTCATGTCCAAGGCGAAGTTGTGGATGCGCCGCAGATATACATTGGTCGAAACTTTCCCGGCTTCCAGCACGCGCAGAAAATGTTCCGGGCGGGTTTCCAGAATCGGCAAATGCCGAATCAAGTCAAACGCCTTGTCTTTGATGGCGGTCTGCCAGCGGTCTTTGGTATGGTCTTTTTTGAGCTTCACCATTTCATCCATGACCAACTGCCAGTTGCGGGTAGCAATTTGCGGGTCGCTGGCGGCGAGGTAGGCGCGGGCGATTTGCAGGTTCACGGCGGGCTGCTGTTCCGCTTCCTGTCGCGAGTGAAACAAGCGAACGGCGGTGGCGTGGTCGCTCGTATGCAGGCTGTCCTGCTTGCCCGTCACCTCGTCGTGAATGTAATACCGTCCGCCTTTTTTTCTTTTATAGAGTCTGAATCTTTTTCTCATAACTGTGTTTACAGTGATGAGGTTACGACAATTGATCTCGACTCCGGTACGGAGCAGGTGGGAGTTACTCAGGGCAGGCCAGGGTTAAATTTTGCTGGCACTTCCGCTGGCACTCATCTGTGGAAGTTCTCCAAGTTACGCAGTTCCAACTGCTTAAACTTGGAGGCGAGGGTCGGAATCGGCCATTTATCCCCGCGTTTGCAGTTCAAATATAGCTGATTTCATTGGCTATTCAAGCAAATTCGTCTTTACCCAACCATACCCTTTTTAACTCGGTTGGTGTCCGTTTTGGTGTCCGTTTGGTGTCCGCTCTGCAACCATTTTTTCCCTTCCTCCGTGGTCTGGTAACGCTGCAACCGACTTTTGGGTTTGTCGGGAATAGTCATGGCCAGCCAGCCTTTGGACATGAGCGGCTTGAGGTAATTATCTTGGAACGTCTCGCGGTGTTTTACGCCAATTAAAGATTGGATTTCATTTGCCTTGCGAGCCTGTTCGCAGAATTGCAGAACTTTTACCGCGAGTTGTCCGGTGACTTGTCCGGTGACTTGTCCGGTGACTTGTCCGGTCGCCAGACGTTTCCGTTCCTTGGCCTCTTTGATGAATTCAGGATGGAGCGGCAAGCGCACCAGAAAATAAGTCCGGTCATCATCAGACTCAAACATGGGCTGCGGAGAACCATTTACCCGCAGCGCCTTCAACATTTTAGGAATACCAGTGCCTCGACCTTCGGTGAGGCTGAGTTCTTTCAGAAATTCACCAATGCGCCGGTTACGATACCGCCGCGTTGCAAAGCGCCCGGATTGCAATTCCTTGATACTAACTGAGCGGTCCAGACCTGGATAGCTGGCCACGGTGATTTCATCTGGCAGAACACGGACTTCAATCGGTTCCCGGATTTCGTAGCTGCGGTGATAAACCGCATTGACCACGGCTTCCTCCAGCGCCGCATAGGGCACATTGAAGAAACGGTCGGCTTCCGGTCGGTCGCCGTATTTTACCACACGTTCCTCAATCACGGCGTTTTTCAAAAATGTCAGCGCGTCTTTGAGGATCACGTCCAATGGACCGGCAAATGTCTTCTCCGTGAAAGTGTCGCCACCGGGGCCATCGGGAAACTGCACCACGTCAATCTGTGTTTGAGGGAAAAACTTTTGTGGTGCTGGGTTGAAAAACATCAGGCCGACATTCAATGGGTGCATCGTTTCGGCGGGGCCATCGGCAATCCGCATCTGGCGGCACAATTGGGCAAACTCCATCGTGCTGGAATCGGCCAACAGGTCGCTGCCTACTTCGCGCAGAAAGTTCTGAATCAGCGAAAGCTTGAGGTCGTTCAAAGAGGCATTGTGATGGATGCGGTCGTCGAAAGGAACGGTGGCGGCCAGACTGACCAATTCGACTTCTTCTTGATGCCTGGCTCTGACGGTGGCCGAACCTTTGCGAATGTAGTAGGCGAATTCGCGGTTGCCTTTAGCCAGTGACACGGGTGCTTTGTATGGCCGGGTCTGCCCGCCGGGACACCACAACACGAGGATGTGCTTTTGCTGGACGACGTAAGGCGCAATCACCGGATGGTATTGAGGCTGCATGCGGTGCCCGATTTCCAGAATCTCTTTTTGAATGGCGTCCAGTTTGCTGGCGAGCAATCCCGCCGGCGGCAACACCGGTTGCCCCTGATTTTCCGCCACGCCGATGAGAATGTAGCCGCCGCCCAAGTTGTGGAAATCATTGGCGAAGGCGCACATCGTGTGCAGGACGGCTTCCGGGTTCCAGCCCTGCTTAAATTCCAAACGCTCCCACTCCACGGTTTGTCCGTGCAGAACGTCATCAATGTTAATCGGCAAGTGCATTGCAACTCCGAGCATAGGCCAAAACCGTTTCCGTGAAAATCAGATAGTTTTCCGCCTCAAATAACATCCTGAAATTGTTCGGAATTGCCGATGAGTTTTGAAATCAGACATGCAGACTCCGAGCGTGATTCCTAAGCGCAATCCGTTTTGGCGAAGGGAGCGCAGTCAATGTGGAGGCGCGGGGCGGCAGGGCGCACTACATTGACGGCGCGAGCGAGCCATATAATTGAAGCGCGGGGCACGCTCGGTTTGTTATTCCAACTATTTCAAACGAATGAAAAGAACAATAAATGCGCCGATTACGATGCCGATGAAAATCAGTCCGAGCAAAGTCAACCAGTCCCGTCTTATTTGCAGCCCGGTGATTCGGGCATCCAGTTCTTCGCAAGTTTTTTGAAACCTTTCGCTGCCAGATTTCAGGTCGGTTTTGACGCGATGATGCGCGGAAACCCCGTCGTCCAGATGTCTTCTGATGTCCTGGGCGGCGGCTCCGATCTCCTTTAACTGGCTGCGAAATGAACCGGAAGCTTGATTCAAAGCCTCGGTGTGGGCCTGGACGATTTTTTTCAATTCATCGGTCTGTTCTTCACCGATGACCGAAAGATTGCTGATCAGCGCAGAGGTTTGCCGCTGGTATTCGGCCAGATGCAGTTCGATCAATTTACGGGAGTCGTTGACCGCCTGCGGCACAAGCGCGGCTGCGCGCCATTGCGCCCGTGTCAGCATCGCCAGTTGGACCGGGAATCCGTTTTCATCCCCGTCATTCCACTCCGCCAGAATTTTCCTCATCCGTTTGGCTTCATCAGGGGAAAGCCCGGCGCAGAGCAGGTCAAAATCAGTGTCCTCCATACGTCATTCTCCAAAGTTCAATTGTGGCTGTGGTTCGGCCTTCGCTTTTTCCTTCGCTGGCGTGGCTTTTTCCTTGGGAACAAACTCCGTGGGCAATAGCAAATCGGCAATGCCGTCGTATTGGCGAAACAGTTTTTGCATCGCCCATTGGATTTCGCCGGCGAGCAGCCGTTCCAAGTGACCGGCCTCGACGTGCGACAATTCGGCGAAGCTCAAGCCGCGCTTGGCGATGGCCTCCGCTTTCTCAATCGCCATCAATGTCGTTGGCGTGACGGCTGGCAACGTCACGGATTTGGCACCAAACTCCGTCAACTGCTTTTCCAGTTGCGAGCCTTTGAACAGGTCGCCCCTGGCTTTTGCGGGATTGTGAACGATGACATAATCCACGCGGTCGCCTGCATAGAAAAAAAGTTTGCCCGCGTTAGTCATGCTCTCCGTGTCGTCGGTGGGGAATAAAAAGAACGTGAGTCTCACGCCCAGTTCGGCACACACGTCCAGCACTTGCAATTCCTCCAATGCACCCAAGATCAGCGCGTCGGCTTGGGCGCGGGTGTCAATGATGTGAACGGGCGCGTTGTCTTTCAACACACGGCGGAACAAACTTAACAGGGCCGTTTTGCTCTCCTGCTCGTTACCGAGTTGATACGAGCGAACGGATTGCGTGTGACGGTTGGCAAACGTGTGATGCCGGTCATCGAGGTCGGAACCGTTCCACGGCACGCCGAGTTTGTCGAACCAGGCGGTGCGGAATTCGGCTTCAAAACTTTTGCCGAGATTGCCTTTGGATTGTGGGTTGAGGTGGATGCGTCGAGTTGTATTCATATATTTGTTGGATCGTTTAGTTTGATGTCGTCGGGACTCGGTTGCCGGAATGAACGGGGCGTCGGCGTTGCCGCCAGCACCGGCTTATGGGCTGGCGTCTGCGGCTTCACCGTGGCTGGCTGCGCCATTACCGCTTCGCTTTCCCAATGAGGCCGGGCCTGACGTTTCAAGTAGCGCCGGTAGAACTGGTGCAAACCCTGAAACGTGATGGCGCAACCCTTCTCAGTGCGGAGCAACGCGGAGATTTCCTGCCACGTCCTGCGCCGCTGGCGTTGCTCGCGGATGAACTCCGCGAACGATTCGAGGCGGCTGCGATAAGCACGTCCGCCGCCACGCCGTTCATTTTTGGTTTCCGAATCCATTCGCCACCAGTTTAGGCCAGCCGATGACGGTTGCGTTAGTGAGTAGTGGGCGGATTAAGCCGGAAAGTGGGCGAGTTAAACGCGATAGCCTTTTTGATGGTTGAAAGGCGTTGAATCGCCGGGTTGAAACCTGTTGAACGTTGTTGAACCGTGACGTTGAAATGTGTTGAATCGCGTTGCATTCATCAACGCCTTTCAACGCGATTTTTCATATCGTCCGGCGCACAGCCGAAAACCTACGATTTTTCGTAGGGGTGGGGCGTCCACCTTTTAAGCTGACGAATAGGAGGCTAACAATTGGCTCAAAATTGAGTCAGCATTGGTTAAATGCGAATGTGCATTTCGGCCTTCATTGACAGTATGATTACATGAAATTTCATGGTCACATCGCACTGAATGACCGTTTCAGAAAACGGAGCGGAACGAAACGGATGAGAAGTGGAGCGCGGTTTCAGAAACGGCCATTGAGTGCGCCGCCGGATAGGTTCGGCTTGGTGTAGCGATTTGTCTGGCCGGTTGCTGAATACCTGCAAGCAAGCCGGCCAGTCAAAGCGCTAGTGTAAGATTCATCATTGCGCCGACAAACGCGCTGTTTGCATTATTGCGTCAGCAAGTTGCTGCGGCGTCCATTGATTACTGTCGAATTGTTTGTAGATGCGTCCTTGCGGGTCGAGCACGACCGTCCGCAAATTGTGTGAAATGTTGTTACCCTGCCGCATGACCATCAAATCGAGACGCTGAGCAACGTCGGCAAGCACATTTGTTGCCGCGGCGGCAAATAACCAACGATTGGCATCATCGCCACGATAAACATTGGCGTAATTCGACAACACCGCTGGTGTGTCAAATTCGGGGTCAAAGGAAATCGAGAGAAACTGCCAGTTCGTCGGCGCGTTGGTGTCCGTCAAAAGAATTTTCCGTGTCTCTTCAAAATTATTGTTCATCCGTGGGCAATAATCCGGCAGCGGACAGCGAGTGAAAAAGAAAGTGAATGCCAACGCCTTGCCACGAAAATCCGAAAAGTGGATTTGCTTCCCGTCTTCTGTCGTCAATGCGTAATCCGGCAAAAGGTCGCCCTGTTTGAGTTCGGACATCATCAGGCCGTGAGCCATGTCCATTTGCATGGACATTTTGTTGGTCATTGCTTTAGTGGACTGTCCAGCGCGATGGATGTTTTCGACCCATTCGTCATTTTCATCCACGACCAGCGTGAAGGTGATTTCGTCGTTGGGTGAAATGCCGCTCAACTCGTTCGTGTTTTTCACGTTAAAATCCATCGTCATTTCCATCATATAGCCGGGAATGGCCTGATGATGAATTGTGACTTGGCGCAAGTTCGGCGCGATTTTTTCAATCATTCCGCGCGCAAAATAGGATTTTGTGGCTGAATCATCACCGCTTGGCGCGGCGAGAACGGAATGGGCAAACACCAAAATACAGAACAGGGTTGAGCCTTTCATGGCAATTGTTTTCAAAAAGTTTGATTTTGCAGTTTTGTGATTTCCTCGACGACGGCACTCGCCGTGTTTTGGTTCAGCCCATCAAAATATCCGCGCAGATGACCATGTGAATCCACGACGGCGATGCGCTCCGTGTGCGAAAAGTTTCCAGGCATGTAACTGAACGGATCGTCCGAGTCCTTTGCAAGAAAACTTGTTCCGATCAAATCATACAATTGCGATTTATCGCCGGTCAGAAACAACCACCGATTGGTATTCGCCCCAAAGCGTTCGCCGTATTTTTCGAGCACGGCAGGCGTGTCGTCGCGGGGATCAACCGTCAGCGAAACCAGTTTTACGTCCGGTTGATTCGCCGTCAGTTGCTGGATTTGGGCCATCTGGCGGTTCACGGCCGGACATGTCAGCGAGCAACTCGTGAACAGAAAATCCACGACCAGAATTTTGCCGGCATATCCGAACGAGTTACAGTGCGCTCGGCGCGGTCAGTCAGTGTAAAATTGACCAATTGACGTGGATGGTCGGGCGGGATGAGACGCGATTTTGAATTTTCCACTGCGTATCCTGTTTCATTCGCAGGATTATTTTCGCGATTGTTCATCGCGAAGAGCAGGAAGCAAAAGCCGGCTCCAAACACCAAAGACCCGACGATGGCGACAATGGCAAACAGTCGTTCGTCATTTCGTTGCTTGCGTGGTTTGGAGTCGGCGTTCCTGAACATGCAATCTATTTTTTTAATTTGGCTTCGGCGGCGGCAAGTTTCTTCATGTATTTGTCCGGGTCTTTATCAAAGTCTTTTCTTTCAGATTCATTGCAGACCTTGATTTCTTGGCCTTTATAGACAAAAACACAAGGCTTGCCCATATCGCCCAGCTTCATGCCGCAGACGAGGCAGGTGTCGAGCGGATACGGTTTGGTTTTTTGTTCTTCGGCACGGCTGGTTAATGAGACGGCGACGATGGTAACAGTCAGAATAATTGCGAGGATGAATTTTAGATTTTTCATATTCAATTTTGGTTTGGATTAAAATCAAAACATATAGCTCATGCTCACTTTGAACAGCACCGGCGCGGCCACTTGATTGCCGGTGAAATTTTGAAAGACGGGAATTTCAACATCGGCATAAATTTTCACCGGATGGATGTGAAATTCAATTCCTGGCGAAAGCATCAGGCGTTCGTAGCCGGAGTTGTCGGGACTGGCTGCGTCGCCGCTGTCACTGCTCCGGTAGGAAAAAATGGCCTGCGCCACCGGCGAAATCCGCACGCGACCGAGTGAGAATCCCTTGTAATCAATCCCCGCCGCCGTATCGAGTTCGACGCCCGGACGGTATTGGTTCTGTATCAGCGTTGGCACGTCCAACAATCCCTGCGCGAACCAGTCCCACCTTTGATTGCTGTCCAGATTACCGCGATAAAAACCGCCGAGCAAAATGTCCGTGCTGCCCGTGCCGATTTGCGTGTCGCGGTCAACAATGTCAGGGTCAAAAGTATAACTTCCCGTCGGCAATTTAAGGCCGAACGTCACGCCCGCTGACTGGTCTGCAAAAAATCCCGTGTAAATGCCTTGAACCCGGATGTCGCCAAGCTGATTCCAATTTTTCGTCACAATGTCGCCACCGCCGACATCCGTTTTGAACGTGCGAAAATCGTAAGGCAATTCCGCTTCAACTCCCCAACTGGAGTTGAACATATATTGAAAACCGAGCGTCGTGAAATACGTTTTGATTTCTTTGTCATCATTATTTGCGTCCGGCGCCTGCGAAGTGCCGCTCCAATTATGATTCTGGTCTTGATAATCAAATTGCAAAAACGCCGTTCCACCCGCGCCCTCGGGAAACATCGAACTCGTTGCCACGTCAAAAACACCGCAACCGCACGCGCACGCATGGACGACGCCCGGCGCGAGCATTCCTGCCAACAAACCACAACCAATCTTCACTGCTGCTGAATTAAATTTTTTATTTTTCATTTTCAAATCTCAAAGTTGCGAGAACGCGCAAATGCGCTCTCAAGTCAAAGGGAACATTTTCGCCCGCGCCACACGACGTGAGCAACTAAACTATGATTGGATCAAACGAAGAATCCGCGCGGGGGTGGTGTCGGCGGCTTTTGGGTGAGAGAATCGGCGAAAGTGTTTGCTTGCGGCAACAGTTGAAAACTCGATGGGGCAATCAAAACAAAATTTTCTTTGACCGGCGGAAATTCAAGCTTTTGCAGCGGCGCTGTGAACTCCTTTTTCTGCTCGGATTTTCTTCCAGCGGCAATGGCTTTGCAAAGACAACAGGGATGGTTGCCGTCGAACGTGTGCGTCACGGCTTCGGTGAGCGATTGCGTGCGCAGATTGTCTGCCAGCATCGTCGTCCACGCGACCGATTGCAGCACGGCCCAATGCAGGCCGGTGGTTGTGACCAGCGCAACCACCACAAGAAATTTGCCGAAACGGGCAAGCACACCGAAATACTCCTTTTTTGCCAAGCGCAAGTCAAGTTTTGTTCAGTGCGCGAAAATCAACACGAGAGTTGGACGTATTTACGACGGCAAATCCTTGCCGGTGGTGGTCACGGTAAGCTTGCCGTGTTTTACCCCTTTGGCGGCGATGAGTTCGTCGGCAATCTTGCGGATGATGCTAGCCTTGCCGCGCACGATCAAGACTTCGAGGCAGTTGTGGTGGTCGAGATGGACATGGACGGTCGAAAGAATCACGTCGTGGTGGTCGTGCTGGATGTCCGTCAATGTCTCTTGGACGTGCATCTTGTGGTGGTCATAGACGAGCGTGATAGTGCCGGCGATGTCTTCATTGCCGAATTTCTGGCGATGCTCGACGAGTTGGTCGCGGATCATGTCGGCAATGGCCAACGAGCGGTTGTCGTAGCTTTTTTCGCGCGTCATACTGTCGAGTTGCTCCAACAATGACGGCGGCAAGGAAACGCTGAAGCGCGTGGCGGTTTCTTTATTCATGGCACATGAGATTATTTGCATCGGGCGCAACAACGCAAGCGAGCAGTTGCAGGCTGCACCTGACGGCTCAACGATGTGACGGGTCAGAACGAACACCCTCCCGCCACCAACCGAAAGCCATCAACGCGAGTGAAGCGAGTCCCGCTGACAGCGAAAGTAGTGACGAGTTTTTGCCGTTGGCGCGTGCAAGTGTCTCGGTGCGCGGCTTTTCTTCCAGCACCCGACCGCTTACTACGGGCGTGGGTTTTGCAGTCGGAGTTGCCTGCGCATTTGCTACCGGAGTCACGCTGGGCGCAGGGCCAAGCTGCGCTTCGGCGCGTTTGGCGATGGTTGCATTTTCCGCTGCGACGGCGGGGACGAGTTCGGTTTGCACCTGTTTCAAACGGGCAATGGTTTCCGGCGACGCTTGCCAGTAGCCCTTTTCGATGACGGTGAGCATTCGATCCACCATCGCCTGATAGGAGGCGAGATTTTCAGCGGCTTTGAATTTCTCGCGGATGCCGAGCGCGTGGCGGTCTTGGACATACGTTTCAAACATCTCCTGCCACTTCGCATCGCCGACCGAGTCGGGCACGGTGACTTGCCAACCCCACAGATTGTCCGTCACCTGCCGGATCATCCGTGCGCCTGAATAGCCTTCATTGAGCATGGCTTCGATCCATTTGGGATTCAAATAGCGCGCCCGCATTTCGCGGCCCATGTAGCGTTCAAGCGTCATGGTTTCACCGGCGTTCGGATTGCTCAAATCCGTGACGAGCGTTTCCGCCGGTTTGCCGTTGACCTCGCGCACGGCCATCGCCGTGCCGCCGAGGTATTGGTAAAAATCGTCGCTGTCAATCGCGCCATAGACATTCGAGGAACGGCTGTGAACGACGCCTTTCGCGCCCTTCAAGGCCAACCGCAGCAACGTCGGCGAAAGATCGGCGTTTGTGCCCGCTGCCGCACGCGTGCCCCAAAAACCTTGCCCGAACAGATGGCTCATGCGATTGAAGAACACGCCGGCTACCTGCTGCTCGTTCGTCCAACTGTCCGCCTGCTGGATGGCGTGATCCAATCCAGCGCCGTAAGTGCCCGACGGCACGCTGAACAGCCGCACCGACGCAAACCGCTCGGCTTCGGCGGGCGCGACGCCTTGGGCTTCAAGTTCGACGCGCGCGGCGGCGATGTTGCGCAACAACGGATTGTCGGCACTGATGTCGGTCTTCACCACGTTCACCGCCTGATCGAGCAACAGCATCAGATTCGGAAACAAATCGCGATAGAGGCCGGACGGAATCACGGTGACATCCACGCGCGGCCGGCCGAGTTCCGTTTGCGGAATCAACTCCACGCCTTGCACGCGACCGCGCGCATCCCACTTCGGGCGCACGCCCATGAGCGCGAGAATTTGCGCTTCCATCACGCCTTCATGCCGGCTCGTCTCCGTGCCCCAAAGATTGAAAACCAAGCGGTCGGGAAACTGTCCGTCGTGCCGCTTGCGGTAGGATGCGACAAGATCGGATGCCAGCCGTGAACCGGCGGCGAAGGTCGTGGTCGTCGGCAGTCTTGACGGGTCGAAGCCGTAAAAATTCTTTCCCGTCGGCAGCGCGTCGGGATTGCGAATCGGATCGTTGCCCGGCCCGGCGGCGATGTAACGCCCGGACAGCCCGGCGGAAAGCGCATCAAGTTCGGCATGGGCGGAAGCCTCGATTCGAGCCATCAAATCCGCTTTGCGCCGCGCGTGTTCTTCAGGCGAAAGATTCGGTTCAAGCGACAGAATCGCCTCGGCGGTGGCGGCGCGCTTCGCTTCGTCTGGCGCAACGCCAAACGTGTGCATTCCAAACGGCGTCATCCGCTCGCCGATTTTTTCGATGTAATCATCAATCGCTTCAAGCTGCTCGGTGCTGAGTTGCGCTTCCGGCGCGAGCGTGATGCCAAGGTCTTTGAACAACCCGGTTTTTTCGCAGCGTCGCGCAATCTCGCGGAGCATGTCGCTGCCGGCAACCGAGCCTTTTTCGCGGGCGACGTTGTAATCGTTGATAAGGCCGGAAATTTCGCGCAGTTCAGGATTGAGCGTGGCACGATCCAGCGGCGGCGGCAGATGCGTGATGATGGTCGCCATCGCGCGGCGTTTCGCCTGCAAGCCTTCGCCGATGTCATCCACGATGAACGGATAAAGCTGCGGCACTGCGCCGACAATGACTTCGCCCGTGTCAGCAGCGGTGAAACCGACTTCCTTGCCCGGCAACCATTCGTGCGTGGCGTGCGTGCCAACATGAACCATTGCATCGGCCTGAAAGTTTTTTTGCAGCCACAGATAAAACGCCAGATACTGGTGATGCGGCGGCAGCGTGACATCGTGATAGACGGCTTCAATATCCTGATCCCAGCCGCGCGTAGGTTGCGGCGCAAACAGCAGATTGCCCCAGCGTTGCGCGGGGAAAACGAAGAACGACTTTCCGGTCTCGTCGCGCCAGACCATCGTCTTGCTCTGTTCCGGCTCGCCCCATTTGGCGACGATTTGGGCGCGCAAACTTTCCGGCAATTGATCAAACCACACGCGATACTCGGAGATGGGCAGGAGTTGCACGCGACCGGAACGCGCGAGTTTGTCCAACTCGACGGCGACATTTGTTCCCGGCATGGGATTATTTCCGAACGTGCGGATGGCAGTGAACAAATCATCGGCGTTCGTCGGTGCGCCGTTCGCCGCGAAACCGTCGGCACGAAGGCGGTTGAGAATTTGCAGCAGCGATTGTGGCAGGACATTCAAATACGATGCGCCAATGCTCTCTCGCCCCGGCGGATAATTGTAGTAAATGATGGCGACGCGGCGTTGCTGCGGCGGCTCGTGGCGCAATTTCACCCATGCCTGCACGCGGTCGGCGAGCCGTTCGACGCGCTCGGCAATGGGCATGGTCATCACATAAGATTCGCCGGTGGCCACGTCCACGAGTTTTTCTTTTGAGGCAACAATCGTTGGTGCAATCGCCCCGGCGAGTTCCGCGCTACCGACCTGCCAGGAGCGTTCGATAAAATCAAGTCCGCTGGCGGAGCGTTCCCATTCGGCGCGGCTCTGGCTGTTCAAGGCAATGGCATTGATGATCGGAACATCAAGTTGCGCCAGCAACGGCGCGAGCTTAGACGGAACATTGCCAATCTTCAACGTCAGCCCGACGATGGCCTCGACGCGGCTGTGGCTGTTGGTGTCGAGAAACAATACCGGCAACGCAGCGTCCGCCGGATAGCCGAAGCCGAAAAGCGCGTTGAATCCGCGCGACTCCAACGCGGCATTGATGGCGGAAAGCAATTCGGTCTGGCCGGCGGTCGCGGTGTCGCGAGAGAAAAGAATGCCGATCCACGGACGCTCGCGGCGTTCGGGTTTGCCGTTGAGATACGCGGCGGAATAATCCTCAAACCGCGTGAACGCCCGCCGGCTGGCAGGATCGAAGAAACCAATTTCAGGAAAAACGGATGGCGGCAAGAATTTTAGGCTTGGAAAATGTTTTCGGGCGAGCGCGGCGCGAACCATCTGCACCAGATTCGCCTGGCCGCCCGCGTCGAAATACGCGGCAAGCGCGGCTTCGCGTTTGAAACCAAGGTCAGCAAATTCCGGGTCGAGCGTCCCGCCAACGCCGGCGATAAAACTGCCCCGGTCTGCCGCCGCACGAATCTCCGGCGCAAGCGCGCGGAGCAACGAACCATAGCGGGTGTAGCCGATGATGATGTCGCTTTCGCGAACAAACTGCCGGTCAGCCTCGGATAATTCAATGCGCGGAAAGGAGCGAACGGTCACGTCCTTCAACGCGGGGTCGCGGCGCAGTTCTGTGATTGCGCCAAGGGCAGCGGCGGATTGCACGTCGCCGGTTAGCAGCGCGACTTTCACCGGCGCGGCCTGGGCGAGCGAGCCAATCAGGCACGCGGCGAGAACGAGCAATGGAGCGAAGAGCTTCACGCCACGCTCATTTCGGTTTGGCTTCGTCGTCCGGCACATAAACCACCTGGCCGTTGGCAAGGCGATACGCCGTGCCGAGTCGCGTGCCCTGACCGGAGAGTGTTTTGTCGGTGACTTTCTGCACTTTGATTTGCGCGCCCTGCTTGGTGATGATTTCCATTTCGCCGTTCTCGGTCTGCTTGACCAGCGTGACGTTGGCGTTTTTATCGAGCAGCTTGCCGGACGAGAACAAGGCAAACAGCGCAATCAACAGCGCGACGATGAAGGCGACGCTGACATCGAACAAATTGGCGATGCCGGCGAGCGGGTCTTCGTCTTGTCCGGGTGCTGGCCCGTGGGCGGAAAGGCGATGGCGATGAACAAAGCGCATGGTCATTCCTTTCCTTTGGCAGTGCGCAGGACACGTTCAGCATGGAACGCCAGCACCTGTGAATCGGCGCGCACCCAGCTTTCGCGGGCGGCGGCGATGAGATAAGCGGTCACGCTGATGGTCAGGCCAATGACAGTCGCGGCAAAGGCCGTAACCATGTTGCTGGCGAGCGCGGGCAAATTGCCATCGGCCAGCCCTTGCAACGCATCGGCCATCGGGATGAGCGTGCCCATGAGGCCAAGCGACGGGCCAACGCGCACAGCGAGCCGCAATCGGCCAAGTGCCCGCCAGCGTTCGCGTTCGGTGTTTTGCAGGATTTCTTCCAAACGCAAGTCAAGCCCTTCGCCAGCTTGCTTGGCGGCAATTTCATCGAGCGCCTTCTGTGCGCGTTCCAAACCGGAACACCGGCCTGCGCGGCGATCCCATGCCTCGCGCAAAAACGCGCCGACAGAAATCAAGATGGCCGCCAGCAAGCCGAGCAAGCCGAGCAGCACCGGCCAGACGAGGAAGGCGGCGATGTGATGAAACAATTCGCGGAGTTGGTCAACGGCAGTCATTTTTTTATTGTGCGGTTACGCGGAAGAAGCGGGTGGCGTTGGTCGCGGGCACGCTCCATTGCGAGACGGTGTTGCTGCTGACGAAACTGGCATTGGTGCTCCAGTTGAGCAGGTCGGGCGAGGATAGCACGGTGTAAGTGCGGTTGGTTTCGCCCATGATGGTGAGGTTGGCCTGATTGGTTTGCACCGTGATGGCCAGCGTCGGGGGAGTGATTGGCCGTGTCACCGCGAGCACGGCGAGTTGCGGGCGCAAGCTGGTTTCGCGCGGGTCAGGAACTTCGCCGGAAACGACCGAGAATCTCACCGCGTTGGTCGCCGTCAAATTTGTCAGCACGTTGAAACTCACCACGCTGGGGCCGTAATTGGCGATGCTCGTGTTCCACTGCGCGACATCGTCGCCGCCGTATTGCACGCCGTTGAAATACAGCCGGTCGTTCTGGCCGGTGTCGCCATAGGTGTAGAGCGCGGTGATCGTGGCGGCGGTGGCGTTGGTCGGATTGACCGCGCCAAAAACTGCCGTGCGCTGGTCCACTTCGGCAGAAGTGGGAGTGCCGTAAATGTCGCCACTGCCCTCGGCCAGCGCGTAATCAAAATTATTCGTCAGCGCGCGGTTTTGATAAACCGCAACCAGCGTGACGTGCTGGATGCGTCCGTCGAAACTGTCCGGCGTCGTTTCTGTCACGCTGATCGTGTTGGGTGAACCGTTGGTGTGAAGCATTCCGCCGGTCACAGGCAGCGCCACCAGCCAGACGCCATAGCCCGAACCGTAAGCGCACGGCGCATCCGCGCTGAAAATCGCATTGAAGTCGCTCGTTGAACCGAACACGAACGGATTGGCGGCGGGCAGATTGGTGCCGTTGATGTTCACGGTCAACTGGCAGGTGTAATCCGGCGTCCCGCCCCAAAGCGTCATGATCAGCCGGCTGGCGATAACGCGGTCGCAGGACGGCAGCGCGGCGGCGACTTGATAGGTGTTGGGCAGGCTCGGCGGCACATTGAGCCAGGTCGGAATGTTCGTCCAAAACAGGCCGCCGTTGGCCACGCTGCCGGAAAATACATTGGTCATTCCCAGCCCGCCAAAAGCGTAGCCGCCCACTCCCATTGCAAACACAGTGCCCTTCACGCTGCCAACGCCAGACGATGTCCAGCCGTAAAGGGTGTTGTTGGTGTAAGTGAGGTCGCCGTCCGGGTTGATTCCGTCCGTGCCGGTAAAGTTGTGCAGGATGCTAAAACCGCTGCCATCGGGATTGATCTTGAACACGATGCCGTCATTGGCGCTACCACCCGCCTTGGTGGTGCCGACGAGACAGGAGCCGCCGAACGTGAGCGCGCCGTTCGGATTGGCTCCATTGGTCGTGCCGCCGGTAAAATTAAACAACGTGCTGAATCCGGTGCCGTCGGTGTTGACGGAAAAAATCGTTCCCAAGTTTGCGGTGCCGCCTATGCGGGTTGTGCCATAGAGCGTCGTCCCCACAAGCGTCAGTGAGCCGTAGGGATTGGCTCCGTTCGTCGTGCCGCCGGTGAAGTTGACCAGATTGGTGTAGCCGCTGCCGTCGGTATTGATGGCGAACACCACGCCGTCGTTGCCAGTGCCGATGCTGCTGCCCATTCCACCATGAACAGTTGTGCCGTAGAGCGTCCCGCCGCTCAAGGTCAACGTGCCGCCCAGTGGCCGGGAGCCATCGGTGACGCCGCCCGCAAACGTGTGCAGGTTGGTAAAACTGCCGCCGTTCGTGTTGAGCGAATAAATCGAACCGACGCCCGTGCCGCTGCCGTAGTAAGTCATTCCGTATAGGGTTGAGCCGTTCACGGTCACGGTGCCATACGGCTTGTAGCCGGTGGCGGTGGTGAAGCTGTGCAAGGTTTGATAACCGGAGCCGTCCACGTTGACCGCGAAAACAGTGCCGTTGCCGCTGGTGCCATTGGCACTGCCGCCGTAGTAGGTCGTTCCGTAAAGGGTCGAACCGCTCAACACCACAGAGCCGAGCGGTTGGTATCCGTCCGGCGCAGAATTGGTGAACGTATGCAGGACATTGAAGCCGGTGCCATCCGTGTTCACTGCGAACACCACGCCGCCGCCGGCGGCTCCCTGGTTCGCCGTCCCGTAAAGGGTCAAACCGGAAACGACCGGCGCGTCGTAGTAAGGATTGGCTCCGTCCGCGCCACCGGTGAATGAGTGGAGGATGGAGAATTGGGCGGATGCGACGCTGCCGCTCAACGCCAGCAACGCGACCGCCATTCCGAGGGATTGTATGTTTCTATTTTTAATTGGTTTGGTGTTTTCCATATTTGAATTTGATGTTCTCATGGTGTCATTGTGATTCATTGGGAAGCGTCCCATTCATTCTTGGCGGTGATTTGTTTGTATTCAACGTGTCCGTCACAATACACAGCAACGAAACCGTTTTTCGGATGCCGATAATTCACATAAGGAACCGGGTTGGTGAATGAACTGCCACTCCCGCACCAATAATCGCCCGGCGTGCAATCGGCATAAATGATGGTGCTCGACGGATGGCGGACACTGCTTTGATTGACGCCATACCAAAAACAAGAAGCGCTGCCGGCGAAGTTAAAGACGTTCATGCCGTAGCTCAAAAAGATGCTAGCATCCCAGGTCACGGGAATTTGCTTCAAGTCGGCGGGACAAAGATAAACGCTGGTGGTTTGGTTCGTGGATGGTTTGCCAATATACGGTTTAATCAAATCCATCCAACGGGATTGGGAATTTACCCAAGTCAGCGGATAGATGCCGTTGTCGTCGGCATACATTTGCGTGGCCAGCCCGATCTGACGCAGGTTGTTTTCACAAGCCGCACGCTTAGCTCGTTCCTTGGCGCTGGCAAGGGCGGGCAATAACAGCGCAGCCAGAATCGCAATGATGGCAATGACCACCAGCAATTCAATCAGCGTGAACGCTAGATCGCCGGCAGAGCGCGGCAAAACTGTTTCGGTGTTATTATATTCTAGTTTCGTAATACTTGCCGGGTTAAAAAAATTCTGTTGGCTGAAAAGGTGAAATGCGACTGGCCTAGTCTGCGGGTTTGTGTGTGTCGTTTCCCCGCACCAGCACGCGGCCGACGACGCACGCAAGGCCGAACATGATGAGTGTGCCGATGGCTCCGGCGATGGCGGTGGCGATGCCTTCAGAACTGATGCCGGGCATTTTGTAATCGGGAATCCACGTTTTGATGAGCGTGGCGGCGTGGCCGGCAAAACCAAATTTCTCCGCCACTTTATCCAGTCCGTCCGGCCACGCGCAGGCGTAAGGCGAAACAAAAATTGCCAGCCCCAACGCGATGACCAGACCGAACGCGAGAAATTCCCAGCCGGTGCCGCGCGTGGCCGGGGAGTTTTCCGCGTCGAGCAAATCCGGTCGTGTCCGTGCAATTGCCAGGATCACCAGCGAGGTGATGATTCCTTCACCGATGCCGATGAGCATGTGGACGCTGACCATTGCCGGGAAAACCACGCCCGGTGGAAGTGTGCCGGACAAGGCGAGTTCTCCGGCGCACGTCACGGACGCCAGCACGGTCGAAAGCCACGCCGCAAAGAAAATAGCCGTAATGCGTCCGCGCAGGCCGGGCAGGAAGTTTCGCGCGGAACGATAAATCGCATAGCCAACCACCGCGCCCATGAACGACATATTGAAAATGTTTGCGCCCAGCGCCAGCACGCCGCCGTCGCTGAACAGGAGCGCTTGCACAATCAGCACGCACGCGATGACAATCGCCGCTGCGCCCGGCCCGAGCAGTGCCGCCGCCAGCACGCCGCCAAGCAAATGTCCGGACGTGCCGCCAGCGACGGGGAAATTCAGCATCTGCGCCGCGAACACAAACGCCGCGCCCAGCCCCATCAGCGGAATTTTGTTGCGCGGCAGCGTGCGGTTGACCTGCCGGGCGGCGACGGCCAAGCCGCCCACCGACAGCGCGCCGGTCAGGGCGAGCGTCTTGGCGTCGAGAAAACCATCAGGAATGTGCATAAAATCTTGCTCCGGCCATGTGTTTGCGTTAAGTGTTACGAATCTCAAATAAGGTAATAAATCTAGTGTTACGGTCAAATAAAAAAGTAACAACACGTTGAACCACGTTTTTGCATCATGGGCGGACATCATTTGCATCCACACGACCACGGGGACGGCCACAAGCATGGCCCATTGCAGCATTTGCCGGCAGGCGGGAAACTGGCCGGGGCGCTGTTCTTGATTTTGACGGTCGTGCTGCTGCCGCGCACGGCGTTGACGGGATTATTGATGGTGGCTGCCGTCATCGGCGGACTGCTGGCAGTCAGCCAGATTCCGCTCTGGTTTCTGCTGAAACGGTTGCTGCTGCTGGAACCGCTGGTGCTGGGGGTGGCGGGCTTGATGTGGTTTCAGCCGGATGGCGGCAAGATTTTCGCGCTGGTGATGTTCAAGGCCAACCTGTGCCTGCTCACGACCATTCTGCTGTCAAACACGACGCCGTTCGCAGAACTGCTGCGCGTATTGCAACGGCTGCGGATGCCGTGGGTGTTTGTCACCACACTGACATTGATGCACCGGTATCTGTTCGTGCTGCGCGACGAGGCGGAGCGGATGCGCCGCGCCCGCGCGAGCCGGACGTTTACGCGCGGACGACGGTTTCAATGGCTGGCACTGTCATCGGTGCTGGGGCAATTATTCGTGCGGGCATCAGAACGCGCGGAACGGATTTACAACGCCATGTGTGCGCGCGGCTGGAAATAAAATGAACACGATTGAAATCACCGATCTGAAATACCGTTACCACGACGGCACGGAGGCGCTACGGGGCATAAGTTTTGGCATCGCGTCGGGTGAATGCGTGGCGCTGCTCGGTCCGAACGGTTCGGGCAAGTCCACGCTGTTGCTGCACCTAAACGGCATCTTGCCGGAGAAACTTTCCAGCGGCGGCGCGGTGAAAATTTCCGGTGAGGCCCTCGCGCCGGAAAATCTGGGAAAAATCCGGCGTCAGATCGGTTTGGTTTTTCAAGACCCGGATGACCAGTTGTTTTGCCCGACGGTGGCGGAAGATGTGGCGTTTGGCCCGCAGCAACTCGGCTTGAGTGAAGCAGATATTTCTGCACGCGTGAAAAAATCCCTGGCCCAAGTCGGCCTTGCGGGATTTGAACATCGTTCGACACATCATTTGAGCCACGGCGAGAAGCGTCGCGCCTGTCTGGCGGGCGTGTTGGCGTGCGAGCCGGCGGTGCTGGTTTTGGATGAGCCGACGAGCGACCTCGATCCGCGCGGTCGGCGGGAATTCAAGGCGCTGTTGAGGGAGATTCCGGCAACGAAGCTCATTGCCACACATGATCTTGAATTGGCAGTGGAACTCTGCGCGCGGGCAATCATTTTGGATCAAGGGCAAATCATCGCCGATGGCCGCACTGTGGAATTGCTTGCCGACGAGAAATTGATGCTCGCGCACGGATTGGAGCGGCCACACATTTTACATCACATTCATCCGCATTGAACATGCTGGTGGTGCCTGCCAGATTATTACGAGGTGATAATCCACTTTGACAAGCGCATGGCACGGTCGCACTAAACGGCGTTGCCGCGTTTTGTGGATTGAATTCAAGAATTGGCGGCAGACTTGCCGATGGGTTGTGGGAAAGGAGGGGCTATGCGTGGTTGAATCCCGCCGGGAATCAGGGCTGAAAGTTTCTTTCATTTTGTGTCGTTGCGACACCTGCACCGCTTTTGCTTCCGCTAGAATGGTTCCGTGAATTTTGATTTTAATCAATGTTTGGATTTTTGCCGTTCCAAATTTTGAAAGAATGACGCCATGAAAGGCGAATTAAAAGTCAGGCGAGAGGGCAAAAGCGGGGCTGCCATTTTGCGGCAACTGCAATTCCACCCCACCCGATGCAGTTAGCATCGGAGCCACAAAGCGTCACTTGGAAAACTTTCCAGAAGGGGGCCGGAGCAGAAAAGGCCGGATTCATTCAGCTTTGAAGTCGAAAAAGCCGTTCAGGGCCGCCGAAAAGAAAAATTCATTTTGTGTAATGATTACACAAACCGGGCCTGAATCCCTGTCAGAATGCCGGTCGAAAATAAATTGAGCCGTCAAATTTTGTAAATGACGGCCATGAAAAATGACAACCAAAAAAACGAACTGGAAATCATTCAGCATAGCAGAAGTTGTGGCTTCATCTTGTGCGCTTCCCGCACAAGATTGCCTCCAAATTCTGCCAGAGTGAGAGCCGTTGGGGACATTCATTTTGTGCAATGATTGCACAAGCGGAACCCGAATATCTGCCAGAATGTCCGACGGAAACATGAATAAACCATAGGTGACGTATGAATAATGTTGCGCCAAACAAC
>Ga0182016_10002351_pt1 | contig 22336 bp, 18 predicted proteins | sample 712S2MmetaG_FD_120491 | JGI IMG/M metagenome (GOLD analysis project Ga0182016, IMG submission 120491) | Permafrost microbial communities from Stordalen Mire, Sweden - 712S2M metaG | ecosystem: Environmental > Terrestrial > Soil > Wetlands > Permafrost | place: Sweden: Stordalen | collected... | reverse complement strand
CTACGGTTTGCATGGTCGCCTCCAGAGTGGGTGGTAGCAGCCTCACTCTGTCAGAGTGCCGGTCGCTATCCATCTCCCCATGGGATCTTGAAAGCCGGTGTGTGCGTCCGGCGCGCTCGTCTCTGCATGATAGCTCCTGATTCGCGGGCCCATCGTGCCCGCCGTCAGGCAGAAACTCCACTTAGCGTCCTGTGCAGATTTCCGGGGCCGGCTCTTTTGGCGAAGTCAAACGCGACGTATTTTTACGTGCACTCGGCCGGCGCAAATAAGTAATGCGACACCAAACTCTTTTGAGCCCTGCTGGCTCAACTGACGCATCCTTGTGCGCAGCAGCCATGTCCGGGTTTGGCCCGAAACGGCCGCCATGGCGGACCGTTGCCGTGGCTGCTTTTGGGGCATAGCTGACGCGCCCCTGGTAAGGTCGGCCGGCAGCTTCTGCTGATGGCTGCATTTCTGTGACGTCCAACGTAGCGCCGGTTATCTGCCGGAAACCTGCATCTGACCTGGAAGCGGGCGCGTAGCGCGCAGGCGACGCGTCTCGCGCAGTTCGTTGTTGAATTGACCAAGCTGCCATTAGGGGAAGCTAGTCCGGCCTCCGTTAAATATGCGCTTAGTTTATTCGGTCTGACGTTCCTAAGACTGCGTTTCCCGCTCGTCGAATTCAGCGTGCACAGCGAGGACGACATTTACAACCAGTTGAGACAGCTATCCGACCGTTACGGCGTTTTGCTTATTGGCAACGTCAATGACGATTAGCCGCTCCACCAAAAACGCTCAGTTAAAGCTAACCAGCGTGAGGACGAGCGCAGAGCCTAGGACGCTCGGTGGGAGGCGAAAAACGTCCATCGCGCTTGGCGGCAACATCATATGATGCGCGCAAGTAGTCTCAGCGAGACAAAGTCGCGGAGAACGACGATTCCGACCGCGGCTACCCACATAATCACCAGCGTAATTGCCACAGGCATCACGCTAGCCGCCACGAAATTCAGCCATCGGGCTCCGCGTTTGGGTCTTGCCTCACGGCCATGATAGTTCGATAGATCCGGACCCGCATCAAGCTGCGTAGGACGTTCCGAGAGAGCCGCCATGGCATTCTACCTTCCGAAATGCAGACAGTTCGATCATCGAAATGATCAATCCCGCATGCGCCCCGGCCGGCACATTGCACGACGCAACTGTCCACCTCCGCCCCATCTGAAAGCAATGCGGCCTTCGGCGTGAAAAAGTATAATTAAAATAGTTATGGCGCTGATATTCCCTTGCGCTTCGTAGACCGCGCTCATTTTTTCGACACAGAGATGCAACTAATCACAGTTCATCGCCGATATTAAATTGATTAGTGTGACTGACGGGCTCGAACCGAGTCTCGTGGTGGTGCGTGGCCGATGCCAAAACTGAACGATCGCGAAATTAAGGTTTTGACCCTCGTGGCGCGGGGCAAGACATCCGTCGAAATTGCGCGCAAGCTTCGTTCGTGTAAGCGAACCGTGGATTTTCATTGCGACAACGCTCGGATCAAACTACGCGCGGCGACACGCACCGAGGCCGCGATCAAGGCCGCGGCTAGCGGCCAGATCCGGCCCTGATAGCGAACAACACAAGGATCGGATAAACGGGTGCCGCTTTACGGTTGGCCGCTGCTTTTCGTTAGACTATAGGTTTGAGAGTTTACCAGGTTACGTTCATGATGCGCCCTTGTGTTGCGCTGACGCTCGCCGCGGTCCTTTGGCAGGCCTCGTGTTCGGTTGCAGCAGCCCAGACAGAAGACGACAGCGTTCCGTGCGAAGCGTTTTACAAACGATCCGACGGGTCATGGGTGGCAACGCAAGCGGTCTATCTATTCGGAACGAAAATGGTCAGCCGTGTCGGCGGCATATTTCGTCCCGGCGGGTCCGTCGAAGGCAACGACGTGGCGGCGATGCTCGACAAATCCTGTCCCAATCCGGCGACGTCGGCGCCGGTGGCGGCCCGGCCGCCGCAGCCCGACCGCGTGTCGTTGTCGAAATATGGCGACTCGAACGGCGTTGTGGACGTTACACGGCTGACCTGCGGTCACATCGCCGACGCCCCCGATGAGGAAGCCGAGTTGTTGCTCGCCTGGTATATCGGCTCCTCAAAAGGGCCCGCCACGCGACGCGCGTTTGATATGGCGCGGCTCCGATCGGCTAGTCAGAATATCGTCGCCTATTGCCGAGCTCACCGCGGCGACAATCTGGTCAAGTCGATCGACCTTATGTCGAAGTGATTTACCGGTAACCTTGCGACTTATTGCACCCAAAGCCGGTAATTCAGTCCCGCGCGTATGACGTTAGCGTGCACATTGAACGAAACCGGCCCGCCGCCGCATTCAGCGTTACAGCTAAAGCCATTAAGATCGACATAGAGGTATTCCACTTTGGCCCGCAGCGCAGCAGTGAGCGCGAACTCGACGCCACCGCCGGCGGTCCATCCCAAATTCGTTGTCGACGCCGTACCGAAAGGCTTGCCGACGATATCGGCGTTCAAGTCACCAGCGGCCACGCCCGCAGTGACGTAGGGGAAAATGGTATCGAAGGCGTAACCGAAGCGCAGGCGCGCGGTGCCGAGCCAGGGGACTTTTAGTTCGCAGTCTGGATTTGGAGCGCAGGCCGGGGGCGATGCCGTCGCCTTCAAGCCGGCCCAGTCGAGATCAGCTTCCACGCCAACGACGTAAGGCTCGCCCGTCTGCAGATTATACCCGGCCGTCCCGCCGGCGAGACCGCCCGACAGATTGGCCGTACCGCTGGCGACATTCGGCGCGGAAAACCAATGCGTTTTGCCGAATGCGCCACCACCGTTGATACCAACGTAGAAGCCGGTCCAATCGTAAACCCTGGAGACCGGATATGCCGGCGGCGGAGCGAGCGGGCCGGACGCCACGGCTGGCTGCGGATAAGATTGAACTGCGGGATAAGCCGGCGGCGGAGAAAACGGTCCGGGTGTGACAGTGGGCACGGCGTCGGCCGCAAGCGCAGCGCTTGCAGATGCGAGAAATGCGATGCCGGCAATCATCAGCGTCTTCATTGCCGCACTCCAGACTTATCGGCGGCCGGAACGACGGCCGAAGCGGCGTCCGGCGCGTAATGCGCATCGACGAGGATGGCGGCCTGCCCGGTATTGACGTCGAGAATTTTCTCTGTCGGCGGTTGCACGCGGTTCCACCAGCCGCCGCCAAGCGCTTGGAACAGAGCCACCGTGTCCGACAACCGTGCCGCGCGGGCCTGCACCACCTGGATCACCGCCTGCAGGTAGGTTTGCTGCGCCGTCAGCAGCAGCAGCACATTTGCGTTTCCAGTCTCCATCTGCTGGCGCGCGAGATCGAAGCTGATTTTGGCGGCGCGTTCGAAGTCGCGCGCCGCCCTCAATGCATCAGCGTCGTTCTGGATCGCCCGCAGCGAATCGGTCACGTTCTGCACGGCGCCGACCACCGTGCCGCGGTAGCCCCACGCCGCGGCATCATAGGTGCCTTGGGCGCCGCGCAAGGTGTGCAGCAGCGTGCCGGCATCGAACACCGTCTGGGTCGCGTTGCCGGCGACAAGCCAGAACGCATTCGCCGGCGACAGTAACCCGGTGAGCACCGTATTCATGTAACCGGCATTGGCGCTGATGGTAAAATTCGGGAGCATGTTGGCGGTGGCGACGCCCACCAGGGCGCTTGCGGAATGCAATTGCTCCTGGGCGGCGCGCACATCCGGGCGCTGCTCGATCAACTGCGACGGCAGGCTTACCGGCAGATCGAGCGGCAAACGCAGGTCGTCGAGCTTGAAGATTTCGTTCGGGCCCTGGCTGGTAAGGGCTCCGACAAGGGCCGCCAGCAGGTCGCGGTTCTGTTGCAGTGCCTTGCGTAACGGCGGCAGCGTCGCTTTCACTTGAGCGAGAGCGGCTTCCTGCGCGGCGACGGCGTTGCGGTTGGCGTAGCCGGTGTTGAGCTGCTTATGCAGGACGTCGAGCATCTTGGTATTAATCGCGATGATCTCGTTGGTCGCGTCGATCTGGCCGCGGAGCGAGGCGTCGGTGATGGCCGCGAGCGCCACGTTTGCGGTGAGCGCGAGATAGGCCGCCTCGACCTGGAAGCCCTGGGTGTCGGCCAGCGCTTGAAGCGATTCGACCGTGCGCCGATTGAGGCCCCAGACGTCGAAGGTGTACGACACCAGAACCTGGTTGGTGTAGAGATTGAACGGATTGGAGGTCGCGTTCAGGACCGGCGAAATCACCGAAGCGGTCTGCTGACGCGTCGGGTTGAAGTCATATTGAGCGAGCGGGAAGTACTTGCCCTCCTGGGCGTAGACCGCTTCCTTGGCCGCACGCAACGTGGCAATTGCGGATTGCAGATTTGGATTGTTATTCAGCGCCTGCGCGATCAGGACATTGAGCGTCGGCGACTTGAACAGCGCCCACCACTGCTGAGGAATGTCACGGCCCGGGATAAAATGCTGCGGCTGGCCGTCCGGCGCATCGGTGGAAGACGTCCGCTGTTCGAAGGGTTCCTTCGTGTAGCGATCGGCGTCCGGCGCTGCGGGAGGGTGGAAGTCAGGGCCAACGGCGCAACTCGCCAGAAGCAGCAGCGCCACGAGAGAAGCGGCAATTGCCGAGATCAACCTTGCCGTCAGTTCTGACATATTTGACCAAGACAATTGAAGCAACCGCTACAAAGGGCAGCGCGGCTCTATTCGCCACCGCGATCCGCATTATTTCCAAGTTGCGTGCCATTGTCTGTTGTCGTTCGGTCACACTGTGATTTATTCAGTGCGTAATTGAGCGCGATTTTTTCCACTGGCGCAGATTTCAGCCGACGTCGCTTAAAACGCACTCGACAAACTTCATTCTGCAACGAGCCCTCATCAAAATAATAGCAATTAAATATCTCTCGCGCGTTCTTCCTTCCGAAAAAATATAAAAATAATATTCTCGGTGAAAGAATACGCAGTACGTGACTATTCTGACTCCTGTGACGAACGATAACGCTGTGATAGTTCGAGCGTTCGTGATTAATCACAGTAGACCGCTACGTCACCAACTGACTAGCTAGCGATAATCTCGACGAGTTGATGCGACCTATCGATGGTTCCCCGCATAACAAGATGATTCTTTGCATAACAAACAGTCGGGTGAGAGCGGCGGTCGGCAGTGGGCTTATTATTGCTGCCGCTATCGTCGTTTATTGGTTTTGGCATTCTGGCGGCACATCGACGCCGGAAGGCAGCGCCACGCCTCCCGCCAACGCGGCACTTCCCGATACACCGAATGCAAACTCTGCCGATAAGGACACCGTCGACTTGTCGGAATCCCAACTCGCGGCCGTAAAAGTCGCGACGGTGGAAGAACGCGAATTTCCGGCCGAAAAAGCAGCAGTGGGCAGCATCGACTTTAACGAGAATTTGGAGGTGCAGGTCTTCACGCCCTACCAGGGCCGAATCATCGCGCTGTTCGCCGAGGTCGGCGACGACGTGAAGAAGGGTCAAACCTTATTCACGATCGACAGTCCGGATCTGTTGCAGGCGGAGTCGACTTTAATTGCCGCAGCGGGCGTATTGGAGCTGACCACGCGCAATCTGGCACGCCTCAAAGAACTTTACGCGACGCAAGCCGTTTCACAGCGCGATTTAGAACAGGCGGCCTCCGACCAGCAGACGGCGGAAGGTAATTTACGGGCGGCGCGCGACGCCGTGCGCATCTTCGGCAAAACAGACTCCGATATCGATCATATCGTCGCCCAACGAATGGCTGATCCGACGCTCGTCGTACCCAGTCCTATTAGCGGCCGGATCACGGCGCGAAATGCGGCGCCGGGCCTGTTCGTGCAGCCGGGTAACGCGCCTGCGCCCTATGCAGTTGCCGACATCGACACCATGTGGATGCTGGCGAATGTGGCCGAGGCCGACAGTCCGGCGTTCCGTGTCGGCCAGCAAGTGCAGGTTAAGATCGGCGCGTTTCCTGGCCGCGTTTTTGACGGCAAAGTCACCACCATCGGCGCGACTGTCGATCCCAACACCCGCCGAGTGCTGGTGCGCTCCGAGATTAACGACCCGCAACATGAATTGCGCTCCGGCATGTTCGCCAATTTCGTTATCCGAGTCGGCGAGCCGGTTCGGTCTCCTGGAATTCCGATCGACGGCGTGGTGCGAGAGGGCGACGGAACGCAAACCGTATGGGTCACCGCCGACCGCCGTCGCTTCTCCAAACGCACGGTGAAGATCGGTTTAGAGCGCGACGGCTATCGGCAGATTCTCGACGGCGTGCATGCCGGCGAGTTGGCCGCCACCGAAGGCGCGATATTCCTGAGTAACGAGCTTTCCACGGCAGCGGACTGAAGCGGATCGGGCGGACGAAGCACCTGATATCGGATTGAGGGGCGATCTGTGCTCAAAGGCTTGCTGACATTCGGACTGACTCGCCGCCCGCTCGTCCTGCTGGGTCTGCTGGTGTTTCTAGGCGCCGGTCTATTCGCCTTCTCCAAGCTTAACATCGAAGCCTATCCCAATCCGGCGCCCGTCATCCTGGAGATCACGGCGCAGGCTCCCGGACTGTCGGCCGAGGAGATGGAGCGGTATTACACAATCCCGATGGAGGTTGCGCTTGCGCCCACGCCAGGAATCGACGTCATTCGCTCGACCTCGTTTTACGGTCTCTCCTTTGTGCGCGTCACATTCTATTATAGCGTCGACTTTTATTTTGCTCTCACCCAGGCCTCGATCAACCTGCAGCAGAACGCCAATCTTCCGAATGGCGTCGTGGCGCAAATCCAGGGCGGCAGCTTGGTGGGCGAAATCTATCGCTATCAATTGGTCGGGCCGCCGCACTTCGGTCTGACCAATCTCCGCACGGTCCAGGATTGGATATTGCAGCGGCGCCTGCTCACCGTTCCGGGCGTCGTGCAAGTGAATACCTGGGGCGGCACAACCAAGGAATACGACGTCGAGGTCGATCTGCACAAACTCGACGCCTACAACGTGACATTGCCGCAGGTGATCAGCGCGCTCGGCAATGCCAACATCAACGTGGGCGGCCGCACGATCAATATCGGGCAGCAGTCGGTGAACATCCGCGGCGTCGGTCTCATGGACAGCGGCGGCACCACGGATTTGACGCAAGGCTACAAGGTCCAGGACATCGAGAACGTCCAGCTTGCGCAAGTGAACGGCGTTCCGGTCTTCGTGAAGGACGTCGCCAAGGTTACCGTCGGCTATGTGCCTCGGCTCGGCAAGGCCGGCCGCGATCAAGATGACGATGTGGTTGCGGCGATCGTGATCATGAATCGGACGCTGCATACCAACGATGTCGTCAAGCGCGTGCGCGAAGAGATCGAGAAGATTAACGGCGACGGCAGCCTGCCCCCCGGCGTGAAGCTGGTCCCGTTCTACGACCGCACCACGCTCGTCAACGTCACCACCCACACGGTCTTGCACAATCTTTTCTTCGGTTGCGTGCTGATTTTTCTCATTCAATGGATCTTTCTCGGCGATCTGCGGAGTGCGATTATCGTCGGCGTCAACATCCCGTTCGCGCTGTTCTTCAGTATCATTATCCTGGTCTTGCGCGGCGAGGATGCCAATCTGCTGTCAGCCGGCGCCGTCGATTTCGGCATCATCGTCGATGCCGCCGTGATCTTGGTCGAAAATATCTACCGAAACTTCCAGGGCGCACCGGCGGAAAGGCAGGCGCTGCTCCAGCAATTGGCCGAAGAAAGGTGGGGGGCCGACCCGACGCGCGGCAGGGATTCATCGGACCCGCGAGCGTGGACCGATCGGCTGCGGCTCCTTCTGGCGAGCGGCCTCCAAGTCGACAAGGCGATATTCTTCTCCACCGCGATCATCGTCGCGGCCTTCATTCCCCTGTTCACCATGCAGGGGGTCGAAGGCCAGATTTTCGGACCGATGGCGCGAACCTACGCCTATGCGTTGGTCGGAGCTCTGCTCGCGACATTCACCGTAACACCCTGCCTCGCGTCGCTGTTGCTTCCGGCGGAAATCCGGGAAATCGAGACCATCGTCGTGCGGGGAATACGAGCGGCCTACACGCCGGTGCTGCGTTGGTCGCTGGCCAACAGGAAGATCACCATCGTGGTGGGATTGGTGTTCCTGCTTGTCAGCGGCTTTCTCGGCTCGCGGCTCGGCAGTGAATTTCTGCCGACGCTCGAAGAGGGCAATCTGTGGATTCGCGCGTCGATGCCGCCGACCATCTCGCTGGAAGCCGGCATACCGATCGTCAAAAAAATGCGGGAGATGATCCTCAGCCATCCCGAGGTTATTACGGTCGCCTCGCAGCACGGCCGTCCGGACGACGGCAGCGATGCGGCGGGATTCTACAATGCCGAGTTCTTTGTGCCGCTGAAACCATTCGACGAGTGGCCCGCCGGCATGGACAAACCGAAGCTGATCTCCGAGCTTCAGGCCGAGTTCGCAAAGGAATTCGTCGGCATCGACATGAACTTCTCGCAATACATCCAGGACAATGTCGAGGAGGGTCTGTCGGGAGTGAAGGGCGCCAACTCAGCCAAGGTCATCGGCCCGGATCTCCCGACTTTGGAAAAAATTGCCAAGGCCGCCATGCGCGAAATGGCGCAAGTGCAGGGAATTACCGATCTTGGCGCGTTTTGGGTGCTCGGCCAGCCGAATTTGAATATCAAGATCGATCGCGAAAAAGCCGCGCGCTACGGCTTGAGTGTCAATGACGTCAATACCGTCGTTCAATCTGCATTGGGGGGAAATCTCGCGACCACACTGTTGGAAGCAGACCGCCAATTCGGCGTGGTGGTGCGGCTCGCACCGGAATACCGCGGCAGCGTCGACGCCGTTCGTAACATCAAGGTCGGCTACCAGACTCCGGCAGGCGTAAACGCCTACATTCCGTTGAGCAGTCTCGCCGACATTTCCATCGATTCCGGCGCTTCCTACATCTATCATGAGCGTAATCAGCGCTTCATGCCGATCAAGTTCAGCGTGCGAGGCCGCGACCTCGCGGGCGCCGTGGCGGAGGCGCAAGAACGCATCGCCAAGAACGTCAAGCTGCCGACCGGCTATCGCATCGAATGGGCCGGCGAATTCGAATGGCTGCAACAGGCCAAGCAACGGCTCTTGATTATCATGCCGATCACTTTCGCCTTCATCATTATATTGCTCTACGGCCTGTTCAATTCGTGGCGCGACAGCTTCCTGGCGTTGCTTGGACTGCCGTTTGCGGTGTGCGGCGGTATTTTGGGGCTGTATGTAGCCGGATTGGATTTCAGCATCTCGGCGGCGATCGGCTTCATCTCGCTATTCGGCGTGTCGGTAATGAGCGGCATCCTCATCATCAACGGCTATTATCGGGTCGCTGCGACCGGCCTCGAGCCGCTCGAGGCCATGTACCATGCCGTTCAAGAACAGATGCGGCCGATTCTGATGATGTGCCTATCGGCGTGTATCGGGCTGTTCCCGGCGGCGATATCGACTGGCATCGGCAGCCAGGTGCAGCGCCCGCTCGCCACGGTGATCGTGGCCGGCATGCTGATCGGACCGGTCATGTTGCTCGTGGTCGTGCCGGCGTTACAGTCGTTGTTCCTTGGACCGGTGCATAATGCTACGCCTGCGGCCGAACCCGGCGCGGAAGCAGAGGTCTTCGACTGATGCTTGCGCCATCGTCCTCAACGCGCTCGATCGCGAGGCAGACTGGCTTGAAAATAGCTCTGTATATTGTGGCGGCAGCGCTGATCGGCGCAGCCTTGCCCCAGGCAGGCCTGGCCGAGGACGCGGAATCCGGCTCGCTTCATGATGGCGCGAAATCTGGGCCGGCAGCCGACCAAGGCGACAGCCGGCCGGCGACCACAGAGGACCACACAGCGGGAGGGACCAAGTCGGATAATCACGCGCCCGCCGAAACCGGCGCCGGCCTCAAGCCGCCTGACAGCGCCGGCTCACAAGACAATTCCCGAGCCAATGAGGCAGGCGGCAAGCAAAATATCAAGGACAGCGGCGCAAAAGGCGACGGCGTCAAAGGCCCGATGGCAACCGAGCGCTCGAGCGAAAAGGACATCAGTTCGACAAGGTCGCGCGCGCGTGATGCTAATCCGATCGACACCAGCATCACAGTGCAGCCCCGCCGGCCGTTCGGCAGGCCGAACAAGCCACTGGGTTGGAAGCCGGTCGTGGGATCTGTTTCCCCGCGGAATTTATTGGGGCGGCACGCGCACACCCCGGGTGCGATCGATCACGTTAGGCGCAATGCGATCGGCATGCCGGTTGTTCGACAGGAGACCGGCAAGAGCGGTGATCGAGAGCCTAATGGTGTGCGGACGACCGCTCCAGTCTCAGCCGTCCCGGGGAACCCGGCGAAGGCCGATGTTGGTTTCGACCGGCGCACCGTCCGGCAGTCGAATCCCAACGCGCCGGTAGTGCCGGCCACGCCGAACCGCGCAGTGATCGACGGTACCAAGCTGGTCCGCCCCAGTACTGCTGCTTCGGGTCTGGGCGGACCGAGGAAGACGGTCACCGGAATCCGCGGCACCGCGATCCGGCCAAAGCACTGAATCCGGCCCTAAACTTCTGATCACATTTCCGGAGCAGCCTCGGATAGGGAGGCTGCGCCTCGCATCTATGCGCCGTCAGATAACGCCCAAATATTATGCAAGTACCCAGGCAAACGCCTGATCTACCACCATTTTTATAAATCAAACCGCCAATCAACATGGGATTTATATGCAGTGCAGCAAATATTTATATACAACCTATATTTTTGACGTGGAGTGCCATATATTTTCGGAGAGGCGGGTTGCGAGGACCCACCGGAAAATTGCATTGCGGAGTATCGGCCATGTCATCGATGCCAGTTGGAGCGGATCAATGGTCGGAAGGGCGTAACCCCAACACAGAATCCATAATCGCCAGGGTTCCGACAGCGCTGTGGATGGCGAGTGTCTTTTTGCGGACGGTCTTTATTATCTCGCTGTTGATCGTCATCTTCCACCTCAGCATGCCGCAGAGTTCGACCATTTGGACGGCATATGACGTACCCGGGGACCTTATTCGTGTTGTCCTGGGGTTCGTGGCTTGCCTGTGGGTCGCTTACCAACTTTTTGCCGTACCTCAGGATAGTCACGCCCACCGGACGTGGCTGTACCTCGGGGCCGCTGCGGTTCCCTTCACGTTGATCTGTATCGTCGCCATCTGGTGACGGCACACGCAGCGTGATGCGGGTGTTCAGAGAGCGGCGGCGTCCTTCTCGCCGGTGCGGATACGCACCGCCTGCTCGAGGCTAAAGACAAATATCTTACCGTCGCCGATCTGCCCGGTCTTTGCGGAGTGGATGATCGCTTCCATGACGCTGTCGGTCTGGCTGTCCTCAACCGCAACCTCGATTTTCAGCTTCGGCAGGAAGCTCGTCGAATACTCGTTTCCCCGGTGCACCTCGGTGTGGCCCTTCTGGCGTCCAAAGCCTTTCACTTCGGTAACGGTCAAGCCTTGAACGCCGATCTTGGTCAGCGCACTCCGGACCTCGTCGAGCTTGAACGGCTTTATGACGGCAACAATGAATCTCATCGTGGGCTCCTTCCCTGCTTGTCTCAGGTCTTTTGGGTCCAGCCGCTGTCACTGACAACCGGCAGGACAAGCCGAACAATCGTTCCTTGACCCGGCCCGGCGCTTTCGGCCTCAAGCCGGCCGCCGTTTGCCTCAACGAAGGTATTGGCGATCCAAAGGCCGAGACCAGATCCGGGAATAGAGTCAGCATGGCGGGCGCCGCGAAACGATCGTTGACCGAGCTGCGGCGTCTCTTCCGGCGCCAGACCGAAACCCCGATCTTGCACCGACAGCACCAGCCGGTCCCGATCGTGGCGCCCTTCGATCTCGATGACCGAGCCGGCTGGAGAGTATTTGGCGGCATTGTCGAGAAGTTGCGCGAGCGCGTTCTCGATGAGCGCGGACTGAACGCGTACCAGCGGCAGATCGGGCGCAAGCGCAACATCGACCTTGTGGTTGGCGAGTTGCGTCCTTTTCAACGCAATCGCCGCGCGGACCATGTCTACAGGATCGCTGAATTCAGCACTTGATCGCTCCTCGCCCGCGGAAATCCGCACCGCATCGAGGATATTTCTGATGTTATCGTCGAGCCGCACCGCCTCCTCATGGACAGACTCCACCAATGATCGCGCCCGGCTGTCCTGCCGGACTGCGGCTATCTGATCTAGTACGCTTGCGGCTCCCAAAATCGAGACCAGTGGACTGCGCAATTCGTGCGACATTGTCGCGACCAGTGCGTTTTTCAGCGTGTCCGCCTGGGCCTGCAGCCGGTGCCGCTCCATGGCCGCCGCGAGGTCCAAACGCAAAAGGTTGTTGGTGGCGTCCATGAGAATATTGTCGATCCGCCGATTGAGCCTTCGCCTGCTGCGGATGGTACCGGTGCCGAGATCGACGAAGACGACGTAAGGCGTCGAGCCCAGCGAAAGAGGGCGTACCAGCCAGATATGACCCGTGCTCACATCGACCGTCGTATGCGCCGCAAGTTCGCCGCGTGAGATTACCTCTTTCGCGTTGAGTTGCACGGTCTTCGGCACGCCGGCCGCCTCCGCCGATTCGTCATCGACGGACTTTCTCTCAACGAGGATGGCCGGGCGACCGAGTGATTCGTGAAAATAATTTTGCGTCGCGCCGATCAGATCCTGCACCGTGAAGCAGGCTGCCAATTGCCTCGAGAACCGGTACAGGTCCTGGACCTCTCGCTCGCGCCGCTGCAGATCGGCGGCCAAGTTACCGCTCACCAGCGCAACAATGAGGAAGCCAATGAGATCGGCAATATTTTGCGTGTCCGAAATCACAAAACTGTACAGCGGCGGGTAAAAAAAGAAATCGGCGGCCATGGCGCCGGCGATTGCGGCAAGCAGTGCCGGCCATGTTCCCCACCACAGCGCCGCCAATACCACAGGAACCAGATAAGCGACTGAAACGAGATTGACCGTTTCGAGAGCGCCGCTGCAGACAAAGAGGACGATCGTCGCCAAGGCGACCAGCAGCAGCGTCTTCGCCGTCGGGATGAAAATGGTCCTGGCGACTTTCAACGACGCGCCTCGCGATCCATCGGTACCCGCATTGCATTCCTCACAAAGCCGCCGAAGACGGATAACGCGATTCGATCGCTCTCTCGGCGGTCGCCGAGAGGCCGAGGCGTAGCGGATTGTCGCTAGCTTCGTTGCTTCCGCGCCTGCAGATCGTGCCGGCGGCTTTATCGGCAGCGGTAGACCGCGCGAGCTCCTGGCCCGACCCAATCGCAGCTACGCGGCGGCGGCGCGTTGTTTTGGCTCACGACGAGCGCCTCCGCAGTCACAATGCTACAACGATAGACGGCACGAGCTCCCGGCCCTATCCAATCGCAGACGCGTCGCGGCGCTTTGTCGCTTTGCGCCGCTTTGACGACGTGGACATGATGATGTTTGCTTTGCACCGTCTGAATGGCGGCTTGGCCGGTCGCGACGCCCAGGACGACCACGCCGATGGCGATGCTGATTAAAGGCTCTATGCGCACGTTGTTTGCTTCCCCTCATTACAAAGACTTTTAGGCCCCCGCCGGTTCAATATGAAAAACAAAGTCGGCAATGCATAAAGCGGAATATTTTTTTCAGATGCTAAAGAACGATGCATCGGATTAATTATTAGCCGACACCATATTCTCACGATGCTCGGACGATGTGGGGTGCCGTTCTCGGCCATGACACGCGAAATCAGCTGTGCAACGTCCGGTAGACCAGCGTGCACCCGCGTCGCCTAGTCGCGTAACCCAGGGGCTAGCGCGATAAAAAAATATCTATAAGATAACTTTTATGGGGCGATGGCTGGCGACCGATTTCACCGTGTGGGGCGTCCACTTGCAAAATTGGATGCTTTTGGCCCTAGCCATCATTCTTCTGTGGCTTCTCCACCACTGGATCACAGCGCCGTAAATGCTTTCGGATTCAGTGGCTAATCACATCCTTAAAAAGGGGTAGGGGTCGGACTGGCTGATCCGACCCCCCGCATCATCACCACGGCTCCCAACCGGCATTCCCCGATCAGAGGCCGATCCAAGAATATTTGTTTGCTGCAGTGCGTCAAATAGTAAGAAAATAGCCTGTTGGCGAATATCGGTTCGAGTTGATGATCTCAACAACCAGCTGATCGACGGGTACCGGTAAAGCCGTTCCCCGCGCCGCTGTTATTTGAACGGGCCAATGACCGGCGGACGGATCAGGAAAGGAGCTTGCAGACGTAGACGGCGCGGGCGCCAGGGCCGACCCAATCGCATTTTTTGTGCGGCGTGTCGGTACATCCCGCCTGAAGGATCAGGATCATAATAACTGCAAGCGCTACGACTTTCCAAACCATTTGGGTTTAGTTCGGAACGGCCCACTGCTCCGGCGGCGACGGCGCGAGTGCGATCGCGCGCTCGCGGTGAACGGTAAGCGAGGGATACAGATATTTGTCCATGAACCAGCCGCGATCGCGGTGCGGCAGGTCGATCAGCATCTCTTCCGCTTCGCGTTTCGCCCCGGGAAAACGCTTGCCCCAACCCGAGAAGTCACGCGCCAGCACTTCCAGAGAGACGACGACGGTGGCGATGAGCAGGAGTGATTCGTTTGCGCGTTTCGCGCATCGCGATTTTGCTGCGTTCCTAAAAATATGCGCGAGCTCGCGATGGCATTCGATAATATCGCGCGCATTTGAATTCCACAGCATGTCGGCAAGGCCGGCATAGCCGTGCATCGTGTGATAGCTGTCGATCAATTTGCGGCACTTGAGAGCAAGCTCTCTCGGCACGAACCGGAAATTCGAGCTCGCAGTGAGGCCAACGTCACTTTGCCTTCCGGCAAGGCCCCCTGCATCCGTCATACTATCGTGGGTCAGTGACATGTCTAACGTCGGACCACGGTCGATAAGGACGAACAGTGACGTAGCACTGCGGCCTCATACTGTAGCCAGGGCCTACATATCTATTCGAGCCATTTTCTTGGTGCTTTAAGTAGAAAAAAAATAATATTTGTTGGTGTCGTTTGTCGCGTGGGACCGAGTGATTCGCAGGGCGTGACTTCGCGCCCGCGAGATTGCAAGATGGCTCCGATTAACCGAGAGGCATCTCATGAAGTTTTCCGCGCTCATATTGGTCGGGTTTCTTTTGGCGGGCTGCGCTTCGCAGCAATCGGAAGAACAAGCGAAGGCGGAGCTCGACGCCAAGGATGACGCTCAATGCCAGGCCCACGGCTATCAGCCCGGAAACCTCAAATATGATGATTGCCGAGCGGCGCTGGATGATCAGCGCACCCAAGCCGATCGAACCGCTCTTTCGCGGCGTCTTCGCGGCGTCAGCCCCATGTCGAATTGACAGAACTGCGGTTTTACCGGGAAACGTCTCTAATTTTGGCTACTGTGTCTGCGAAGTAACAATATGGTCGTATTATTGCAGAGCAACACTCCCTGATGCGTTCATTCTGTCCATGTTATGGGCCTTTCTCTGGCGGTTTAGGGCTGTCTAGTCGCTCCGATGTTTGTGACGAATGCAAATGATAATCGCAAAGTTATTAAGCTCTCGCAGATGCGAATGATGCATCTCTCACCAAAAATCGTAAATCAGTCCTAATAGATATTTTTTGGATATTAAAAGTCGACCGCATCAATATCGACTTACCCCCGTCCCGACTGGAAAAATCACAGTGCTGGGTTTCAAAGCGGAAGCGCGCGCCGGATGTGCGTCGCTCTCCTGCTGCGATTAAGACAACGGGGTGGGGTTATGAAAAGATTGCTTCTGCTCGCCGGGTTGCTGCTGTTGGTCGTCACACTGCCGAGCCGTGTGATGGCGGCGGACGCTTGGGGCGCATGGAAAAACGGGCTGCCCACCGCGTGGGTCAACGGCCCGGCTTGCAACCCTTGGGTCGATTACGCCTGCGACCCGCCGAAGGTGTCGGCTGGCCAGATGAAGGCGATGGAACGTAGCGGGCGCTGCGATCCTTACCTCGATTACAACTGTCTCGACGCTTATCTGGGCAACGATCCTGTCACCCGGTTCCTGCGCTACTACGAGCTCGAGTGGGGCCATGCGATGGCACCGTCCGATCCGCATGCGTCGGCCAGCACACGACCCGTGTCGGAGGTACCGCCAACCCCGCAATCGACTCCCCCGATGCCGTTTACCGAGTGGCCCTACGGCGGCACGCAGAATCTTGCCAAGACGCTGCCTAGTTCGGCCGACAGCCCGTTGATGGTCGCGATCGGTAATACCGCGGTCGGGCATTGGCTGAACGACATGCACATCCAGATCTACGGCTGGGTCGATCCGGCCGGCAATATCAGCAGCAACAATGTGCGGCCGGCTGGCAATCTGCCGATTTCGTATGGCTATACGCCCAACACGCTGCAGCTCGACCAGGCCGTGCTCTACATCGAGCGGCTACCGGACGAAGTGCAGAACGATCACTTCGACTGGGGCTTCCGCGTTTCCGGCATCTACGGCACCGATGGCCGCTACACGATATCCTACGGCCTGTTCAGCAATCAGCTTCTCAAATCGAATGCCATCGACATTGCCGACATGCCGATGGTCTATGCTGACCTCTACTTCCCATACTTGGCAGGCTTGAACGTTCGTGTCGGCCGCTTCATCTCGATCCCGGACATCGAGGCCCAGCTGGCGCCGAACAACTACACTTACATGCACTCGTTGACCTATACTTGGGACAACTACACCAATACCGGCATCCAGTTCACGCAAGCCTTCAACAAGAACTGGATTCTGCAATACGGCGTGAGCGTCGGCACCGAAGCGCCGGTGTGGCACTGGGGTTCCCATATCACCAACCAGTATGTGGTCACCGGAAACAACGCGGCGGGTCTGGGGCCGGGCGTGGATCCGCTTTATCCCGGCGCCAGCGTGCTCCAAGATCCGGGCGCGAAGCCGTCGGGCACGATCGGTATTCGCTGGACCAGCGATGACGGCGCCGACGACCTGAACCTGGTCGCGGATGCCTGGAACGACGGCGTCTGGGGCTACAACAACCTGCAATGGATTGGCCTTACCTATTACCACAAGTTCAACGATTACTGGCACATCGCGTTCGAGTCCTGGAACTTGCACGAAAGAAACGTGCCGAATCTCAACAACGCCGTAGCAAGCGCGTTGTACTTCAATGGCGGTACGCCGTTGAGCCCGCTCTATCTGCCTTTCAATGGGCCGGGCGCGGCGGTTTGCGGCGGGCCCAAGTCGTTCGTCGGCGGGGCGGCGGTTGTCGGCGGCGCCGGCAGCGGGGGGCTCACTTGTACGGCGGACGAGCAGACCTTTCTGCTCTACGTCAACTACTCGCCCAACAAGCTGAACAACTTCTCGCTCCGCACCGAATATTTCAACGATCCGCAGGGACAGCGGACCGGCGTGCCCACGGCCTATGCGGACGTGGCGTTGAGCTGGCAGCATTGGTACTCGCCGCAGATCGAGGTGCGGCCGGAAATCGGCTACTACCGTTCGCTCGACAATCCCGCGTTCAACGGCAACGCCGCTGCCGGCATTGCTCCGAACCGGGACTGGGCGGTGATCGCGGCGTCCGACTTGATCTTCCACTTCTGACCAGAGGAGCTGAGCCATGACATCGCAAACTCATCAGCTTACTCCGTCCAACTCTTACCCGAAGGGGGAGATTATGCGTCGTCTTCAATGTGCGCTGTTCGCCGCTGTGGCTGTTATCGGCGCTACGTCGATCGCCTCGGCCGCGGACATGCCGGTCAAGGCGCCGGCGGTGTGGGCGGCGCCGGCCACGGGGCCGCTCTGGGAAGGCATCTATATCGGCGGCAACATTGGCGATGCCTGGGGGCATTCCTCATGGTGTACCGATGCCATCGCCATAAACTGCGAAACGGCCGCGCCGACAGATAGAGTGACCGCCACCCCCAAAGGACTGGTCGGCGGCTTTCACGCTGGCGACCGTTGGCAATTTGGTAATGTTGTGCTCGGGTTTGAGGGCTTGTACGACGGGCTGACGATCGCCACCACGCAAGCCGGTCCCGCGGCATTCGCACCGCAGACCATGCAGACGAAATTCTCAGGTCTTATGGCCGTCACCGGTCAGGCCGGCTGGGCCGTCGATCGCTTCCTCGTCTACGGCAAAGGTGGCTTGGCAATCACTGATATGAAATTCCAGGCGATCTCGCCCGTTGCTGGCGTCAATCTTTCGACCTCGGAATACGCCAACGGCTGGACCGCGGGCGCCGGGATCGAATATCAGGTCATTCCCCACCTCATCGTGGGCGTTGAATATGACTACTACCGCTTCAGCCCCAACAATATAACGAACGTCACAAGTGGCGGCCCCTTCGGCGGCCTGGTCAATTGCGCGGCCTGCAACTTCGGGTCCACGACCAATATCCAGACAGTGGTGGGTCGCCTCAGCATCCAGGCGGGACCGATGCCCTCGTGGCACTAGCCTCGAGGAGCGCGACAATCGGAGGGAGCGTCCGACAGTAAAGGCGGGGAACTCCCGGTTCAAACATATGACGCGGCGCAAGGAGCATGGGACCATGCACTTGCGCCGCTATTTTTTTGGCAGCTATTTTATTGGTATGCCATTTGCATGAAAAAGATATGCAAAGAATGCTGGGAAGCATAACCCTATATTATTTATATATTTTTTAGGGTCCTAATCCATCTAGACTTCCTATCGGCAGGTAGCGAAACGTGACACTGACAAATGCCAGCCGGGCGCATTTAAACCACCGAACCGTGGGCTTTCGAAAAGGCAGGTCCGTGTCGACGTTTCAAAGGCGCAACCGGCTGCGCGAGCAGGCTGCAGATAGCTCAAAGAACGATTTCGTTTCGCCGCGGGCTCGGCACGAGAATCGACCGCAGAATCGGCTGGCCGCGGGTGCCATTCCGATAGCGGCGGCACTGACGCTTGTGGGACTGGCGACGGCCGGCCTCTTCGTCATCAACAGCTTCGTTCCGCTCAATCTCATTCCGCTGTTCTACATGTTGCCGGTGGTCGTCGCGGCAACGCGATGGGGCATCGCGCCGGGTCTGGTCGCCGCGCTCGCGGGCGCCGCTGCGGCGGATTTCTTCTTTTACCCGCCGCTGTACAGCTTCTGGCTCGACAACCGGCAAGACGTTATTGATCTGCTTTTATATTTGCTGGTGGCTATCGTCGCCAGCAACCTCGCTGCAAGGCTCAAGACGGCGGCGGACACGTCGAATCGTCGCGAGCGCGAGATCACCGAGCTCCATGCCTTCTCGCAAGGGCTCGCTACCTGCCTGACGAGTCGTGACCTGATTTTCGCAGTACAGGATTACCTTTCCAACACGCTGAAATATCGCGCGGTGCTCATTGCCTCGGCGCCGGATGATTACGGCCTTGATGCCGGCCATACGGGTGTTCCAGAAGCGGTCAGGCAGGAGGCCGTGAAGCTGATGACGGCGAGCGCCTCTCGGGCCTCGACGATCATCGCGCCAGTCACGACGAAGGCGTGGCTGGTCAGGACAATCGTGCCGGAGATTCTCGGCTACGGCGCCATAGCCATCGAATTGGGTCGCGGCTCGAGCGACGCGATCGCCATCATCGCGCACCACGTTGAGGCAGTGCTCGATGAGGCGATGGTCACGCTGAAGCACCTCAAGGTGAAAGAGGCTATCGAGCAGGCCACCATCAACTATCAAACCGAGATTTTGCGCGATGCGCTGATCGGCGGTGTATCCCATGAATTGCGCACACCTCTGGCGTCGATCTTGGGAAGCTGCAGCGTTCTCGACCAAACCGCTGCCATACGCGGCGATCGCGGGTCACACAGCTTAGTCGCGGCGATATCCGATCAAGCCGCGCAACTTGACCGCCAGATTCGCGACGTGCTTGACGCGGCGCGGATCAGCGCCAATGGTGTACGTCCACGGCTGGTGTGGACCGATCCGACCGACATTATCGACTCAGCCGTCAAACAAAAGGCGCGCCGGCTCGCGTCGCATCAGGTCGTTATCGAGCTTCGCCCGGACCTCCCGCTCGTCAATGTCGATTCCGTCCTTGTCGAACAGGCGTTAGGACAGCTTTTGGAGAACGCCGCGAAATATTCGCCGGCAGGAACTGTGATCAGAATCGACAGTCGCTGCGAGGAAGGTTACGTGGAGTTATCGGTCACCGATCAGGGCAGCGGCTTGACCACGGACGAGAAAAAGCAGCTGGGCCGGCGATGTTACAGGGGCGAGCGGAACCTCGCCGTTTCCGGATCGGGTCTAGGGCTCTGGATCGCCAGCACATTCATCGCCGCCAATGGCGGGTCGCTTCACGCCGAAAGTCGAGGGCCGGGCCTCGGCGCAACAGTGTCGTTGCAGCTGCCAACCGGGTCCGAGAATACGCCGGAACTTGCGGATGCATTCAATGACTAAGGTCCTCGTCATCGACGATGAAGCGCAGATCCGGCGCTTTCTCCGCGCCGGCTTCGAACTTCACGGCTACGCCGTGCAGGAAGCGGAAACCGGCATGGCCGGCCTTCGGGCCGCAACGATCGACAAGCCGGACTTGATTATTCTGGACCTCAACCTGCCCGATCTCGACGGCGCGATCGTCCTCGAACGCATTCGTTCTTGGTCCAACGTTCCTATCATCATTCTTTCGATCCAGGCGAACGAGCACGAAAAAGTTCGATTGCTAAAGCTCGGTGCCGACGATTACGTGGTCAAGCCATTCGGAATTTCAGAGTTGTTGGCGAGGGGGGAGGCCGCCTTGCGCCGGCACTTGCGCAGCACGGATAGAGAACCGGTTGTGCGGGCCGGGCCGCTTTCGATCGATCTGGTATCACGGGTCGTGTCCTTGGACGGTCGGCGAGTCCAATTGACCCGTAAGGAGTACACTCTTCTCCACGCGCTTGGGAGCCATGCCGGACTGGTTATGACGCATCAGCAGCTGATCCGAGAAATTTGGGGCGGCCGCGGCGGTAACATCCAGTACCTGCGAATCCTCGTACGCAAGTTACGGCAAAAGGTAGAAATCGATCCGACGCACCCCTTGTTGATCGTCAGCGAATCGGGCGTTGGCTACCGGCTCGACCGCGGCTCGACCGCTTCGTCCAATGGGCAAAACGAACTCAGGGCAGATGACCTCGGGCGCCAAAGGCTGATCGGGGACTTTCAGACAATTTAGCTATCGGCTGCCTCGGCCAACGCTCACCTTCAGTCAGCAGCCATTGGGCAATTGGCAGCGGCTCGTAACAAGCGACCCAAGCGGCGATTACTTCGTGCCGCCGGTATCCCTCGCATGCCGATGCTTCGAATGATGATGCGACTCGGTGCATGTCTCCGCCGGGGACGGGCACGGCGCCACGGCGGCGTCCGGGGTGCTCGGTCCGCCGGGCTTGTGCGGAGCGCTCACCGGACCCATCGCCAATTTGAATGGCGTGGCGATCTCGGAGCCGGAGATCGGTTGGGAAATAACAACCGCCGCAGCTACGCCGATAAACGCCGCGCACAAAATGCCGGTCGCTGAACATCGTGCTATTAGCGGCGGCCTATCGGCACACCCACGGCGCGCCATGAGGTCCTCCCATATAGTAACAAAACTTGGGGGCGCTGGCGACGACCTGGACCTCAGCAGTACCCATCCGATGGTGAACCCGCGGGTGTTTTACGGTTTGTTTGGTCGAATAGATCGCCGCGTGCAGCGGACTTGCGGCACCGATAAATATCACAAGAGCAACCGCCGCCGCAGCCATCTTCCACATGTCCTCACCCATCGTCGGTTACACCCCGGCACGACGACACTTGGCGAGAACGACATAGCTAATCGATCCATTTCACCCCGTTTTTTGATATAAATAAAATAGCTGAAGAACATCGCCCTGTGCTTCTGCGTGCGCAACTGAGTTTTTGGTCGATACTTCCTTTGCCTCCTTGCTCCTTTCTCCGAGTGGCTCTCCCGGGAGTGCAACTGCCTTATTGCCTCGACGTCGACTTAGCTGCTGCGTCGGCGGCGCTGGAGCCGTAGACCTAGCCGGACTAATGGGGGTAAATGCTGGTCAGAATTTGCCTTCAGCGCCGCGATGATCTGCGCACGTTCCTTCGGATCGCTGACGCCAAGAAATGTCTTGCTCGTTCCCGGCAGATATTTGCTAGGTGACGTCAGGAAGGCGTCTAGATCCGTCTCGGTCCAGGTGCCGCCGGCCTTTTTCAGCGCTACCGAGTAGCCGTACCACGTCGCGCGCGCCTTCGGGGCACCGACAATCCCATACAGCGGCGGCCCGAAAGCCGCGCGCCGTCAAGCGGCGCCAAAGTTCGGCGCCGGTTCGGCAACCGGACGCCCACTGATCATCGAGCCATGGCAGATGCACATCGAGCGAGCCCTGCCGAGTTCGAAAGACAT